>Ga0208612_1001332_pt1 | contig 10285 bp, 11 predicted proteins | sample AntDryMetagUQ889_FD_188089 | JGI IMG/M metagenome (GOLD analysis project Ga0208612, IMG submission 188089) | Polar desert microbial communities from Antarctic Dry Valleys - UQ889 (SPAdes) | ecosystem: Environmental > Terrestrial > Soil > Desert | place: Antarctic Dry Valleys | collected 2008-12-31 | reverse complement strand
GGGAGATCTCCCACCACGACTTCCTCAGCCACCCCCACCCGGACCAGGTGTTCGTGCGGGCCGGTTCTCCATATTCGCGAGACGATGGCGAGCGGAGGTGGGGCACAGCGCCAGCTGGTCGGGGAGCAGGCAGCACATGATGCACGCTGCGGAGTTGTCTCAGGAAAAGCATCAGCGAGCGGTCGAGCGCGAACTGGCCCGATAGCGGCCGGATCGGCACCGCTCACAGCAAGAGGAGGAAATCAATGCCCCGTCCACGTTGGCTGCTCGTCACGGCGACTACTCTGCTGGCACTGACCAGTGCCGCCTGCGGAGGCCAGGCCGCCCAGAACGAGAATGCGCAGCCGGACCCAGCCGGCGCCGAGCGAGTCGTGCAACACGCCATGGGGAAGACCACGATCATCGGCATGCCGAAGCGGGTGGTCGTGCTCGACACCGGCGAGTTGGACTCGGTGCTCGCCCTGGGCGTCAAGCCCGTCGGTGCGGTGCAGGCCGATGCGAATCAGGCGTTCCAGTCCTATCTCCAGGACCAGGCGCAGGGGGTGGAGACGGTCGGTACGATCCGCGCGCCGAACCTGGAGAAGATCGCCGCGCTCAACCCGGATCTCATCCTCTCGAACAAGGTCCGGGACGCCGACAAGTACGACACGCTGAGCAAGATCGCCCCCACGGTCTTCGCCGAGAAGGTCGGCGTGGCGTGGCAGGAGAACCTCCTGCTCGCCGGCCGGGCGCTGGGCAAGGAGGCCGAGGCCGAGCGGATCCTCGCCGACTACGAGGAGAAGGCCAGGACGGTCGGCCAGCTGGCCGGCAACCCGGCCGACACCGAGGTGAGCATGGTGCGACAGATGTCCGACAGCATCCGGCTGTACGGGAAGGGCTCCTTCATCGGGACGGTCCTGGAGGATGCCGGGTTCAGCCGCCCGGAGATCCAGCAGGTCGACGAGACCTTCGTGGAAATCAGCCGGGAGCAGATCTCCCAAGCCGACGGTGACCTGATCTTCTACTCCGCATTCGGGCCGACATCCCAAACGGCCCTGGACGAGCTGGTCGCCGGTCCACTGTGGCAGAACCTGCCCGCGGTGCAGAACGGCAAGTCGTACGAGGTGGCCGACGACCTGTGGTACCTCGGGATCGGTCCGATCGCGGCCGACCTCGTCCTCGACGACCTGGAGAAGTACCTGAGCAGTTCCTGAGCGGGCCCGCACCGGGGCGCCGGCCACTGCGGTTCGGCGCCCCGGACGGGGGGTGTGTCACAGCATCAGCACAGCAACCCGCTACCACGGTCTTCATCGAACGAGATGTGCACGTGGTCGTAGTGGGCGGCCACCCGCCACAGGATGTACGAGATGCCCAAGGCCTCGGAGTTCTCCTCTGCATAGGCGGCCAGCGCGTCGCCGGTGGAGCGATCGACCATGAAGTCCAGGGCGTAGCCGCGCGGGTGGTCCGACATGGGGTTGCCCGGGCGCGACGCCACCCCGCCCACATCATCCACCCCGAACATCTCCTGCAGGAGGTAGCCCGCCCGCGCGACGTGCGACGCCACCCCGCCGAAGCCGGACGACGCACAGAAGCCGCCACTGGGAAGTTCCAGTGACGACTCGACCTGCTCCTCGACCTGCTCCTCGACGGGCTCCGGCCGGGCTCGCTCCTCGGCCAGCGCGAGACCCTTGGCCAGCGCCTGCACCTCGTGGCCCGAGTCCCGCGGGAGCACCAGCGTCGACAGCTCCGGCGCCGGTCGGGCGACCGTCTGGTTCGCGGTGGCGAGGTCGCCGACCGGAAGCGCGGTCGCATCCACAGCCAGGTCGGAGTCCACGGACACGAGCGAGACCGTCTGGCTCGCGATGACGGCACCGGCTGCGACGGCGCCGAACACGAGGGCGCCGCGCAGTGCTGGGTGCGCAAGCCGGTGCGATGCGCGCCGGTCACGACTCGGGTGGCGGGCTGTGGGAGCCGGATGTTTCAGTGGTTTCAGGGTCGGTCGCCTGCTGCGGGGGGAACGGTGACGCGCCAACAGGTGCCTCCGGTGCGGGATCCGGACGGGACGCGGGCCGACTCGGGGGATGCCAGCCCGCTGTCGAACCACCGGGGCCCGACACGGGGTGTCCGTGATCAGATCGTCAGGGGTCGGAGCACCGTAGCCAGCGCTAGCCGCTCCGGCAAGTCCGCATCGAGCATTTCCCGCCTTGTACGGGCCGAGCGGTACCCGAGAAGAGCCGAACGGCGCAACTACTCGCTGGCGGCTGCCTCGACTGCACCTATTTCGATGGGGCGACCTATCGCAGGTATCTCCCGCTCGAGGGCGCGGGCGCGGGCGCGGACGAGGGCGCGGACGAGGACGACGGGGGCGCCTTGGGAGCGCGCTCCTTGGTGAGCACACCCTGCAACGCCTTATCCACCCCGGTGAGGTCTGCGTTGATCTCCCTGACGATCGACCCGACCGGTTGGGTCTTCTGCCCGGCCGACTCCACCCCGACGAGGACGGCTCCCAGCTTGCCGTTGACGCGCCCGAGGATCAGCGCCACACGGATCAGGTAGGCGGCCAGCACCACCACGGTTAGTAGTGCTCCGATGATCGTTACCACACCAGCAGCCGGCACGGTGAATCGCTCCTCACAGAATCTGTTAACCGCAGTGACGTGGCGTGAAAGCTGAGCAGCGCCTTCACGTCATCGAGTTCGATCACGATACGCGCCGCCGGGTAGAGGACACAAGCGCACGACGTACTCAAGTGGGTGCACCGGCGGTCAGGACAGCCTGGCGGCGTCGGCCGGCATGACGTCGGCTGACGTGGCGACCGGCGCGCTTGAGTGCCGCGGTCAGCACCAGGGCGAGGTCACCGGCCACCACGTCGTGGCCCCGGGAGCAGTCGCCCTTACTGATCGGAGGATGTCTCGTCGGGGCTGGGGTGTGAGGACGCGGGGTGGCGCCAGCCGGTTCGGCGCGTCCTCGCTCAAGCCGTCCGGTTCGGCGTCGAAGGTCACCGGAGGGGACCCGAATGCCCGGCGCATCCCCGCGATCACCGAGTGTCCGACGACGAGGTTCCCGCCCGCGCCGATCGCGGCTCCGATGCCGAACGGTGCCACCCGCCCGATCACCAGGATCCCCTGTTTCGTCCCGTACCTCGTCGCGAACCAGCGGCCGAGCGTCTTGTTGATCGAGCTGATCGACGAGCCGGGGATCGCACGGGTGAGCAGCTTCCCCCAGTGCTTCCCGGTGCGACCCGCGATCTTCTCGATGAGCTTGGGTCCCCTGTCTCCGAGCAGCACGGCGAGCAGCAGGGTCCGTCGGCGTTCGACGTCCTCGAGCCGCACGCCGTGGGTCTCCGCGACGGCGAGTGCGAAGAGGGCCGTCGCCTCGAGGAAGGCCACCGTCTCGGCGGCGCTCATGGCGATCGCGACGCCCGTGCCCACTCCGGGCGCTGCCGCGACTCCGCCGACCGCCGCGCCGGTGCTCAGCCAGCGACGAGAACCCTCAGCGTCGAGGACGGCAGGTCCGCTCACGCCAGCAATCGCGTGTACTTCGAGACCAGTTGCTCATCGACAGGACCTCGCTCGGCGGCCAGCGCTTCTGACGCGCATAGCCCGTTGTCTCCCGTCAGTTTCACCGCCGCCGAGGGACCGATACGCAACCCCGTCGACCGCAGGACCGATGGGTGCCGCGTCTGGGTCCTGCGGCGCCGTCACCCTGCGGGTGACGCTGATCCACTGCGATCCGCTGTGGCCGCCACCACGTCATCGATGTGCACGTAGGGAAGGAGGCTCCCCATCCGCTTCCACCGCTCGTCGTTGCCGACGATCACGGCAGCGGCCAGCACTGCCGTTGCGCAGATCAGCGCGTCGGGCGTACGGAGCCGGTGTTCCGCCCGGATCGCCGCCGCACGCTCGGCGACTGCGAGATCCACCGGCACCACCGTGCTCAGCAGGCTCACGAAGAGCCGCACAGCAGCCTCCGCCTCCCGGTCCTCGGCCCGGAGCGGCCCGGTCAGGAGCTCGGTCACCGTGACCGTGGAAACCAGGAGATCGACGGTCCCCGCTTCAGCCGCGCGGACCACGGGTAGCAGCACCGCGCGCCGCAGATCGGTGGCCGGGCCCTCGAGGTAGTAGATGCACGCCGTCGTGTCGAAGACCACGCGGCCGGCGGCCGTCAAGTCCACGTTCCGCGCTCTGCCTCCACGTACTTGCGAACATCGCCGTAAATTCCTCGAACGGAACCAGCGAGCTCGTCGGCTGCCGAGTCAGGGCGAGGCACGAGCATGACGCCGTTGCGTACCGGCACGACGAGCAATGTCGTTCCCGGCTGCAGGTGCAGCTCCCGCAGCAGCGCCGCAGGGATGGTGACCTGCCCCTTGCTGCTCACCGTCGTCGTCCGCATGCGCCTAGGCTAGCATCAACACCAAGCGTATGGCCGCAATTTCCTTGGTGCCTGGATCGCATCGGAGGGCTTCTCCCTCAACCGGGCAGCCGGGCGGCGTCGAGCGCGGCGATGAAGGTGCGCTTGCGCCGGTGAGCCGCGCGCAGGCTCCGCACGTAATCAGCGAACTCCGCCGAGGCACCGACCCGCTCGTAGCACCCACTCACCTCTGTCAGCAGGCTCACCGCCCGCTCGTAGCCATCACGCTTGGTGACCTCGACGGCGGCCTCGACCTGGCGCGAGAACACCGGGATGGCATCCCGGGGGTGCTCCTGTGCCCGCTGCCGGGCCACGGCCAACCACACCCCTTCCACGCAGCCACCGTCGTACGCCGCATCCCACGCGGCCTGGACATCTCCCTCCCAGAGCAGAACGTTGACCAAGACGGAATGACCCATGGGCCTCGGCCAGTCGTATACCTTCGTCGGCCCCCTGTTGGGCACTGCCGGCATCGCGAGGGGCGGTTGTTTGCGCAGCTCGTCGAGGGCGCGTTCGCGCCACCGCCCCCAGTTGCCGTCGGCCTCCCCGTATTCCCGCAAGCGCTGGTAGCCCTCGACTGAGGGAACCACCGCAAAGTCCTGCCACGCCAATTCCACGGCCTCACCGTGATGACCCGTCTGGGCGTGCAGTGAGGCTGCCAGCCGCCGCAGATCACCCAGACCGTGGTCGATGCGCCCCTGGAGTTCCGCCAGCCCTCGCCGCGCCCACTCCAGTGCCTGGTCGGCCCGTCCGGCCGCCATGAGCTCCTGGCAGATCCGCTCGAAGCGGCGGGCTGAGCACAGATCCCGGGCGAGCACGTCGACCACCGCGTCGACACCATCGGCCTTGGCTGCCTGCTCGGCCAGACCCAGAATCGTGGAATGGTGCACATCGGCGTTCGCCCCGGCACCCAGCCGGGGCAACCGCTGCAGCTCCTCGTTGATGAGACCATGCAGCGTGGCAACGCCCGCCGGTCCCAGGACGTCGGCGTAGTCGGCTACGACGTTGGCGAAGACCCCCCATTCCTCGGTGGTTGCCCGCGTGAACAGCCGCTGCGCCAGGGCTGTGGGATCAGGGTTGCTCGCCGCACACGCCTGCATGTGGATCTCCCGTGCCCAGACCAGGCAGCCATGGGTATCCCCGTCGTCCTGAACGCGCTCGACGGCTTGCTCCAGCAGATCCATGGCGTGCTCGGCCAGCTCGACAACCTGGTCCGGATGACCGTTGCGGATCAGGCCCCCGAGCAGCTCCAGCGCGCGGTTCACTCCGTAGACGTAGGTCGCCGCCTCCTCCCACTCGACGTACTCGTCCACCCAGATCGCCCGGTCCAGCTCCCGCCGCACGGCCTGCGCACCGTCCGAACCTGACGCCGCAGCCTGCAGCGCAGCCAGCAGCACCGGATCATCCGCGGCCGCGCTGAGCAGCCGTTCGCTCAGCCATACCGGAGACTGGGCGAGGAGGAAGTTCCGGAGCTTCTGGTCGTTGGACGCCGACGCCATAGCGGGCCATCCTGCCCAACCACCCGGGGATCGCGAAGCTAGGGTTCTCCGGGTGGCTTCCCGTCCCCTGCCTACCGGCTCCGCTGTCCCTGCCGCCATTGCTTCAGCCGCCGTTGCCAGCGCGGCCCGGCACTGCGAGGCGCTGAACCGAGCGCACCGCCTGGCCAGCTGGGTGGGCGACGGCATGCCCGTCACACCCAAGCACGTGCTGCGGCCGCGCGACGTGCCGGCGGCGGCACAAGTCCTGAACATCCCGGCGCCGGCACGGATCAACACAGCCGCGAATGTCCGCGCCCTGCACCGCCCATGGAACGTTGCCCTGGCGATCGACTTTCTCCGGATCGTCGATGGTCAGGCCGTGGCCGGCCCGGCATTCGGACAGTGGCCCGACATCGATGACGACACCGTGCGCGAGCTGTGGCTCACCGGGTTGGTCTACGCGTTCGCAGCCGACGCCGGCAACGACGACGAGGCCGGCGCGGCCGCGTTCTCCCGCATCATGCTGGGGGCGCTGGCGACCGACCCACCACCGTCGGTCGTGGAGCTGTGGCAGCGAGCACGCGAAGCGCTCACCTTCGAGGATGCGTATGTCGCCGATCCGTTCTTCAGCGCCTTTCGCTACAGCTCCGGTGAGCCCTTCACGGTGATACCCGACGTGCTCGTCGAGTTCGGCGCCGCCACGCGACACGGCACGCAGCTGGAGATGGCGCCGCTCGGTCGCTGGGCGTTGCAGGAGATGTGGGCGCGCATACCCGAGCCGATCAGCGCGGACCTTCCGGCCGACGAACTGGTCGCCCGACTCGCCGACATCGACGAGAACGACCCGTGGCATGCCGCGCGGCCCTGGTTGATCGGCCGAGATCCGCTGCTGGCGGCCCGCGAGATCCTCGCGGCCGCGGCGGCTGCCACCCCTGCGCAGCGCATCGCCGCTGTGGAGATCGTCGATGCACTCGACGAGCCGGCACAAGCTGCCTGGCGCGAAGTCACGACCGTGCCGAACCTCGCGGCGCACGCCCGGATGGCCCTCACCGACTGGAGTCGACGGCAAGCACCGAGCACCGAGGACTCGGCCTGGCTCGCGGTCGAGTACGCCGTGGCCGCACTCACCGATTCCGGACCCGATGAGGCGTTGTCCTGCATCGACGAGCGGATAGCAGGCCAGGACCTCGACTCCAGGCTGGAGGCGATCCGACGTGGCGACCACCCGGACACCGCCGCCCTGGCCGAAGCGCTGACCACTTTCGTCGCCTCAGGCGCCAAGCCGACGTCGTCGCAGGTCTATCAGCTCAAGATCTCACTCAAGCGAATGAGGAACCCTATCTGGCGTCGAGTGCTGGTACCCGCCACCGCCCGCCTCAGCCTGCTCCACCGGGTGATCCAGATCGCGATGAACTGGGACGGCGACCACCTCCATGCATTCTTCGTGGGCAACGATCACTACGGCGATCCCTTCCGCAGCCCTGAGGTCCACGACGAGGAGCGCCTGAGGCTCAGCGACGCGTTCACCCCATCCACCAGGACGATCCGCTACCTCTACGACTTCGGCGCCAGCTGGTACCACGACGTCATCCGCGAGAAGGTGCTCGATCTCGACGTCGGCGCGACCTACCCGGTCTGTGTCACCGGCAGCGGCGACTTCCCCATCGAGTACTGGACCGATGAGGACGACGACCAGGAGCCCATTCCCTTCGACGAAGAAAAAATCAACATCCGCCTGGCCGGGCTGTCTGGATGAACGCGCCGAGGTGGTCAGGCTCGTAGCGACGACGCCGGCACCGTCCGAGCGATGAGTTCCGGACGGCCGAAACGTCCAGCCCGGTATGGGGACGGTGCTCGTCGTGACCGGCCCGGACCCGGCGCTGCACGCGCAGGTCCGCGCCCTCCTCGGTGCGGGCGCCGCCGTCGTCGTCTGCGACGTACAGGCGATCACCCACCCCGACGCCCCCACGGTCGATGCCCTGCTCCGCCTCGCGCTCACCGCCCGCCGCTGCGGCGGGCAGGTGCGGCTGGTGAACGCCCCGCTGCGGCTGCGAGACCTGCTGGCCTGCACCGGACTCGCCGGTGTCCTGGGCGTGCAGGAGGGAGAGCCTTGAGCGCCGGCAGCTACGGATCGAGGCGGGCGGGCAGGCCGAACGCGGCGAAGAGGTCGGTGCCGAGGAAGTTGTGGTGCCCGACGATGCGGTCCCCGGAGATCTCGATGACCTGGAGGGCCCAGGGGAGGTAACCGCCCTGCTCGTCCGGGTGGTAGCAGCCGAACGCGGCGCCACCGTTGGCCGTGGTGGCCAGCAGGCGCGAGCCACGGCATCCGATGCCCTGCCCGAGGAAGAACCGCCCCATCTCGGCCGGCCCGCGCAGCCAGAGTGCGTAGGGCGGCATCGACATCACGGCGTCCTCGTGGAGAAGCGAGACGAGCGAGCTGATGTCGTAGCGCTCGAAGGCATCCACGTAGCGGGCGAGGAGCGCTTCCTGGTCGGCGTCCACCGCGTTCGAGCGGGGCGCGTCGGCGTCGCGGGCTGCCAGGGTGGACCGTGCTCGCTGGAGCGCGCTGTTGATTGACGCCACGCTGGTATCGAGCAGCTCGGCCACCTCGGTGGCCTGCCAGCGCAGCACCTCGCGCAGGATCAGCACCGCGCGCTGCCGGGCCGGGAGGTGCTGCAGCGCCGTCACGAACGCCAGGCGGATGGTCTCCTTCGCCACGGCCAGCTCGGCCGGGTCGCCGCCTTCGGGCAGGACGTGGACGTCGGGGACGGGCCCCACCCAGGTGTGCTCGGGGTGCATCGGGCCGAGCGAGGAGTCCGCCGTCGAGGACGGCCCGAGGTCCATCGGGTACGCCCGGCGCTGGCGGCCACGCAGCATGTCGAGGCACACGTTGGTCGCGATGCGGTAGAGCCACGTGCGCACGCCCGACCGGCCCTCGAAGCGGTCGATGCCCTGCCATCCGCGCACCATCGTCTCCTGGACGGCGTCGTCGGCCTCGAACGAGGACCCGAGCATCCGGTAGCAGTAGCCCGTGAGCTCGCGGCGATGCCGTTCCAGGTCCTTCAAACGGAGTGCGCTGCTGAGGACGGCGTCGGGGTGGACGGTCACGGGGCGAAGTCTACCGTGTCCCTCGAACGTGGGGCCGGTCCGGAAACTCGAGGACAGGCAACCGATGAGTTTCTGCCCCGGCGATCGTCGTACCGGTGTTGATGCTGGTCGGTGAGGGCCGGCGTGAAGCTCGGAGAGGAGTACGGATGAGCGGGGTACGGGTACTGGTTGGCACCCGCAAGGGTGCGTTCGTCCTGACGTCGGACGGGAAGCGCGAGCGGTGGGACGTCAGCGGCCCCCACTTCGCGGGCTGGGAGATCTACCACGTGGCGGGTTCCCCCGCGGAGCCGAACCGACTGTACGCGTCGCAGTCGAGTGGCTGGTTCGGGCAGCTGATCCAGCGCTCCGACGACGGTGGCACCACGTGGCAGCCGGTGGGCAACGAGTTCACCTACGACGGCGTGCCCGGCACCCACCAGTGGTACGACGGCACCCCGCACCCGTGGGAGTTCGCGCGGGTATGGCACCTCGAGCCGTCGCTCTCGGACCCCGACACGGTGTACGCCGGGGTGGAGGACGCCGCGCTGTTCCGCTCCGGCGACGGCGGGCAGCAGTGGGAGGAGCTGCGCGGGCTGCGCGAGCACGGCTCGGGCCCGCACTGGCAGCCGGGTGCGGGCGGGATGTGCCTGCACACGATCCTCCAGGACCCCCGGGATCCCGGGGGACTGCACGTCGCCATCTCGGCCGCGGGCGTGTTCCGCACCGACGACGCGGGCAAGACGTGGCGGCCGGTGAACCGCGGCCTGCAGTCCGAGGGGATCCCCGATGCGGACGCCGAGGTCGGCCACTGCGTGCACAACCTCGCGCGGCACCCGTCGCGGCCGGACGTGCTGTTCATGCAGAAGCACTGGGACGTCATGCGCAGCGACGACGGCGGTGAGTCGTGGCACGACATCGGCGGAAACCTGCCGACCGACTTCGGGTTCCCGATCGACGTGCACGCGCACGAGCCGGACACCGTCTACGTCGTCCCGATCAAGAGCGACTCGGAGCACTTCCCGCTCGACGGGCAGCTGCGTGTGTACCGCAGCCGGACGGGCGGAAACGAGTGGGAGCCGCTCACGAACGGTCTGCCACAGAGCGACTGCTACGTCAACGTGCTGCGCGACGCGATGGCCGTCGACTCCCTCGACTCGTGTGGCGTCTACTTCGGGACCACCGGCGGGCAGGTGTACGCCTCGGCCGACGCCGGGGACAGCTGGGCGCCCATCGTCCGGGATCTCCCGGCCGTGCTGTCCGTCGAAGTGCAGACCCTGACATGAACACTGACATGAGCACGGCCATGATCCGGGTCAAGCTCCCGGCACATC
>Ga0208612_1001331_pt1 | contig 10289 bp, 12 predicted proteins | sample AntDryMetagUQ889_FD_188089 | JGI IMG/M metagenome (GOLD analysis project Ga0208612, IMG submission 188089) | Polar desert microbial communities from Antarctic Dry Valleys - UQ889 (SPAdes) | ecosystem: Environmental > Terrestrial > Soil > Desert | place: Antarctic Dry Valleys | collected 2008-12-31 | reverse complement strand
CGCGAACAAGGCGCTCGAGGGCACCGACTGGGCAGACAAACCGATCGAGGAGATCCTCGCGAACCTCGACTCGCTGCCCGACGACAAGCGCACTGCTGTCCGCAACAACGCCGGAGGCCACGCGAACCACTCGCTCTTCTGGGAGATCATGGGCCCGAACGGTGGCGCCGAGCCCGCGGGCGCCCTCGGCGAGGCGGTGACCGGTTTCGGAGGCCTCGACGCACTCAAGGAGCAGGTGAACGACGCGGGCGTGAAGCGCTTCGGCAGCGGTTGGACCTGGGTGGTCGCCGCCAACGGGTCGTTGTCCGTCACCTCGACTCCGAACCAGGACTCGCCGCTGATGGAGGGGAAGACCCCGATCCTCGGGATCGACGTGTGGGAGCACGCCTATTACCTCAACTACCAGAACCGTCGCCCCGACTACCTCGCGGCCTGGTGGAACGTCGTCAACTGGGAGGCGGTCTCGAAGCGCTTCGAGCAGGCGCGCTGACGCGGGCACTCGTCACCGGCGGCACGGGCAAGCTGGGGACGGGCCTCGTCGAGCGGCTCGAGGCGGAGGGCTGGGACGTGGTCGCAGCCGGCAGAGGCGACGGCGATCTCTCCAGCGCGAGCGCAAGCCGCGAGCTCGTCGAGCGTGCCGTCGCGCAGCTCGGCGGTCTCGACGTGCTCGTGAACGGCGCCTCGGCAGGATTCGTGCCGAAGAAGTTCTCGGAGGTCACCGAGGACGACGTCGACGTCGCGCTCGGAGCGACGGTGAAGGGAAGCTTCTTCGTCACACAGGCTGCAGCTCCTCACCTGAAGGAGACAGGCGGCCTCGTCGTGATGGTCGAGGACGTCGCCGCCTACCAGCCCTGGCCCTCGTTTGCCGCTCACTGCGCCGCCAAGGCGGCGCAGGCGATGCTGACGCGCTCGCTTGCGCGGGCCCTCGCACCCGACGTACGCGTGTGCGGCGTCGCTCCCGGCCCGGTGGCAGTCGAGCCGGAGCAGGCGGAGCGGCGGGCGGCTGAGACGCTGCTCGCCCGCGTCGGCTCGGCACACGACGTCGCCGAGGCGATCCTCTATCTCGCCAGGGCGGAGTTCGTCACCGGCACGTCGCTCGTCGTCGACGGTGGCAAGCTGCTGCAAACCGGCGGTACTCGGCATGTGTAGAGATCGAGTATGGAGGCGGTGTTGACCACCGGCCGCCCCAGCTCGCCGGCCGGCGAGCTGAGGAAGCTGAACGGCGCGCGGCACCGAGACTTCACCGACGGCGAGCTGCTCGAGCGGGTCGGCGGCGGCGACCGTGGCGCCTTCGAAGAGCTCTACCGGCGGTACACGCGGCCGGTGCTCGGGCTTGCATTGCGCCGCCTCGGTGACCGAGGTCGCGCCGAGGATACCCTCCAGGAAGCCTTCACGGCGGTCTGGCGATCGGCTCGCAGCTACGACCCGAGACGTGGAGCAGGGGCGGCCTGGCTCTACACGGTCGCACGCAACGCGATCGTCGACGGCGCCCGCCGCCGGCCGGACACGCCTGCCGAGGCACCCGCTGGCCGCTGGAGATGCACGTCAGCGGGCTGGAACCGAACGCGCGGGCGCGATTTGGTATGAGCTGTGGTTGACAAAGGGCGGCAAGGCAATCGCCTCGTACGGCCGCTTCACCGTCGCTGGCGGCCGAACGACGGTGCAGCTGAGCGTCCCCTACCGGCTGCGTGCGTACGACGGCTGGATCGTCACGCGGCGCGGCTCGGACGCGGCGCTGCTGACGACGTAGCCCCTCTAGGCCGCCGTCTGCCAGAGCTCGAAGCGGTTTCCTTCCGGATCGACCGCCCACCCGAACCGACCGAACTCGAGCTCCTCGATCCGCTCCTCGACCGCCACGCCGGCTGCCCGCAGTTGCGCAAGCATGGCGTCGAGGTCTCGAACGCGGTAGTTGACCATCGCCTGCTGCTCGGGTCGGCCGAGATAGTCAGTGTCATGGGAGAAGGGTCGCCCACACAGCCTGATCTCCGGCAGCCCGTGAGCGTGCCGAACGTCCCTCCTTCCTCCTCGATCGCGACGCCGAGGTTCGCTGGATACCAGGCTGCGAGCGCCGCGGGATCCTTGGCACGGAGGAACACGCCGCCGATACCGGTTACCGCCTCCACCCTCTGCACGCGGTCGCTAAGGCGCACGACGGTCGTTCGCGACGAAGGCGTCGTAGGTGATCGGCATCCGCTTGGCAAGGAAGTGCTCGCAGGCCTCCGCGTAACGGCGGATCTCCCTCTGGGCGCTCTCGGCGGCACGCAGCGAGAGAAAGTTCATCAGCGCGCGCGCGTTCACGGTCCAGTAGAACTCGGTATAGGCCCCGACGGGAAGCACCGCACGGGCGAGCTCCCGTGCCACCCCTTGCTCGACGAGCCGCGTGTAGGCCGCGTAGGCCGCGTCGTAGACGGCCCTCAGCTCCTCGCGCGTGTGCTCCGCGAGCTCCGGCTCCACCGGCTCGAACGAGTAGGCACCTGGCTTGCCCACCTGGGAGCGAACGTCCTCGGGAGCAGGCACGTAGAAGTCGTCCGTCGCTTTCGCGTAGCGCATGGAGAACTCGTTGAACGAACCGACCCGGTGCCGGAACCACTCGCGCGCGACGAAGATCGGGGCGCGGATGTGGAAGCGGAACGCGTTGTGCTCGAACGGCGTGCCGTGGCGATCGCGCATGAGGAAGCGGATCAGGCCCTCGTCGGCTGCGTCGAGCTCCTCGCGACGCCTCGCGAAGCTGACGCGCGCGCCGTTCACGACCGAGAGGTCGTCCGCCATCGCGGCGTCGAGCCGCACGAAACCATGGTCGAGTACGGCGATTGCGTCTTCGGTGGAGATCACGTCTTGCATGGATATCGCGTCAGATATCACTTCCGCGATGGCCGCCACAGGATCGAGAGTAGAGCGATCGCCGGACGGAACCGGCAGTCTCTACGTCGGCACGTCAGGCTGGTCCTATCCGTCCTGGCGCCCCGGGTTCTATCCGGCCGGCCTTCGAAACGAGGACTTTCTCCGCTCGTACGCCGAGCGGCTGCCCTCGGTCGAGCTCAACACCACGGGGTACCGCCTGCCGGGGGAGCAGCAGTTCGAGCACTGGGCCGAGCAGACGCCGCCCGCTTTCCGGTTCGCGCCGAAGCTGCCGCAGCGCTCGCTGCGGTCACTCGGGACGTGGGAGGAGCGCGTCCGCCTCCTGGGTGGACGACTGGGGCCGCTGCGCGTCGTGATCGAGAGCCCGCGGGACGAGGGACTGCTCGCCCTCCTGCTCGGATCTACCGGTCTGTCCCTTGCTCTCGATCTGAGGCACGAGAGCTGGCGGGAGGTCGACGTCGGAGCCGCCGTGCGAGTGAACGACTGGAGCGCGAACGGCCCGTTCCGCTATCTCCGCTTCCGCGAGCCGCCGTACGCCGACGACGAGCTGCGCGCGCTGGCCGAGCAGATTCGGCCATTGCTCGCGAGCGGTGTTGACGTCTATGCGTACTTCCGGCACGAGGATCCGCCGACTGCTCCGATCGCCGCGCAACGCCTCCGCGAGCTCGTCGTCGCAGGCGGCATCGAACCGCCCTGATCCCGGAACACGGACTGCCTCGACTTCAGGCTAGACTGTGAGTGTTATCTAGAGCGCGTACCTGCGGTGTTCAGCACCTCTCTTACCGTTCGTGATCAGTGGTAAGGAGGTGTTTTTCTATGTCAGCAGGAACCGTGAAGTGGTTCGACGACGCGAAGGGCTACGGCTTCATCGCGCCGGAGGACGGCGGCAAGGATCTGTTCGTGCATCACTCGGGTATCGGCGGCGAGGGCTTCAAGTCGCTCTCCGAAGGTGCGAAGGTCGAGTACGAGTCGCGCGAGGGCGCGAAGGGTCCCGAGGCGTTCAACGTCGTCGCGACCTCCTAGGAGGCAGTTATCGCCGAGAAGGAAGAGAAGATCGAGCTCGAGGGCGAGGTGATCGAGGCGTTCCGGAGCGGTATGTTCCGGATCGCCCTCGACAACGGCCACGAGACGCTCGGTTACACGGCCGGCAAGATGCGTCGCTATCGGATCAGAGTTTTTCCGGGCGACCGCATCAAGGTCGAGCTCTCACCGTACGACCTGTCGCGCGGCCGGATCGTCTACCGACATCGGTAGGCGGTCCGCGCCGCGCGCGGTCGTTTGTGGCTTCGGCGGGGCGGGGATCCCTGCGCACGTGAGGACGATGTACACGCTGTTCTGGATCGTCATCGCCGGAGGCGTGATCGCGTACACAGTGACGGGCGTGCTCGGATGAGGCGCTTTCTCCACCAGAACGGGCTCTCGCTCTTCTTCTTCACCATCTTCGCCGTCACGCTGGTTGGCCAGTCGTTCGCAGGCCAGCACAAATACAACGCGGTCCAGCTCGAGCACGACGGGTCGCCGGTTTCGTGGTGGAGCTACGTCACCTCGACCGACTTCGGCGGGTCGGTGATGGAGAACTGGCAGTCGGAGTTTCTGCAGTTCTCGCTCTTCATCCTGGCCACGATCTGGCTCGTGCAGAAGGGTTCGAACGAGTCGAAGGAGCTCGACAAAGTCGGGCTCGAATCGAAGGCGCAGCAGCGAATCGGTCGCGATGCGCCCGCCGACGCGCCCCGGTGGGCGAAGCTCGACGACTGGCGCACGCGCGTCTACGAGAACTCGCTCCTGATCGTCATGACCGTGATCTTCTTCGGCACCTGGTTCGCGCAGTCGTTGAACAACCGGCACGAGTTCAACGCGGACGCGCAGGAGCACGGTGACGCGACGATCTCGTGGAGCCGGTATGTCCTCAACGCGGACTTCTGGGAGAGGACGCTGCAGAACTGGCAGTCCGAGTTCCTCGCGGTGGGCACGATGGTCGTCTTCACCGTCTACCTACGGCAGCGCGGCTCGCCGGAGTCGAAGCCCGTCGGAGCCCCGCACGACGAGACGGCCTCGTCGGGTTAAGCCATGTCCGAGGGACAGTCCCTCGGGCCAATATCCCAGGGACAGTCCCTCGGACATGTCCCACCGGGCTAGCCCTCGCCGTCGTCCGCGCTCGCTGCGGCCGCGGCCGCTGAGTGAGCGAGCTCTGCGGCGCGCGCCACCCGCGGATCGCCCCCACGCACATTCACGCGGACGAGCCGGGCGCAGACGCTGGCAGCAGCGGCCGCGAGGTCGGCTCCCGCAGCTGCGTCGCTACGGACGTTCAGGTTCCCCTCGCGTGCGACAAGTGCCGCAAGCCGTGCCAACTCCTCCGAGATCTCGACGATCTCGACCGGGATCGCGACGATCCGCTCCTCCGCGTCGGTTGATCCGCTCATGAATGCCTCGTAGGCAGCCGCGTCCGCGTCGGCCAGCGGCTCAGCTCGCGCACGCAGCTCTTCGGCCTTCCCCACAACCTCCGCTCGGCGCGACCACTCCTCGCCGGCGAAACGGGCGGCCATCGCCACGAGCCCAGCTCCGAGCGAGGCGGCGATCGCCGCCACCGCCCCGCCCCCAGGCGCAGGTGTCCGCGCCGGCACCGCGTCGAGGAACTCCTTCAGCGGGAGATCGAGGAACGATCCGGACTCAGAAGAGGCCAACCGTCCGCCCTTGCTCGTCGATGTCGACGTCGAACGCGGCCGGCCTCGCACCGAGGCCCGGCATCGTCTGCATCGTGCCGAGGAGCGCGACGAGCCAGCCGGCACCCGTGTAGGCGCGCAGGTCGCGCACGGTTACCTCGAACCCCGTCGGCGCGTTCACGAGCTCGGGGTCGTGAGACAGCGACAGGTGCGTCTTCGCCATGCAGATCGGCAGGCGCTCGAGCCCGCCGTCCGCATACAGCTTGATCTTGTCCCGAGCGGTCTGGAGGAAGACCACGCCCTCGGCCCCGTAGACGGTGCGCGCCACGACCTCGATCTTGGCCTCGATCGTCGCGTCCAGCGGATAGGTGAAGGAGAAGCTGTTCGGACGCTCGGCCGCCGCTGCAACCGCTTCCGCGAGCCCGGTGGCACCGTCACCCCCGCGCTCGAAGCCCTCGTTCGGCTCCGCCCCGTACGCTCCGTATTCGAGCGCAAGACGTTGTACGAGCTCCACCTCGTCGTCGGTGTCGCCTGGGAAGCGGTTGACGGCGACCACGGCCTCGAGCCCGAACCCACGGACGATCGCCAGGTGTCGCTCGAGGTTCGCAGACCCCCTCTCGATGGCGTCCAGACCTCCGTCTGCGTCGCCGCCGTGATGCTTCAGCGCCCGAGCGGTCGCGACCAGCACGATCGCGCTCGGAGAGAGGCCCCCGGTGCGGCAGACGATGTTGAGGAACTTCTCCATGCCCATATCGGAGCCGAAGCCCGACTCGGTCACGACGAACTCACCGAGCTTCAGCGCGACGAGGTCGGCGACAAGCGAGCTGTTGCCGTGAGCGATGTTGGCGAACGGGCCGCAGTGGACGAGCGCGGGCTGCCCCTCGAGCGTCTGAACGAGGTTCGGTTTCAGTGCCTCCTTCAGCATCACCGTCATCGCGCCTGCGGCCTGCAACTGCTCGGCGCGCACCGGCTCGCCCTCATAGGTGTGGGCGACCGTGATCTCCCCCAGGCGCTTGCGCAGGTCGTGCAGGTCGCGTGCGACAGCCACGATCGCCATCACCTCCGAGGCCGCCGTGATGTCGAAGCCGCTCTCGCGCGTGTAGCCGTTCGCGCGCCCGCCGAGCCCGATCGCGACGTTCCGCAGCGCGCGGTCGTTGACATCGACGCACCGCCGCCAGCCGATGGAGAGCGGATCGATTCCGAGCCCGTTGCCGTGCAATAGGTGCGCCTCGAGCATCGCTGCGAGCAGGTTGTTCGCGGCACCGATCGCGTGGATGTCCCCGGTGAAGTGGAGATTCAGCTCTTCCATCGGCACGACTTGCGCATAGCCGCCGCCGGCCGCGCCACCTTTGATCCCGAACACAGGCCCGACAGAGGGCTCGCGCAGGCAAAGCACGGGCTTGCGGCCGATTCGGCCCAAACCCTGTGTCAGGGCGACGGAGGTGGTGGTCTTCCCCTCACCTGCCTTCGTCGGTGTTATCGCTGTAACGCAGATCAGCTTGCCGTCCGGCCGTGCCGCCAGTCGGTCGAGCACGCCCAGGTCGATCTTCGCCTTTGTGCGTCCATAGAGCTCGATCTCGTGCGGCTTGAGCCCGGCGGCTGTGGCGATCTCGGAGATCGGCCGTAGGGTTGCCTCCTGCGCGATCTCGAGGCTCGACGGCATCGCTCCAGTCACGTCGCGACCGCGCCCACGGACGCAATTCTACGCAGGGCGGAGCAGGTTCGACTCGACCACCGCTCCCTGCATGGTCTCGTTGCCGCGGTCGTCGAAGCGCTTGGGGCACTGACGGCCGTTGCGGTGCTCTTCCCGGCCATGAGAGAAGCGGTCAATGCGTTGGTATTGCGCCCAGGTGGCGTTCATGCGCACCTGTGGCGAGGATCTCGCCGATCTGGTCGATCACGAAGCGCAGTTCGTCGTCCGAGGTGAAGAAGTGGGGGCCGATGCGAATTCCGGCATCTGGCCTGAAGTCGCAGAGGATCTCGCGCTCGGTCAATTCGCGGTGCACGGCCGGGAAGTCCGGCACGTGGACGGTGACGGTGCCGCCACGTCGAGCAGGGCCGCGGGGGCTGCGGATTTCGAACCCCGCCGCCTCGGCGATGCCGGCGAGCAGGGCAGTCTGGCGAAGCGAGTTCTCCCGGATCCGACCGACGCCGATCTCCTCGATCAGGTCGTAGCCCGCAGTCGCGGCGTAGAGGGCCGGTACGTTCGGGGTGCCGGTAAGGAAGCGCGTGGCGCCACCTGCGTAGCGCATCTCCTCCTCGAAGGCGAAGGGTGCCTCGTGCGCCTGCCAGCCGGTGTAGCTGGGCCGAAGGCGCTCGGCCAGGTCGGGACGGACGTAGAGCCAACCGTTTCCGGGGCCTCCGCAGAGCCATTTCACGGAGCCGCCGACGGCGAAGTCCACGTTGAGCGCGGCCACGTCGAGCGGCACGATTCCGGCCGATTGATAGGCATCGAGGATCACGTGCGCGCCGGCGTCGTGCGCGCGTCGGACGATCCGCTCGATATCCTGGATCTCGCCGGACTTGAAGAGTACGTGGCTGATCGGCACCAGCAACGTGCGCTCGTCGATCGCGTCGACGATCGCATTGTCGTCGTCGCAGACCACGACCTCGAGCTCCGGCTGGGCTTGGTAGAGATAGCGCACGGAAGGGAAGTTGCCGCGCTCGTAGACGACGCGGTTACGGGGCAACGAGGGCCGGAAGCAGGAGAGGACGATCGCCTCTGCAATCGCGACGTTCTGGTGCATCACCGTCGAACCGGCCGGAGCCCCGACGATGCGGCCGATCTGATCCCCGACCGTCATCGGCATCGTCCACCAGCCTTCCCCCCACGCCCGAATCCCCCGCTCGCGCCAGGTGCGCGCGTACTCGGCGACCCTCGCCTCGGCCGCTGCGGGCATCGCGCCGAGCGAGTGGTTGATCAGGTACGTCGTGTGCTCGAGGATCGGGAACTCGCGGCGGTAATCGAGCAGGTCACGCATGGGAAGAGTCTGCCGCAACTGCCGCCGCGCGCGGCGGTCAGGGCGTCTGGAGACGTCTGCGAGCCGTGTCATCGGGACTGTCCCCGTCTTCCGTCCTCTCGGTCGTCACTCGGCGTCCGCGAGGGGCGTGTCCTCGGGACTGTCCCCTCTTCCTTCCCTTCGGGACTGTCCCTCGTCACTCGGCGTCCGCGAGGGGCGTGTCCTCGGGACTGTCCCTCGCGCACTGCGGGACTGTCCCCGTGGCATGATTTTGCAACGGTTTCGTGCCAATTTCGCGCGCCCCCTATCGGCGCTCTCGGCGGCTACCTACCGTTGGCTCAGATGCCCCGCCTGCCTCGTCGCCTGCTGCCCAGCCCGGCTCACTATCACGTCACTGCCCGCGGTGTCGAGCAGCGCACGATCGTGGTCGACGACCTCGATCGCGACTGGTGGAGGGCAAAGCTCAAGCAGACCCGCCGGCGCTGCAACTGGATCCTCCACGCCTGGGTCTTGCTCGACAACCACTTCCACCTCGTTGTCGAATCGACGCAGCCCGACCTGTCAGCTGGGATGCAGTTACTGAACGGCCTCCACGCCCAGCGCTTCAACCGACGGTATGCGCGCGTTGGACATCTCTTCCAAGGACGGTTCCAGGCAAGGGTGATCGACGACGAGGAGTACTTCGCGACCGCGTGCCACTACGTCTTCGAGAATGCAACCCGCGTCGGCCTCCGCGACTGGCGCTGGCGAGGGCTGGCCCTCGCTTCAGCTCAGCCGCTTCAAGAGGCCGAGCGCCTGCTGGTTCCACGGCGCCCTGTGGGTCGTTCCAGTCGCGCCGAGTCGGCCGCGGTTGGCCAGGTACCAGTCGTACGTCTCGATCAGAGTCTGTTCGTTGGAGAGCCGCGGCCGCCAGTCGAGCAGTCGCTCAGCCTTTTGCGTCGACACGAACGAGTCCCGGTGGGCCGTGCGGTAGTGCCACTCAGCGAGTGGCGAGAGCCGCAGCAGCTCGAGCGCACGCAGCGCAGCTTCAGCCGGCCGCACGGGAACCGGCGTGAGCCGCGAGGAGGAGTTTGCGTGGTCGATCAACGAGCCGAGATCCTGGCGCACGGTTCCGAATCCGGCAGCGCCAACATTCAGCGCTTCCCCGACAACGCCCGCCGCAGTGAAGGAACGCACGATGGCATCGACGAGATCCTCCACTGCGAGCAGCTGGTACCGGTTCTCGCCGCTGCCGAGCGTGTAGATCCGCCTCCCCTCGCGCACCCAGTCGAACAGGATCTCGAAGACGCCGAGCCGCTCGGGGCCGACGAAGGTCTTCGGCCGGACGATCACGAACGGGAGGCCGCGCTCGCCGAACGCCCGCGTGACCTCCTCCGCCTCGATCTTGGAAGCGCCGTACCATCCCACGCCGAAGAGCGGATCGTCCTCGTGGATCGGGTGCCGTTCGGGCACTCCGTACACCGCGCTCGACGAGATCATCACGGCCCGCCCCACGCGCGCCTCGAGCGCGGCTGCGAGAACCACCGCTGTACCGCCGACGTTGACGGAGGTGATCGACTGCTGCGAGGCGTGAACCGGCAGTGCCGCAGCCGCGTGCACGAGCACGTCCGCGCCAGCAACGAGCTGCGCACAGGCAACGGGGTCACGGACGTCGCCGCGCAACTGTTCAATCGGGCCCTCGAGGTCGGCGTCGGCGAGCGGTGCAAGATCGAGCGTCCGCACTCCCACACCCCGCGCGAGGAGAGAACGAGAGAGATGCAGACCGAGGAAGCCCGCGCCGCCGGAGATGGAAACAAGCACGAACTGGTTA
>Ga0208612_1001330_pt1 | contig 10295 bp, 9 predicted proteins | sample AntDryMetagUQ889_FD_188089 | JGI IMG/M metagenome (GOLD analysis project Ga0208612, IMG submission 188089) | Polar desert microbial communities from Antarctic Dry Valleys - UQ889 (SPAdes) | ecosystem: Environmental > Terrestrial > Soil > Desert | place: Antarctic Dry Valleys | collected 2008-12-31 | reverse complement strand
GGACCTCGCCTACGGCGCTCAAGGAAGCCCCCCCGTGATCCCGCCCAACGCCACGCTCATCTTCGACGTCGAGCTCCTCGAGATCCAGGCTCCCCAGTAACTCCGTTCTGGCGCTGGCCCTTTCTGTAGCCAAGGTCGAAAAGCGACCACAGCGACAGAAAGCCTCGTGCAAGCGGAACCATCCCCCGGGCAGCTCTCTGGCCCTCTAGATCCAGCACCAACCTTCTGGTGGCAGGTCGTCCTCCGTGCCGGTGGTAAACGTGGTCCGCGTCGAGGTCTTTCCCCCCGTGGTCTCCGTGACGAGCGAGGTCGTGGGGTCGCTCGCGGGTTTGTCGCAGTTGTCGAAGATCCAGATGCGCTTGTCCCACTCGGGTTGCGGCAGCGGCACCTTGGTCAGCAGCGGGTAGTAGAAGACGAAGAACCACATCGATGCTGCGACGAACAACGCGATGGCGGCTTTGGCTTCCCACGACCGCCCCAGTCGCGACGCGACGTAGCCGAGGGCGAGGCACATGAACGGCACCGTCGGGAGCAGGTAGAAAAGGAAGACGGCGGAGCGCTCCGAGAAGAGCCCTGCGGCCAGCCAGGGTCCGTACGTGAACACGAACCCGGCCAGGATCGCCCCCTCCGGCCCCCTGCCTCGCCGCTTCGCCCAGGCAACGGCCACGACCAAAAGGGCCAAGATCGACGTCCACCACACGAACGGGCTTCCGGTGGCGAAGACCTCTTTGTAGTCGCCGTTCGGGTCCGGCTCGAAGTAGTACGACACTGGGCGCTTCAACGCCAGCCACGACCACGCAGGTGACTGATAGGAGTGACCGCTTGTCAGATCCTTATGAAAACGGAACATGCATCTTTGTTGTTGCGCAAGCCGCGTGACCCAGGCGCCCTGCCTCTCCGGACAGAGGTCGTCCGGCCCCGGCAGTCGCCCCAGGTACGTGAACGAATAGACGAGCACGGGGACGACCAGCAGCCACAGGAGGATCGTGGCCCCCTCCTTGCGGAAGGTGATGCGCACGGGGCGCGCTTCGTCCCGCCTACGTCTGTCTCCGATCTCCCATGAGACCGTCAGCACCACGATGAGCAGGATGAAGAATCCACCAGACCACTTCGACGCGAGCGCCGCGCCGGCAGCCATACCCGCCGCGATCCGCCACGGGCGTTGCAAAAGCACCGCGGCCCCGGAGCTCGTCGTGGGATCGTCCGGTGGACGGTCTCGGTCATAGACGATGAACAGCACCGCGGCGATCCCGAACAACGGAACGAAGATGTCGAGCATGGCGATCCGTGACTCGACGAAATGCAGCAGGTCGATCGCGAGCAGCCCGGCGGTGAGCGAGGCGGCGACGGTCGACCTCAGAAGTCTTCGGGCCAGAAGGAAGAGCAGAAGGACGGTCAAGGTCCCTGCGATAGCGGCGCTGATCCGCCACCCGAAAGAGTCGTAACCGAACAGCCTGATGCCCAGAGCCAACAGCCATTTGGCCAACGGCGGGTGCACCAAGGTCGATTCGATGTCGATGCCGCACAGGGTGGGTGACGATGTCACGTAGAAGCAGGCGTCTTTCGCGTAATAGGTCTCGTCGAAGACGAGAACCTTCGGATCGTCCAGTCGAACGAGGCGAACAACTCCCGCCGCGACCGTGATCGCCGTAAGGGCAAAGGTGTCCGCTTGGGTCCAGCGAGGGGCGCGCTCTTCCGGGGCGGTCTCTTCGGATGAGGTCTGGGCCTCGCCTTCGGTCGCCTCCACGGCTGAGCAGCATAGTTAGTCTCGCCGTCCTACCGTCGACGAGAGGAGTTCGGTGAGGACGCTGGCTGCGGGCACCCGGGCTCTGCGACGGAACCCGATCGCGATGCTGCCGATGACCCTAGAGGCGGTCATCGCGGGCATCCTGATCATCGCAGGGGCCTTTCCCGCTTCGCCCGAGAGCGCGATCTCCGGCGCAGTCTTCCCGCTGGACGTCTACTTCGACCTGAAACAGAGCCTGGCCTTCAGCCACAGCTGGCCGATGTTCGTTGCCACTTTGTTGTTCAGCGTGCTCGTCCGCGGTGGCGTGCTGGCGGCGACGCTGTGGTTGGCCGAAGAACGTAGAGGCTCGGTCGTGTATCCGTGGGGTCAGGCGCTCAAGCTGGCCGGGCTGGCGGTAGCGGCCCTCGCTCCCTCGGCAGTCCTCATGTACCTGGGCGTTGCCTTGAGGTACGCGCCCTTCATCTGGGTGGGTGCCGCCCTCGGTCTCGCCGCGGCCGTCGCGCTCGTCCGTCGCGCTCTCGCGATCGATGCGGGCATCGGAACGCCGCGAGGAAGAGGTGTGCCCGAGGCCCCCGCTTTCCTGGGTTACGGGTATCTGTTGTGCGCGGTCGGTGCCGCCATGTCCACGTTGGGCCGCATCTCTCCGCTTCTGGCGGCGCTGCTCGTGGTGTTCCTCGGCCCCCTGCACGCCCTGTTCCTGCTCGGTTGGAGAGAGCACCTGCGGGCGGAGACCTTTCCCGGTGGAGGGAACATCGCCCTCACCGCCACGGTTCTGGCCATCTTGGCCTTCGGTGGCGCGCTTACCTACGACCGCGCTATCCGAGATCCCTCTCCGACGGCAGTAGCGGACGCTCCGGGAGCGCTTCTTTTGTTAGGGGGCGCGGATTCGACCTCGAAGACGGGAGCGCTCACCGAGCTCGATCCGCGGGACGTTGGCTTCGATCGCGAGACGGCGACGGTGCTCACCTATTCCGCAGCCGGCGATGCCTACGACGCCAAGGACACCCGGGCAGACCTGGACGAGGTGGCGCGCCACGTGGCCCGTCAGATCGAGAGCGCACCCAGCCCTCGCCTCCTCCTCGGTCACTCTCAGGCGGCCTTGATCCTGGATCGCATCATGAGTCGTGGCTTGGCCTCACCGGATCGTTCGGTGGTCCTGGCACCGCCTCCACCGGTGCCTCCGCCGATGCGGGTCCCACCACCCGACCGGTACGGTCGCGGGCGCGTTGGTGGCGACGTTGCCAGGGGGGCCGCGTTCCTCTTGGAGCTGGCCGGTCTGGCTCCGTTCGACATCGATGCCCCCGCCTCGCCCACCAACCTCAAGCCTGTGATCGTGATCGACAGGAAGATCACGCGCGTAGCGTTCTGGGCGCTCGGAGACTCCGTGTGGCTCGACGCCGACTGGCGACGTCCCGGTGAAGTGAACATGGTCGCTTTGACCGACCACGTCGGGATCACGAACAACGGCCGGGCTCTAGATGCGGCGAAGGCGTTCCTGGCCGGACGGCGGATCGCGGGTGACGAGGTCTCTTGGCGTGGCTTCCTGGTCACTCTCGCCCGTTATGCGTTCCAGCCGTGGAGACCGGGTTGATGGCCAGGGGACGCTTGATCCTGTGCGCGACCCCGATCGGGAACCTCGAGGACGTCACTTTGAGATCGCTGCGCGTGCTCGGCGAAGCGAACATCGTTGCCTGCGAGGACACACGGCGTATCCGCAAGTTGCTCACTCATCACGGCGTGCAGACGAAGAAGCTTGTCCTCTACAACGAGACCAACGAGCGACGCCGCTCTCCCGGGCTCGTAGCGAAGATGAGCGCGGGCGACACGATCGTGCTTGTCACCGACGCGGGGATGCCCGGCCTCTCAGATCCGGGGTACCGCCTCGTACGAGCCAGTGTCGAAGCCGGTGTCGCCGTCGAGGTCGTGCCGGGCCCTACCGCTGCGATCAGTGCGCTTGCGGTTTCTGGCCTCCCTCCTGCACGTTTCGTGTTCGAGGGATTCCTGCCGCGCAAGTCGGGCGAGCGCAGACGCCGCCTTGAAGAGCTGCGTGAGGAACAGCGCACGCTGGTCTTCTACGAATCGCCGCACCGGATCGAAGACACCCTGGGCGACATGACCGAGGTCCTAGGTCCCCGTCCGGCGGCGCTGGCTAGGGAGCTCACGAAGCTGCATGAAGAGGTCCGGCGCGGAACCCTCACCGAGTTGCTCGAGGGGGCGCGCTCGGTGCATCCGCGCGGCGAGATCGTCTTGGTCGTCGGGGGAGCACTGCGTCGCGATCGAGACGTCGTCCCCGAGGAGCTAGCCAGGGCAGCTCAGGATCTGATGGACTCGGGCGTGGAACGGCGCGCAGCCATGCAGGAGGTAGCTCGCGAGGCGGGGGTTTCGAAGCGCGATGTGTTCGACGCGCTCTTGGAAGCGAAGGGCGAGACCTAGACGGTGGTCGCGGTCTCCGCTTCGGGCAGGCGAACCTCGACGCCCTTGAAGGCGGCGAGCTCCTGGGTGCAGGTCTCGCAAACCCTGCGGCCCTTGTACTCGACCGCGGGCGATTCGGCCCCGCAGAAGGTACAGAGGTCGCGGCGCTTCTGAAGGATCACAGTCTCGCCGTCGACCGAGATCTCGAGCTCGTCGCCCTCTCGGATACCGAAGACCTTCCGCAGTTCCGAAGGCAGCACGATGCGCCCCAACTCGTCGATCTTTCGCACTACGCCGGTAGACTTCACAAGTCTGGCCCCCTGATAGCTGGAAACTCCTGGGTAACGTATTCCCAGGAACAGGGACAGTCAAGCACTTCGTGACAAAGCACGCGAAGCAGACATCGAAGCGAGCCCCGGGAGCCCCGTGAGCGACCAGACCTTCTACGTCACGACGCCGATCTACTACGTCAACGACGTCCCCCACCTGGGCCACGCCTACACGACCGTAGCCGCCGACTTCATCTGCCGGTTCCGGCGTATGCAGGGCCGGTCGGTCCACTTCTTGACGGGGACCGACGAGCACGGCCAGAAGATCCTCAGGACCGCCGAGGCCAAAGGGATGTCTCCCAAGGAGTGGACGGATTCGATCGTGCCGCGCTGGACCGAGGTCTGGGAGGCTCTCGACATCAGCAACGACGACTTCATCCGCACGACCGAGGAGCGCCACGAGGGCCCCGTACAGAAGTTCGTCCAGGCGCTGTACGACAAGGGTGAGGTCTACGCGGGCACCTACAAGGGCCTCTATTGCGTCGGGTGCGAGGCGTTCAAGGTCGAAGACGAGCTGGTGGACGGCAACTGCCCTCTGCACGGCGTCCCGCCCGAGGAGGTCGAAGAAGAGAACTACTTCTTCCGTCTGTCGAAGTACGCCGACCGCCTGATCGAGCTCTACGAATCAGACGAACGGTCGGTGATGCCAGAGGCCCGGAGGAACGAGGTCTTAGGAAAGGTCCGTCAGGGCCTCGAAGATCTGTCGATCTCGCGCGTCAGCTTCGACTGGGGGATCCCGCTCCCGTGGGACGACAAGCACGTCATCTACGTCTGGATCGACGCGCTCCAGAACTACATCACCGCGGTCGGCTTCGGTACCGAGGAGGAGCGCTTCGACCGGGTGTGGCCCGCGGACATCCACCTGGTCGGCAAGGACATCTTGTGGTTCCACGCCGTGATCTGGCCCGCGATGTTGATGGCACTGGACATGCCGGTCCCGCGGACGGTATTCGCTCACGGTTTCCTGCAGGTCGGCGGCGAGAAGATGAGCAAGAGCAAGCTCACGGGGATCTCCCCCCACGACCTGATCGAGACATTCGGCTCGGATGGTTACCGCTACTACTTCATACGTGAGATCTCGTTCGGACAAGACGGCAATTTCTCGTGGGAATCGATGGTCGACCGGTATAACTCCGACCTGGCGAACGATCTCGGGAACCTCGCGTCGCGCGTGCTCTCGATGATCAACCGCTACTTCGAAGGTGTGCTTCCGGACGCGCCGCGAACATCGGAGCTGACACAGCCCGACCAAGGCCTGATCGCATCGCATAAAGCCGCGTTAGCCGGTATGGAAGATGCGATCGACGCGATCAAGCCGCACGACGCGGCGAAGGCCGCGTGGCTGTTCGTGCGGAAGGCGAACGCCTACGTCGAAGAGGTCGCGCCCTGGGCTCTCGCCAAGGACCCAGCCCAGCGACGCCGGCTCGAGATCTGTCTCTACATGCTGGCCGATTCGCTCCGTCAACTGTCGTTGCTGGTTTCGCCCATGATCCCTCGCGCCGCGCAGGAGCTGTGGGAGCGCTTGGGTCTCCAAGGCGAGGTAGCTTCCCGAACCTTCCCGGTCGACGCCGGCTGGGGCCGGCTGACGCCGGGAACGAAGGTCGAGACCGGGGCCCCGCTGTTCCCCCGCATCGACGTCGAGTCCTAACCCGACCACGATGTGGTTCGACTCTCACTGCCACCTTCATCTGTGCGAGACGGGCACGTCCTCTCAGCTCGTCGAGGCGGCGGCTGCCGCCGGCGTCGAGGGCATGGTCACGATCGGGATCGATGTCGCATCGAGTCTCCGCGCGCTGGAGCTCGCGAGCGACCAGCGGGTCTTCGCCTCGGTCGGTCTGCATCCGAACTCGGCCGACGAGTGGGGAGCTGAAACCGAAGCCCGGCTCGAAGAGCTCGTGAGTGCCGATCGGGTCGTGGCGGTCGGGGAGACCGGCCTCGATTTCTATCGTGATCATGTGACCCCCGAGCAGCAGAGGCCGGTATTCGAGGCACACATCGACCTGGCGAAGCGTCACGACAAGGCGCTGGTGATCCACACGCGATCATCGATCGACGCGGCGATGGACGTCCTTCAGTCCGTCGGACCCCCCGACCGTTTCGTTTTCCATTGTTGGTCCGGCGATCAGGGACAACTCGCCCGCGCTCTCGAGATGGGGGCGACGATCTCCTTCGCGGGCAACGTCTCGTTCAAGAACGCGCAGGATCTGCGCGACGCAGCGGTAGCGGTGCCCGATGACAGGCTGCTGGTCGAGACCGACTCGCCCTACCTGACGCCCGTGCCTCATCGGGGCGAACCCAACGAGCCTTCACACGTAGCACTGGTGGGAGAGGCCGTAGCGATCGCTCGCGGACAGGACGTAGGGACGCTGGCCCGATCGACGACGGCGAACGCGCGCAGGTTCTTTGGCATCGCCTGAGCCCGGCGCGCTTCTTGGAGCGCGGCGGCTGCGCGCCGCATTCGAGGCGCGCGACCTGCGACCGACCAAGGCGCTCGGGCAGAACTTCGTCGTCGATCCCAACACGATCCGCAAAGTGGTCGACGTGGCCGGGGTAGAGCCGACCGACCGGGTTCTCGAGGTAGGCGCGGGGGCGGGCTCGCTCACCCTGGGTCTGGCGGCTGCTGCGAAGCACGTCACCGCGCTCGAGTTCGACCGACGGCTGCTTCCGGTGCTGGACGAGATGCTCGCGGGGGTAACGAACGTCGACGTCGTCGCAGCGGACGTTCTGGAGATCGACCTCTCGACGATCGACGCAGGGATCTTGGTAGCCAACCTGCCCTACAACATCGCGGTCCCGGTTGTCGTACGCGTCCTCGAGCAGGCACCCGATGTCCAGACCCTTGTGGTGATGACCCAGCGCGAGGTCGGAGAGCGACTGGTAGCGGGCCCGGGGTCCAAGACCTACGGGCAGGTCAGCGTGATCGTTCGTTACTTCGCCCGCGCCTCGCTGGCGGCCAAGGTCAGCCGGCAAGCCTTTTGGCCGGTGCCGAACGTGGACTCGGTGCTCGTTCGCCTCGAACGGGTGGCCCCTCCGACGGGAACGGATCGGTCTCACCTGTTCCGGGTCATCAAGGCGGGGTTCGCTCAGAGACGAAAGACGCTGCGCAATGCCCTCGCGGCGGCAGGCTTCAGCCAGGTTGAAGCGGCGATGGCGGCTGCCGGGGTAGCCCCGACGGCGAGAGCCGAAGACCTGGAACTGGCCCATTTCGTCCTCCTCGCCCAAAATCTCCCAGAGGGGACCGCCTGAGCTGACTAGTCAGGCAGGTGGTTTTTGTTCGCGCTCTACAGGTTGCCCCCTTCCTTACGAGCATGGTCTGCCCTATCTTGAGGGTCATGAGAGAGGCATCCTCGGGCGAAACGGTCCTAACGCCACCCCAGGCCGGAGCAGCTCGTACGGTCCTGATCGTCGATGACGACGAGGAGATCCGTCACGTACTGCGCCTGATGTGCGAGATGGAGGGCTTCGAGGTCGTGGGCGAGGCAGCCAACGAGGTCGAGGCCGTACCCATGGCCCTCAACACCCAGCCGGCGATCGTGATACTCGATTACCTGATGCCCCGGCGCCGCGGCGACGTCACTGCGAGCTTGCTGCGCAGCATCGTCCCCGACACCAGGATCGTTGCCTTCTCCGCCGTGCTCGACGCGAAGCCCGCCTGGTCGGACTCCTACCTGAACAAGGAGCGCATCTCCGAGGTGGCCCCACTGCTGGAGCGTCTGATCGTTTAGGTAGCTTCACCGCGGCCAAGTAGCTTCTCGGAGATGCCGCTTCCCGCTCTATCCCTGACGACCGGCGCCAAGATCAACCTGTTCCTGCGCGTCATAGGGCACCGTCCCGATGGGTTCCACGAGCTCGAGTCGGTCTTTCACACCCTGGATCTCGTCGACGACATGGAGCTCCTTCCGCTGGACGGCGGGGCGCTGGAGATCGACATGGTGGCGGCCGCCGGAGTCGGTTCGCCGTTGCCCGCCCCGGAGGACAACATCGTCATCAGGTCGGCCCGGGTCTTGCAAGAGCTCACCGAAGCGCGCCCCGGCGCTCGGATCCGGATACGCAAACGCATCCCCGTGGGGGGCGGGCTGGGGGGAGGCAGCAGCAACGCAGCCGGAGCGTTGCTCGGGCTCGACCGCCTGTGGCAGCTGGACCTGGACCGAGACACTCTGGTCGCAAAGGCCGAAGCGCTCGGCAGCGACGTGCCCTACTGCATAGACGGTGACGGCACCGCGTTGGTCGGCGGCCGCGGTGAGAACCTGGCCCGCCTTCCGGGACCCCCCGCGCCTCTCTGGTTCGTACTGGGCATGTCTGACCAGCCGCTGCTAACCGCAGACGTTTACGCAGCACTGGAAGACCACTCTCCGCAGGGGCCCTCGGTCGCACCTTTCACGCTGGCCTTGGGCCAAGGAGACGTGGCCGAGCTGGGCCGACTCCTGCACAACGACCTGGAGCCGGCAGCCCTCTCTCTCCGACCCAGACTGGAAGAGGACAAACAAGCCCTGCTGGAGGCCGGCGCGCTGGGGGCCTGCATCAGCGGTTCGGGGCCCACGATCTTCGCCCTCGCCACCGATCGGAGAGAGGCGAGCGTTATCGCTGCGAAGGTGGAGGCCCGGTTCGACCGGGTCGCGGTGGCGAGCTCCGCCGAGAGGTGCGTGACCTTCCGCTAGCGTCCTGATGGGGCCGCTCCACCTCTTTCTTTAGTATGCGTGGGCAGCCGGCCCTCGTTCCGCGCGGGGTCACCGGATGTGACGGTGCCCCGTGGGGTAATTGGCAGCCCGAGGGATTTTGGATCCCTAAGTTCTGGTTCGAGTCCAGGCGGGGCAGCGCTTTCACATAGAGGAGAGCTTGTGGCTCAGAGTCGAGCAGCTCGAACGGCCGTGGTCCTCGCAGCGGGCGAGGGCAAGCGGCTGAAGTCCCCACTGCCCAAGGTTCTCCACCGCGCTGCTGGACGGCCGTTGGTGGGCCACGTGCTGGCGGCGCTGGCTCCACTGGAGCTCGACCAGCTCATCGTGGTGACCTCGAGGCGCCCAGAGCTTGCCGAAGAGGTCGCGGGGACGGGAGCCACGTTCGCGGTGCAAGACCCCCCGCGCGGAACCGGCGATGCCTTGAAGGTCGCCCTGGCGGTCACCGAGGCCCGGGACGGTCACGTGCTCGTCGTGCCGGGCGACACCCCATTGATCACTTCTTCCACCTTGGAGGCGCTGTGGGCCGAGCACCTGGATTCGGCTGCGGCGGCCACGATGCTGACCGCGAAGGTCGGCGACCCGAGCGGATACGGACGTGTGATCCGGGACGACGACGGCAACGTGACGAGGATCATCGAGCATCGGGACGCGTCGCCCGAGGAGCTGGCCGTCGATGAGATCAACGGCGGCTTCTACATCTTCGAGCTTCACGGACTGGAGGAACTCCTCACGAAGATCGATACCGAGAACAGTCAAGGCGAGTACTACCTCACCGATGCCATCGCGCTGTTGCAGTCCTCCGATCGCGGTGTCCGCGCCGTCCTGGTTGACGAGGACGAGCTGACCGGCGTCAACTCTCGGGCGCAACTGGCGCAGGCCGGCGCACTGCTGTACCGGCGCGCAGCCCAACACTGGCTGGACGAGGGGGTCACGATCGTCGACCCAACGGTCACTTACATAGATAGCACCGTGACGATCGAGCCGGACGCGACGATCTATCCCTTCACATTTCTAGAGGGGGACACCGCCATCGCCGCGGGGGCAGAGGTGGGCCCCCAGGTGCGGATCGTCGACAGCAAGGTGGGGCCGGACTCCAAGGTGAGCTTCTCGGTCGTTCGGTCCTCAGAGCTG
>Ga0208612_1001328_pt1 | contig 10299 bp, 9 predicted proteins | sample AntDryMetagUQ889_FD_188089 | JGI IMG/M metagenome (GOLD analysis project Ga0208612, IMG submission 188089) | Polar desert microbial communities from Antarctic Dry Valleys - UQ889 (SPAdes) | ecosystem: Environmental > Terrestrial > Soil > Desert | place: Antarctic Dry Valleys | collected 2008-12-31 | reverse complement strand
GACGAACTCGTTGGAGATGCTCGCAAGCAGGCGGCCGCCTTCCTCCTTGGCCTGCGGCAAGTCGCCCTCAGACATCGGGCGCGAATCCGAAGTGGCCGTGGCCAAGCTAGTGGCGCCGGCGACCGCCTCCGCGCCGACCGCCTCCGCGCCTGCCGCCTCCGCCGGAAAAGAGCGCCTTGAGCGCCCGGAAGGGGGCGGTGACGAGCGTGAGCAGGGCGTCAAGGATGTTCTGGATGATTCTCATGGGCAGTCCTTACCCGCCTTTCGCGCGTACTAACTCGGATGAAGGTCCACGTGCTCGAGCGCGCCCAGCGGCTGCCCGGTCCGCCCGAGGGAGTGTTCGGGTTCTTCGCGGAGGCCCACAACCTCGAGGAGATCACGCCACCCTTTCTCGACTTCGAGGTCGTCACTCCGAGGCCAATAGAGATGAAGGTGGGCACCCTGATCGAGTATCGGCTCAAGCTCCACGGCGTCCGATTGAGATGGCTGACACGTATCGACACGTGGGATCCTGGGGTGAGCTTCGTGGACCGCCAGCTGAAGGGGCCATACCGCCTCTGGCACCACACCCACCTCTTCGAGCCCGACGGAGAGGACACGATCATGCGCGACATCGTGCGCTACGCGCTTCCGCTGGGCCCGCTGGGCGAGCTGGCGCGACTGGCGCTCGTGCGGCGGGATCTCGACCGGATTTTCGAGTTCCGTCAGGCCGAGATCGAGCGACGCTTCATTAAGTAAAGTAAGGCTGGATGCACACGTTCTGGCGACTGCTCGGGTTCCTCGGTCCCTACCGGGGCGGAGTGGCCGCCTCCTTCGCGCTGGCCGCCGTGGCGATGGGCATGGGGGTGCTGATCCCGTTCCTCGTCGGCCGCGCGATCGACGACATCCGTCGTGGCGGCGCGGACCTCACGCCGCTGGTGTGGGCTCTGGTCGGCGCCGGGGTGCTGCGGCTCGTGTTCACCGTGGTGCGCCGGCTGGTGGCCGGACGCGTGTCCCTCGGGGTCGAGTTCGACCTGCGCAATCGCATGTACGGGCATCTGCAGGCGCTCGAGCTCTCATTCTTCGACGGACAGCAGACGGGCCAGCTCATGTCGCGCTCGACCGTCGACCTGCAGTCGGTGCGCTTCTTCCTGGGCTACGGCCTGATCCTCCTCGCCCAGGCCGCGCTGACCATCGTGATCGCCGCGGTGGTGATGGTGGCCGTGAACCCGATCCTCGCTTTGGTGGCGCTCGCCCCCATGCCCGCCGTCCTCTGGGTGGCGTGGCGCTACGGCTTGCGCAACCGCCCGGCCACGCAGGAGGTCCAGCAGCGCATCGCCGAACTGACCGCCGAGGCCGAGGAGAACGTCTCGGGCGTGCGGGTGGTCAAGGCCTTCGCCCAAGAGCGGCGCCAGCTGGCGCGCTTTCGAGGCACGGTGAAGCGGGTCTTCGACCAGTCGATGGTCTCCACCCGATTGCGTGCCTTCTACAACCCCTTCATCGGCTTCCTGCCTCAGCTCGGCCTCGCCGCGCTGGTGCTGGTGGGCGGCCGGCAGGTCATCTCCGGTGCGATCTCCGTGGGCGACTTCGTGGCCTTCTTCGGCTACGTGGTGATGCTCACCTCGCCGATGCGCACCCTCGGCACCATGCTCGGCTCTGCCCAGCGGGCGGTGGCCTCGGGTGCGCGCGTGTTCGAGATCCTCGACCGCGAGCCCCAGTTGACCGTTCGGGCCGGCGCCCCGCCCCTGCCCGAGGGCGGCGGCCGTGTCGAGCTGCGCGGGGTGAGCTTCGGCTACGACGGCGGCGAGCCCGTCCTGCGCGACGTCGACCTCGACGTGGAGGCCGGCCAGACGGTGGCGCTGGTCGGCGCCACCGGCTCGGGCAAGACGACCCTCGTCCTGCTCGTGCCCCGGCTCTACGATGTCGACTCGGGCTCTGTGCTGGTCGACGGCGTCGACGTTCGCGACGTGGAGCTGGAGTCGCTGCGGCGCGACGTCGCGCTGGTGTCCGACGATGCCTTCCTGTTCTCGGCCACCCTGGGCGAGAACATCGCCTACGCCCGCTCGGCGGCGAGCGAGGACGAGGTGCGCGAGGCCGCCGCCCGCGCCGGGCTCTCGGAGCTGATCGACGGGCTCCCCGAGGGCCTCGAGACGCGGGTGGGCGAACGCGGGCTGACGCTCTCAGGTGGCCAGCGCCAGCGCGTGGCGATCGCCCGTGCCCTGCTGGCCCAGCCACGCATTCTCGTACTCGACGACGCCACCTCGAGCGTGGACGCAACCACCGAGGAGCGCATCAAGGAGGCGCTCGGAGAGGTCATGGAGGGCCGGACCACCTTCGTGATCGCGCACCGTCTCTCGACCATCTCCCTCGCCGACGAGATCGTGGTGCTCGAGGACGGTCAAATCGCCGCCCGCGGCACCCACGACGAGCTGCTGGAGGTCTCGCCGCAGTACCGCGGCATCGCCGAAGGCTCGGAGCGGATCGTGGACGACCGCGACCCCGAGGAGGTCGAGGTGGCGGGCCTGTGAGCGGCGACCGCAAGCGCAAGATCGGCCAGCTGCTCGTGCTGCTGCGACCCTACCGCGGGCGCGTGGTGCTGATGTTCGTGGCGCTGACCCTGGCCACCGCCGCCGGCCTCGCTCCCCCCTATCTGGCCGGCCGCGCCATCGACGACGGCATCCGCCGCGCCAGCACGTCGGCGCTCGTGGTGTTGATGGTGCTCTTCCTGGCCGCCGCTCTGGTCAACTGGGGTGCGAGCTACGCCCAGACCTACCTCGTCAACTGGGTCGGACAGCGAGCGCTACAGGACCTGCGCGAGCGGCTGTTCGCCCACCTCCAGCGGCTGTCGGTGGGGTTCTATTCGCGAAATCGCGTGGGCGTGGTGATCTCGCGCCTGACCAACGACGTGCAGGCCCTCGACCAGCTCGTCACCGACGGCATCGTGACGCTCTTCTCGGCTTCGCTGAGCCTGATCGGCACGGCGGCGATCCTCCTCTTCCTCGACGCCCAGCTCGCGCTGGTCACCTTCGCGGTCTTTCCCGTGCTGCTGATCGCCACCGTCATCTTCCGGCTGACCTCGGCCAACGCCTATCGCCTGACCCGCGAGAAGATCGCGCTTATCACCGCGTACCTCCAGGAGACGTTGTCGGGCGTTCGGGTGGTGCGCGCGTTCGGCCAGGAGCCCCGCCACCGGGCCCGCTTCGGCGAGCTCAACGAGGACAACCGCGAGGCCAACATGCGAACGGTCTACCTCAACGCCGCCTACTTCCCCGCCGTCGAGCTCCTCTCGGCCGTGGCCACCGGGGTGATCCTGGTCTACGGCGGCAATCAGGTGCTCGAGAACGCGATCACCATCGGCGTTCTGGCTTCCTTCGTCTTCTACCTGCAGACGTTCTTCGACCCCATCCAGCAGCTGTCACAGCTCTACACGACCTACCAGGCGGGCATGGCCGCCCTGGACAAGATCTTCGGCCTGCTCGACGAGGAGCCCGACGTGACCGACGCGCCCGACGCGATCGAGCTGCCCTCGGTGCGCGGCGAGATCCGCTTCGAAGACGTGACCTTTGCCTACGGCGACGGCGCGCCTGCGCTGGCCGAGGTGAACCTGCACGTGGCGCCGGGACAGACGGTGGCGCTGGTGGGCGCCACCGGCGCCGGCAAGTCGACGCTGGCCAAGCTCGTGGCGCGGTTCTACGACCCCACCGAGGGGCGCGTGCTGATCGATGGCCACGACCTGCGCGACGTGACCGAGCGCTCGCTTCGCTCCCAGCTGGGCATCGTGCCCCAGGAGGGCTTCCTGTTCTCGGGAACGATCCGCGACAACATCGCCTTCGGGCGCCCCGACGCGACCGACGAGGAAGTGAAGGCCGCCGCCCGCGCCGTGGGCGCCCGCGAGTTCATCGAGGCCCTGCCCGAGGGCTACGCGACCGAGGTCGGCGAGCGAGGCGGGCACCTGTCGGCCGGCCAGCGTCAGATGGTGGCCTTCGCTCGGGCGGCCGCCGCCGATCCGCGGGTCCTGATCCTCGACGAGGCCACCTCGAACGTGGACGTCGCGACCGAGGCCCGCATCGAGCACGGCATGCGCCGGCTGCTGGCGAGCCGCACGGCGATCGTCATCGCCCACCGGCTGTCGACGATTCGCTCGGCGGGGCGCATCGTCGTGCTGGAGGGCGGCCGGATCGTCGAGCAGGGAACCCACGACGAGCTGCTGGAGGCCGACGGCGCCTACGCGCGGCTGTACGGCGACTGGGCGGGCCGGGCCGCGGCCTGACTGCGCAGGCCGCGGCCTCCCCAGTTGGTCGTCTGGCTGTGACAGTTACCGCAGAGGAGCATCGACGAGCGGGACATCCTCCAACCGACTCGAGAATCTGATGGTCGATCTCCTCTCCGAGACGCCGGCGGTGGTAGCAAACCGTCGACTTGTTGACTCCTAGCAGCGCGGCGATCTCGACCGCCGTCTTGCCCTCATCGAGCAACCGGCGCACACGGTCGCGGGTGACGCTGGGTCGTGCCATGGCTATTCTCGTGCATCCCTCTTGGGGGGTCGTCTAACGGCAAGACACCAGCCTCTGGAGCTGGTTATCGGGGTTCGAGTCCCTGCCCCCCAGCCTCTACCGCTGCCGCATTCTGTAGCGGCGACCGGACGCAGACGGCTCCCTTTTGCGGGCTTTTTGCGTAGTAGCGCGACTCTTTACAGTCGCTGCAGCTCGGTGCCCTCGTCCGATGGGACCGACGGGTCGGCCCGCGCTGCTTCGTGCAGCGCCTTGCTCTCGAGATCGGGCCGGGTGGGAACTGGCAGGTCGAGAGCCCTCCCTCCCGCTGCCGCAAACGCTCGCCTGATCCTTGTAGGGTGACCGCCGTGACTCGCCGCGTCAGGCTGACCCTCGTCCTCGCATTGGCCGCAGCGATCGCGGCCATGTGCGCACCGGTCGCTCAGGCTGCCAAGCGCGGGGCTTCGTGCGCGCGGGCGGGCTCGAAGACGGTTGTCAAGAACCGCCTCGTGCGCGTCTACGAGGTCAAACGCTCGAACGCCACGGGCCTCTATTCCTGCCGCCGGGCCACCGGTAGGCGCGTGAGGCTGGCCACAGCCCTCGACGAGGATGTCGATCCCTATGGCTCCGTCGTGTTCAACAGCGTCAGGCTCAGGGGCAACTACGTCGCCTGGGCGACAAGCGTCACCGACGCGAGCTGCAAGGCCTCCTGTCCGCCCGGCTATCAGGCCACGAAGGAGTCGATCAGGCTCTACAACGTGCGCAGCCGTCGGCGGAGGACCGTGGTTGGATACCCGCTCAGCACAGCGCTGGTGCTCAGCGAGCGCGGCGGCGTGGCCTGGGCGAGCCGTGACGGTGACACAGGGCCGGTTGAGATACGTGCCTCGACGCGCTCAGGCGACAACCGGCTGCTCGACAGCGGGACCATCGACCCCGCATCGCTCGCGATCGAGATCACCATCATCAGCTGGACGCGCGATGGCCTGGAACGCTTCGCGCGGCTCCGCTAGTCGCGCAGGCAACCCCTTATAGGCAGATCCCGAACTTCAGCGGGCGAATGGTCCGCTACAGCGAGTTGAGTCCCGTGCCCTCGTCCGCCAGGGCCGACGGGTCGGGCCGGGAGCCTGCCTTGATGAAGCGCCTGGCCTCGTCGAGGTCGGCATCGCGGTCGCCCACTGCAAGCGCCGCGGTCACCTTGCCGTCGTCCAGGTAGAAGGCCGTGAAGCTGCCGTCGTCCACGGAGCCGCGAATGGTCGGCTCGCCTACGCCCGGGCCCACGTAGCCCAGCGACACCCAATCGGCCAGGTCGGAGAAGAAGTAAGGCACTACATCGTGGTCCACGCCCTGGCCGAGCATGTTGCGGGCCGCGGTCTTGCCGTGCTCGGCGGCCACGTCCCAGTGCTCGAGGCGCAGTGGCCGGCCGTGGATGACGCTGTCGTACTCGCACATGTCACCGGCGGCGAAGACCCCCTCCAGCGAGGTCTCCAGCCCGGATGAGCACAGCAGTCCGCCCGCCTCGCCCAGCTCGAGGCCTCCCGAGCGGGCGAGCGTCACGTCGGGCATCACGCCGGCGCCCACGATCACCATGTCGCAGTCGAGCTCCAAGCCGCCCTCGGTCACCACCCGCGAGACCCGGCCGTCCGAGCCCTCGAAGCGATCCAGCGAGTCGCCGCCGTGGATCTCCACGCCGTGCTCGCGCAGGATGCCGCCGAAGAAGGGGGCGAGCGACGGTCCCACCGTGCGCTCGAGGACCTCGTCCTCCTGCATCAGGATCGTGCAGTGCTTGCCCAGGCCCGCCGCGAGCGACGCCGCCACCTCGCAGCCGATGTAGCTGCCGCCGATCAGCACCACCCGCTCGGCCTCGGCTGCCTCCTCGCGGATGGCGTCCGAGTTGCCAAAGGCCCGGAGGTAGTGCAGGCCGTCGAGGTCGGCGCCATCGGCACGCAGGCGGCGCACGTTCGCGCCGGTTGCCAGCAAGGCCTTGTCGAAACCCACTTCCTCCTTCGTGGACAGCTTCGCCGTCCGACCGTCGGCATCGAGCTTCATCACGCTCGTGCCCGTCAGCAGCTCGACGCCGTTGGCCTCCCACCAGTCCGGGGACTCCGCCAGCGCAGCCTCGCGCCCCGACTCCCCGCGCAGGTAGCCCTTGGACAGGGGCGGACGGTCGTACGGTGGGTCGGGCTCGCGGCCCACGAGCAGGATCGAGCCCTCGGCGCCCTCCTCGCGCAGCGTCCGCGCGCAACGCGCCGCGGCCACGCCGCCGCCGATCAGAAGGAAGTCGACCGCGCGGTCGGCCACCGGTCAGGCGATTCGGCGTGGGGTCGTGGCACCAGTCATCTCAGGCCGCTTCCGGCTGTGGCGCGAAGCGCCCCGTCACATCGGCCTCCAGACCGGTGTCCAGCACCAGCAGCACCTCGTCCCCGGCCTCGATCACCGAGTCGCCCACGGGCACGAAGCCCCCGCCGCCGCGCAGGATGGAGATGACCAGCGAGCCGTCGGGCAGACCCAGGTCGATGACCCGCTGCCCCACCGCGGGCGAGTCGTCGCCCAGCTCGAGCTCGATGATCTCGAGCCGCTCCGTCGGGAGGTCGAGCAGGTGCACGAGGCCGTACTGGGGCACCTCGTGCTCGATCAGCCGCAGGATCAGGTCGGTGGCCGAGACAGCGGGCTTGACCCCAAGGAGCTCGAAGTGCTGCAGGTTGCGTGGGTTGTTGCAGCGGGCCACGACCCGCTCGACGCCGTACTTCTCGCGCGCGACCTGGCAGATGAGGATGTTGTCCTCGTCGTCGCCGGTCACCGCGATCACCAAGTCGGCCCGCTCGATGCCGGCGCGTTCGAGCACCCAGAGCTCCGAGCCGTCACCGGCCTGGATGCGGTGCTCGAGCTCCTCCTCGACCACCTGATAGCGGCGCGAGGAGCTCTCGATCACGAGCACCTCGTTGCCCTTGTCGATCAGCTCACGAGCGAGGTTCCAGCCCACCTTGCCGGCTCCCACGATCAGGATGTACATCAGGCCGCCTCGGGCTTCATCAGCCGCTGACTCCCTCGAAGCGGATCTCACCTCTGACCGCGCCCTCCAGCAGCTCGATCGCGGTCTGGGTAGGGCATACCGTCTGCAGGCCCTGCTGGGCGTACCACTTCGCCCGCGCCGGATCGAGCACGCGCACCACCACGCGCTCCACCTCGAACTGTCGCTGGGCGATCTGGGCGATCACCAGGTTGGTGTTGTCGCCGTCGGTGGAGGCTACGAAAGCGTCGGCGCGCTCTATGCCGGCCTGCAGCAGCGCGTCGATCTCCAACGCGGTGCCCTCGGTGAACTGCCCGCCCAGGTCCTCCCAGCTCTGGTCCTGGCCACGGTTGAGCATGGCGATCGCCTCGGGGTCCTCGTCGAGCACCGAGACGGTGTGGCCCTCGGCGAGCATGGTCTTCGCGACCGCCGACCCCACCCGTCCACTGCCCACGATCAGGACGAACATCAGGGCCGCACTCTAGCGCCGCTCGGCCCACTCCGGCGCCGGCGCTCGGCCCCCTCACTCAGGCGCGGCAGCCCGCGAGATGCTGTCCGGGACAGCGGGTGGAGCGGTGAGGATCACCTTGCACGGGGCCTTCTCCACCACGTAGCGCGTGGTGTCGCCAACAGAGCGCTCGCGCGACCGCGAGCGCGCTCCCAGCAGCGCTCCCCCGCGGGTCCGCGACGGCTCCTCGGCGGCGAGCACGATCGCCTCGACCCCTCTTCGCTTGGCCTCGGCGACGATCGCGGCACCCGCCGTGCGCCCACGTACCGTGGCGGTCGCGACCTCCACCCCTTCGTACTCCTCGCCCACCTCCTTCGCGCGGGCCAGCAGGCGCTTGGCCTCGGCCATCCGCTCAGGCGGCACGCGTGCGTCCATGGGCAGGGACATCGGCATCTCGAAGACGTACAGCGCCTCGAGCATGGCGCCGCCGTCTCGCTCGTCGGCCTCGTCCGCGGCCAGGCGGCCGGCGGTGCCCACGATGTCGTCGTCGAGCTCACGGCCGAACACGGGGACGAGGATGCTTCCGTACTCGGTCTCCTGGCGCTCGAGGAGGGCCTCGGCGGGGATCGTGAAGCGCTTGGTCAGCGACTTGTCCTGCTGCTTTCGGTAGACCACGTAGAGCACGATTCCCGCGGCCATCCAGACCCCACCGGCGATGCGCGCGCCCTCGTGAAGCACCACGACGCTCACCCAGCCCGCGCCGGACAGCAGCGCGCCGAGCGCCGCCGGAAGCGGTATCGAGCCGCCACGCACGGGCACCGAGAGCGGGATCCGGAAGGCGCTCGGGCGGTCGGGCTCGCGGAAGCGCAGCACGATGACCGACAGGTGGGCGATCGTGAACGCCAGGGTCGCCCCGAAGGCGAACAGGCCGGCGAGAAAGTCCACGTCGGCGGGCAGCGTGAGCGCCAGGGCCAGCAGGGCGCAGAGGCCGATCGCCACGTAGGGGGTCGAGCGCCGCCGCTCCAGGCGCCCGAGCACGCTGGGGACCTGGCGGTTGGTGGCGAGCGAGTAGGCCAGCCGGCCGACGCCGAGCATCTGGCTGTTGGCGGCCTGCGCGAGCACGACCGCGGCCGTCGCCCCGACTGCGTAGCGCAACCCGTCAGCGGTCCACTCGGGCTCGAAGGTCGATACCACCCCCAGCACCGGCATCTCGACGAAGCGCTCGCCCAGCGCGGTGGCGCCGCCGATCACCGGGACGGCCATGAGCGCCACCACCGCGACGCCTCCGAGCATGAGGAAGACCGCCACGCCGCTGAGCGCCACCAGGCGCCTCAGCCCGCGACGGCCCACCCGCACCTCGCCGGCGAGTCCCGACGCCGCCTCGATCCCGGTGGCCGCCGCGGCCGCGAGCGTGGTGGCGAAGATCAGGTCCTCCACACGCGGTGACCGGCCCAGATCGATCGAGTCGGTGATCAGCCCGAGGTCCGAGACGGTGGCGAGGCCCACGGCGATGATCACCGCCACGAGGAAGATGTTGAGCACGGTCACCCGCAGCACTGTGCGAAGGCGCTCGGGCGAGATGCCGCGCACGTTGAGGGCCACCACCCCGGCCAGCACGGCGGCGGTGATCAGGAGCTCGACCCCGCCGTCGCCGGCCGGTCCCCAGAACGCCGTCAGGTAGTGGGGCACCGCCAGCGCAGCGATCGCCATCACGATCAGGTAGTCCAGGAGGATCGCCCAACCGGCGATGAAGCTGACCAGCTCGTTGAAGGCGTAGCGGGCGAACGTCGAGGCTCCGCCGCGCTCGGCGTGCAGCGAGTTGCCCTCGACGTAGGTGGCCATCGTGAGCGCGAAAAGCAGAGCGGCGAGCAGGAAGACCACAGGCGTCAGCCCGAGCGCCTCGCCGGCCACCACACCGAGCACGAAGTAGATCGACGAGCCGACGGCCGAGAGGACCACCGCGAAGAGCGCCGGCTCGCCCAGGCTGCGCGAGAAGCGCGCCTCGGCCCCCGCCCCGCGCGCCAGGCCCTCGCGCATGCGCCCGACTGCCGGGCGGGCGCCGTCGCCGGGTGGGCCCGTCACCGCTCGGAGGTGGCGCGGGCGATCAGCAGGCGGCCCGCTCCGATAACCACGAACGCCGCCCCCAGCACCACGCCGAGCACCACGCCTCCGCCGCGAGCCACCGCCCCGGCGATCATCGCGAGGCCGAGCAGCAGGATGAACGCCGAGAGGAGACTCGACGTAAGCGAGTAGGCGCGCTGCACGCGGCGGATCTTAGGGTTCGTGACGAAATAAGTGGGTGGTTTGGGCGCCCGATCCGTGGATGCCAGGGGCCGCACTCGAGCGGAGCAATGGCAGCGCCATTGCGAGCATCG
>Ga0208612_1001326_pt1 | contig 10314 bp, 10 predicted proteins | sample AntDryMetagUQ889_FD_188089 | JGI IMG/M metagenome (GOLD analysis project Ga0208612, IMG submission 188089) | Polar desert microbial communities from Antarctic Dry Valleys - UQ889 (SPAdes) | ecosystem: Environmental > Terrestrial > Soil > Desert | place: Antarctic Dry Valleys | collected 2008-12-31 | reverse complement strand
TGGACGTGGTGCCCGAGGTCCACACCATGAAGGCGCTGGCCGAGGCCCTCGCCGCTCACCTGGGCCCCGACGTGCAGCCCTTAGGCTGACCGTCGTGGCCTTCCCCACTCGTCGCCTGCGGCGCCTGCGCCGTACTCCCGCCCTTCGCCGCCTCATGGCGGAGAGCACCATCGGGGTCGACGACGTGGTGGCGCCCCTCTTCGTGCGCGAGGGGATCAACGAGCCGAACCCGATCGCCAGCCTTCCCGGCGTGGTCCAGCACACACGGGAATCACTGGTCAAGGAGGCTCGGGCCCTCGTGGAGCTCGGGGTACCGGGTGTCATCCTCTTCGGCGTCACGGCCGTGAAGGACGCCACCGGCAGCCAGGCGTCCGACCCGGATGGCATCGTCCAGGTGGCCCTGCGCGACCTCCGTGACGAGGTGGGCGACGACCTCGTGCTCATGGCCGACCTCTGCCTCGACGAGTACACCGACCACGGCCACTGCGGCGTGCTCGATGCCGGCGGCCAGCCCGACAACGACGCCACCATCGAGCGCTACGCCGAGGTGGCCGTGGCCCAGGCCGACGCCGGCGCCGACGTGGTGGCGCCGAGCGGGATGATGGACGGCCAGGTGGCCGCCATCAGGGCCGGGCTCGACGCTGCCGGCCACGCCCAGGCGGCAATCCTGGCCTACTCGGCGAAGTACGCCTCCGCTCTGTACGGCCCGTTCCGGGACGCGGTGGACGTTTCCATCGTGGGAGGAACGGGCGACCGGCGCAGCTACCAGCAGGACCCCCGGAACGTGCGGGAGGCCCTGCTCGAGGTGGCCGAGGATGTGGCCGAAGGTGCGGACATGGTGATGGTCAAGCCCGCCCTCGCCTACCTCGACGTGCTGGCCGCGGTGCGGGCCTCGGTGGATGTGCCGGTTGCCGCCTACCACGTCAGCGGGGAGTACGCCATGCTCAAGGCCGCTGCCGAGCGGGGCTGGATCGACGGTGAGGCCGTGGCCCTCGAGCACCTCGGCGCCATCAAGCGGGCGGGCGCAGACTTCGTGCTCACCTACCTGGCTCGGGAGCTGGCCCAGTCCCTGCATGGCTGAGTCCGAGATGGCCGGCAACCATTCGCTCTACCGCCGGGCGTGCGAGGTCACACCCGGAGGGGTGAGCTCGCCCGTCCGCTCCTTCTCCTCGGTGGGCGGTACGCCCTACTTCGTGGCCCGGGCCGAAGGGGCGTCGGTGTGGGACGTGGAGGGCCGGCGCTACCTCGACTACGTGCAGTCCTGGGGCGCGTCCATCCTGGGGCACGCCCACCCCGCCGTGGTGGAGGCGGTGTGTGCAGCCGCGGCGCGGGGGACCAGCTACGGCGCTCCCACCGAGGCCGAGGTGCTCCTGGCCGAGGCCGTGCGCGGGCGGGTGCCGAGCTGCGAGATGGTGCGCCTGGTGTCGAGCGGCACCGAGGCCACCATGAGCGCCATCCGCGCCGCCCGTGGCTTCACGGGTCGCGACCGCATCGTGAAGTTCGCCGGCTGCTACCACGGCCACTCGGACGCCCTGCTGGCCGGAGGCGGCAGCGGGGTGGCCACGTTGGGACTGCCGGGATCGGCCGGCGTGCCCGCCGAAGCGGTGGCCCAGACGGTGGTGGCCCCGTTCAACCAGGTCCCGGTGATCGACACCGAGGTGGCCTGCGTGATCGTGGAACCGGTGGCCGCCAACATGGGCCTGGTGGCACCGGCTCCGGGTTTCCTGGAGGGTCTCCGGGCGGCGTGTGACGAGTCCGGGGCTGTGCTGCTCTTCGACGAGGTCATCACGGGGTTCCGCCTCGGGCCCGGCGGGGCCCAGGAGATGTACGGCGTTGTGCCCGACCTGTCCACGTTCGGCAAGGTCCTCGGCGGCGGGCTGCCCCTGGCGGCCTTCGGCGGTCGGCGGGAGGTGATGGAGGTGCTGGCGCCGGTGGGCCCGGTGTATCAGGCCGGCACGCTGTCGGGGAATCCGCTGGCCACTGCCGCCGGCCTCGCCGTGCTGGGCCTGCTCGACGATGCCGCCTACACGATGCTCTCCGGCCGGGCCGCCGAGCTTTCCACCATGCTCGTCCAGGTCTTCGCCGAGGCGGGTGTCGGCGCCCAGGTTCCTGTGGTAGGTCCGCTCATGGGGCTGTTCTTCGCCGACGCCCCGGTGGTGGACTACGACGACGCCCGGGCGTCGGCCGCCAACGGTGTCTACGCCCGCTTCTTCCGGGCCATGCTCGACCGCGGGGTGGCCCTGCCGCCCAGCCCCTACGAGGCCATCTTCCCCAGCCTGGCCCACACCAGGGACGACGTGGAGCGCACCGCCGACCTCGCCCGCGCCGCCATAGCGACCGTCTGACCACCCAGGGCCCCGTCCCTCACCGGACTTTGGCGCGGTGCACCCTCACAGAGGGGGTGCGATCGCGCGAAAGTCGTCAGGTGGGCATCGTCGACCGTCTCCAAGCTCTGGACGAGCGCTTCATCCCGTCGTCGATGAGGCGGACAGGGCCGACTACGCCGCCGGAGTGGACCCCCGAGGTCGGCCCGCTGGTGAGCGTGAAGAGGCTGCGGGAGGTCATCGCCTGGTGGTCCGCCGGCCTCGGACTCCTTGTGGTCGTCGCAGCGGCGGTCACCGGACGTGTGCTGGTGGGGGTGATCGGGACCCTGGTGACGGCTGGTCTCTACGGGGTGATCATGCCGCTTGTCGCGAGAGGTTGGCTCGAGCCCGGCCTCGGCCTGGCTCGACCGGTGCCCGCGGACACCCCGCTCACCGGTCCGGGTTCGATGCTCAAGCGCTCTTGGCCGTGGCTGGCAGCCATCGTGGCCGTGTTCGTCATCCTCGCCCTTCCCTCCGGCACCACATCCGGTGGCATCGTCTTGGGCGCCGCCCTCTGGCAGTACAGGGAAGCGCGGTGCTGGGGCGTTGGCAGGAGGATCACGAGTCGAGGTGTTGCTACCGGTCCACGGCTGGAGGAAGAGCCGCGGCTTCTACCTCCGGCCTGCGCTGTTCTCCGGTCAATCGCGCCCGGAAACCGGGAGAAAACCGCCGCAGAACCGAGGCCACTGACCGGCGAACGCCCTCGCTACCTCGAAGGGGCGAGGCGGGCCATGGCCGCCACTGCCTTGTAGGCGGCTTCGGCGGGGCCGAGCTCGTCGGGGCGGAGGAGGTTGGCCATGATGCGCAGCATCCACTCCATGAGCGAGCGCGAGCGCATGCCCGTGCTCACCAGGGCCCGCATGAGCTGGGGTCGACCGATGATGTGCACGAAGGCCCGCGCCACCCGGTAATAGAGGCCGTACTCGTCCTGGAGCCGGCGCTCGTACTCAGCCAAGGCGGCCCCGCCACCGCCGGCCAGGGCGGCGCCCACCGCCTCCGCGGCCATGCGGCCGGTCTCGTAGGCGTAGGCGATGCCCTCGCCGTTGAAGGGGTTGATGCCCGCACCGGCGTCGCCGATCACCACGTGGTTGGGTCCCACCCTCGGACCGACGGAGAAGGCCATGGGCAGGCGACCGCCGGTGGGGGCCCCGCACGACGTCTCCTCGTTGATTTCCCAGGACGCCGGTGCGTGGTGGGCGAAGGCGTCCATGAGATGGCTGGTGTTGACGTCCTTCCACTGGTTGAAGGTGGACAGGAGCCCCACGCCCACGTTGACCCGGCCGTCGCCCACCGGGAAGATCCAGCCGTAGCCGGGCAGGACGTTGCCCCGGCGGTCCCGGATGTCGAGGTGGCTCTCGATCCACGGCTCGTCGTGACGGGGGGACTCGTAGTAGCCCCGGATGGCCATCCCCATGGGGTAGGCCTTGTTGCGGCTGGTGCCCATGGCCCGGCCGAAGCGGGAGTTGGCGCCGTCGGCCACCACCACGTAGCGAGCCGACACCTCCTCGGTCACCGGGGCTCCAGGGGAAACCGGACCTGCCTTGCGCTTCACCACCACGCCGGACAGCACGCCGTCCGTGATTACCGGTGCCGTGGCCTCGGTCTCCTCCCACAGCGCTGCCCCTGCCTTCACCGCCCGCTGCGCAACCAGGTGGTCGAGATCCTTCCGGGTGACCACGTAGCCGAAGTCCGGAAAGTCGGGGTGCGAGGGCCATTCCAGCTCGAGGGTGCGTCCGAAGGCGATGGAGCGCAGGCCGGAGAAGCGGTGGTGACCGGCGAGATCCTCGGCCAGGCCCAGATCGTGGAGCTGCTTGACCGAGCGCGGCGTCAGGCCATCGCCGCAGGTTTTCTCCCGCGGGTAGCGCTTCTTCTCGAGCAGCAGCACGTCGTGCCCGGCCTCGGCCAGCCAGTAGGCGCACGCCGCTCCCGACGGTCCTCCTCCCACCACGACGACATCGTGGTCAGCTCCCGCAGTGCCCAAACGTCTACAGCTCGTCCCGCTCGTACTTGACGATGATCTCTATCTCGGCGTCGGACAGCTGGCCGCCGAACGCCGGCATGCCCCCGGTGGACGGCCCGGCCTGGCCGCCCGGGCGGTTCGGGTCGCCGTACTTCTGGCCGCTCACGGCCGCCGAACCGTCCTTCACCCAGGCGATGTGATCGGCCTCGTTGGGGAAGGTGAGCTTGGACGTGCCGCCGGCGAGGGCCGGGCCGACGCCACCTTCGCCGCCGGAGCCGTGGCACGAGGAGCACCCTGCCTTGGCGTAGACGTCAGCCGGCGTCTCTACCTTCTTGACCGTACGGTCCCCGAAGGCGCCCATGTACAAGAACCCCCAGAAGGGCAGGAGGAGCAGCACGGGCATCACCCACATGGGAATCTTGGTGCGCATGGCCGGTTCGAGAACGGACGGGGGAGCGGGTGGCTCTTCTTCCACGACGGGCTCGGACACCGTGGCGCTCACCGGGTCGGGACTGTCCTGGACGGCCGCGGCGGCGGTGGCCGGCGTTTCGGACGTGGCCGCCGACATGCCCTGCGTCCCCTCGACCGAGGGTGCCGGGGACTGTGGCGCTGAAGATGCCAGGCCCAGCGCCTCCCGACGCTCGCGTGAGCGGTGCAAGAGGTGCTCGGGTACTTCGGTCACCACGACCTCCAGTGTCGGGGAGAAGAGGTGAGCAGAACTGTAGGCGAGGGGTCGAGCACCTCACCAAGCGCCCAGGCGTCGGCGGGGCGATGTGAACGTTCGGAGGACTGCGTGGTAGAACCCCGGATGTTTCGCGGAGGTACGATGTGAGCGAGTTCACGAGCGCTTGAGAGGTCGATGGTCGCCTTTGCCTTTTCTCTGCTGATCACCGCCCTGATGTGCGCGGTGGTCTTCGCCGTGGGGCTGACCCGCCCCCCGGGGAAGGCGCTTACCTGGGGTGAGGCGATCCTGGCCGCTGTGTTCGTCTTCAGCCTGCTGCTCTTGATATACGGCATCGTCCCCAACCAGTGGCTGTTGTGGGCCGACAACGAGCTGGAGTGGCGCAAGGACGCCTTCGGCATCCCCAACCCCTTCGGCAAGTCCTTCTTCGAGGGCGGCATCTCCTGGCCCGGCGGTCGGGGGCGCATCCTCATCTCCAAGGAAGTCATCCGAGACGTCGTCGCCACCATCATCTACGTCGTCGGCCTGGTCGGCCAGTTCATGACCTGGAAGTGGTGGCAGAGCCGTGGCGAGCGCACGGTGACGTCCGACGTGGCGCGGTCCGCCTACGGCAGGCCGCTGATCAGGAAGGCCCGCGCCTGATGGGCAGAAACGACGCCAACCCCCCGATGCCGTCCTTTCCGGGTGACTACGTCCTGCAGGAGGTGGGCCCCGGCGACCTGTCCAAGGCGGTCAAGCCCAAGCAGTTCCTCCACATCGACCAGTCCGAGTGCATCATGTGCGAGGGGTGTGTCGACATCTGCCCGTGGAAGTGCATCCATATGCTCTCCACGGACACGATCGCCGAGGCCGTGGAGACCGACCAACCCGGCGAGGACCCGAGCGATCACGTGGTCTTCGTGGTGGACGAGGACGTCTGCACGCGCTGTGGCCTGTGCGTCGACCGATGTCCCACCGGTGTGATCATCATGGGGAAGGCCGGGGTCTCGCCCCGCGGCGAGGAGCAGCACCAGCGGGACAACAAGCACGGCTACTCCTACGGCATGCGCTTCTGATGGCGAAGCAGATCAGCCGGGGGAACGGGAACGGGACCGTCGCCAAGCAGCGTGTCCCCATCGGCGAGCGGTTGGGCAAGGTCCAGGGCTCCGCGCTGTGGACCTCGATCTTCCGGCCGGGCTCCATCTTCCGTAAGGGCTACACGGACAGTCCGAGAAACCGCTCCTACGTGATCATGAACTCGGTGCTGTTCCACCTGCACCCGGTGAAGGTGAAGCGCCACGCCGTCAAGGTCAGCTACACCCTCTGCCTCGGCGGGCTCTCCTTCTTCCTGTTCATCCACCTCACCGTCACGGGCATCTTCTTGATGTTCTTCTACCGGCCGACCGCGGCCCAGGCCTGGAACGACATCTCCAGCCTGCAGAGCTCGGTCACCTTCGGCCTACTGGTGCGCAACATGCACCGCTGGGCGGCCCACCTCATGGTGCTGTCCGTCTTCTTGCACATGGCTCGGGTCTTCTACCACGGGGCGTACAAACCCCCGCGGGAGTTCAACTGGGTGATCGGCATCATCCTGCTCACCCTCACGCTCCTCCTGTCGTTCACCGGCTACCTGCTGCCCTGGGACCAGCTGGCGCTGTGGGCCGTCACGGTGGGCACGAACATGATGGGCTATACCCCGGTGTTCGGGTCCCAGGTCCGGTTCGTGCTGTTGGGTGGGGCGGAGATCGGCACCGACACCCTTCTGCGTTGGTATGTCCTCCACGTCCTGATGTTTCCCTTCTTCATCGTGATCTTCATGGCCATCCACTTCTGGAGAGTCCGCAAGGACGGCGGAATCTCCGGACCGTTGTAAGGAACAGGCATGACCGAAATCCCAGAGCATCTCCTCAAACGAGCCCAAGAGCGCCGGGCCCGCCTGGCCAAGGAAGGGAGCGCGCCGGCGGCCGAAGCCGGTGAGAGCCAGCCCGGTGAGAGCCAGCCCGGTGCCGACGACGGGCAGAAGATCCCCGCCCATCTCCTGCAACGCAGCGCCGAGGCCCGAGGCAAGGGCCAAGCGGCCACGTCCTCCGTGGCCACCGCCGCACCGGCACCGGCGACGGCGCCGCCGCCGGGCCCCGCCGCCGTGGGACCCGCCGGGCACACGCAGCGTCTGCTCACCGTCGTCAAGGCCGGTTCCATCCAGGACGTGAAGGCCACGCCTACCGACAAGGTGCACGTCTGGCCCCACCTGCTGGTGGTCGAGTTCGTGGCCGCACTGTCCATGACGGCGTTCCTGCTCGTGTTCTCGATGTTCGTCAACGCTCCACTGCTCGGGATGGCCAACCCCAACCTCACCCCCAACCCCTCGAAGGCACCGTGGTACTTCCTCGGCCTCCAGGAGCTGCTCACGATGTTCCATCCCATGGTGGCGGGAGTCACCATCCCAGGCATGGGCCTCATCGCTCTGGGGGCAGCCGGTTACATCGACAAGAACCCGAGCCAGAAGCCGGAGGACCGGAAGTTCGCCGTTTCCATCCTCACCATCTTCCTCTTGTTCTGGGCGACCCTCGTGATCATCGGGTCGTTCTTCCGCGGTGAGGGCTTCAACTTCATCATGCCGTGGGAGCAGGGCGTCCACGACATCTTCGACTTCTAGTCATGGTCAGCAGGTAGGCATGTCCGACAGCGCACTGCTCATCGCAGCCATCGTGGTGGTGGTGGCTCTGGCCGCCCTGTTCGTCTTCACCACAGCGGCCCGGCGCGACCGGGCTGCGGCGCTGGGAGCCGGCGACGATGGGCCCGCCGGCGCCGGAGAGGAGGCCGCCTCGTCGGGCCGCGACATCGAGCGGGCCGCGGTGCTCGAGCATCAAAGCGATGCCGCCCTCGCGGCCGCAGCGGCCACGCCGCCGGCCGTGCGTGCGCCCATGGACCCCGAGGTTCTCGACGTCACCCGGCGCCAGTTCATGAATCGGGGCATCGTCGCCTTCTTCGGGCTGGGTGTCGGCGGTTTCAGCGTTGCTGCCATCGGCTTCCTGTGGCCCTCCCGGTCGGGCGGGTTCGGGTCCAAGGTCAACGTGGGCAAGATCGACGAGATCGTGAGCCAGATCAACTCCAAGCGGGAGCCGTTCTACGTGCCCGAGGCTCGAACGTGGCTCGCCAGCTACCCAAAGGATGCCGTGGCCAAGGCCGAGGGCGTGTACACCGGCGCCGTCCTCGAGGGCATGAAGAGCGGGTGGGTGGCCATGTACCAGAAGTGCCCGCACCTCGGATGCCGGGTGCCGTGGTGCGCCGGCTCGCAGTGGTTCGAATGCCCGTGCCACGGCTCCCAGTACAACCGGGTGGGCGAGAAGAAGGCCGGGCCGGCGCCCCGCGGTCTCGATCGCTTCGGGGTCACCATCGCCGGCGACTCCATCGTGGTCGACACCCAAGAGGTGGTCCAGGGTCCCCCCATCGGGACCGACACCACCGGCCAGGGGGCCGAGGGCCCGCACTGCGCGTGAGCAGCACGGACCCCTACCCCCCGCTGCTCCCATGACGTTGGTTCTGGCTGCGAGCACAGCTCAGCGACTGGGAACGGCCACCGTTGTGCTCCTCCTCTTGGGGCTGGTCGTCTACGGGCTGTTCCACCTGTTCCGGGCCGAGGCCGTTCCGGCGGGTTCGGAGGTCGAGCTCGCTCCCAACCGCAAGACCTACCTGGACGACGAGGGACTCGAGGGGCCCAAGCTCAATCGCACCCTGCTGTCCGCCCTGCTCGTCCTGGTGGTCATCGCCGTCGGCCTGCCGGCGTACTGGTTGGGAGAGCCCGGCCGCCAGGCAGGCGCCACCCGCGGCTTCGACGAGCGGGCAGCCGATCGTGGCTTCATCCTCTTCCAGCCCAACGACTCACCCGTCCCTGCCGGCAACGTGGGCAAGTTCGGCTGCGGGGGTTGTCACGGCGCCACCGGCCAGGGGGGTCAAACCAACTACTCACTCCCGGACCCGATCGACTCGAGCAAGCCTCCCCGGCAGGTCAAGTGGATCGCTCCCGCCCTGGACACCGTCCTACTGCGCTACTCGCCGGCCGAGGTCACCTCGGTGATCGTCTACGGCCGGGTCAAGACGCCCATGCCGCCGTGGGGCGTGAAGGGCGGCGGGCCAATGAACGACCAGCAGATCGAGGACCTCGTCGCCTATCTCGCGAGCATCCAGCGCAACCCGGCGGAGGTCAAGAAGGAGAACCTGGAGAAGTACGGGACCGACGGGGTCAAGCTCTTCGACCAGTTCTGCTCCCGGTGCCACACACAGGGCTGGTCCTACGGGGAGACCGGTGAGGTAGGCGGGGGAGCGTTCGGTCCGAGCCTCCTCGACGGTGCGACCATCCGCCAGTTCCCCCTTGCCGAGGGTGACGACAGTCACGCCGAGTTCATCTCCAAGGGCGCCGAATACGCCAAGGCCTACGGGGTCCGGGGCGTCGGTGGTGACGAAGCCGGAGGGATGCCCGGCTTCGGCGACATGCTGGCCCCGGAGCAGATCAAGGCCATCGTCGACTACGAGCGAGGCCTGTGATGGTAACCGGCAGCGGGAAGGTGCTCGGCTGATGGTGCTCTTCCTGGCGGCGTTGCGGTGGGATCCTCAGATTCGTGGAGGCCTGATCGTCCTTACGGCGGCCACCATCCTCATCGGCAGCGTGTACCTGCTGCTGGCCACCAACACCGGAGCGCGGGTGGGCTTCATGATCGCCGCCGCCGCCCTCTTCGGTTGGTGGATGGTCATGGGTGTGGTGTGGGTGGTGTTCGGCATCGGCATCAAGGGCGAGGAACCCAGCTGGAAGCCGCTGGAGGTGGTCTCGGGGGACCTTTCCCAGTCCACGGTCGTGGTGGCGCGTCGCTTCCCCGGCGGGTGGAAGCCGGTGCCCAAGACCGACCCCGCGTTGGCGGACGCCGAGGCCGCCGCCGAAGCGTTGCTGTCGGGTGAAGGCGGCTCGAGCGAAGGCGGCGAAGGCGAAGAAGGTGGCGAGGGGGGTGAAGAGGGCGGCGGTGGCGAGGAGGAGACGCTCCGCATCGAGCCGCCGTTCGAGAAGAAGACGGATTACCGGATGGCGGAGACCTTCAGGAGCGGCGGCGAGAACTGGTTTCTGCTCGGCATCAGGCATCGCCCTCATTACGTCGCCGTCCAGGTGGAGCCCACTGCCACCGCCCCCGGAGAGGTGCAGGGGAAAACGCCGACGACCGTGATCATGCTTCGGGACCTGGGCAACCTGCGGGCCCCGTCGTTCTTCTTCGCCCTGTTCTCCGCCATCCTCTTCGGAATCTTCGCCTACAGCCTTCATTACAGGGAACGGCAGGCGGCGG
>Ga0208612_1001325_pt1 | contig 10318 bp, 10 predicted proteins | sample AntDryMetagUQ889_FD_188089 | JGI IMG/M metagenome (GOLD analysis project Ga0208612, IMG submission 188089) | Polar desert microbial communities from Antarctic Dry Valleys - UQ889 (SPAdes) | ecosystem: Environmental > Terrestrial > Soil > Desert | place: Antarctic Dry Valleys | collected 2008-12-31 | reverse complement strand
CCTCGCCGAGGGTGGTGGCGACGGTCTCGTAGCTGCGGACGTAGCCCTCGAACCCGGAGCCCTTTCCGGCCCGCGTGATCAGCTCGACGAAGGCGGCGGCGTCGCCGAAGCGGATCCGGTTGTCCGCCCGCGTCGCCTTGCCTAATGCCTGCGGCACGATGAACGAGACGCCGTCGGCCTCGTGCAGGACGTAGTCGCCGGGTACGTCGACGTCGCCCGAGAAGTCCACGGCCTTGCCGCAACCCGTGAGCGCGAAGACCGCGAGCAGGAGCAGCAGGGCGCGCGTCATCGGCCTCGCCGCCGCGACGCTCATCCGCGCGGCCGACCGCGCGCTTGACGAAGCCAAGGCCAAGGCCGAAACCGGATCGTCGCTCCGCCCGCCGTGGCCCTCGCCACGGCCTCGGTGCGTGAGCTCGATCGAGCAGGGCCCCGGTATCGCGTACCGTCCAGACGTGATCCGCAACAGGCTTTGCGCGGGTGATCCTCCCGGCCGCGAGTCGCCGCGATGTCGCCGCCGAGTGCCGGCGATCGCTTTCCTGTTCTTAGTGGCTGTCTTCTTGATCGCCTGTGCGCAACGGGAAGAGCCTGATACGACCGTCTCGGAGACGGGCGCCACGATGACGAGGGACGAAGTCATCGCCGCGGGGGATGCCGCTTGCACCCGGTCCCAGCGCGAGGCCAAGCCCCTAGTAGATCGGCTGATCAACTCGTCGGACCCCGGAGAGCGGGCCGCTCTCCTCCGCCGGCTCGCCGGCGTGGCCGAGCCCGCAATACAACGACTCGCGACCGTTCAGCCGCCGTCGGACAGGCGCCAGACGCTAGACGACTACGTGCTGCTGGGAAACGAGCAGATCATCACCATCCGGCGCGCGGCCGACCAGCTTGACGCAGGCGATGGGTCGAACCTCGGAACACTGCTCGGGTCGGTGCTGGATAAGGCAGCAAGGATGCGGAGCCTTGCGCAGCGCTACGGTTTCAAGGTCTGCGGGACCGAGCTGGACGGCTCGTGACGTGAGCGGGACGCAAGCTCAGAACCTGACAAGCCAGCCCTCACGGTGGGCGTCGTCGGCCGTGTAGGCGACACCGGTGACCTTGAGTCCCGCGCCGTCGAGCAGCGTGATGCCTCCGTCGTTATTGCCCGCGACTGTTGCGAGCGCACGTTGACCGCGATGCGGTACTCAGTGCCGGCGCCGTCGGCGACGCGGATCTGGAAGTGCGGCTCGACGCCGCGTCCTCCCGGCGAGACTCGACCGCCCGCGCCACCAGCACGCCGTACTTGGGCAAGAGGCATGGGCATGATCATGCCGCACGGTTCTTGACGCGTGCAAAGCGCGCTGGCGGCGGCTCAGGGGCGGCGAGCACGGGAGCCGCACGTTGAGCCCGCGCAGTGCGTGGACGTCGCGGGCGAACCACTCGGCGACGACGCGTGTTCGCGCACCGGCGAGCTCACATGCGGCGCGGCGCGCGGATCTGCCGCGCTGAACCCGCGCCGCTTGTTCCCCTCGTACCCTGTTGCGATACTCACGTCATGGATGCGTTGCGCGAGAGCGACGAGCTCCTGGCGGGCTCGGACGCGCTCGAGCGGGCGGACTGGAAGCGGGCTCGCGAGGCCTTTGAGGCAGTGCTGCAGGAGGAGGAATCCGCCTCGGCGCTCGAGGGACTTGGGCTCGCGCTGTGGTTCCTGGGGGACGTGCCGGAAGGGATCGCTGCCCGCGAGCGCGCGTTCGACGCGTTCGTCCGCGCGGGTCGTTGTGACGACGCAGCGCGCATGGCGGTGTGGGTGTCGCACCAGCACAAGATCGCCGGTCGCGCCTCCGCTGCGCGGGGCTGGCTCGCGCGTGCCGAGCGGGCGCTCGAGAACCTCGACGCGTGCGCCGGTCATGGCTGGGTGGCGGTCGAGCGCGCGCGCCACGCCACGAGCGTGGAGGAGCAGGTCGAGCACGCGCGCACCGCGATGGAGATCGGGCGCGCCGCCGGCGCCGAAGATCTCGAGGTCTTCGCCCTCAGCCTTCTGGGTCGCGCGGAGGTGAGCGCGGGTCGCCGCGAGCGGGGGATCGCGCTGCTGGAAGAGGCGATGGCGGCCGCCACCGCCGACCGGGTCCGCAACGTCCACACGCTCGCGGAGGCCTACTGCAACCTGATCATGGCGTGCACGAGCGCGGGCGAATGGGAGCGCGCGACCGAGTGGTGCGAGCTCGTCGACGAGTTCGCCCGCACGCACGAGACGGCGCCGCTCTTCGGCGCGTGCCGGACCGTCCACGCCGACGTGCTGCTGGCGACCGGCCGCTGGCCCGAGGCCGAGCGCGCGCTCGAGAGCGCGCTCGCCACCCACTCGCGCTACGTCCCGGAGATGGGCGCCCCGACCGTCGCCACGCTCGCCGAGCTGCGCGTCCGACAGGGACGGCTGCCGGAGGCCGAAGAGCTCCTCGCCGGGCGCGAGGAGCACCCCTCTTCGCTGCGGGCGCTTGCGCTGCTGCGCATCGCCGAGGGCGAGCCCCTGGTCGCGGTCGCCCTCCTCGAGCGCGGCCTCCGCGCGGCCGAGGGCGACGCGATGCGCGCCACGCAGCTGCTCGCGCCGCTCGTCGACGCACACCTCGCCTGCGGCGATCTACACGCGGCGCGCGCGGCCGCCGGCGGCCTTGCCGATCTGGCGGAGAGCTCCGGCGTCCGCCTCGTCGCCGCCAGGGCGGCTCTCGCCGCGGCGCGCGTGGCACTGGCCGAGGGTCGCGCAGCGGAAGCCGTCGAGCCGGCCGGCCGGGCGCTGGTGGCGTTCGGCGCCCTGGCGATGCCGCTCGATGCGGGAGAGGCACGGCTGGAGCTGGCGCGTACCCTCGCGAGCGAGTCCCCGGCGCTTGCGCGGGACGAGGCACGCACCGCCTTCGCGACCTTCCGCGCCCTCGGCGCCTCGCGCGCGATGGACGTGGCGGCCGCGCTGCTGCGCGACTTCGGCGGCGCCACCGGAGGGCGTCCTCGGGCCGCCGGGGAGCTGACCGCGCGCGAGCAGGAAGTGTTGGGACTGGTCGCGCTCGGAATGTCCAACGCGCAGATCGCGCAGTCGCTCGTGATCAGCGAGAAGACCGCGGGTCACCACGTGAGCCGCATCCTCACGAAGCTCGGCGTGCGCAACCGCGCAGAGGCCGCGGCGCACGCCGCGCGCCACACAGATCCGGAATAGGCACCGAATGGGGATTCCTCCCGATGTGCGCGGCGTGACCGGCGGCGAAGCTGTCCATCGACAAACGACCGACAGGGGGATTGAGATGACGACGCAATCAGCAGGCTCAGAGCTCAAGGCGCGCCATCGCGCGATGTGGGCGTCCGGCGACTACCCGCGGATGGTCGACACGTTCCTGTTGCCGCTCGGGCCGCGGCTCGTCGAGGCGTGTGGCATCACGGCGGAGACGCGCGTCCTCGACGTCGCGGCCGGCACGGGCAACGCATCGATCCCGGCCGCGCAGCGCGGTGGGCGCGTCACTGCGAGCGACCTCACCCCCGAGCTGCTCGAGGCCGGCCGGTCCCGGCCGGAGGCAGAGGGGCTCGACATCGAGTGGGTCCCCGGCGACGCCGAGGACCTCCCGTTCGACGACGCGTCCTTCGATGTCGTGATGTCGTCGATCGGCGTCATGTTCGCGCCCCACCACCAGCAGGCCGCGGATGAGCTCGTGCGCGTGTGCCGTCCCGGCGGCACCATCGGGCTGCTGAGCTGGACCCCGGACGGCATGCTCGGGGCGCTGTTCGCCACGATGAAGCCGTTCGCCCCCCCGCCCCCGCCCGGCGCGCAGCCGCCGCCGCTGTGGGGCAGCGAGGAGCACGTGCAGGGGCTGTTCGGCGGGCGGGTCGAGTTCGCCACGCTGGAGCGAGACACGCTGGAGATCACCGCCTTCGAGCGGGCGCACGACTACGGCGAGCACTTCAAGGCGTACTACGGGCCGACGCGTGCCGCGCGCGCCAACGCCGTCCGCGACGGGCGCGAAGCCGAGTTCGACGCCGCCCTCGACGCCTTCTGCGACGAGTGGAACCGAGGCGGCGACGGGCGCGCCCGCTTCGAGAAGCAGTACCTGCTCGCCACCGCGATCCGGCGCTAGGAGGCGACGATGTCTGTGGCCCCGTTCCTCGAGCCGCGTGACCAGATCCGCTCGACGCCGGAGCGCTTCGGGCGTGGGCGGCGAACGTGGCCCCCAGGAAGACCCTGCAGCTTCTGGCCCTGCGCGCGGGCGACGGGTGGCGGGGCGCGCTCGTATGGCTTCTGGTCGCTCAGGGGCCGCTGCGCTCGGTATCGACCTGGAAGACGACGTCGTCGCCGTTCACCTCGGTGACTTTCAGGTGGGCGAAGTACGGGCCTTCGGGGCCGGTGAAGCGGCAGTCGAAGGTGACGTCCACCTTCGCCTCTACGTCCGAGGGGCAGCTCACGTCGGTCGGCCGGAAGCCGGTCTGGCCGGACACCACGTCGATCACCGACCTCTCCGCACCCTCGGCCTCGATCCTCTTCCCCTCCCCGCACGCCGCGAAGGCGAGCAGCAGCAAGGAAACGACAGATATCCCCGCCCGGCGCACGGGCCGAACCTATCGCGCCCGTCAGGCGCCTATCGCGCCGGGCCCGCTGGCTGACGCTCGGCGAATGGGCGCGGGCGCCAGACCAAGGCGATCCACGCCGCCCTCTACCAAGCGGTGAAAGACACCGAGCGCCTACTGCCGCGCCGCGCCGAGGGAGTGCGCGAGGCCCGCTGGACCCCGCTCGACTACCTCGACTGCGTCCTGTACGTCTTCACCCCTGAAGCGCGCGGCTTCTACCGTCTCGACAACCTCTGGGGCGAGGCACCAACGCTCGAGCCCAGCGTGGCCAGGAACCCGGTCGACGTTCGAGCCGCGGACGAGGATGAACTCAAACACGATCAACTCGTATCCTGCCTCCAGGAAGACATCGGCCAGCGCGCCACCGGCGTAGCGAGCCGGGCCGTCTTGGCGGAGAATCCACGATCACGCGCGTGTCTGGCCCGGTAGTGCTCGCGGAGCGCATGGGTGAACTGGCGGCGCGTGGTGCCGCTGGCGAGCGCGTAGGCGCGCTTGCAGCCGGCGTGGGAGCCCGCGCTTGGGCGAAGATCCGCGACGATGACATCCAATAGGCGCTCGAACTCGTCCAACACGTGGAAAGCTTCGCGGTCTAGGACCTTGTCGACGTCGACGTCGACATCGGACCCGGCTGCGGGCTCGGCAGCTGTTGTGGGCGAGGCGCTCTCGAGCTCGAACTGGCCAGCGGTGGCGTCCCATTGGGCTCGCCTGTTGAGCCCCGGAGGGCGGGGCCCGAGTTGCGCTTCGGCGTGTGCGCGTAAGTCGGGGTCTGGCGCGCGAACACGGGCTGCGCCGCGCTTTGGATGTGCTCGCGGCGTTCGAAGCTCGGCGGGGCGGGCGGCGAGCTCGGTAGCGGGCTGGGCAGACCACTCGAATCCATCGAACCCCTGACATCAGCGAGATCCACGACATCGTCGACGTCCAGGTCACGAGCAACTACACGCTGCGCCTTACATTCGCTGACGGAGCCGTTCGACAGGTGAGCCTCGAGGGCCAGCTTGAGCGTCAGGTCTTCGCGCCGCTACGCGATCCAGAGCTCTTTGCACAGGTCGCGGTTGACCGCGACTCGGGCACGGTGACGTGGCCCACGGGGGCCGACCTGGATCCGATCTTCATCTAGGAGGGCCGCCCGCTCAACGCTCGGGTCGTGCGCGAACCCGCCGCCTGAGCCCCTCTTCGAGGATGGGCTCGCTCCGGTACGGGTTGTAGAGCTGGGTCTCCGCGACGCCGGTCGTCCGCGCGCTTCCCCCTGGAGGCGGACGTGCCGGCGTGCAACACGCACACGCTGCGGCACCTATGCCTGACCCGATCTGGCGCGCTCGGGCTGGAGCTTCTCGCGATCGCGACGTTCGTCCGGCATCGGAGCACCCAGACCATGCTGCAATACATCCACCTCTGGGCCGCGACTCTCCAAGCGCTTGGAGAGCGCGCTGAGCGAAATCCATACCCAGCGCGTCGCGCAGATCGCGCAGGTCCTCGGGTGCGCCCGCTACTTGCCCACGCCGACCTCGACCGGGACGCGCTCGTCGCCGAAGACGGCGGCGATCTCGAGGTGCCCGCCGAGCGCCTCGACATAGCTGCGCAGCGTCGAGAGGTAGACGTCGCTGCGCGCCTCAAGCCGCGAGACGTTGCCTTGGGAGATCCCGAGCTGCTCAGCGAGCTGGACCTGGGTGACGTGCCGCGACTGGCGCAGCTCGGCGAGGGCGAGCGCGTCCTCGATCGCGCGCTGGCGCTCGGCGACGTTGGCATCCCAGTCGGGGTCGCGCGCCCGTGCTCGCTCGCGCAGCTCGTTGAAGTTCTTGGTCGCCATCTAGGTGTCTCCTTCATCCTCCAGCGCTTCCAGGTGCTCTCGAAGAGGTCGTCGGCACGCGGGAGCATGCGTTCATAGAACTCCTGCCAGCGGCCGCGCTTGTCGCCGCCGATCAGCAGGATCGCGCTGCGCCGCGGGTCCAACGCGAACAGGATCCGGATCGTGCCGACGCGCAGCTCCTTCATGTTGGGATGCCGCGAGCCCGTGACGCTGTCGACGAGCGGACGGCCCAGGCCCGGCCCGCGCTGCTCGAGCACGCGCACGGCAGCGTCGATCGCCTGCTGCTCCTCGACGCTCAGCGAGTCCCACCATGTCTCGAACTCGTCGGTGAACTCGACGTCCCACACTCCAGCACAATACCCCGGAGCGCATATACTGTCAACGGCATAGAGCGAGGCGTCCTGGCTCGAAGCGCCCGACACCGGCTGAGCTGTACCGTCACTCCGGTGCTGGATAAGATCGCTTGGGCGGTACAAATACACGGGCGCAAACGCGACCCGATCGCCGATCCCTACTTGCCCGATCTCGCCCGTTGGTCACCGTACGCTCGTAGCGGTTGCGCGAAGCTCGGGACGGTGACGGCGAGGCGGTCGAGCAGCTCATCGAAGGTCACGGGCGGTCGGAAAGCGCAGCTGCCCTTCGTTGGGGTGGCCTCGATGACCGCGTCGGCATCGAGCGCATAGAGGTCGAGCAGGAAGACATGGGAGTGGCGAACAGGAAAACGGGCGGGGCCGTTGCTTCCACTGCGCTTCCAAGGGTCCCTCGGCCGACAACCAACGCTTGACCGCGACACACCAAAACGCCAAAACGCACGCCGGAGCAGGGACTTCTCCGATGGGCGCGGCGGGTTTCGAACCTGCGACCTCTCGCGTGTGAATCCCGGCCGAAGGAAGCGCAAAAAGCGCAAAAAGCCCAGCAAATGAGCAACTTACCACAAAGGCGTGCGACGTGTCGAGTGCGGACGGTTTCCAGGGGTTTTTCGTGGGTTTAGCCCACCAAGGGGGCGCGGTGGGCTAAACCCCTGGCGCTTATCGCGGCGGTCGCCTTGGTACGAAGTTGGGCGCGCGGGCGGGCCTCGTCGAGGGTGAGCACGACGACTGGTCGGCGGCCTTCCTCTTCGAGCTCAAACCAGCAGACCGCGCAGCGGGCTACCACGGCTCTTCGCGTATCGCCTCGCGCGCGTTGGCCAGAGACCAGGCGTCTTCAACCGCGGTGGCGTCGTCTGTCTGCGCCCATGCCTGGACGGCGTTGCGCTCCCGCGCGAGGCGGACCCCGCGGCCTTGACCTCAGCTTCGTTGAGCTCGTCGACGAGTCGGTGCAGCTTCTCGCGCGTGGTCACGCTCCCGACGGTACCGGCCCCGCCCGGCCGAGCCAATCCCTCGTCGAGCGGCACGCTGATCCTTCGCGTACGCTCGCACTGGGGACACCTCAGGCAGCCGTGCCCGGTCAATGATTGCGGACAGCGTGCGACGATGCCCACATGTCCATGAACGTGTCGGTACGGCTGGACGACGGCTTGGCCGAACGTCTTCGGATTCGCGCGCGGGCGGCCGGTGAGAGCCTGTCCGATCGCCTGCGCCGCTATGCCGAGGAGGGCGCCCGCCGCGACGAGCACCCGCTCATCACCTTCCGCGACGGCCCGACGGGGCGGCGCGCTGGACTGCTCGGTGGACCTGACGTCTGGGAGATCGCGATGTGGTTCGACGATCTCTCCGACGAATCCGATCCGGGCGCCGCGCTCGCCGAGGACGGCGTCGTCACGAGGCCACAGATCGACGCGGCGCTGCGCTACCGCGCCGCCTACCACGACGAGATCGCCGCGCGTATCGAGCTGCACCGCCTTGAGACGGCCGCCGCCGACACGCGGTGAAGCTGCTGCTCGACGAGATGTATCCGGCGAGGCTCAACGAGCCGCTGCGCGGCGCGAACATCGAGGCCGTCACGGTCATTGAGTCGCGCTCGCCGGGCGATCGGACCTTGACGTGTTCGCGACGACGGTCGTCGATGGGTACGTGCTGGTGACGGAGAACGTCGCCGACTATGCGCGCATCGCGGCAGACCACCTCACCGCCGGGCACCACACCCCGGTGTGCTGATCGCACTGTCAACGCGGTTCTCACCCGCCCCGCCGGCGCCATATCTGGGGCGTGAAGGCAGCGATCGCCGGAGGAAGAACAGAAGCCAACCGCCGACGACAGACGGTGCGACCACCGGGGTGCGAGCCCATGCCTGCAAGATAGACCCAGCCACTGGACCTGGCTGCGATGATCCCGACCCATGGGTGAAGTGATCGACCTCCTGAACCGTCCGGTTTACGGTCTACCGCAGGTGGACCGCATCCTCGGTCTGCGGGGCGGCACCGCGCGCCGATGGATCGACGGCTACCGCCGCGGTGGCAAGAGCTACCCGCCGGTGATTCGCGAGCTCACCACAGGGGTTGAGGTTGCCACCTGGGGCGAGTTCGTCGAGACAAGGCTGCTAGCGGAATACCGTGATGCCGGAGTGCCACTGCTCCGGATGCGACCGGCGATCGATGTGCTCCGAGAGGAGCTGGGCAGCACCTATCCCTTGGCTTCCGCTCGGACATGGCTGGGCGTCCAGGGGCGCGAGTTGGTTCGCCGCGTCCAGGAGCAGGTCGACCTCGACCATACCCTCGCGCTCGTCGTGGTACGTACTGGTCAAGAAGTGCTCGACTGGTCCAGGCGCGCCGAAGACTTCCGTAGGTCGCTCGAGTGGACCGGTGACGGAGAAGATGCCGCGCCGCGGCTGCTTCGCCCGATCCCCGACATCGACGAGGTGGTCGTCGACCCATTGCGCGGCTTCGGCGAGCCGGTGGTCCGGGGGGTCAGAACCGAGGTCATCGGCGAACTGGTCCGCGCGGGGGACTCGCCGGACATGATCGCGGAGCTCTACGACCTTCCGCGCCGCACCGTCGATGCTGCGGTCAGGTACGAACTGAGCCGCGTCGCTGCCTGAGCCTCCGGGCCGAGGTTGCCTGATAGTCGCGACGTGGCCGCTGAGCGGGAGAGCATTCGCTTCTACGTCGACGAGAGCGCGTTGGGCATTGGCAAGACACTTGCCGCTGCGCGCAAGGACACCATCCACGTCGGTCACCCGCTCATCCCCGAGTGCCCTCTCGGAGTGGATGACACGAACTGGATACCCGCCGTAGCCACCCGCGGGCTCGTCGTCATCGCCCGCGACAAGCGCATCCGGACACGCCCTCAGGAACTCCGACAGCTACGCGATGCCGGGCTTCGGGTGTTCTGGATCGCCGGCCGCAAGGATCTGACGACCTGGGACTGGCTCACGCGGCTGGTTCGTCGATGGGATCAGATGGAAGACACCATCCGCACCCACGGCGCGGGGCCGTGGTTCTTCGCGATACACGAGCAGGCGATCGTGGAGGTGCCGTTGCCCTAACCCCCGGCGCGTGGTACCGCCTTCGGTCTCCCTGGACCGAGGACTCAGGCCCGCACGAGCTCTCCCGCTGCCATCAGCTCCCGCACGTGTTCCTCGATTGCCTCCGCCACCTGAGGATCGGCCACCAACACTCCGGCCTCCAGGTTCGCAGTCAGCGCCCGGTTCGTAAGGTTCGCGGAGCCCACGAGCGCCCGTCGGCCGTCCACGACCAAGACCTTCGCGTGCAGGGCAGCGCCGCTGGCGCGGCGGTCGGCCGGCCAGCGCCAGCGGGTGATGCCCTCGACATTCGCAAAAGGTGTCCCCTGTCCTTGATATCCGCCGCCGCTGTCTGCCTCGTTTTCGAACACCACGTCCACGGTGCAGCCACGCTGGACGGCGTTCTCCAGGTCGGAGGCCAGCGCGGTGAGGGTGAACGCGGCGTAGCTGAGGATCACGACGCGCTCGGTGGCGCCCGCGACCAGCTCATGGAGCACCGCCGCGGTCAGGTGCTGCTCGCCAGTCGCCCCGGGCCCGGTC
>Ga0208612_1001324_pt1 | contig 10323 bp, 8 predicted proteins | sample AntDryMetagUQ889_FD_188089 | JGI IMG/M metagenome (GOLD analysis project Ga0208612, IMG submission 188089) | Polar desert microbial communities from Antarctic Dry Valleys - UQ889 (SPAdes) | ecosystem: Environmental > Terrestrial > Soil > Desert | place: Antarctic Dry Valleys | collected 2008-12-31 | reverse complement strand
GCGCCGTTTGCGTGGAGGTCGCCGTCGATTGAGTCCTTCCAGCCCGAGAAGGGAAACCACGCGACGGGGGCGGCGACGCCGACATTCACGCCGATCATCCCCGCCTCGACGCCGAAGCGGTAGGTGCGCGCCGCCTCGCCGGAGGTGGTGAAGATCGAGCCCGCGTTGCCGTAGCGCGAGCCGTTCACGAACTCGAGCGCGGCGTCGAGATCCGGGACGCGGATGACGGCGAGGAGCGGCCCGAAGAGCTCCTCGCGGGCGAGGTCTCCCTCCGTATCGGCCGCTTCGACGATGGTGGGGCCGATCAAGGTTCGTGCAGGACCACCGTCCTTCGGCCCGGACTCGCGGCCGTCGAGCACGATCTGATCGCCCGAGCTCTCTGCGGTCTCGATCGCGCCGATGATCCGCTCGCGGGCCTCGGGGCCGACGAGCGGGCAGACCTCGACGCCTTCGGCGTCGCCTGGTCCGGTGCCTAGCTCTGATGCGGCATCGCGGAGCGCGCCGACGACCTCGTCCTGGCGCGCCTCGTCACCGACCACGACGGCCACCGAGCCGGCGAGGCAGCGTTGGCCCGCGGCGCCGAAGGACGAGCTCATGATCGCGGGTACCGAGACGCGGAGGTCGGCGTCGGGCATGACGACGAGCGAGTTCTTCGCGCCGCCAAGGGCCTGGCAGCGCTTGCCGGTCTGGGCCGAGCGCTCAGCCACGTAGCGCGCGGTCGAGGCCTGGCCGACGAAGGAGATCGCGTCGATGCCCGGATGGCCGAGTAGCGCGTTCACGCAGTCGCGGGCGCCGTGCACGAGGTTGACGACGCCATCCGGGATTTCCTCAACCCCTGCGACCAGCTCGACGATCCGCTCGGATGGGCGCGGGTCGCGCTCGGAGGGCTTCAGGATGAAGGTGTTGCCGCAGGCGATCGCGTATGGGAGGAACCAGAGCGGGATCATCGCCGGAAAGTTGAAGGGGGTGATCGCAGCGCAGACTCCGACGGGTTGGCGCACGAGCTCGACGTCCACGCCGGTCGCCACGCCCTCGAGGTTCTCGCCTTTGAGCAGATGGGGGATGCCGCACGCCGCCTCGGCCGACTCGATCCCGCGGAGCACCTCGCCGCGCGCGTCGTCGAGGGTCTTTCCCATGTCCTCGGTGACGAGGCGGGCGATCTCCTCGCGGTTGGCCCAGAGCGCCTCACGGAGCGCCATTACCGCACGCGCTCGCTTCTGCGGCGGGGTGGCTCGCCACGCCGGGAACGCCTCGTGCGCGGCGCTCACCGCGGCGTCGACGTCGGCCTCGCCCGAGAGCGGCACCAGCGCCGAGATCTCGCCCGTGGCGGGATTCATGTCGTCGAGCGACTCCGAGCCCACGGCCTCGACCCAGCCGCCGCCGATGTAGTTGCGAAGGACGCGCGTCTCGGTGGCCTCGGACATGCCTTGGATTGTGACCGACAGGCAGTGCCGGATCGGCCAAACCTCGGCGCCCCGCTGCGCCGGGTAGTGGCAAAGGGGGTGAGGCGACGCCCAACTGACGAAGTCGCCATCCCCGCGTCTCAGGCGCGTCGATCACGACTTCGGCGGGACGCTCAGATCGAGGTCGTCATCCCCGCGTCTCAGGCGCGTCGATCACGACTTCGGCGGTTGAGGGGCGTACGGGTACCACCAGTCCTTGATGCCGAGCTCTGTCTCGATGTGGACGTGCTTGGTCTCCTGGAACGCCTCGAGGCCCTCGCGGCCGAGCTCGCGGCCGAGGCCGGATTGCTTGAAGCCGCCGAACGGCCCGGCGTCGTTGTCGGTCAGGGGGTCGTTGAACCAGACGGTGCCCGCCTTGATCTCCCGCATGCACCGGAGGATGTTCTTGAGATCGCGGGTGTAGATGTTCGCACCCAGGCCGAACTGCGTGCCGTTTGCGAGCTCGATGGCCTCGTCCAAAGACTTCACCGGCACGATCGGCGCCACAGGGCCGAAAGTCTCTTGGCGCAGAAGGTCGGTCTCGGGCGCGAGGCCCGTCACCACCGTCGGCGCGAAGAAGTGGCCGCGCTCGTGCCCGGCGCGGTCGCCGCCCGTGAGCACCTCGGCTCCTGCCGAGACCGCTGCCTCGACCTGCGCCGCGACCTTTAAGCGCTGCGGCGCTGAGACCATGGGCCCGATGTCGGTGCCGGCGTCCGTCGGGTCGCCGACGACGAGCGACTTCGTGTGATCGACGAAGGCGGCGACGAAATCGTCGTAGACGTCCTCCATCACGTAGAAACGCTCGGCAGAGGTGCAGACCTGCCCGGCGTTCAGATAGGCGGCCCAGGCCCCGCCGCGCGCCGCGACCTCGATCTCGGTGGCGACGTCGGAGCAGACGATGAAGGGGTCCTTGCCTCCCATCTCGAGGTTCACGCGCGCCATGCGGTCAAGGCAAGCCGCGGCCACTTTCTTACCGGTCTCGACCGAGCCGGTAAACGCCACGGCGTCGATGCCCTCGTGCGCGGAGATCGCGCCGCCCACGTCGCCCGCACCCGCGACGATGTTCACGGTGCCCACGGGAAGGTGGTCGAACACCTCGGCGATGGCGAGCGTCGAGAGCGGTGTCACCTCGGACGGCTTGCAGACCGCCGAGTTGCCCGCCGCGAGCGCGGGCGCGAGCTTCCACGCGAGGAGGAGCAACGGATAGTTCCAGGGGACGATGCACCCCACCACGCCCAGCGGGTCCTTGACGACGAGCGCGAGCTGGCTCGGCTCGATCGGGGGGATGACCCGGCCGGCGGAGTCGCGGCCGATCTCGGCGTAGTAATCGAAGGCGGCGGCGGCCCAGCCGACCTCGTCAGCGTTCTCGACCACGGGCTTTCCGCCCTCGCACGTCATCAGCGCTGCGAGCTCGTCCGTGCGAGCGCGAAGGCGGTTGGCGGCTTCGTGCATCATCTCGGCGCGCTCGGTTGCGGGAGTGGCCTCCCAAGCCTTGAAGCCCTTGCGCGCAGCGGCGACCGCGGCGTCCACCTGCTGGGGGGAGGCGGCGGCAAGCGTGGCGACGGTCTCCTCGGAAAACGGGTTCTCGACTTCCAGGGATTCGCCTTCTCCGTCGAGGCGCTCGCCGCCGATCAGAAGCGTTGTCTCAGGCGTGGCCACCGCGTCGATCGTATATGTCGCCTGGTTTAGAGCGCCCTTCGCGGTGGTAGCCCTCTTTAGTGATGCCGATAGCTCGTCCGGGCAGGGTTGGCGCGCTTGCGCGCGCCGCAGATGGATATCCTCGCGCCGATGGACGCGGTGGGAGATGTCAGCCAAGAGTCGGGCCCAGACGACGTCGAGATTGTCTCGCTTCGGGGCGAGCACGACCTGGGAACGCTCCCGGAGGTCCGCAAGGCGTTCGAGGCGGCTGCCGGCGACGAAAAGGCTCTGGTAATCGACCTCTCGGCGGCGACGTTCGTGGACTCATCCATCCTGGGCGCGGTTCTGGACGCGCGCCGCGTAGCGGGCGAGACAGGACGGGGCTTTGCCGTCGCGTGCGATGGCGCTGCCGAGCCGGTTCGCCGCGTCCTCGAGGTCACTGGGCTCGCGGAGGAGCTCCCGGTGCACCCAACGCGCAATGCGGCGCTCTCGGCGCTCGCCGCCGCCCCCCCCACCTGAGGGGCGGCCGATGAGCGCGCCTCCCACCGAGCTGCGCCTCGCACTTGCCGCTAAGCCCGAGAACCTCGCGCTCGTGCGTCAGGCTCTCTCCGGCCTGGCCGACGGCGTCTCGATTCCCGAGCGTCCACTCGCAGACCTGAAGCAGATCGCGACCGAGGCTTGCATGAACGCGGTGGTTCACGCATATCCGGACCGCGACGACGGGCGGATCGAAGTGAGCGCGATCGCTAACGGCGGCGAAGTCGAGCTTCGCATCCGCGACTGGGGCGTCGGCTTTCGCCCGCGCCCGGCGACCGGCGACGGCTCGCTCCACCTGGGCCTTCCTTTGATCGCCTCCGTCGTCGACTTCTTCGCGATCGAGAGCCCCGAGGGAGGTGGCACCGCGCTGGTCGCGCGCGTGCGCACGCACGAGAACGGCGACGAACCCGCAATCCAGATGCCCGCAGCGCCCAAGGAGGCCGAAGTGGCGATCGACGCCGGAGTCTCTGCGAGGCCCGTCATCGCCCGCGTGCTCGCGATGGCGGCAACCCGCGCGGGTTTTTCGCTCGACCGCATGTCAGACGGCGTCCTGGTCGGCGACGTGATCGCGGCCGGCAAACCGGACGACTTCGCTGACGGCAGGGTGGGCATCGAGATCGCAGAATGCGGCCCGAACCTCTGCCTGCGCGTCGGCCCGTTCGAGGACGGTGGCGCGACCCGCATGGTCGAGCAGATGGAACTGCCCGGCCTCGGAGTCTCAGTCGCAAAGCTCGCCGACCGGTTCGAGGTAGAGCCGGGCGAGGACGGCGACTACATCTCGATCGAGATCGCTCCGGGCAACGCCGAAGCCGCTTAGTCTTCCTTGACCTGAGCGCGGACCGCTTCCAGCGCGCGGCGCAGAAGGCGCGATACGTGCATCTGTGAGATGCCGACCCTGGTCGCGATCTCAGACTGAGTCAGGTCTTCGATAAATCGCAGGTGGAGGATCATTCGCTCGCGCTCGGGCAAGAGCTGAAGGGTGCGGCCGATCGCTTCGCCGTACTCGACCGTCTCATAGGACGCGTCGACATCGCCGAGCGTGTCGACCAGGGTGGCGGCGTCCTCGTCGGGCCCGACCGTCGCGTCGAGCGAATAGGGGCGCCGGGCACTGGCCGCTTCCATCGCCTCCAGGACCTCCTCGACCTGAAGCCCGGTATGGGCGGCGACGTCGGCCGCCGACGGCGCACGCTGGAGCTTCGCGGGGAGGTCATCGGTGGCGCGCTCAATCACGGCGATCCGCTCCTGAAGGCCGCGCGGCAGGTGGACCTGGCGCCCGCGGTCGCGGAAGTGGCGCTTGAGCTCGCCGAGGATCGTGGGAGCGGCGTAGCTGGCGAAGGTGTAGCCCAGCGTGGGATCGAAGCCCTCGATCGCCTTCACGAGCCCAAGGCTCGCGACCTGCTGGAGGTCCTCGGTGGGCTCGGGCCCACCCGTGTAGCGGTTTGCGAGGCTTCGGGCGAGCGGCATGAAGCGCTTGACCAGCTCCTCGCGCAGCTGCGGGCTGCGCTCGGCGTGGTAGCGCACCAACAGGTGCTTCTCGTCTGCCAAGTGCTCGTTTGCGCCCGGCACTGCGTCCATCCCCGTGCTCATCGGCCCTCAGTATGAACGGACGGGTGCGCTCCAACCCCGGTCATCCGTCCAGGATTAACCTCAGCTTGATCTTGGCTGGGCGGACGCCATCCGCTCCGCGCGGCGCTGCTGCCAGATCACGAAAATCATTCCAGCGACGCTAAGCAGGAAGAGGATCGTCGCGAGGACGTTCACCTCGACCGGGATGCCTCGCTGCGAGGCACCGAAGATGAAGATCGGGAAGGTCGCGGTCTGACCCGAGTTGAAAGCGGAGATGACGAAGTCGTCGAGCGAGAGGACGAAGGCGAGAAGCGCGGCCGCGATCAGGCCGGGCGCGAGCAGCGGCAGAGTGACCGTGCGGAACACCGTGAACGGCGACGCGCCGAGGTCGGCGGCCGCCTCCTCGAGCGCGCGGTCGAAGCCGATCAGGCGCGAGCGGACGACCACGACCACGAACGAGATCGAGAACATGATGTGCGCGACGAGGAGGGTGCCGAAGCCGGTGCCGACCCCCACGAAGACGAACATCGAAAGCAGCGAGGCGCCGATCACGACCTCGGGCGTGGCCATTGGAATCACGATCAGGAGATTGGTGGCGCGCCGGCCCGCGAACTGATACCGGACGAGCGCGAGCGCGATCAGTGTTCCGAGGAGCGTGGCGCCGACCGTGGCGAGCGCCGCAAGCTGGATCGAGTTTGAGAGCGCCCCGTTCAGCTCGTCGATCCCGAACGCGTTGGTCCAGTGCTCGAAGGTGAACCCCTGCCAGGTGAAGTTGAACTTGCCCTCGGGATCGTTGAAGGAGAACGCGGCGATGATGGCGATCGGGACCAGCATGTAGGCGATGGCGATCGCGCCGTAGATGACGACGGCGCGCTCCTTGAGCCAGGACCACGCGCCGCTCACAGCTTGACCTTGGCGGGCGCGTCAGCCTCGTCGCCCATCAACGCCTCGGAGCCCGCAAACCTGATGTAGACGAAGACCACGACCAGGATCAGCGCCATCAGGACGAACGAGAGCGCGGCCGCGACGGGATAGTCCTTGAGCACCAGGTACTCGGACTGGATCACGTTTCCGATCATCGCCTGTCCCGGGCCGCCCAGGAGGTCGGCGTTGATGTAGTCGCCGACCGCCGGGATGAAGGTGAGAAGCGTGCCTGCGATGACGCCCGGCGCTGAAAGGGGGAGGGTGATTCGCCGGAACGTGGTGCTCGCGCTTGCGTAGAGGTCCTTCGAGGCTTCGAGCAGGCGCTTGTCAATCCCCTCGAGGCTGGCGTAGATCGGCAGGATCATGAACGGCAGGAAGTTGTAGGTGAGCCCGGCGATCACCGATCCGGCGGTGTCGAGGACACGCCCGTCGTCTTGGACGACGCCGACGAACTGGAGAACGTCGACGGCCGGGCTCTGGTCGGCGAGGATCGTCTGCCAGGCAATTGTGCGGATTAGGTACGTGGTGAAGAACGGTGCGATGACAGCGAGCAGCAGTGCGTTCTTGTACTTGCCTCCGCGAAAGGCGATGAAGTAGGCCAGCGGGTAGGCGATGAGGAGACAGAGGACCGTCGCTGCGCCCGCATAGACGAACGAGCGGACGAACTGCGTGTCGAAGTCGGACAGCGACGTGGAGAAGTTCGAGAACTCCCACGTGAACGCGAAGCCCTGGTCGAGCGAGCCGGACTCGAGCGCGACGACGCCCATGAACACGAGGGGGATGACGAAGAAGATCGCGAGCCACAGAAAGCCCGGACCGAGGAGCGCATAGGGGGTGGAGCGGCGGCTCACTCTCGCCGCTCCCCTGTTCTTCCCATCAGCCTCCGCCTGTGATCAGGGACTGGAACTCCTCCTCGATCTCCTCGACGGATTCCGACGGAGGCTCGGGCTGCGCGGTGCAGTCCGCCGTGTAGTCCTCGGACGGGAACACCAGTTCCGAGTCGGCCGCCTCTGAGCCGATTTTCTCCAGCTCCTCCTGGGTCCCGTCCACGGGCGTCAGGTAGTAGTTGTAGTCGGCGATCTGAGCCTGGTTGTCAGGCTCGTACACGTAGTTCATGAACTCATAAGCCGCTGTCGGGTTCGGGGCGCCCACCGGAATCACCATGTTGTCCGACCACAGGATGCATCCCTCCTCCGGCATCACGAACTCGATGTCCGGGTCGTCAGACTGAAGCTGTACGGCATCGCCCGACCACCCGATCGCGATCGCAGCGTCTCCGCGCGCTAGCGAATTCGTGTAGCTGTTACCTGTCAGGTCGCGAATCTGGCCCGACTCGACCGCTCCGCGAAGCTCGTCGATCGCTGCAAGCCAGTCATCGCCCGTTGCGTCCGCGGGGTCGACGCCCATCGCCTTCATGACCAGCGGGACCGTGTCGCGAAGTTCGGTAAGAACCGTTATGCGGCCCTTGTACTTGGGGTCAAAGATGTCCGAGATCGAGTCGACGTCAGGAGCCGCGGCGGTGTTCACCACCAAACCGGTCATCCCGCTTTGCCAGGGCAGGGAGTACTCCCGTTCCGGATCGAAGCTCGGCTCCTCGAGCGAGGCCACCAGATTCTCCTTCGCCGGCGCGACCGCCTCCTGGTCGAAGTTTTGTAGATATCCCAGGTCGTACATCTTCTTCGCCATCCAGTCGGTGACCACGACGATGTCGCGGTCGCCCGAATCGCCCCCCTGAAGGAGCGGCTGCATCTTCGTGAAGATGACATTGTTGTCGTCGACCTCTTCGCGGTAGGTGACGTCAACGCCGGTCTCGTCCGTGAACTCGGGCAGCGTTTGCTTGTCGATGTAGAAGGGCCAGTTGGCTATGTAGAGCTCGCCCGAGGCCTCGCCGTCGGCCTCCGCCGTCTCGACATCGCCCTCGCGACCGCCCCCGCCGAGGTCGGAGCCGCATGCGGCAAGTCCCAGGCTCAAGACGAGCCCCGCCATTGCGACCGTTAACCGTCTATGCATTCTGAGCCTCCATGTCGTCAGGTGTATTCGCCGTCTCTTTCACCAGGTGTATGTGCTCGGGCGCCCAGGTGAGGCGCACATTCTGACCGTCGCCCGGCAGGCGCCCCCGCTCGGCCTCGTCCGCGTTCGGGACGAGAACCGTCATCGGGACGTCTCCTTTAACCCGGACGACGATCTGCGTCGCCGTTCCAAGGTAAACGGAGGACTCGACCGTCCCCTCGACCGACGGCCACCCGTCGCCGGTCGCTTCCTCCGCAGTCTTGATCAAAAGCTTCTCCGGGCGCACGACGGCGTGGCAGCGCTCGCCGTCCCCGAAACCGTTGCCCCGGGCGTCGAGCGCGACGCCCGCGTCCAGGCGGACGCGCGTCCGCTCAGGCGCACTCGACTCCACTACGCCGGGCATCAGGTTCGAGACGCCGATGAAGCCGGCGACGAAGGTTGTCGTGGGGCGCTCGTAGACGTCCTCGGGCATTGACACCTGCTCGATCCTCCCGTGGTTCATGACCGCGATCCGGTCAGACATGGTGAGCGCTTCCTCCTGGTCGTGCGTCACGTAGACAAAGGTGATCCCGACCTCGCGCTGGATCCGCTTGAGCTCGACCTGCAGGCCCTTGCGAAGCTTCAGGTCGAGCGCCCCGAGCGGCTCGTCGAGGAGGAGCACCTTCGGCAGGTTCACGAGCGCCCGCGCGAGCGCGACCCGCTGCTGCTGGCCGCCGGACAGCTGGGCTGGACGCCGGTTCTTCTCACCGGGAAGACCGACGCGCTCGAGCTCTGAGTCCACGCGCCGCGAGATCTCGGACGACGAGACGCCCTGGCGCTTGAGGCCGAAGCTGACGTTGTCGCCCACCGAGAGATGGGGAAAAAGGGCGTAGCTCTGAAAGACGGTGTTCGTGGGCCGCTTGTAGGCGGGGCGCCCGACCTGGTCCTCACCGTCGATCCGGATCGTGCCGGCCGAGGGCTCCTCGAAGCCGGCCATCATGCGAAGCGTCGTCGTCTTGCCGCAGCCCGACGGGCCAAGCAGCGTGAAGAACTCGCCGCTGGCGATCTCGAGGTCCAAATCGTCGACCGCGGTGAACCCGCCGAAGCGCTTCGTGACCGATTCCAGGCTGACGCTAGGCGTTTCGTCCAAGGCCGGGATAAGGGTATGCGCCGCAGCGGCGTCTCGCAACCGGCGAACTCCCCAAAACGTACGACAGGATTTAGCCAGTTAGTACAAAAGCTCGGCGCGAGATTTACCCCGAAGTGGCTTGCCGCAGTGCCCTCTAGGCATGTACGGTTGTACGGAACGTCAATCCGTTCTGGATAACGAGGAGGAGCAAATGGAGAGCACCACGATGTCGACCCCGGCGAGCGGAGCCGAGGCATCGGCCGATTTGCAGGAGATGGCGCGCAGGCACCTGTGGTTGCACTTCACCCGGATGGGCGGCTACGACGCCGAGCACCCGATCCCGATCATCACCCGCGGCGAGGGCGTCTACGTCTACGACGAGCACGGCAACCGCTACCTCGACGGCCTCTCCGGGCTCTTTTGCGTAAACGCGGGCCACGGGCGCGCCGAGATCGGCGAGGCGATGGAGGCCCAGGTCCGAGAGCTCGACTTCGTCACCAACTGGAGCTACGCCCACCCGCGCGCGATCGAGCTGGCTGCGCGCATCGCGAGCCTTACGCCGGGCGATTTGAACCGCGTCTTCTTCACCTCGGGCGGCTCCGAGGCGGTCGAGTCGGCACTCAAGCTGGTGCGCCACTACTGGCGCCTTCAGGGCCACGGCCAAAAGCACAAGATCATCGCCCGCGAGGTCGCCTACCACGGCACCACCATGGGAGCCCTCATGGCGACGGGCCTCACCGCCCTGCGCGCGCCCTATGAGCCATTCGCCCCGGGCGGCTGCCACGTGCCGAACACCAACTCCTACCACTGGCCCGAGGGGCGCGATCCGCTCTGGGCCGCCGAGAAGATCGCCGAGCGGATCGAGTTCGAGGGCGCCGAGACGGTCGCCGCCGTCATCCTCGAGCCGCTCCAGAACGCGGGCGGCTGCATCCCGCCGCAGGAGGGCTACTTCCAGCGGGTGCGTGAGATCTGCGACGAGCACAACGTGCTGCTCATCTCGGACGAGGTCATCTGCGCCTGGGGCCGGCTCGGCCATTACTTCGGCTGCGAGCGTTACGGCTATCAGCCGGACATCATCACCTCGGCCAAGGCGCTCAC
>Ga0208612_1001322_pt1 | contig 10334 bp, 10 predicted proteins | sample AntDryMetagUQ889_FD_188089 | JGI IMG/M metagenome (GOLD analysis project Ga0208612, IMG submission 188089) | Polar desert microbial communities from Antarctic Dry Valleys - UQ889 (SPAdes) | ecosystem: Environmental > Terrestrial > Soil > Desert | place: Antarctic Dry Valleys | collected 2008-12-31 | reverse complement strand
TCGGGCGGGATGCGACGCCGGACGAGGTCGTCGCCGCTGTCCAGACCGCGGTGGCCGCGCGTCGGGCGGTCCGATGACCCTCATGGAGTCCTGGACCTGGCCACCCCGATACGACGAGGGTTACGCCCCGGCGCCCGATCAGCCGTATTGGTCACCCGTTCGCGAGACGATGCCCGCGGCGGAGCGCGAGGCCGCGATCCTCGAGCGCATCCGGGTTGTGATGCGCTACGCCTACGAGCGCGCGCCCTTTTACCGGCGGAAGTGGGAGGAGGCCGGGATCGACCCCGCGGCCATCCGCTCGCTGGAGGATTTCGAGCGGGTCCCAGTCGTGACGAAGCACGAGCTACGCGAGACGCAGGAGGCACACGAGCCCTTCGGCGATTTCCTCTGCGTGCCGGCAGCGGAGGTGAAGCACGTCCACGGGACCTCCGGAACGACGGGCCGACCCACGGCGTTCGGCATCAGCACCGGCGACTGGCGGGCGATCGCGAACGCCCACGCCAGGGTGCTCTGGGCGATGGGGGTCCGGCCCGACGACACCGTGTTCATCGGCTCGTTCTTCAGCCTCTATATGGGCTCATGGGGCACCCTGATCGGGACGGAGCGCCTGGGAGCGCGCGTCTTTCCCTTTGGCGCCGGCGTCGTGGGGCAGACGGCGCGCGCGGTCAGCTGGCTCCGGCAGATGCGGCCGACGGTGTTCTACGGCACGCCGTCGTACGCGCTGCACATTGCGGAGTCCGCCCACGATGCCGGAGTGGATCCGCGTGAATTCGGGCTGCGCCGGCTCGTGTTCTCCGGGGAGCCCGGCGCCTCGATCCCCGCGATCCGCGGGAAGCTCGAGCGGCTGTACGGCGCGCTTGTCTTCGACTCAGGGAGCATGGCGGAGGTCTCACCCTGGATGAACCTGGGGGAGAGCAGTGCCAGGGTCGGCATGCTGTGCTGGCAGGACCTCGTCTACACCGAGGTCTGCGATCCACGGACGTACGCGCGCGTGCCGTACGGCGCCGAGGGGACGCCGGTGTACACCACGCTCGAGCGGTGCAGCCAGCCGATGATCAGGCTCCTCTCGAACGACCTGACGCGGTGGGAGTCCGGGCCGACACCATGCGGGAGGACCTACCCGTACCTGCCGAAGGGCATCTACGGCCGGATCGACGACATGTTCACGATCCGGGGAGAGAACATCTACCCGAGCGCGATCGACGACGTGATGAGCGCGCTGCCCGGATACGGCGGCGAGCATCGCATCCTCATCACGCGCGCGGAGGCGATGGACGACCTCTTGGTCCAGCTCGAGCACCACCAGAGCGTCGCCGAGGCCGGAGCACGCGAGGCACTCCGGCGTTTGGCCGAGGAGCGGCTGCGAGCGGTGCTCGGCGTCGGCGCGCGCGTCATCTGCGTGCCGCCCGGGACGCTGGAGCGCAACGAGTTCAAGGCCCGTCGCGTGGTAGACGACCGCGATCTGTTCCGGGCGGCGCGGTCCTGATGGGCGGAGCCGCCGGTCGGTCACTGGACGACGACCGGCGCACGCCGCTCGCCGACGAGCGCCTCCGACGACAGGCGGCCGAGGACGCCGCAGCGTGGGAGGCGGCCGAGCTCGCCGAGTTCGTCCGCCGCCAGCCGGAGTCCCGCAGCGAATACCGGACGGCGTCGGGCCTGCCGCTGCAGCGGGTCTACACGCCGGCCGACGTCGCGGGCTCCGACTGGGAGCGGCTCGGGCTGCCCGGGCGCTACCCGTTCACCCGCGGGCCGTACCCGACGATGTACCGCGGCCGTCTCTGGACGATGCGGCAGATCGCGGGCTATGGGACGCCGGCGGATACCAACGAGCGCTTCCGCTATCTCATCGCGCAAGGGCAGACCGGGCTCTCGGTCGACTTCGACATGCCCACGCTGATGGGATACGACTCCGATCACGAGATGAGCGAGGGCGAGGTCGGACGCGAGGGGGTCGCGATCGACGTGCTCGACGACATGGAAGCGCTCTTCGCGGGCATCGACCTCGAGTCCATCAGCGTCTCGATGACGATCAACCCGACCGCGTGGATCCTCCTCGCGATGTACGTTGCCGTCGCGCATGGCCGCGGTCACGACCTGAACAAGCTCTCGGGGACGATCCAGAACGACATCCTGAAGGAGTACGTAGCGCAGAAGGAGTGGATCTACCCGATCGGGCCGAGCATGCGCATCGTCCGCGACACGATCGTGCACTGCGCGCGCACGATGGCGCGCTACAACCCGATCAACATCAGCGGCTACCATATCTCCGAGGCTGGCGCGAATGCGCTGCAAGAGGCGGCCTTCACCATGGCGAACGCACGCGCGTACGTGCGCGAGGTCGTCGGATCCGGCGTGCCGGCGGACGACTTCGCCGGACGGCTTTCCTTCTACTTCGTGTGCCAGAGCGATTTCTTCGAGGAGCTCGCGAAGTTCCGTGCGGTACGCCGCGTGTGGGCGACCATGATGCGAGAGGAATTCGGCGCTCGGCGTCCCGAATCGATGCGTTTGCGCTTCCACTGCCAGACCGCGGCGGCCTCGCTCACGAAGCCCCAGCCCTACAACAACGTCGTGCGTACAACGCTCCAGGCCCTCTGCGCCGTGCTCGGCGGGGCGCAATCGCTGCACACGAACGGCCTCGACGAGGCGTACGCGATCCCGTCCGAGTCCGCGATGAAGCTGGCCCTCCGGACCCAGCAGGTCATCGCCGACGAGACGAATGTCGCGAGCGTCGTCGATCCGCTCGGCGGGTCGTACTACCTCGAATCTCTCACCGATCGGATGGAGCACGGGATCCACGACTATCTGCGGCGCATCGAAGAGATCGGTGGGACCCTCCGCGCCATCGAGATGAACTTCTTCCAGCGTGAGATCGCCGAGACCGCGTACGAGCATGCGCTGCGCAAGGCGTCCGGCGAGCGCGTGGTCGTCGGAGTGAACAAGTACGTCGATCCTCCCGGGGCGGATGAGGCCGTGGACGTCCACCGCATCGATCCGGCCGCCGAGCGTCGCCAGATCGAGCACCTGCGTGCGGTGAAGGCCGCGCGCGATCCGACCGCGGTCGGCTCCGCGCTCGCGCGCCTTCGGTCGGATGCCGCCGACACGGCCGCGAACCTCATGCCGGCGACGATCGAGGCGGTGAAGGCGCGCGCGTCGATGGGGGAGATCGTGGAGGCGCTCCGGCCGTCATTCGGCACGTACCGGGAGACTCCCGTGTTCTAGTCAATCCCCGCGCCCATCGCGCCTTCGGCTGCGCGAAGCCTCCTACGCGGCAGCGGTGCTGTTCGCGATGAGGCGGTAGCCGAATCCGCGAGAGGTCTCGATCTGCACCTCGTCGACGCCGACGTCCTGCAGCTTCTTGCGCAGCCGGCCGACGTGCACGTCCACGAGCCGGGTGTCGCTTCCAGGCTCGTAGCCCCACACGCCGGCGAGCAGGTCGTCGCGGCTGAAGACGCGACCGGGCTCCGCCGCGAGCGTGCGCAGGAGCTTGAACTCGGTCGGGGTGAGGGGGACCTGCGTGTCACCCGCGACCGCCTGCACGCTTGCGAGGTCGATCACGAACCGGCCGAACCAGAGCTGTGTGCTGGGCACCGGCGCGAGTGGCTGGCGTGTGCGGCGCAGCAGCGCCTCCACACGGGCGACGAGCTCGTCGTTGTCGAAGGGCTTCCCCATGTAGTCATCCGCCCCGATGCGGAGGCCGACCACGCGGTCAGGCGGATCCTTCTTCGCGGAGAGGAACAGGATCGGTACCTCGCTGTCCTTGCGAAGCTGCAGGCAGAGGCTGATCCCATCCACGCTCGGCATCATCACGTCGAGCGTCACGAGGTCGGGCCCGAACTCCCGGAACGCATCGAGCGCCTGGCGCGAGTCGCTCACGACACGCGTGGCGAAGCCTTCGTCGCGGAGCACCTCGCCGATGAGGTTCGCGATGTCCGCGTCGTCATCCACCACCATGACCCGCATTCCAGGCCGGCCCCGCGAATCTGACTGGTCACTCCCCCGGTCCATGTAACGAATCAGGCAAGCAAGAGGCGTGCCGCCCGCTACCCGGTCATCGCCAGTCGATCACGCGAGAGCGGCGTTCACGCCGGACAGGCGGTCGCGGATCCAGGATCCCTCCGCCCCCACCCCGTCCGGCCAAGGCTCGAAGAAGAAGCGGTCGGTGTCCGCCTCGATGCGGTCGCGCTCCGATCGGCCGCGATGCGTCAGCCGAAGCGGATCCTCCGGCTCGACGAGACCGCTGGCCCGCAGCTCCACGAGCGAGGCGTCGACGCTCGCGCGGGTGTCGTGGCCGAGCAGGCTTGCGAGCCCCTCCGGCGTCTCAGCTTCACCGCGCCAGACGTAGGTGAGGACGTTGAGGTCCGGACCACGCAGATCGCGGCCGTGCCAGGCGGCGACATGGCAGTCGTCCCGCACCATCCAGAGTCCATACACGGCGTTGTCGACCATGACCATCGGATGCGTCGACCCGTTCCCCGCCCGGTAGCGGAACGCTCGTGGCGTGTGCGCGTGCGGTACCTGCGGCGATACGGCAGCGGACGCGAGGAACGCCCGCTCCAGGAGATCCGCGAGTCGAGCGAGCTCGTTCAGCGGGATAGGCTCGAGCGACTCGCGATGCGCGCGGGCCGCCACACGAAGCCGCCGTGCATGGTCGCACGCTTTCGCGGTCGCGTGGAAGCGGCCGTTCCGTTCCTCGACTAGGCCGGCGCCCTCGCCCGCGGCCAGCATCCCCCGCACCATCTCGGCGCGTGTGGAGTAGGGAAAGAGCAGGTCGTCGATCGTCGCGCCATCAGGAGCCGCCTCGGACAACGTCATCGCTCGCAGGAACGCCGGCCGATCGATGCCTAGCTCCTCCATCGCGCGGAGGGGATGGTCGAGCTTCGTTCGCCGCCTGCCGAGGAACTGCTGCAGGAGCGGCACCACATCCACCGGATAGGGCGTCTTCATTGCGCCTCGCGCTCCTCCTTCGCGGCGTCGGCGACGCAGTACGGCGTCTCGGGGATGATCCCGAGCCGTTCCGTCGGAATGGGCTCCCCGCACGCGACGCAGGTGCCGTAGGTCCCATCCTTCACGCGCGCCAGCGCGGCGTCGATGCGTTCGAGCCTGGCCTCGGCCCGACGCTGCTGCGTGAGGTCGAGCTCGCGCTGCGCCGTCTCGGTCGCCGCGTCCGCGGGATGCTGATCGGCGAGCGTGAGCTCGCCGCCGCTCTCGCCCTGCGGGACCGCAAGGCGCTCTGCGACAACGGCGAGCGCCTGCGCGGTCTCCTCGCGTTCGGTCTCGAGGCGCTGTGCGAACTGACGGATGTCCACGGGCGGATACTGTACGGCCCTCGTGCCCCCGAACTGGCTCTCCGCCGACGGCAAGAAGCTCCTTGCCACCCGGATCCTCCGGACGTTCGCCTACGGATACCTGTCGGTCGTGCTGGCCGTCTACCTCGCGCGCCTCGGCTTCGGTCCCATCGAGATAGGTCTCGTGCTCACCTGCGCGATCGCCGGCTCCGCCCTCATGACGGTGTTCTGGGCCTTGGCGGCCGACCGTTTCGGCCGCCGCCGCACGGTCGTGACGATGGCGCTGCTGATGGTCGCCGGCGGCCTGTGCTTCACGTTCGGCAGTGAGCTCTGGGTGCTGCTCCTGGGCGCGTTCACCGGGACGATCAGCGCGACGAGCTCCGAGGTCGGCGCCTTCCTGACCGTCGAGCAGGCGATCCTGCCGCGCACCGCCCCGCCCGAGCGCCGCACCTGGCTCTTCTCGATCTACGCGACCGCGGCCAACTTCGCCCAAGCGGCGGGCTCGCTCTTTGCCGGTGTCGTTGGCGCGTTCGCGGGGCTCGGCCTGGCGGGCGCAGACGCATACCGTCCGCTGTTCCTCCTGTACGCGCTGATCGGCGCGCTGAACCTGGCCATCTTCCTGAGCCTTTCCGAGCAGGTCGAGCTCGCGCGGGTCGAGGGCGACCGGCGGTTCTTCGGGATCCACCGCTCGCGCGGGATCGTGGCGAAGCTCGCGGCGCTCTTCGGCCTCGACGCGTTCGCCGGCGGACTGGTCGTGCACTCGGTCGTCGCCTACTGGTTCGACCTCCGCTGGGGTCTGGGGCCGACGGACCTCGCGCTCCTGTTCTTCGCGGTGAATGTTCTCTCGGGGCTCTCGCTCCTCGGCGCCGGCTGGCTCGCCACACGCGTCGGGCTCATCAACACGATGGTGTTCACGCACCTGCCGTCGAACCTGCTGCTCATGCTCGTGCCGCTCATGCCGACCGCGCCGCTCGCGGTCGCCGTCTTCCTCGCGCGCATGAGCATCTCGCAGATGGATGTGCCGACGCGGCAGTCCTACACGATGGCGGTCGTGGACGACGACGAGCGTACGGCGACGGCGGGGCTGACCAACGTTGCGCGCACGGCGGCGAGCGCGGCCGCGCCGGTGCTGACCGGCTATGCGTTCAGCCTCGCGGCCCTGAGCCTGCCATTCTTCCTTGCGGGCGCGATCAAGGTCGGGTATGACCTGCTCGTCTATGCCGCATTCCGGAACGTGCGACCACCCGAGGAGTCACACTCACGGTGATGGCAAAGGATGTTGCGGGCGAGCCCGAATACCTCGATCGCGAGTGGCTTCGGCGGCACATCGCGGAGGAGCGGGATGCGTCGGACCTGCTGGGTGAGATCCGTGAGGCGCTCTTCGGCATGCAGGACGGCATCGTGAGCACTCTCGCGGTCGTGACCGCCGTCGGCGCCGCTACGGGTGACCGCTTCAGCGTGCTCGTCGCAGGGATCGCCAGCGCGCTCGCCGGCATCTTCTCCATGGCCGCGGGCGAGTACCTCTCCTCGAAGAGCCAGCGCGAGATCTACGACGCGCAGATCGAGGGCGAGCGTGAAGAGGTCGAGCAGCGTCCGGACGAATCGGAGGCCGAGGTCGCGTACATGCTCGAGGAGGAGGGCCTTCCGCGGGAGTCGGCGAAGCGGGTCGCGGCGGAGATCGCGCGCCATCCGGAAGTGCTGCTGAAGACCATGGTCGAGAAGGAGCTCGGCATCACGGTCGAGGAGGGCCACGGAGCGCTCCACGGCGCACTCGTCATGGGCGCCGCTTTCGGCGTGGCGGCGCTCGTGCCCGTGATCCCCTATCTCGTCGTACCGCTCGGCACCGCGCCGTGGGTCAGCGTCGCGCTCTGCGCGGCGACGCTCTTCTTCTTCGGCGTCGTGAAGTCACGCTGGACGAAGCACGGCGCGCTGCGCTCCGGCCTCGAGGTGGTGGCGCTGGCCGCCATTGCCGGCGCCGCGGGCTACGTGTTCGGCTCGCTGCTCCCGGGCCTCCTTGGCGTGGCCGGCGTTCGCGGTTAGGCACCGTTCCTGCGCTCCCGGTGACGCTGACGACCAAGAGGAGGTAGGCAGATGCCGAAGGACCAAGACAATGACAGGAATGACAGGAAGGACAGGGACGAGCAGCCGCACGCCAGTGACACCCCTGAGGAGGCGCTGGAGAAGAGCGGCTCCGTGGACACCCGGATCCCCGACGGATCGGAGGCGCCGACGACCTCGGAGACGATGATCGCCGGAGCGCCGGCCGCCTACGTCCCGCAGATGGGCACGGGACTTCCCGCCGCCACGACCGGCGACCTCGGCGAAGGCGAGGCCGTCCTCGAGCAGGAGCGCAAGGCACAGCGGGCGGGTGGCGACATCCAGCGCGGCTAGGGGCGTGCGCCGGGGTAGGTCGTCTCCGGCGCACGCTCCCCGCGCGCGGCGCATCATCCGCGCGTGCTGGTCCAGCAGCTCTTCGACGCCGGTCTCGGCCACGCCTCGTACCTGTGCGCGGACCCCGAGGCCGGCGTTGCCTTCGCCGTCGATCCCGGCCGGGACGTAGAGCCGTACCTCGCCGCAGCCGACCGATTGGGAGTGCTCATCACCCACAGCTTTGAGACGCACCTGCACAACGATTACCTGTCGGGCTCGTGCGCGCTGGCGGAGCTGCGGCCGGTCACGGTCGTCGCGCCTGTCGACGCCGAGCTCCGCTATCCGCATCGCGGCATGGCGGACGGCGACACGGTACGCGTGGGCGAGCTCGAGGTGCGAGCTGTCGCGACACCGGGGCACACACCCGAGCACATGGCCTGGCTCGTCGCCGACCTGCGACGTGCCGACGAGCCGCAGTACCTGTTCAGCGGCGGCGCGCTGCTCGTCGGCCACATCGCGCGCGTCGATCTCCTCGGGCGCGAGCTCGAGGAGCGGCTCACGCGCGATGCGTTCGCGACCTTGCGGGACCGCGTGCTCTCGCTGCCGGACCACCTTGCCGTCTTTCCGACACACGGTGGTGGGAGCTCATGCAGCGGGGCGGTCGCCGGCTCGCGGTGGACGACGCTCGGCTTCGAGCGGCATCACAATCACGTTGCGCGCGCCGCGATGTCCGACTTCGACTCGTTCCGGCGGGTCATCTCGCACGAGCTGCCGGCCGTTCCCGCGTACTACCCGCACGTCCGCGAGCGCAACCAGCGCGGCACCGGCGCGGTGGCACGCGCTCCCCTGCGTCAGCTGGCCGAGGCCGCGCTCGCCGATGCGCAGCTCGTGCTGCTCGACCCTCGGCCGCCGCACATCTTCGGCCTGGGCCATCGCGCGGGCGCGCTCAACGTGGTCGGCAACGACGGGTTCGCGTCTCGGGTGGGCGCGACCGTCCGGTTCGGAGCACCGTGCGCCATCCTCACCGAGAACGCCGAGCAGGCCGAACGGCTGCGCGACCAGCTCGCCGAGATCGGGTACGACGACGTGCGCGGGTACATCACCCCCGCACCCAGCGGACGGGCGCTCGCGCAGATCCAGCAGATCGAGGCGCGCGCCGCCGCGGAGCGCGCGACCGCAGGCGACCTGATGCTCGACGTGCGGGAGGCCGGTGAGTGGGCGGGCGGACACGCGCCCGGCGCGATCCACATTCCCTATCCAGACCTATCCCGCCGGATGGGCGAGATCCCGCGAGATCGTCCCATCGTCGCGTACTGCGCGAGTGGCGTCCGCTCGAGTCTTGCCGCGAGCCTGCTTGCGGCGGACGGCCGCGAGGCGCGCAACCTGCGCGGCGGCTTCGCGGCGTGGCAGCGCGCGGGTCTGGACATCGTCACCGGCTGACGCGCGGCGGCACCCTTATTGCCGAGCCAGCGGCAATGGTCCCCCTCGGCGGTCTCTTCGCGCTCCTCGGCCGGCAGCTCGGCAGGATCCTCAACGTCGCTTTCGCGTGGGCGACGACTGCCTTGTTCGGACGCGTGCCCAAGGACAAGGCGCTGCTGCTGTCAGGGATGGCGCTGTGCTCGCTCCTTTGGCCCATCGTCCTGGTGAGCGTCATCTGGCCGAGCGTTGCCGCGTTCCTGCTGGCGTTCGTGACGTTTCCGGAGTGGGTCGAGCCGTGGATCCGTCCGGCGATGGCCGTTCTCGCGCTCGTGCTCCCACTTGTCGTCGGGCTGCTCGGATCGAGGCTCGAGTCGCCGCCGGTGCGTGGCGGCGCGCTCGCCGGCGCGGCGCTACGCGGCTACCCGACGGCGATCGGGCTCTTCATCGTGCTCCTCTGGATGCTCGTCATCGCTCCCATGTCGCGCCTCGTCGCGATCGCGCGGCGCCGCGAGTCCGCACATCTGGCGATCGCCGTGAAGCCCGGCAAGTACGAAACGGTCGTCGCCGACCTGCGCTCGGCGCTCGAGCGTGCCGGCATCCACGCGAGCGAGCGTCGCGCCCATTGGGCCTTCGAGGTCCCGGGCCGCGTGCTCGGGGTCTTCGGCGGCCCCCGCGTGCGCCGTTTCGTCCCGCAGCGACTGACCGTGCTGCACGCGCCCGATATGGATGTGGTCGTCCACCCGATGGATCTCTCGCTGCAGGCGAGGCGTGAGCCGCTCGCGCGGGCGCAGGCGGCGATCACGCGTGAGCTCACCTTTACCGAAGCCAATCAGACCTGGTCCAAAGAGGTGCAGGAGCTCGAGGATGCGCTCGCACGCGCGGCGCGCGACGAGGAGGACCTCGACGACATCGCGCGGCGCATCGAGTCAGCGGCGCTCGACCACGAAGAGTGGGAGATCCTGTACCGCCTGCTGCTGCAGGTGCGCCTCCGTCGGACCCCGCTCGCCTCGGACGCGATCGTGGCCGACCGTCAGCCGCTGCGCGCGCGCCTCTCGGCGGTGGTGCACGCGTTGCGATCGCTGTGGCCGGCCGAGGATCCGGCCGACCGGCGCCGACGGGCCTAGTGGCGTGTCCCGGAAACGGCTTGCTGTTTCATCGGCCCGGCACGGCCGATCTCTGCGTCGCCTTCGTCCGCGCGCTCGGTCGAGCATCTGCGGATGCACTCCCTCGCGTGCTCCTCGGCTCCTTGACCTCGGCCGC
>Ga0208612_1001321_pt1 | contig 10335 bp, 9 predicted proteins | sample AntDryMetagUQ889_FD_188089 | JGI IMG/M metagenome (GOLD analysis project Ga0208612, IMG submission 188089) | Polar desert microbial communities from Antarctic Dry Valleys - UQ889 (SPAdes) | ecosystem: Environmental > Terrestrial > Soil > Desert | place: Antarctic Dry Valleys | collected 2008-12-31 | reverse complement strand
CTTGCCCGCGCAGGGATTCGGCGCAGCCCTTGCCCACGTCGCCGTAGCCGAGGACGACCGCAACCTTGCCGCCGATCATCACGTCGACAGCCCGGTTGATGCCGTCGATGAGTGAGTGCCGGCAGCCGTAGAGGTTGTCGAACTTGGACTTGGTCACCGAGTCGTTGACGTTGATCGCCGGGAAGAGCAGGTTGCCGGCCCGGGCGAACTCGTAGAGTCGCATGACGCCGGTGGTGGTCTCCTCGGAGACGCCCTTGATGTCCGCGGCGATCTTGGTCCAACGGTCCGGGGTCTCGGCCAGGCTGCGGGTGAGCAGCTTGAGGATGACCGCGTACTCCTCGTTCTCCGCGGTCTCGGGGTTCGGCACGACACCGGCCGCCTCGAACTCGACACCCTTGTGGACCAGAAGCGTGGCATCGCCGCCGTCGTCCAGGATCATGTTCGGGCCCTTACCGTCAGCGAACATGAAGAGCTGGTCGGTGCACCACCAGTACTCATCGAGGGATTCGCCCTTCCAGGCAAAGACCGGGGTTCCGGTCGGCGCGTCGACGGTGCCCTGCCCGACCACAGTTGCCGCGGCGGCGTGGTCCTGGGTGGAGAAGATGTTGCAACTGACCCAGCGCACGTCGGCTCCGAGCGCGGTGAGCGTCTCGATCAGGACCGCAGTCTGCACCGTCATGTGTAGCGAACCCGCGATGCGGGCTCCGGCCAGCGGCTGGCTGGGACCGAACTCCTCGCGCAACGACATCAGACCGGGCATCTCGTTCTCGGCGAGCCGGATCTCATTACGACCGAAGGTGGCCAGCGTGAGATCGGCGACCTTGAAGTCGTCCGGTCCGAGCGTGGTCCGCTGAGTCGGCGTTGCGGTACCAGTGGTGGTGGCGGTCATGCGGTTTCCTCCGAAGGGTGTGCGTGGCTGGTGAAAGCGAGTGCTCGGGAGTGCTTGTCCTGCTCGAAGCGCAGCCACGACGTGGCTGCGTCCGTGGCTGGAGACGGTTCACCGACCACGGCAGGTGCGGGGGTGCGGCCGTCGGCGGTAACCGGAGCCGGGCCGACCGGGGTCGAGCCGAGCCAGGCATCCACAGCGTCACGCAGGCCCGGTTCGCTGCGCAGGCGCAGCGCAACCTGCAGGTCGGCCGGTCGCAGATCGTGATCTGCGAGAAGTTGTCGCAAGGTACGTAGGCGAGTGATCTCTCGTTCGCCGTAGAGGCGATAGCCGCTCGGGCTGCGCGGTGGCCTTAAGAGCCCGGTGGCGTCCAGGTAATGCAACATCCGCACGGACCAACCAGTGGTCTGCGCTGCTGTGTGCACGGTTGCGGGGTCCATTGCGGTAACCTTACAGCATCGTGCGAGAGTTGCCTGTGACAACCCTTACAGATTAATGTCACTCTTGAGCTTGCGGGCCGCCTCGAGCGCGATTTCCGCAACGGCCAGGAGGTCGGCTGGGCCCGCCGAGCGGAGTCGAACAGCGCTCTCGAAGTAGCGGATGGCCGTATCGGCATCGCCCTGCTCGTAGCGACTGGCGCCGGCGTGCTGATACGCGAAGGAGCGGTAGCCAGCCGTCTCAGCCCCCTCCAACGCTTGCGTGTAGATGCCATCTGCGACTGCATACTCGCGACGCCACTGGTGAACCTGCGCAAGCCGGATCCCGGCGAGGGTGACCAGCGCTGGATCATCACCCGAGTAGCGCAGGCTCAGGCGGGCTGCGACCAGCGCCTCGTCTAGGTCGCCGAGCAACCTGAGCAGTACGCAGCGCTGGCCGTAGAGGCGGCTCCGCTCGGCCCGCTCGTGATCCGCTGTGTCCTCGAGCGCCTGCTCTATGGCGGCCAGGATTTCGTACAGGGGCGCGGGATCCGGGACCACCTCGCGAAGCGTCACTGGATCGATGTCCAGGCGCAGCTCCTCGAAGCCGGTATCCGCATCCACCGCGGCATCCTAGGTGTCGGCGTCGCTCAGGGCCGGACGGTAGGTGAGCAGTAGCGTGCCGGTGCTCGTCGTCTTCGAGTCGACCAGGACCAGGCCGACGCCGTCGCTGACGTCGTTGAAGAGGCGCTTGCCGTTGCCGACCACGACCGGATGGATCATGAGCTGGTACTCGTCGACGAGATCGTGCTTGATGAGTGTTTGAGCAAAATTTCCGCTGCCGATCACCGAAATGTCCTTGCCCGGCGCCTCCTTGAGCTTTGCTACCTCGGTGGGCACATCGCCCTTGAGCACGGTGGAGTTCTGCCACTGCGCCGTGTCCAAGGAACGCGAGGCCACGTACTTGGTCATGCCGTTCTTGACGGCGGCGAAGTCGTCGGTCGCGGTCGGCCAGTAGGCGGCGAAGATCTCATAGGTCTTGCGGCCGAGCAGGATGCGTCCGAGTTCGCCAGCTGCGTTCGGTGGGCAGCCCGTTCCAAGTTGATCATCGGAAAGTTGGCACTTGTTTGACCTTTTCAGAGCGAGAAGCCCCAAGATTCCGATGATCAACTTCGGAGCAGGCCGACGCGAGCCCGGGACGAGAAGGGTCTCCGCGACCAGGAACGCATCGCGCACGGCAAGCGCGGGCTGAGCATCACCGCCGACAAGAACGGGGCCGGGCGGTATGTCCGCGGGTACCTGGATGCCGAAGCCGGGGCGTGGTCGCCGCGGCCCTGGACGGGCGGTCCGCACCCATCCCGGCGGACGCGGCCGGGAACAAGGACACCCGCACCCCGGCGCAGCGCTGCCACCACGCCCTGACCGAACTGTGCCGCCGCCAGCTGCAGTCCGGGACCCTGCCCGCCAGCGGCGGATCAAACCCGCATCGTGATCACCATCCCGCTCACGTCACTGCGCGACCGGACCGGTGCCGGAAGGCTGAGCGAGGGCTACCAACTCTCGCCGAGTCTGAGCGCCTACCTGGGCTGCGACGCCGAGATCATTCCCTGCTTCCTCGACGGGTCCGGTGCAGCCATCGAACTGGGCCGGGCCAGGCGGCTGTGAAACGGGCCCGCCCGCCTGGCCCTGGAAATCCGTGACCGCGGCTGCGCCTGGCCCGGCTGCTCGAGGCCGATCACCTGGACCGAGGCCCACCACATCCTCCCCCTGGCACGAAGGCGGCCGCACCGACCAGACCAACGGCGTCCTGCTCTGCGGCTACCACCACCGCCAGAGCGAACAAGGCGACTGCGAAGTGTCCATCCACGCCGGCCGAGCCTGGTTCCACCCACCCACCTGGATCGACCCCACCCGAACACCCATCCTCAACCCCACCCACCAACCACCCACCGCCGACCTAATCGCCCCGTCCGCCGCAAGCCCGGGCCGGCTCACGGCACGTCGTCGGGGGACAGGCCCAACCGGCCGTCGCTCGCCTCGTGCAGCCTCGTCAGATCTCGCACTCGCAGGTTCGGGAGCCGGACCGTGCTGCCTTCCGTCGTCGCCACCGACAACTCCTGCCGGTCACCGATCTGGACGCCGGTGATCCGAGTCCAGGGGACCCGCATGGACCCGAGCAGCGCCCGTATCACGAGGCCCTCATCGTCCACATCAATGCCGCTGCGCAAGACATAGGTGATCCAGGCCGCCGGCAGCAGGAGGACGAACAGCAGCCACGGACTGGCGGTGGCCAATGGGAGAGCGCACACGACGGCGGCCACAGCGGGGACCAGCGCGATGCGGTTCATCTGCAGTCGTACGACGGTCCCGTTCATCGCCTCCATGCTGCCACCAGGTCGGGCTCCGCCGGACCGAAGCCAACCCTCCGACCACCTGAGCACACCGAACCTCGGCCGTCGGCCTAGAGTCCGCGGACGTGAGCACGACAACGGACCCCACGCGTACCGAAGCACGCACGGCAGAGTCGACGGCCAACACACTCAAGCCGCGCAGCCACGAGGTGACCGACGGTTATCAGCGCGCACCCGCGCGGGCGATGCTGCGCGCGGTCGGTATGCGCGACGAGGACATGACCAAGCCGCAGATCGGCATCGCCTCGTCCTGGAACGAGATCACGCCGTGCAATCTCTCTCTGGACCGGCTGGCCAAGCGGGTCAAGGAAGGAGTGCGCGAGGCGGGTGGCTTCGGAATGGAATTCGGGACCATCTCGGTCTCCGACGGGATCTCCATGGGCCACGAGGGAATGCGCGCCTCGCTAGTCAGCCGCGAGGTGATCGCCGACTCGGTCGAGACCGTCATGTTCGCCGAGCGGCTGGACGGATCAGTCCTGCTCGCCGGTTGCGACAAGTCGCTGCCGGGGATGTTGATGGCCGCGGCCCGCCTCGACCTCGCGGCTGTCTTCCTGTACGCGGGGGCAACCATGCCGGGGAGGTTGGGTGACCGCGACCTGACGATCATCGACGTGTTCGAAGGGGTCGGAGCGTGCGCCCGCGGTCTGATGACCGAGGCGGAACTCGTCGAGATCGAAAAGGCGAGCTGCCCCGGCGAAGGCGCCTGCGCCGGCATGTACACCGCCAACACGATGGCAAGTGCAGCAGAGGCACTGGGCATGTCCTTACCCGGCAGCGCCGCGCCGCCCGCCATCGACCGACGACGCGACGACTACGCCGTCGCCTCGGGCGAGGCGGTCGTCGGACTCCTGCGCCTTGGTATCACCGCCCGCCAGATCATGACCCGCGAGGCATTCGAGAACGCGATCACCGTCGTGATGGCGCTCGGTGGATCGACGAATGCCGTTTTGCATCTCCTCGCGATCGCGAAGGAAGCGCGCGTGCCGCTCAGTCTCGACGACTTCAACGTCATCGGCGACCGGACTCCGCATCTGGCAGACGTCAAACCGTTCGGCCGCTACGTCATGTCCGATGTCGACAGGATCGGCGGGGTGCCGGTCGTGATGAAAGCACTTCTCGATGCCGGGCTCCTGCACGGAGAGGCCCTGACTGTCACCGGCAGGACGCTCGCCGAAAATCTCGTCCACATCGATCCACCGGACCCCGACGGAGAGATCATCCGCGCAATGGGCAACCCGATTCATCGCACCGGCGGGCTCCTGGTGTTGCGGGGTTCGCTGAGCCCGGACGGGGCCGTCGTGAAATCCGCTGGCTTCGAGGGTGACGTATTCGAGGGCAATGCCAGGGTTTTCGAGGGTGAGGCCGGCGCCATGGCGGCGGTCAGCGAAGGCAGCCTGCAGACCGGGGATGTGCTCGTCATTCGATATGAGGGCCCGAAGGGCGGCCCCGGGATGCGAGAGATGCTCGCCGTGACCGGCGCGATCAAAGGCGCCGGCCTCGGCAAGGACGTCCTCCTGCTGACCGACGGCCGGTTCTCCGGCGGAACCACCGGTCTGTGTGTCGGGCACGTTGCACCCGAGGCCACGGATGGTGGCCCCATCGCGTTCGTGCGCGACGGCGATCGGATCAGGCTGGACATGACCGCCCGCACGCTAGATCTCCTCGTCGACGCCGAGGAACTCGCTCTCCGCAGGGTGGGCTGGAGCCCGCCAGTACCGCGCTACCCGACCGGGGTTCTGGGCAAGTACGCCAAGCTCGTCGGTTCCGCTGCGCAGGGAGCGGTCTGCGGATAGTGCGAACTCGCGGTTTGACTACGCTGGCCCCATGCGTCAGGCTGAGCGCGTGTCGCCAATCTCGAAGCTCGTAGTAATCACCTAGCGCGCGGTCCCTCCGGACCGACGCGCTAAACCCTTCGTGCTCTGCACGAGGGGTTTTTTGTTGCCACAGCCGCCCAGCCCGCGCACCGATCACGACAGGCACCATCGACAGGAGCAGGACATGAGCACCGACCCCATCGACGACACGAGCTGTACAGGTGCGCAAAGCATCGTTCGCTCGCTCGAAGCAGTCGGCGCGGACGTCGTATTCGGTATTCCGGGTGGCGCGATCCTGCCGCTGTATGACCCACTGTTCGACTCCATCGCCGTCCGGCACGTCCTGGTTCGTCACGAGCAGGGCGCCGGCCACGCGGCCGAGGGATACGCCCAGGCCACCGGCAAGGTCGGCGTGTGCATGGCAACCTCGGGGCCGGGCGCGACGAATCTCGTCACTCCGTTGGCCGATGCGCACATGGACTCGGTTCCGATCGTGGCGATCACGGGGCAGGTGCCCAGCGCATCGATCGGCAGTGATGCCTTTCAGGAGGCCGACATCTGCGGGATCACGATGCCGATCACCAAGCACAATTTCCTGGTGAGCAACGCCGACGACATCCCGGCGACGATCGCGGCTGCCTTCCATCTGGCCGCCACCGGGCGGCCCGGACCGGTGCTGGTCGACGTACCCAAGGACATCCTCCAGGCGCGAACCACCTTCGCCTGGCCCACGCGCATCGACCTGCCCGGCTACCGCCCGAATCTTCGGCCGCACAGTAAGCAGATTCGAGAGGCGGCGACGGTCATCACGCAGGCGAAGCGACCGGTCCTCTATGTCGGTGGTGGCGTTCTTAAAGCCCATGCGACCGAGGAACTGGCGAAGCTGGTCGAACTCACCGGGGCCCCCGTCGTGACCACCCTCATGGCCCGCGGTGCCTTCCCCGACAGCCATCCGCAAAACCTCAAGATGCCCGGCATGCACGGCAATGTGGCAGCCGTGACGGCGCTGCAGCGCAGTGACCTGCTGATCTGTCTCGGCGCGCGCTTCGACGACCGGGTGACCGGCAAGCTGTCGACCTTCGCACCCGGCGCCAAAGTCATCCATGCCGACATAGATCCAGCCGAGATCTCGAAGAACCGCACTGCCGACGTGCCGATCGTCGGGGACTGCAAAGAGACGATCACCGCCCTGCACGACGCACTCAGGGACGAGCACGCAGCCGGACGTAAGGCTGATCTCAGCTCATGGTGGCGCCAACTCGAGGGCTACCGGGAGACCTATCCGCTTGGCTACGAGTGGCCCGAGGACGGCGAACTCGCGCCGCAATATGTGATCGAGCGGCTGGGCCAGATCGTGGGCCCGGATGCGATCTACGTGGCCGGAGTGGGCCAACACCAGATGTGGGCCGCGCAGTTCATCAGCTACGAGAAGCCCTACACGTGGCTGAATTCCGGTGGGCTGGGAACGATGGGGTACGCCGTCCCAGCGGCCATGGGGGCAAAGGTCGGTCGCCCCGATGCCACCGTGTGGGCGATCGATGGTGACGGCTGTTTCCAGATGACCAATCAGGAGTTGGCCACCTGTGCGATTGAGGGCATCCCCATCAAGGTGGCCATCATCAACAACGGCAACCTCGGCATGGTGCGGCAGTGGCAGACGCTGTTCTACGAGGGTCGCTACTCCAACACCGGCCTCGGCACCTTGCAGACCGAGCAGGCTCGGCGGATACCGGACTTCGTACTGCTCGCCGAGGCGCTCGGCTGCGTGGGCATGCGGTGCGAGTCCAAGGCGGATGTCGACATGACGATCGAGAAGGCGATGGCCGTCAACGACGCGCCGGTGGTCGTCGACTTCTGCGTCGGGCAGGACGCCCAGGTCTGGCCGATGGTCCCGGCAGGTACGAGCAACGACGAAATTCTCGCCGCGCGCGACGTGCGCCCGGTCTTCGACGAGTCCCAGGTCTAGGAGACGCTGATGCCCCGAGAACGAGTGAGCATCGCAGCGAGGAACGAGCATTGCCGAGAGGGAGGGAGCATCGATCGAGCGCCAGCGAGGGAGGAGCGGACCGACCGGTGCGCGAAGCGCACGAGGCGGAGTGATCGAGCGGAGCGAGTGGTGAGCGCAGCGAGCGAGGGGTGGAGAAATTGAGTAGACACACTCTGTCCGTCCTGGTCGAGAACAAGCCGGGCGTTCTGGCGAGGATCTCGGCGCTGTTCAGCCGGCGAGGTTTCAACATCGACTCGCTGGCCGTCGGGCCCACGGAGAACGAGCACCTGTCCCGGATGACGATCGTGGTCGACGTTGCCGAACAGCCGCTCGAGCAGGTCACCAAGCAGTTGAACAAGCTGATCAATGTCATCAAGATCGTCGAACTCGACGATTCAGCCGCGGTGCAGCGCGAACTGCTCCTGGTGAAGGTGAGCGCGCCGCTGGCCGATCGCGCGGTCGTCCTACAGACGGCTGAGCTCTTCCGGGCTCGGGTGGTCGACGTCAACGCTGAAAGCGTCATCCTCGAGGCCACCGGTACGCCCGCGAAATTGGATGCCCTGCTCGAGATTCTCGCCCCGCTGGGGATCAAGGAAATGGCCCAGTCCGGCGTCGTGGCGATGGCCCGTGGCCCTCGCTCGATCGCCGGCGCCAGTCCGCTGCGCGCGGTGGATCGCGCCTCTTGACTGTTTCATCCCGCGACTCGATCCACACCTCCCCTCCCGAAAGGACACCCGCCTTCCATGGCTGCCGAGATCTTCTACGACGATGATGCCGATCTGTCCGTGATCCAAGGACGGGTCGTAGCTGTCCTGGGCTACGGCAGCCAGGGGCACGCGCACGCACTGTCGCTTCGTGACTCCGGCGTGGACGTACGCGTCGGTCTGCCCGACGGTTCGAAGAGCCGCCCGAAGGCCGAGGCGGAGGGCCTACGCGTCGTCACGCCCGCCGAGGCAGCCGCCGAGGCCGACGTCATCATGATCCTGGCGCCCGACCACATTCAACGAACGCTCTATGCAGAGTCGGTGGAGCCCAACCTGCAGGATGGGGATGCGCTGTTCTTCGGGCACGGGTTCAACATTCGGTTCGGCTACATCACACCACCGTCCAATGTGGACGTGGCGATGGTTGCCCCCAAGGGCCCCGGACACCTGGTACGCCGGGAGTTCTCAGACGGTAAGGGCGTTCCGTGCCTGGTCGCCGTCGAGCAGGACGCGACGGGCAGTGCCCTGGCGCTGGCCTTGTCGTACGCCAAGGGTATTGGCGGGACTCGCGCCGGCGTCATCAAGACCACGTTCACCGAGGAGACCGAGACCGATCTCTTCGGTGAGCAGGCGGTCCTCTGCGGAGGATTGTCAGCACTCGTCATCGCCGGGTACGAAACGCTGACCACCGCCGGGTATCAGCCTGAGATCGCCTACTTCGAATGCCTGCACGAACTCAAGCTGATCGTCGACCTGATGTATGAGGGCGGAATCGCCAAGCAGCGCTGGTCGGTCTCGGATACCGCGGAGTACGGGGATTACACCTCCGGCCCGAAGGTCATCGACGCGCGCGTCCGCGAGACCATGGCGGCGCTGTTGGCGCGGATCAAGGACGGTTCATGGGCAAAGGAGTTCATCGCCGATCAGGACGCCGGCGCGCCGGACTTCAAGGCCAAGCGCGCGGCCGCGGAGGCCCACCCGATCGAAGCCACCGGACGCGAGCTACGTGGTCTGATGAGTTGGGTCAAGACCGAGGACGACTACCAGGGCAGCGCGGCACGTGGTTGAGTGACGCCCGGGGAGCTCAGCGTCCCCGGCGAGCCCGCTGCGCGGCGAAGTACTGCGCGGCTGGTCCCAGGCTGAGCAGCACGAGAATCAAGATCGACATCACCAAGCCGACCAGCTGGAAGATCACTCCGCCGGCGTTGGTCCCGGCCTCTCCCACACTGCTGAAGAAGCCGATCAGCCCGAACGCGGTGAGGATGGCGGCCCCAACGATAAGCAGCACCCGGCTGCGCCCCGTGACGGCCAGGACGGATCCCCAGATCATCATCACGGCGATGGCCAAGGCAATCACAGCGAAGACGATAAAGATGCCGGACACGGCGCCGGCCAAGCCTGTCCCGCCGTCGTCGACGCCGACAAAGGCGCTGCTGCCGACGAAGGAGAAGATGGCGCCGATGACCGCGAACGCACCGAGGATGAAGCCGAGCACTGCCGCGGCCGTGACGCCAGCAGGACGCTGGGGTGGCGGTCCACTGCCGTGGCCGTACTGCGGTTGCCCGTACCCAGGCTGCTGCCCGTACCCGGGCGGTTGCCCGTACCCGGGCGGTTGCCCGTACCCGGGCGGTTGCCCGTACCCGGGCGGCTGCCCGTACCCAGGCTGCTGGCCGTACCCAGGCTGCTGGCCTTGTCCCGGCTGTTCTGGATAGTTGCCGTAGGACGTCATACGACTTTGGCGCCTGTAATGGCTGGGTCAGCCAAGTGTTTTGCCGCCACGTGCGCGGATCCAGGCTTTCGACTGGGGATTCATCAAGAAGATGATGATCAGGACCGGAATGATGAAGCTGAGCAGGCTGGTGATCGAGAAATAGGTGATCATCGAAATCAGGTTAAGCAGGATCGACGCGCCGGCCACGACGAGCAGGATCACGAAGCTCTTGCCCTGCATGGCCTGGATGCCACCGAAGATCATTGCGGCCGATAGGACCAATCCGAGGATGATGAACACGACATAAATGCCTGGAACGCCAAAGGACCCGATCAGGCTGAATGCCAGAAGAGATCCGAGGATTCCGAGTCCTCCGGAAATGAAGGCGAGTACCGCTGCTGCCGTC
>Ga0208612_1001319_pt1 | contig 10349 bp, 11 predicted proteins | sample AntDryMetagUQ889_FD_188089 | JGI IMG/M metagenome (GOLD analysis project Ga0208612, IMG submission 188089) | Polar desert microbial communities from Antarctic Dry Valleys - UQ889 (SPAdes) | ecosystem: Environmental > Terrestrial > Soil > Desert | place: Antarctic Dry Valleys | collected 2008-12-31 | reverse complement strand
CGCCCAGTGCAAGCAGGCGCTCGCGGGAGACGATGCCAATGCCCTTGGTTCGCCTCAGGAAGATCTCGTTGTTGGTCAGGAGCGCCTCGAACTGATCCACGCGGGAGGGAAACTCGGTGCAAAAGTCGCGGAGCTTGCGCTCGAAGCCGACCGGGATGTCCTCGAAGACGCCGCCCACCTGGAAGTAGCGCGTATGCATGCGCTGGCCGGTGGACATCTCGAACATGTCGAGGATCCGGTCCCGGTCCCGAAAGCAGTAGAAGAACATCGACATCGCGCCCAGGTCGAGGGCGGTGGTGCCGAGCCAGACCAGGTGCGAGTGCAGCCGGTTCAGCTCCATGTGGATCATTCGCAGGTATTTGGCGCGAGGCGGGATCTCCATGCCCAGCAGCCTCTCCACGCAGCCGACGAACGCCTCCATGTTGAAGAAGTAGGAGAGGTAGTCCATGCGCTCGACGAACGGGATCGCCTTCCAATACGACTTGTCCTCGCAGCTCTTCTCGATCCCCGTGTGGACATAGCCCATGATCGGCTTCAGGTCCCGGACCGTCTCGCCTTCGAGCGCGACCAGCAGGCGCAGGACCCCGTGGGTCGCCGGGTGGTGCGGCCCCAGGTTGATCGTCATCAGCTCCTGATCAACGCCGGCCATCTCCTCCGCTTCGCGTCCGGGGAGGTCCGGGTCCGTGAAAAGACGGGCTTGCGTCTGTTCCTGCGGCGAGTACCCGATGACCTCAGCGGCCGACCGGGCGACGACATCACGACCATGCGCGGGTGCGCTACCCCGAGTGGCGCTCACTCGTACCAGCCCGGGACTTCGCGCTCGGTGTTGGTGAAGATCACTGGCTCGCCCCCGATCGGGAAGTCGCGGCGCTGCGGCCAGCCCACGTAGTCCTCCGGCATCAGGATCCGGCGCAGGTCAGGGTGTCCCCGGAAGACGATGCCGAAGAAGTCGTAGACCTCGCGCTCCTGGTGGTCCGCGGTGGGCCACTCGTCGCAGATCGAATCGATCTCTGGCAGCGCGTCGCCGCCGGGGTCGGCCAGCGCTGCACGGACGCGGATGCGTTCGACCCGCGCCATCGAGAGCAGCTCGTAATGGACGCCGAAGCGCGGCTCCGCCGGCAAGTAGTCGACGCCGTGGACGCTGGCCATGAAGGTGTACTCCTGCCGGGGGGTGTCCCGAAGCCAGGCCAGGACCTCCCGGATCTGCTCAGGCTCGGCGATCAGGCAGGCTTGACCGTGGTCATGGTAGGTGCCGAGGATCGACCCGGGGTGAGCCTGGTTCAGCTCCGCCGCAATCAGTTCGAGGCCCGGCGGGTCGGGCATCAGATGAACCGTCCCTCGTCCCGCTCGGCGGCGGCATAGTCGGGCTCTGGGTTTCTCGGACCCGGCAGGGAGATACCTCCGCCGGAAGCCTCGGCTTTGCCTTCGTTTCCGGCGGGTTGCGACGCCACCGGGGAGGCAGGCTCGGCCGCGGCGTCCGCGGCTACGCCGCTAGCCCCGGCCGCCTGAGCCGCTGTTCGCGCTTCTGCGTAAGCCGCTTCGGCCGCTCCGGTCAGTGTGCCGAGTTCGCTCGCCCATTCCTCCGTGCCGTGGGCGCTGTAGCGGCTGCGCCAGCCCGGGTCAGGGTTGCCCAGGATCATGCGCTGGAGCTTGTTGAACCCATACATCAGCGCTTCGGGGCGTGGGGGACAGCCTGGTACGTGGATGTCGACCGGCAGGAACTTGTCGGCGCCCTGAATCACCGCGTAGTTGGCGAACATCCCGCCGGACGAGGAGCAAGCGCCCATCGCGATGACCCACTTGGGCTCGAGCATCTGGTCGTAGAGGCGGCGGACGACCGGCGCCATCTTGATCGAGACCCGGCCGGACAGGATCAGCATGTCCGCCTGGCGCGGGGAAGCGCGCATCGCCTCGGCCCCGAACCGCGCGATGTCATAGCGCGGGCCGACGATCGACATCATCTCGATCGCGCAGCAGGCGAGCCCGAAGGTGGCGGGGAAGATGGCGTTCGCCCTGCCCCAGTTGAGCACCTTGTCAAGGCGCGTCGTGAGCAGGGCCTCTTCGACATGCTTCTCCAGATCGGCCAGGTCCAAATCGCCGCGCAGCAAGTCGCGGGCGCGGTGCTGGCGGACAAGCAGGCGCTCGTTGGCGCTGGGCTCGTCCAGGGGCAGCGTCGCCCGGATCTTCTCCCGCCTCACTTCCAATCGAGCGCGCCCCTGCGCCACACGTAGATCAGCGCCACCAGGAGCAACCCGACGAAGAGGATGATCTCCGCCAGGACGAAGAAGGAGTCCGCGCCTTGGAGGATCGCACCCACCGGGTAGAGGAAGATGACCTCGATGTCGAAGAGGATGAAGAGCATCGCGACCATGTAGAAGCTGACCCCGAATCGGAAGGTCTGCGAGACCTCGCTCGGCAGGCCGCACTCGTATGGCTCGGTCTTGACTTTGTTCGGACGCCGGGGGCCGAGCAAGCTGTTCGCGGCCACCAGCGCTCCTCCCACGATCAACCCGAGCCCCGAGAACACGATGACTGGCAGGTATGTCTTGAGCACTTCGGTCGGTAACTATATGCCTCGTTTAGGGAGGACATGGACACCGCTCACTTGATCACCGGCGTGGCCGTTCTGGTCACAAACCTCGCCGCCGCCACCTGGGGCGCGCAGGCCTGGATCCGTCAGGTTCCCTCGGAGGGTTTCTGGTACCTGCTGCGCTTCGCTCAGGCCGCCGTCGTGCTCCAGGTGCTCCTGGGGGCGATGCTCCTCCTGCTCGACCACTCGTCGCCAGACGGCCTGCACTACCTCTATGGCGTGCTGCCGATCGGAGTCGCGATGCTGGCCGAGCTTGCCAGGGCCGGCGCGGGAGCTCGGGAGCTTGAGGGCGTCGACTTCGAGGCCCTGCCCCGTGAGCGTCAGCGCCTGATCGCCCTGGCGATCGTCCGCCGCGAGACTGGGATAATGACCGTGTCCGCGTTCGTGGTCCTGTTCCTGGCCCTGCGGGCGGCGGGCACCAGCGGCGCATGGTTCTAACAACGGGCTTACGACCTGCCTCCCCGTACCGCACTCTGACCCGACAGAAGCGGCGACCCCTTACCGGCTCTACAACGCCGGTCTTCGGCTTCGTCCTTCGGACTCCGCCTCGCATGAGCGGAGCATTCCGGCGGAGTTGTCTAGCTCGGGCGCAGTGGGTGGTACGCGCTCCGCTGGTAGATGAGCGGGGTGCCTTCGCGGGTGCCCAGCTCCTCGACGAGGCCGGTCACGATCACGTGGTCGCCGCCGTCCAGCAGGTCGCGTAGCTCGCAGACGACCCAGACCAGCGCTTCGTCCAGGACGGGCACTCCGCTCTTCAATTGCGAGGCAACGCTCGCCCATTTCTCCTCGTGCGAAGCTGGTGCCGCAAATGAGCGAGCGTGCTCCTCCCCCTCGGCGGCGAGCACGTTTACGGCGAATTGACCGGACGCGCGAACCGCCCCAAGCGTGCGGGACCGGCGATCGAGGCAGACGAGCATCATCGGGGGATTGAGCGACAGGGAGGCGACCGCGCTGGCCGTTGCCCCGGCCGCGATCTCGTCGCCCGGGGCGGTCACCACGGTCACCGGCGTCGGCACCAGCGCCATCGCCTGGCGAAATTCTTGAGGGGAGGGCGCTGCCATACGGGGGTTTGGAAAGTATGATGCCGCCGCGGTGCGTTTCGTCTTGGCAATCCTGTCCGCCCTCGCGGCGACCCTCGTTGTCGCCGCCTGTGGCAGCGAAGGAATCCAGGTTCTCGACGATGACCCCAATCGCAGCGGCGCCGAGCTCTTCGCGGAGCGCTGCTCCGGCTGCCACAGCATGTCGGCGTCGGGCTCGGTGGGCTCGGCCAACCGGCAGCTTCGGATCCAGGGGCCCAACCTCGACCAGCGCGAGGTGTCCCTCGACGATGCGCTCTACGCGATTCGCAACGGCGGATTCTCGGGAGCTCTGATGCCGCAGCAGATCGTCACCGGCGACGAGGCGCAGGCGGTTGCCGAGTTCGTCGCCGAATACTCGGGCTCCGAGGCCGACCAGTAGGGCCGGCTCCGCGGCCAGCCCGGCTAAATGCTCGATCTGAAACGAATCCGCGCCGAGCCCGACCAGGTGCGGGTGGCCCTTGCCCGCCGCGGCGCGGCTGAGGCCTTCGACGAGTTGCTTTCAGTCGATGCGCGCCGCCGCGAGTTGCTGCCCCGGGTCGAAGACGGGCGCGCCCGTCGCAACGTGGCCTCGGACGAGATCGCGGAGGCCAAGCGGGAAGGCTCCGATTCGGAGCGTGCGATCACCCAGATGCGCGAGCTGGGAACTCAGATCAAGGAGCTCGAACGCGAGCTGGCAGAGGTTGAAAGGCGCCACGCCGAACTGGCTGCCTCACTTCCCAACCTGCCCCACCCGGACGTTCCGGATGGCGAAGAAGAGGACGCCGTGACCCTGCGGGAGGTCGGCGAGCCGATGCACTTCGGATTCGAGGTACGCGATCATCTGGACCTGGGCACCATGCACGGCTGGATCGAGATGGAAAAGGCCGCCGCAGCCTCGGGAGCTCGGTTCGCCTACCTGATCGGCGATCTTGTGATGGTCGAGCTAGCGTTGATTCGCTTGGTCGTCGAGCGCGTCGCGAAGGAGGGCTTCACGCCGGTCGTGCCTCCCGTCCTCGTTCGCGAGGGTCCGCTCTACGGCACCGGCTTCTTCCCCGGTGAACGCGAGATGATCTATGAGGTCGAGCGCGACGAGCTGTTCTTGGTCGGCACGTCCGAGGTCTCCCTCGCCGCCTTGCACGCGAACGAGATCCTGGAGCCTCACGTCCTGCCGCTGCGCTACGCGGGGATCTCACCTTGCTTTCGGCGCGAGGCAGGTGCCGCCGGCAAGGACACCCGCGGGATCTTCCGCGTGCACCAGTTCGAGAAGGTGGAGATGTTCTCGTTCGTCGAGCCCTCCGAATCAGAGGCCGAGCATGACCGAATCCTCGCGATCGAGGAAGGCATCCTCACCGCCCTGGAGATCCCGTACCGGGTGGTCGATATCCCGGTCGGCGACCTTGGCGCCTCAGCCGCGCGCAAGTTCGACTGTGAAGCGTGGATTCCGAGCCAGGAGCGATACCGGGAGCTCACCTCATGCTCGAACACCACCGATTACCAGGCGCGGCGCCTGGGTGCGCGCTACCGGCAGGAGGCCGGAGCCCCGCCGGTGGCCTGCCACACGCTGAACGGCACGGCGACGGCGGTGGGCCGGACGCTGATCGCCTTGATCGAGAACGGCCAGCAGGAAGACGGCAGCGTGCGCCTGCCGGGGGCACTGGTCGCGGCGGGTGCGCCCGTCTCTATTCCTTCTCCAGATCCAGCGAACACGAGTTGATGCAATAGCGCAGCCCGGTCGGGTTCGGCCCGTCGTCGAACACATGGCCCAGGTGGGCGTCACAGCGAGCGCAGACCACCTCGGTGCGGCGCATGAACAGGCTCTTGTCGGGCCTCGTGATCACCGCCTCCGATTCCATCGGGTCGAAGAAGCTCGGCCAGCCGGTCCCCGAATCGAACTTGGTCTTTGACTCGAACAGCTCTTGTCCACATGCCTTGCAGCGGTAGACGCCTTCGTCCTTGGAGTCCCAATAGGCGCCCGTGAAGGCGCGTTCGGTGCCCTTCTCGCGGATCACGTGGTACTCCTCGGGCGAGAGCTCCTCACGCCACTCGGCCTCGGTCTTCTTGACTTTCTCCATGATCGATTAGGTTAGTAGCGCCGGGGGGCCGGCCGTTACGCCCGCCAGCGTGCGCGCTCACGCTCGGCGATCTCGATTGAGTCCCGGAGCCTTGCCTCGGCCATCGTTTGCGCGGTCGCAACCGCCATTGCCGCGCTGGCGGCAAATCCGGTCAGCAGGGTGACTCATTCCGCTCACGCTAGCTTCATCGACCCTGTCCGAGCTCCGAAACATCGCGATCGTGTCCCACGTCGACCACGGCAAGACCACCCTGGTCGACAAGATGCTGCGCCAAGCCGGGACGTTCGACGCGCATCAGGAAGTCATCGAGCGGGTCATGGATTCCGGCGATCAGGAGCGCGAGCGGGGGATCACGATCCTGGCCAAGAACGCTGCGGTTCGCTACCGATCGCGGGCCGGAGACGAGGTCAAGGTCAACATCGTCGACACCCCGGGCCACGCCGACTTCGGTGGCGAGGTCGAGCGCGGGTTGTCGATGGTGGATGGTGTCCTCCTCCTTGTGGACGCATCGGAGGGGCCCCTGCCGCAGACCCGCTTCGTCCTGCGCAAGGCCCTGGAACAGAGGCTGCCGGTGATCCTGGTGGTCAACAAGGTGGACCGCGACGACGCACGGATCGGCGAGGTCGTCGACGCCGTGTACGAGCTGTTCATGGACCTCGACGCCTCGGACGATCAAATCGATTTCCCGATCCTCTACGCGTCGGCGCGCTCGGGTTGGGCCACGACCGAGCAGGGTGTCGAGGGCTCGGATCTGACGCCGCTCCTCGAGGCGATCCTGGAGCACGTGCCGGCCCCCGGCGGCGATCCCGAGGCCCCGCTTCAGGCTCTGGTCACGAACCTCGACTCCTCGCCGTATCACGGGCGGCTGGCTGTCTGCCGGATCGAGCAGGGGCACCTGACCAGCGCCCAGGAGGTCGCGCACCTGACCCGCGACGGTGAGACGCGCAAGGCCAAGCTCGCAGCTCTCCTGGTCAGCGAGGGGTTGGACCGGGTCGAGGCCGAGCGCGCCGACGCCGGTGAGGTCGTCGTCATCGCCGGCATCGAGGGGGTGACCATCGGCGAGACGATCGCCGACCTGGAGGCTCCCGTCGCGTTGCCGCTCCTGGATGTTGACGAGCCGGCTCTCTCGATGACGATCGGCGTCAACACGTCGCCTCTGGCCGGGCTCTCCGGGTCGAAGCTGACCGGCCGGCAGATCGAGGAGCGACTTCAGGCCGAGCTGGTCGGCAACGTCTCGATCAGGGTCGAGGCGACCGATCGTCCCGACGCCTGGGAAGTCCAAGGACGCGGCGAGCTGCAGCTTGCGGTGCTGGTGGAGACGATGCGCCGGGATGGGTACGAGCTGACCGTCGGTAAGCCGAAGGTGGTCACGCGCGAGATCGACGGCAAGCTCTCAGAACCGGTCGAGCGCCTGTCGATCGACGTGCCGGAGGAATACATGGGTGTCCTGACGCAGCTCCTGGCACTGCGCAAGGGTCGCCTGGAGCACATGGTCAATCACCACACAGGCTGGATCCGGCTCGAGTTCCTGGTCCCGGCGCGCGGGCTGATCGGACTGCGCTCGGAGTTCCTGACCGAGACACGCGGAACCGGGATCCTCCACTCGGTGTTCGAGAACTGGGCGCCGTGGTTCGGCGAGATCAAGACACGTCCTTCCGGCTCGCTGGTAGCCGACCGCCGTGGCAAGACGGCCGGGTTCGCCCTGATGAACCTGCAGGAGCGCGGGCGCCTGTTCGTCGGCCCCGGCGAGGAGGTCTACGAGGGCTCGATCGTCGGCGAGAACGCCCGCGCCGACGACTTGAACGTAAACCCCACCAAGGAAAAGCAGCAGACCAACATCCGCTCATCGGGCGCCGACGAGGCGATCAAGCTCGTCCCGCACCAGCAGTTCTCGCTTGATCAGGCGCTGGAGTTCATCGCCGAGGACGAGTGCGTGGAGGTCACGCCCGACGAGGTGCGGCTGCGCAAGGTCGCCCTGGCGATGAACGACCGGGTGAAGCTGGCCCGGGCCGCGAAGCCTCCGCGCGACTAGAGCTGGTACTTCGCACCGGGAGACCGGCCGCGACTTGAGCGTCTGGGCCGGGCGTTACCGGAGGGGGAGGCTCGGCGTAGGCGTCGAAGGTTGGACGGTGCCGTCCCGCGTCTACGTGATCGAGCTTCAGCCGCGGGCCGGCAAGCGCCGCGATCCTCGGATCCCGTGGGTCTACGTCGGCTCCAGCGCCCGTGATCCCGAGATCCGCTTCCAGCAGCACCTGCGTGGGTATCGCTCCGCGCGCCTGGTGAAGCGCTTCGCCCTGCGGCTGCGGCCCGACCTCTACGACGACCTGAACCCGATCCGCGGCTCGAGAGTCGCCGTCGAAGCCGAGCAGGCACGCGCGAGACAGCTTGCTGCGTGCGGGTTCGTCGCCCACTGCGACGGTATCTCGCATGGCAAGGGCGGGGCGATCTGGAAGGAGTGGGACGCCGAGCGCCTCCGGCGGGTTGCCAGCCACGTCGCATCGGCGGCCTTGGAGCTGGGCGAGTCGGTCTTCGAGCCTCTGGAGCCGGACGACTGCGTCCGCCTGCTCCACGGCGAGCGCGGCTTCTGGGTCGAGCGCTACCTAGATCCCGCCGACCCGCCCCCGGAGTACGGGCGCTTCGCCCACGCGACCCTCGAAGCGATCCAAGCTGTCCTCGGTCAGTCAGCGCCCACCTCGCCGAGTGTCGACAAACGCGCCTATTTGTCGCGTCTGTCGACACTCGGCGGTAGAACTTCCGCATGAGCGAACACTTCGAAGGGAGGGTGGCGCTGGTCACAGGGGGCGCTGGTGGCCTCGGCCGAGCGACGTGCGAGGCGCTGATCGCCGCCGGTGCCCGGGTGCTGCTCGTGGATGTCGACGAGGCGGCAGGCCTCGCCTCGGCGGAGGCGATCGGCGCCGAGTTCTTTGCCGCCGATGTCTCGAGCTTCGAACAGAATCAGGACATGGTCGCCGTCGCTACCGAGCGCTTTGGCGGGCTCGACTTCGTCTACCTGAACGCGGGTCTTGCCACCGGTTTCGGGGTGGGTGATGACTTTGACCTCGAGGCCTACCGCCGGGTCATGGGCGTGAACCTCGATGGCGTCATCTTCGGCACCCACGCGGCGCTGCCGGCGCTGGATGCCCGCGGCGGCGGGGGGATCGTGGCTACGGCATCCCTCGCAGGACTCACTTCAGTGCCGATGGATCCGCTCTACGCCGCCAATAAGCACGCCGTTGTCGGCTTTGCACGCTCACTTGGCCCCGGATTGATCGATCGGGGGATCCGCATCAACGCAATCTGTCCCGGGTTCGCGGAGTCGCGCATCATCGATCCCATCCGCGACGGGCTCGCCGAGGCGGGAATCCCGATCATCCCGGCCGCGAAGGTCGCCGCCGCTGTTCTCGAGCTGTTCGGCGGGGAGATGACCGGCGAGGCGTGGTTCGTGCAACCGGGCCGCGACGCGGCCGCGTTCGAGTTCCGCGGTATCCCCGGCCCGCGTGAAGAATCCGCTTCAGCGGATTGACGAAGTCTTTACTGAACGTTGACCGGCGGCCAACGTGGCGCTGGCACGCTGGGGCGGAATCGCAAAGCGAGAAGAGGAGAGTGGCGTATGCCCGAGATCATCGTCAGAGCGCAGCCCGGCCAAGGCGGCGAAGCACCCGTCGTGATGCACGAGCGGGTGACCGAAAGCGCATTGCGATCCGGCCACTACGCGGAGCAACTCATCGAACGGATCGGCTGGGCGGTCGTGGACGCGACGGATGCGCAGCGCCGCGTTGGGTCCGCAGAGTCGCAGACTCACCCCGGCCCTCCTTCGACGTCCGCCGGTCGGTCAGCCGCAGCCGGTGTTGTTGCCGCAACTCGAGCAGGTGTAGCACGAGCCGGTGCGCTGCATCATGCCGCCGCACTGCTCGCAGGCCGGTCCCAGCTCGAGGCCGGACATCCGTGCCGGGCGCACCGGCGGCGTCTCCGTCAGCGCTGCTGTCGGGGCTACCGCGCCGCCCGGCTTGAGGCCGCCGTTGCCGGCCTTCGGCTCTGCAGCGCCGCCGGCGTCGCCGGTCTCTGAAGCGCTGGCCGCCGCCGGGCCCTCGTTGACGAACAGCGATTGCTGCGCCTCCTTGCGGGCCCTCACCTCGGCGGTCAGGATGCCCAGCTCCTCGTGGTAGTCGGCATCCAGGAATCGCGAGGCCAGCCAGCGCATGATGTAGTCGGGCAATGACTTCGCGAACGGGATCTCCGGGTTGCGGGTAATGCCCTCGGGCTCGAAGCGGATGTAGGAGAACTTCTCGACGAACGTCTCGAGCGGCACCCCGTACTGGAGACCGATCGAAATCGCGGTCGCGAACGCGTTCATCAGGCCCTTGATCGTTGAGCCTTCCTTGCCGATGTCGGTCAGGAAGATCTCGCCGACCGAGCCGTCCTCGTACATGCCGGCGGTGATGTAGCCCTCGTGGCCGCCGATCGAGAACTTGTGCGTGATCGACTGGCGCTCGATCGGCATCTTGTGACGCGCCGGGACTGGAGCCGCGCTCGCAGCTGCAAAGACGTCTTCGCCCGCCCTGTCTCCGGCGTCGGTGCGAAGCGCCTGCGCCGTCTTCGATCCATCGCGATAGATCGCCAGCGCCTTGA
>Ga0208612_1001318_pt1 | contig 10351 bp, 10 predicted proteins | sample AntDryMetagUQ889_FD_188089 | JGI IMG/M metagenome (GOLD analysis project Ga0208612, IMG submission 188089) | Polar desert microbial communities from Antarctic Dry Valleys - UQ889 (SPAdes) | ecosystem: Environmental > Terrestrial > Soil > Desert | place: Antarctic Dry Valleys | collected 2008-12-31 | reverse complement strand
GGCGAGCTGCTGATCCTCGAGCGCGGAGAGCCCCCACAGTCGCTCGGGCGCATCGACGTAGAAGTCGTACACCGCGTCGGGGACGAGCGCGAGGACGAGTCCGATCGGGCTCCCGAGGATGAAGGCGGCAAACACGATTCCCGCCCGAGCTCCCGTTCCGAGCCGGTGCGGAGCGTCCTGCACGACGCTCCACCACATGGCCACTCCCGTCGCGAAGTAGAGCGCGTGCTCGAGGTGGAGGAGCGTGTGCGGGTTCTCGAGCGCCGCGTCGTAGAGCCAGGGCAGGTGCCAGAGCATGTAGTTCGCGAGCCAGAGCGGAAGCGCGACCGCGGGGTGCGTGAGGATGCGGACGAATCCGGGCTCCGCAAGCCTCACAGCAAGAGCCGGCGGGAGGCCGAGGACGACGAGCAGCGGCGCCCATTCAGCGAGGACGACGTTCTGCAAGAGGTGGATCACGAGCAGGTAGTTCATCGCGAGTGTCTCGAGCGGAGTGATCGTGACGACCAGGAGAAGCACCATCGCGGTGACGAAGCAGGCGATGCGCCAGCGTGGCGCGGGGAAGCGTCGGAGGGCGAGGAAGTAGCCGGCGGTCATGAGGGGGACGAGGAGGAGGGCCTCCGGGTTCCACGACCACCTGTACGGGTCCACGGCGCTACGCTAACCGGACGCGGGCGTAGCTCAGTTGGTGGAGCAGTGGGTTTCCAACCCAAAGGTCGCCGGTTCGAGCCCGGCCGCCCGCTCTCTCGCACTCCGTCCGGCTGCCTCGCTAGTTTTCAGATATGAAAACGATGGAGCGCGAGCAGGCACGCACGCTGCGCGCTGAAGGACGATCAATGAAGGAAATCGCACGCGCCGTCGGCTGCACGTTGAGCTCGGTGAGTCACTGGACGCGAGACATCTCGCTGACGCCGGAGCAATACGCCGCGCTTCGTAGCCGGAATCCGGCGATCAACGGCCAACTCGTGGCCGCCGCGAACGCGAGTCGAGCACGCGCACGCCGCGTTGCGTTCCAGGAGGAAGGTCGACGGCTGGCGCATCGCGGCGATCGCTTGCACGTCGCGGGATGCATGCTCTACTGGGCAGAGGGTTCGAAGTCTCGGAACTCAGTCCAGTTCGTCAACTCGGATCCCGAAATGGTGCGCTATTTCGTCACATTCCTGCGGGCGCATTTCGCAGTACCGGACGAGAAGTTGCGACTCGACTGCAACCTGTTCGCGGATCACATCGAGCGGCAGCTATCGATCGAACAGTTCTGGCTCGATACGCTCGGCTTGCCGCGAAGCTGCCTGAGAAAGTCGACGGTGAACGTCTACTCCAAGCACAGCAAGAAGAAGCGCCAAAACCGTTTGCCGTACGGAACAGTGCGCGTCTGCGTCCACTCCACACGAGTCGTCCAGAGCATCTACGGATCGATCCAGGAGTACGGCCGCTTCAAGCAGCCGAAGTGGCTCGACTGAAGATAGGAGACCTCCCGGCCGCGGCGAAACGTGAGACAACCCGACCGGAGGTCTCGACATGGATCAGCCGCTCAGCGTGCGCCTCGGCGCAGAAGCGCTCGGAACGTTCCTCTTCTTCTTCCTCGGCTTCAGCGGCATCGCCGTGGTGGTCGACATCGGCGCGGAGGCAATCACACCCCTTGGCGTGGCGGCCGGGTTCGGTTTCGGGCTCGCACTGGCGATCACCGCCTTCGGACATCTCTCGGGCGGGCACTTCAACCCTGCGGTCACGCTCGGAGCCATGGTCGCCGGGAGATTCCCCGCGCGCGATGTGGTGCCGTACTGGATCGCCCAGCTGGTCGGCGGGTTCGGGGCCGTGCTCGTAATGGCGATCGTCTACTCGTCGGATGTGACGGACTCCCTGCACACCGCGCCGGGAAGCGGCATCGACGACTGGGCGGCGCTCGTCCTCGAGATCGTCGCCACTGCGCTCTTCGTCATGGTGATCCTCACCGTCGCCACCGATGAGCGGGCGGCCTGGAACGGCGTCATGGCGCCGTTTCTCATCGGGTTGTTCATCTTCACCGCAGCGACGGTGGTCGGCCCGGCGTCGGGCGGATCGTTCAATCCTGCGCGCTCGCTCGATCCCGTCCTCTACAACCAGGAGTGGAGCGACGTCTGGATCTACATCGTCGGCCCGCTCGCCGGCGGGGTCCTAGGTGCCGCGGTGTGGGCGTTCGTGTGCCTACGGGAAGGACCGACTCCCGATCCACGGTTCGAGACTGCTCGCGAGGACGAACCGGATTCCGCGCGAGAGGACGAGCAAAGACCCTAGTTTCCGCCTGCCGAGAAGTGCTGGTAGTCCTTGACGGACGCCCAGCGTCCGCCCCACCCCCAACCGATCGCGTCGAACGCGCGCACGAGGGTCCCGCCCTCATGGGCCATCCCGGGCCGGCGCCGCCCGCGGTCGAGGTAGGGAACGCTCGCGCGATGTGACGTGCGCCCGCCGGAGACGTACGGGTTCTCGATCGGATTGATGTCGATCGCGCGCCCGTATGCATGTTCCGACCAGCGGCGCGTCCCGTCGACGTACCGGCAGTTGAACGCTGAGGTGTTGTCTGCCTCGATCGAGCGGAAGTCGTTTGCGCCGTACGCGTCGACGGGCACGACCTTCCGAATCGGGAAGCGCTCCGCGTACAGATCGCGAAACACGCCGAGAAGGGGCCGGGCGACGTCCTCGTGCACGACCAGCCGGCCGGTCTGCGCCTTCCGATCGAATCCCCAATGCGAGAACGACAGGATACGGAGATCGCGAAGCGCAACGGGACAGCCTTGCCGCCACGAGATGCCCGTCATCCGCTTCGCCTGCGCCGTGTCGACCCGTGCGATCGTCCCGCGAAAGCCGATCTCGCCTTGTAACAGTCTGTTACTTGGCTCGCTCGACGCGAGCGACGGTACGCCGAATGCAAGAGCCGTAGCGGCAATCGCCACGGTGACACGACTTCGTCCCACCAGTCGGGGCGGCGGGATCTGAACCCGCGACCTCTGCGTCCCAAACGCAGCGCTCTACCAGGCTGAGCTACACCCCGTCGCTAAGAGTGTACGGCGATAGCCTGCGGTCGATGGTCGACGCCCCGCTACTGCCCGCTAGTGAGGGGCGTCCCGACGACCGTCGCGGTCTCGGCTACCTCATGGTCGCGGTCGCGGCGACGCTCTTCGCGGTAAACGGCACGGTCTCCAAGGTCGTGCTCGGATCAGGGCTCTCCTCGGTCGAGCTGACGCAGATTCGCTCGACCGGAGCCGCAGTCGGACTGCTCGTCTTCCTCGGTCTCTTCGCCCGCGCCCGCCTGCGCGTGGGTCGCCGGGAGCTTCTTTTCCTCGTGCTCTTCGGGGTCACCGGGGTCGCGTTCGTGCAGTGGCTCTACTTCGTCGCAATAGAGCATCTCCCGGTCGGGATCGCCCTTCTCATCCAGTTCCTCGCGCCGCTCTTCGTCGCCCTCTTCGCCCGGTTCGTCTACCACGAGCGGATCCGGAGCAGGATCTGGATCGCGCTTGCCCTGTGCATCGTCGGGCTCGCCGTCATCGTCCAAGTCTGGAGCGGGCTCGCATTCAGCACGATCGGGATCACGGCTGCGTTGGCAGCGTCGTTCGCGCTGACGGCCTACATCCTGATGGCCGAGCGCGAGCGCAGGCATCGCGACCCCGTCTCACTCTCCTTCTACGGCTTCCTCTTCGCGGCCCTCTTCTGGGCGATCGTGCAGCCGCTGTGGCGGTTCCCGTGGGACGTCCTCGGGGAAAGCGTCTCGCTGCAGGGGAATCTCGCCGAGCACTCGGCACCCGTCTGGCTGCTCGTGGCATTCGTCGTAGTAGTCGGAACGATGATCACGTTCTCGCTCTTGACCGGCGCGCTCAAGCACATCCCAGCGACGCGCGCCTCGATCGTCGCAACGCTCGAGCCCGTCATCGCGACCGTTGTCGCCTGGCTCTGGCTCGGGGAGACCTTCGGGACAGCGCAGCTCATAGGAGGCGCCGTCGTCCTCGCCGGCATCTTCCTCGCCCAAACAGCCCGCTGACGTACCCTGTGACCGATGGTGAAACGTGTTCTTCTCGCGTCCCCGCGCGGCTACTGCGCAGGGGTCGAGCGGGCGGTCGAGACGGTCGAGCAAGCGCTCGAGCACTACGGCGCTCCCGTCTACGTCCGCAAGCAGATCGTCCACAACATCCACGTCGTGCGCGATCTCGAGGCGCGGGGAGCGATCTTCGTCGAGGAGGAGACCGAGGCGCCCGAGGGCGCGACCGTCGTCTTCTCCGCGCACGGCGTCGCTCCGACCGTGCACGAGAACTCCGCGCGGCTCGAGCACAACGTCATCGATGCGACCTGCCCGCTCGTGACGAAGGTGCACGTGCAGGCCCGTCGCTACGCGGCCGAGGGATACACGATCGTCCTCATCGGCCATGCCGGGCACGAGGAGGTCGTCGGAACGACCGGAGAGGCGCCTGACGCCACCGTGCTCGTGCAGACCGTGGCCGAAGCGGAGGCCCTCGATCTCCCCCCTGGCGCGAAGCCCGCGTACGTGACGCAGACGACGCTGTCGGTCGACGAGACAGGCGAGATCATCAAGGTGCTGCGCCGCCGTTTCCCGGACATTCGCGCGCCGCGCAAGGAGGACATCTGTTACGCCACCTCCAACCGCCAGTGGGCGGTGAAGGAGATGCTCTCCGAGATCGACTTGCTGCTCGTGATCGGCTCTGCGAACTCGTCCAACTCGAACCGCCTCGTCGAGACCGCGCGCGCCGCGGGAACTCCCGCGTACCTGATCGACGACGAGACCGAGATCGTCCCGGAGTGGCTCGACGACGCGGAGACCGTCGGGATCACCTCCGGGGCATCCGCGCCCGAGAAGCTCGTGAACCGTGTCTGCGACTGGTTCAGAGCGCGGGGAGTGGAAAGTATCGAGCCGTACCGCCTCGTCGACGAGGACGTCACCTTCCGCCTTCCCGTCGAGCTACGGCGTGAACTCGAGCTGGCGGCCCAGAGCTAGTGGTACGCGCGCTGCTTCTGATCGGCGCCATGGTGCTGCTCGCCGGCGGCGGCGCGGCTGGTTGGTTCGCTGCGCGCGAGACCGAGGAGGCGGTCACCGTTACCGAGACGACGACCACGACAACCACCACGACGACCTCGCAACCTGCGGAGACGGGTCTTCCCGAAGCCGTGGAGGAGACCCGCGCCGCGCTCCTCGCCGCCGCCGAGACCGGCGACTATCAGGCGCTCCAGCCGCTCGTCCCCGCGACGGCGTTCGAATACACGTTCGGGAGCCCGGTCGAGGGCGGGCCGATCGCCTACTGGCAGGAGCTCGAACGCACATCTGTCGAGCGCCCGCTCGAGAACCTCGCAGATGTCCTCCGCATGCCGTACACGCTCTCGCGCGGCACATACGTCTGGCCGTTCGCGTACGACCTCGCCGAGCGTGACGAGATCACCGCGCACGAGCGTGAGCTCTTGCAGCCGCTCGGGCCGCTGGACACGCTCTTCGTCCCGGGCACCGGCTACCTCGGTTGGCGGGCAGGAATCGAGCCGGACGGCACCTGGGTCTTCTACGTCGCCGGAGATTGAGCTCTAGCTCTAGCGTCGAACGAGCGAGCGCAGGTCGTCCATGAGACTCGCTCTTCTCGTGGGTGCGGCCACGAACTCCGCGAGCCTCGCCGCCTCGTCGTCGTCGAGCGAGACCGCGGCGCGGACCGTCCCGGTCTCGTCCCAGACGCTGAAGCGGACGAGCTTCTCGGGCACGTAGCGCGAGACACGGAGCGCTCGCACGGGATCCGTGTCGATGCCGCGAAAGAACTCGACCAGCTTACGGCGCTGCGGCGCCGCGCACCACGGGCAGAAGCGGACGTCGTCGTTCGTCTCGCTCCCGCACGCGCGACAGTGCGCCATGGCCGGAGAATACGCCCGAACTCAGGTTCGGGAAACCCGAGGGGCGAAAGCATCCCCCTACGCGGTCTCGGCGATCGAGAGCTCGGAGCCGAGGCCGACGGAGACGGCGAGAGTCTCCCGCGCGATCCAGTCTTGATGCTCGAGGAGGTCGCGATCTCCCTCCGGGAGCGTGAGCTCGATGCGATCCGTGAGCTCCAGCCCCATCTCTTTCCGCATCGAGTTGACCCGGTGGATGAGGTCGTAAACCCGCCCTTCGCGTACAAGCTCCTCGTCCAGCCGCGAATCGAGCGCGACCGTGACGCCGTCCGAGGCCGCGACCGACCAGCCCGCCTTGCCAACGCGCTCGACGAGCACCTCGTCGGCACTCAAGTCGTGGCCCGCCGCATGGAAGCCGCCGTCAGCCAGCTCCTCGAACTCGTCTGCCTCGAGTGCTGTCCGCACCGAGACCAGCTCGGCGCCGAGCTTCGGCCCGAGCAGGCGGAGGTTGGGCTTGACGCGGAGCTCGCTCGCCTCGACCCGACCGAAGATGATCTCCTTGACTCGGAGCTCCTCGATCAGCTCTCCCGAATGGCCCTCCGCAAGCGAGGCGCCTTCCACCACCAGAGCGCGGAGCGGTTGTCGCAGGTTGACACCAGCCGCCGAGCGAGCCTGGCGGCCAAGCTCCACGACGCGACGTAGCTCGGCGATCTCGGCGACGAGCGCTGCGTTCGGCTCCGGCACCTCGGGCCACCTGGCGAGGAAGACCGATTCGGGCGCGTCCTCGCAGGGAGACGTCAGCGCTCGCCAGAGGTGATCGCTAAAAAATGGCATCACCGGAGCGACGACCCTGACTCCCTGGACGAGCGCGTACCAGAGCGCCCTGAACGCGACCTCGTCTCCGTCCCAGAAGCGGCGTCGCGACCGCCGGATGTACCAGTTGGACAAGTCCTCGACGAACGCGTCGAAACCACGCACGACGTTGACCGTCAACCAGCTCTCGTATGCCCCGGTCGCTTCTTCGACGAAGGCGTTGGTGCGCGCCACCAGCCAGCGATCGAGCGGCTGGAGCTCGCCACCCGGATCGCTGACGAGATCGTCCCATGTGGGTCGCCAACCCCCGATGTTCGCGTAGTCGGTGAGGAACTTCGCCGAGTTCCAAAGCGTCAGAAGACGCCGCTTGATCTCGTTGGCGGGGCCGAAGCCGAAGAGGAGGTTCTGATTAGGGGGCTGCACGCTGAACTGCCAGCGCATGACGTCGGCGCCCATGCGGTCGAAGGCGTCGTCGACCGCGATCGCGTTTCCCCACGAGCGGTGCATCTCGCGCCCGGTCTCGTCGAGGAGCTTCTCGTAGGTGAGCACGCGCTCGTAGGGCGAGCGGCCGGTCAGCGTCACGGACATGAAGGAGATCGAGTAGAACCAGAGCCGGATCTGCTCCCGCATCTCCGAGACCCAGTTGGCGGGGAACCACTTCTCCCAGTAGGCGTGGTCGGGAAGATCGGCGGTCGTCAGACCTTTGCCCGCTCCGGTCGCGTATCCCTGGGACACGAACTCGGGGTTTTCCCAGCCGAGCGTCGCGAGCGGGACGATTCCTGCGTCGAGCCAGGCGTCTCCTACCTCGGGGATTCGGCGAACTTCCTTTCCACACCCCGAGCACGCGACGGCCACACCGTCGATCCACGGGCGGTGCAGCTCCTGGAGCTGGTCGAGCCCGGACAAAGCGCGCTCTTCGAGCTCCTCGCGCGATCCGATGACTGTCAGAGTGCTGCAGTCGTCACAGGGATAGAACGGCAGCGGTAGACCGAAGTACCGCTTGCGCGAGATGTTCCAGTCGCCCATGTTGCGCAGCCAATCGTCCATGCGCTTCGAGTAGAAGGCGGGTGTCCACTCCACCTTGGCGTTCGCGTCGAGCATGGGCTGCCTGATTTCTTCGGCCGAGATGAACCAGTCGTCGACGACGCGGAAGACCAGCGGCGTCCCACACCGCCAGCATGTCGGGTAGCGGTGGACGATCGTTCCGGCCTCGACGAGAAGGCCACGATGGCGAAGGTCGCGGATGACGGGCTCGGCGACCTCGTCCGAGGCCAGCCCGTCGAACCCGAAGCCCGGGAGCATGCGCCCCGCCTCGTCGAGCGGCGCGAGCACGGGAAGGTCGTGGATCCGAGAGAGCTCGAAGTCCTCGGCGCCCGCTCCGGGAGCGATGTGGACGATGCCGGTTCCCTCGTCGAGAGCGACGTCGTCCCACGGGATGACCCGGTGGACAACTCCCTGTTGCGCGGGGAGGTGGTCGAACGGCCCTTCGTACTCGAGCCCGACGAGCTCTCCGCCGAGAGCGCTGCGAACGAACGCCTCGTCCGGATAGAGCGCGGTTGCGACCCAGTCGCCGTTTTCCCGCAGGCCGTAGTCCGCCGTCGGATTCACGGCGGCGGCGACGTTGGCCGGGAGCGTCCACGGTGTCGTCGTCCAGACCGAGAGCGCCTCGTCCTCACGCCCCTTGAGCGGAAAACGGACGTACAGCGATGGGTGCTCGAGCTCCCGGTACTCGCCCGCGAAGATCTCGTGCTGCGAGATCGAGGTCCCACAGCGCGGACACCACACGGTCGAGCGATGGCCCTGATAGAGCCACCCGCGCTCGTAGACAGTCTTCAGGAAGCGCCAGATGTACTCGATGTTCGTGTCGGTGAAGGTGTAGTAGTCCGCGTCCCAGTCCATCCACATCCCGAGACGTCTGGACTGCTCGGTGATGACCTCCGAGAACTTCGCCACCCGCTCCTTGCACCGCTCGGCGAACTCGGCAAGGCCGTACTCCTCGATCTCGCGCTTGGAGTTGAGCCCGAGCGCCCTCTCCACCTCGACCTCGACCCAGAGCCCCTGGCAGTCGAAGCCGTTCTGGTAGCGCTGATGGAAGCCCCGAAGCGCCTTGTAGCGCTGGAAGACGTCCTTGAGCGTTCGCCCCCAGGCGTGATGGACGCCCATCGCGTTGTTTGCGGTGATCGGACCGTCGACGAAGCTGAAGCGCGGACCTTCCCGGTTCAGCTCGCGGAGCTTCTCGAAGGTTCCTTCGCGCTCCCAGAGCTCGAGGATCCCGAGCTCGAGAAGATTATGGTCCGGCTTGTCCGGGAAGGATGAGAAGATGGGCGCCACCGAGTCCAGTGTATGAGCCGGCCAGCAGAAGGATTCAGGGAAGGGTTTCGGCGTCCTGCGCGTTGACTTCTAAGCATTCCGTATACGACAGTAGAGAAAGGATCGAGGGACTCAAATGGCAATAGCAGTGACAGAGGCGACGTTCGAGCAAGAGGTCCTGAAGAGCGAGACCGCGGTGCTCGTGGATTTCTGGGCGGAGTGGTGCGGCCCGTGCCACGCGGTGGCGCCGGTGCTGGAGAAGATCGCCGAGGAGCGGCAGGACGAGCTCAAGCTCGTCAAGGTGAACATCGACGAGGAGCAGGAGCTCTCGCAGCGCTACGGGGTCATGTCGATCCCAACGATGATCCTCTTCAAGGACGGCGCGCCCGCCGCGTCCGCAATCGGCGCGCAACCGAAGTCCGCGCTCGAGCGCACGCTCGGCCTGGCCGCGTAGGGTCCCACGGCTTCGCCGCATAACCTCCGTCCGGACGCGTATGCTGCTACGAAGGTAATCGCAGGACGTTCGAGACTTCCCCCTCCCCTCCCCTAACCGAAGGGCCGGTCTCCGGCCCTTCGGTATTTCCGTCAGGTCGAGAGGGAGGTCAGGAACGTCGTGACCCACCGGAACGCGCACTCCTCGGCGGGCGGGGGTTCGTCGCGCGGGAACCAGCGAAGCTCCGCCACGTCGTCGGCCGGGAAGAGCTCGCCCGACACGATTCGAGCTTCCCAGACGAGATTGAGCACACTTGCCGCCTCCGGTTCGTCTCCGTACGTGTCCAGGTAGGCGCCGAGGAACTCGCCCGGCTCGACCTCGACCCCGGTCTCCTCGAGGAGCTCGCGCCGAAGGGCGGCGAGCGGGTGCTCGCCCTCGTCGAGAAAACCGCCGAGCACGTCCCAGAGACCGGCGTCCGGATCGCGAGCGCGGCGCGCGAGGAGCATGCGTCCCGTGTCATCGACGACGAGTGCCGACACACCGGGCGTCGATTTCGCGTAGTGAGCGAACCCGCACGCCGCGCACTCGACATGATCGCTTCGCGTGATCAGCTCGGAAGCACAGCGGGGGCAATGACGCCAGCCGTTCAGCACACCCACAGGGGTACCGTACTCATGGTGTCGCCCCGCCACGTGCCCGCATCAGTGACCGAGCTCGCCCGGGTCGGGTTGTTCGGGGCGCTCTCCGGGGAGACGCTCGGCAAGTTGGCCGACCGGATGCGTCGTGAGGACGTCGCGTCGGGGACCGTGCTCGTCCGTGAGGGCGAGCCTGGTGACCGGTTCTACGTGCTGCTCGCGGGAATCGCAGGGGTGTCGCAGCAGTCGCTCGGCGAACGGAGCATCCTGCGTGCCGGAGAATTCTTCGGGGAGGTGGCGCTCGTGATGAACA
>Ga0208612_1001317_pt1 | contig 10353 bp, 10 predicted proteins | sample AntDryMetagUQ889_FD_188089 | JGI IMG/M metagenome (GOLD analysis project Ga0208612, IMG submission 188089) | Polar desert microbial communities from Antarctic Dry Valleys - UQ889 (SPAdes) | ecosystem: Environmental > Terrestrial > Soil > Desert | place: Antarctic Dry Valleys | collected 2008-12-31 | reverse complement strand
GCCGAGCACCAGGTCGTCGAGCAGCCAGACGAGCCGTGACTCGGTGAGCACGAGCAGCGCGCTGGACCCGCCGCTGTGGCAGCGCACGACCTCGCGCACGTGCTCTCGCTCGCGCAGCGCCCGAATGAGCTCGGGGCCCAGCGCCCGGCGTACGTCGGCCGAGAGCCACCATCCGGCCTCGCGGCCACCGCGCCGGGCGGCCGGTCGCCTGGGAGCGCTGCCCTCGCCGCGGGCGGAAGGGTCCGCCGCGGGGGCTCCCCCTCCCCCGCCTCCTCCGGATCGCTCGGAACGCTCGGAACGCTCCGAGCGGATCCTCTCGTAGGCCGCGTTGAGCGTGACCATCCGGGCCAGCGCGTGGGCATCGCCGCGCAGGTCCGGGTGCCATTCCTTGGCGAGGCGCCGCCACGCTGCGGCCACCTCGTTGAGCGGCGCGTCACGGGAGACGCCGAGGATCGCGTAGGGATCGTCCACGGCAGGGAATTGTGGCGTCGCCGCGCAAAGCTCGAGGTAGGCGAGGAGCGGCCGAGCAACCGGGCGCCTCGTCGCGGGGCGACATAAGCGCGCCGCGGGCTGGAGCCGGGCGCCCGGCCCTGCTAGAAGCCATGGGGCCGATGGCCCGGCAGACGCTTCGCCATGCTCGAATCTCCCTGCTCATGGCCGCCTTCGTGCCGCTCGCCGCGGTGCTGGCGGCCTGGGCGCTCGTACCCCTGCGGGCGGGCGCCGCACCCGGCGGGGACGACCTGCGCTCGCGCATCGAGGAGCGGCGCGACCGCGAGGGCTCGCTCGCGGCCGATGCCGCGACCTTCGGCAAGCTCGAGCGAAAGCTCGCGCGCGACGTCGCGACGATCGAGGGCCGTCTGGCTGAGGTCCAGACCGAGCTCGACGCCCGCCTGGCGCTGCTGGCGACCACACGGGGCTCACTGCAGGGCCAGCGCCGCCGCCATGCGGGCCTGATCATCCGGCTGCGGCGCTCCCAGAAGGTCCTCGAGCGCAGGCTTGTCGAGATCTACCAGTCCGGCGAGCCCGACCTCGCCTCCTTCGTCCTCGGATCCGCCAACTTCGCCGATCTCCTGGAGCGTTCGGACTTCCTCAAGCGCGTCAACCGGCAGGACACGCGCGTGATCGATCTCGTGCGCAGCTCACGCGACGAGGCGCGCCGATCGGCGGGCCGCCTGAAGATCCTGGTCGGGCGGCGGCGCGAGGCGGCCGACGCCGTCCAGCGCCAGCGCGACGGGCTGGCCAGCATGCGCGCCGGGCTGGCCGCCAAGCGTGCGAGCTTCGCGCGCGCCAGGGCCGCACGCCTGGCGGCTCTGCGCTCGACCCGCTCGGGCCGACGGCGTCTCGAGCGAGAGCTCGACCGCCTCCTCGACGAGCAGGCGCAGCAGTCGGTCTCCATGGTCGGCCCCGGGGGCCCCTGGGCGATTCCGTGGGCGATCGTCCAGTGCGAGTCCGGCGGCCAGAACTTCCCGCCCAACTCGGCGGGCGCCTCGGGCTACTACCAGATCATCCCCACCACCTGGGCGCTCTTCGGCGGCAGCGGCCCCGCCGCCTACCTCGCCCCCAAGGCCGAGCAGGACCGCGTGGCCGCGCGCATCTGGAACGGCGGAGCAGGCGCCGAGAACTGGGACTGCTACAAGCTCCTCAAGGGAATCCCGCTCGTCGGTTGAGGGGACGGCACGAGCGCTGTGGAGCCGGCCACTTCTCCGCGCCTGTACGAGCTCGTCGCGATGAGGGCGTGCGCGGCCCGGGCTGCCCCGTGACCCACTGCGTCGGCGACCCAGCCTCCCGATGACGGCGCGCGCCGAGTATGTCCTACACGAAGCCGCTCTGCGCTTCGTGGGCGTTGCCGCACTCCCGCGCCTGGCATACCGGCTGCGGTGGCCGACGCGCCTGGGCCCGCGGGGGCTCATCGGCTACATCGCCTTCAACACGCTTTTGCACTTCGCCATACGCCAGTGGCTGTTTCCCCGTCTCAGGCGCATGGCTGAGGAGCGGGAGCGCTCGATGGACCAGCTCCGCCGACGGCTCGGCCGCGAACCATCCAGAGACGAGCTCCACGAGCATCTCCGTTCCCGTGTCGAGGCCGACGGCGAGCGGCAGCGAGCTCATCGCCGCTCTCTCGCCCACGAAGCTTGCCCTCACGGCGTCGCGTCGCCGACGATCGCCCGGGCGACGCCGCGGACCGTCGCCTTGCCGTAGCCCTCCGACGGGTTTCCGTCGGTGAGCACCGCGAGGGTGACGACCTTGCCGTTGGTCTCCAGGCGGGCGGCCTGGTGGACGGCGACGCCGAGGCCGGTCTCGCGCAGCCCGATCTTGAAGAACGGCACCCAGCCCGCCGGGATCTCCTGCGGGATGCCCCACCGCTGTGCGGGGACGATCCGTGCGAGGGTCGAGCGGGCGAAGGCGCGATAGCGCGCCGGCACCAGGCGGGGCAGGGCCCGGAAGAAGCGGGCCTGCCCGCCGGCGGTGATCTGCGCGCGGGCCCATCCGGTTGCCGTGCACTTGCAGGCCGGCACCGACAGGGGACCGAGCGCGAACCCATCCCCCATACCCGATCGCCCGGCCAGGGCGCGCAGGCGCGCGTCGCCGACCCGCTCGTAGACGGCTGTCGCGGCCTCGTTGGCGGACTCGCGGATCATCCGCTCGAGGGTGTCGCGCTCGTCGTCGTCGAGCGCGAGCCGCCGCTCGGCGAGGCGCTCGAGCTCTGCCACCAGCAGCATGGCCTTGACGACGCTCGCGGCGATGAACGGCGCGCGCGCGTTCATGCCCCGAAGCCGTCCGCGAGCATCGATGACCGCGAAGGCGACCACCCCTCGACGCCCGGTGGCGTAGGCGGTCGCGTCGACGACCCTTTGCTGCGATCCGGCAGGCCCGCCCGGACCGGTCGGCTTCGCCCCGAGCCGGTTGGGCCCACTGGAGCTTCCTCCCGAAGCGCCCACCAGCACGCCCGCGGCGAAGCCGCCGACGGTGAGCGCGATCAGCGCGGCGAGCGCCGCCCGTCGCCGAGCGTGCACGGCGCGCCAGGAGGCCGTACGGGTGTCCGATGGCATGACTTTCCACGGTAGCGGCCCGCGGACGCCGCGTCGGCCGGTCGGTCAGGCCCTCTCGGCGACCTCGGCGATGATCCTCGAGAGCTGGGCGCCCTGCCAGGCGAGCGGCGACTGGCCGGGGTCCTCGGAGACGAGGCGCGCGTCCGGGAGCGCCGCCGCGTAGGCCTCGCCGACCGCGTAGGGGTGCCCCGGGTCGGCCTCGTCGCGGCTCGCGACCACGACCGCCGGCACCCCGATGCGGTGCAGGTCGTCGATCTCCTCGAAGGGGCGTGAGCGGGGGACGGCCTCGAGCGCATCGGCGACGGCGCTCGGGTGCTCGTGGGCGCCGAGGCGCTGGCGGATGACCTTGAGCACCGTGTCGCGCCAGCGCTCGGGGACCTCGGGCTCGCCGTAGGCGTTCAGGAAGCCCTCCACGCCGTCCTCCCGCAAGCCCGCGGCAAGCGCGTCCCAGCGCTCGAGGCTCACGGCGTCGCCGTGGCTCTCGGGGTCGTAGGCCGGGGTGGCGAGCACGAGGCCCGCCGCGCGCTCGGGGTGCTCGAGGGCGATGCGCACGGCCGTGTGGGCCCCCATCGAGGCGCCGGCGAGCACCGCACGCGCCACGCCCGCGTCGTCGAGCACGGCGAGGGCGTCGGCGGTGAGGTCGTCGTAGCGGTAGTCCTCGGCCGCCGGCCCCGGCGAGGAGGCGCCGTGGCCCCGGGCGTCGTACGAGAGCACGCGGTGGTCCGAGCGCTCGAGCGCCCGCGAGCCCATCACGACGTAGCGGCGGGTCGCCGTGAGCCCGTGCATGAGCAGCACGGGCGTCCCCTCCCCCACCTCCTCGACCGCCAGGCGCACCTCGCCCGACTCGACGATCCGCTCGCTCACGCTCCGAGTTCTACCTTCTACCCTGAGCCTCGATGATCCTCGACGTCACCGAAGCCACCTTCGAGGCCGAGGTTCTGCTCAAGTCGCACGAGCTCCCCGTCGTCGTCGACTTCTGGGCCGCGTGGTGCGGGCCCTGCCGGCAGCTGACCCCGGTCCTCGAGGACGCTGCCCGCGCCCGCGAGGGCCAGGTCGTCCTCGCCAAGGTCGACACCGACGCCAACCCGGGCCTTTCCCAGACCTTCCGCATCCAGGGCATTCCGGCCGTCAAGGCGTTTCGCGACGGGCACGTGGCCGACGAGTTCGTCGGCGCCAAGCCGCCCGCCGAGGTCAAGCGCTTCTTCGACGCGCTGGTCCCTTCCGAGGCGCAACGCCTCGTCGCCGCGGGCGACGAGGCCTCGCTGCGCCGGGCGATCGAGCTCGAGCCGGCCCGCGCCGACGCTCGGGTCGCGCTCGCGCGTCTGCTGCGCGGCCGCGGGGAGGACGACGAGGCCCTCGCGCTGCTCGACAACGCCGTGGGCAACTTCGCGGCCGAGGGGCTCGCGGCCCGCATTCGCCTCGAGCGCGCCGAGGATCTCGACCTGGCCGAGGCCTTCGCGGCCCTGGACGCGGGCGACCACGAGCGCGCCGTCGACGCGCTCATCGCCGCCATCCCGTCGGCCGACGGCGCAAAGGACGATCTGCGCCGCGTCGTCGTCGCGGTCCTCGACGAGCTGGGGGTAGAGCACCCCCTCGCCCGGGCCGCGCGCCGCCGCCTCGCCGCCGCGCTGTATTGACGTCGGCGCCCCGAGCGGGAAGACGCGCACTCGCACTCCGTCAGAGCGGCAACGCGAGCTGATCGTCGCCGGCGGGCTCGGGTTCGCGCTCGAAGCCGGCGACGCGCACGCCGAGCAGCCTGACGGGCCTGGGCGGATCGTAGGCGCGCAGCAGGGCCAGGGCGACGGCGGCGACCGTCGAGGTCTCGTTGGTCGGCTGCTCGAGCGTGCGAGCGCGCGTGACGGTGGTCCAGTCTGAGAGGCGGACCTTGATGGCCACGGTCCGCCCGCGCAATCCGCGCCGGTCGAGCCGGGCGCAAAGGTCGGCGCTGAGCCGCTCGATCGCCCGCTCCTGCTCGGAGCGGTCGGCGACGTCCTGATCGAAGGTCGTCTCGCTCGACTGGGACTTGGTCTCGCGGATCGCGGCCACCGGACCCTCGTCCTCGAACCGTGCGCGACGCTGGAGGTAGGCGCCCTGGCGTTCTCCGAACGCCTCCCGGAGCCGGTCTTCGGGCTGGGCGCGAAGCTCGGCGATCGTTCGGACGCCCGTCGCCGCCAGCCGCTCGCCGGTCTTGGGGCCGATGCCGGGAAGCAGGCTCGGCGGGGCGGCGGCGAAGCGCTCGCACGCCCCTTCGCGGCTGAGCGCGACCAGTCCGGCGGGCTTCTCGCAGTCCGAGGCGATCTTGGCGACGAGCTTGTTCGGGCCGATCCCGACCGATGCGCTCAGCCCCGTGGCGCCCTTGAGGTCGGCCACGAGCCGGCGCATGGCGGCCTTGGGCGCCACGAGCTCTGTGAGGTCGAGGTAGCCCTCGTCCAGTCCCACCTGCTCGACCATCTCGATCTCGCCGCGCACGATTGCCCATACCTCCTGGGAGGCGGCCCGGTAGGCGGCGTAGTCAGGTGCGATGACGATCGCCTGCGGGCACAGCCGGCGGGCCTGCGAGGTCGGCATCGCCGAGCCGATCCCGAAGGCGCGGGCCTCGTAGGTCGCCGTCGTGACGACGGCCCGGGGCCCGGAGCCCGAGACGATCACCGGCTTGCCGGCCAGGGCGGGATTCCGGTTCAGCTCGACGCTCGCGTAGAAGGCATCGAGGTCGAGATGGGCGATGACGCGGCGCACGCCACTCCGAGCGTAGACACCGGTCCGGCGGTCGTCGGACGGTAGGCGGCGGGTTCTCCCCCACGGTTGACAAGTGACCATAAGGTCACATATATTCCGCGGCATGGACGACGTGTTCAGGGCGCTCGCCGACCCCACCCGCCGGAGCCTGCTCGACGAGCTCTTCGAGCGCGACGGGCAGACGCTCGGCGCGCTCGAGGCGCGGCTGCCGATGACGCGCTTCGGCGTGATGAAGCACCTTCGGGTGCTCGAAGAGGCAGGCCTCGTGACCACCAAGCGGCGCGGGCGCGAGAAGCTCCACTTCCTGAATCCCGTCCCGATCCGGCTCGTCCACGACAGGTGGGTGAGCAAGTACGCCGAGCCCTGGGCCGCAGCGCTCACCGGGCTCAAGCACGACCTCGAGGAGGCAGTCATGGAGAAGGTGTTCGAGATCTACATCAAGACGACCCCGGAGCGCCTGTGGGAGGCGATCACCGACAGCGATATGAGGCGGCGGTACAACTTCGGGGTCGGCGTCACCTCCGACTGGACTCCCGGCTCCCGCTACGAGAGCGTTCACCCGCAGGCGCCCTCTGCTCTCGTGGAGGGCGAGAACCTCGAGGTCGAGCCGCCGCACCGGCTCGTCCAGAGCTTCACCGCCCTCTGGAGCGAAGGCGCTGCGCGCGAGGGGACCTCGAGGGTGACCTGGGAGATCGAGCCGGTCGGCGATTCATGCCGGCTGACCGTCACCCACGACCAGATGCGCGAGGGCGCCAACGCCGAGCTCTACGGCGGCTGGCCGCAGATCCTCTCCGGCCTCAAGACGCTGCTCGAGACCGGGGAGTCGCTCACGACGCCCGGCTCGCTGCTCTATTCGCAAGCAGCCGAACCCCGCTAGGGCCTAAGGGCTCACCCCTATCCTCCCCACGCCCTCGAAGCCCAGCCTGCGGGCCACGGCGCCCGACAGGTCGAACTCCCGGCCGCCCACGAAGGGACCGCGGTCGCGCACGGTCGCCTGCACGGTGCGCTCTCCGTAACGGATCATCACCTTCGTGCCGCAGGGCAGTGACTTGTGGGCGACGACCATGGAGTCATAGCCCAGGGTTCCCCCACAGGCCAGAGGGCCGCCGTAGAGGTCATAGCGCGAGGCCATCGCGGGCCGGAAGACGCTGAGGCGGCCGGGCGTGCGCTGGGCCGGGCTGTTCGCCCGGTCGCCCGCGAAGCGGACGCGGACGGGCGCCGTGCCGGTCTCGTCGCCGACGAAGGTGAGCCTGTAGCTCCCCCGTGCGTCGGTCCGGGCGGTCGCCAGGCCGACCCAGCGCCCACCCTCCGCGCGCTCGAGGGCTACGGCCCTGCCGGCGACGGCCGGCCGGACGGTTCCGGCGACCATCGCCCGGCGCCCGCGCAGCACGTCCAGGCGGCTGGAGAGGGTCGCGACGCGGGCGGCGACCACGACGCCGCGCTCGCGGCTCGTCCCGGCCGGCATCGAAGTACCGGCCGGCACCGGAGCCCGCGGCGCCGTAGCGCCTGCACGCGGCGAAGCGCCGGGGGCCGCCACGACGCGCACCGCTCCCGACGAGGACAGCAGCTTTCGGAAGCGGAAGCGGCCGTCCACGGCGACCGTCGACCGGGCCGCCTCGCGCCAGACGCTCCCGCCCCGCGCGCGGAACTGCAGGGTCACGACTCCCCCGGCGGCTTGCCATGCGCGGCCGCTGACGGTCAGCGGCTGCCCGAAGGCGAGCTGGCGATCGGCGATGGACATCGGTATCGACGGTGCGCTGCCCGACGATGCGGGCGCCTGAGCGCCGGCCACGTCGGATCCTGCACAGAGCGCGCCTGCGGCGGTCAGGCCGGCGACGCGCAGGGTCAGCTGCGGTCTCACGCGGAGACACCTCCACGACTACGTCCGATCGGGTGCCTGCGAGTGACGTGGCGCCCTAGCGGCGCGTAGTCAGGGTCCCCCGCTCACCGCGCACCGTGCGCGGCGACTCGGCTGATCGAACATCGGTTCGCGCAGGCTAGGGGTCGCAGACGACGCCCGTGTGACGTTGATCACACCTGCAAGCGCGCGCCCGCGTAGAGACGGAGGCCCCTCACGCAGCGCAGGCGAGCGCTTCGCCGCACTCCTCTCGCAGCTTCGTGAGGCCCAGGCGGATGCGGCTCTTGGCCGTCCCGACCGGGATGTCGGCCCGCTGCGCTACCTGGTCGGCGGTCAGGCCGCCCCAGTAGGCGAGCACGATCGCCTCGCGCTGGGCCATCGGGAGGTGGCGGAGCGCGTCGCGGACGGCGGCCCGGTCGTCATCGCGCTCCACGGCCGCGGCGGGGCGCTCGTCAATGCGGCCGGCGTCGCGGTCGACCACGACCTTGAGACGGTCGCTCGCGCGGCCGAGGGCCTGCCCCTCGCGCCATAGGTCCAGCGCCCGGCTTCGAGCCATCATCCGGAGGTAGCTCCCGAGCTCTCCACGCCGTTGGTCGAAGCGGCCGGGGTTGCGCCAGACGCGCAGGAACACGTCCTGGACGACGTCCTCGGCCTGGACAGCGTTCCCGAGGATCCGGTGGGCGGCGGTGAAGACGCCCCGGTGATGGGCGTCGTAGACCCGCTCGAAGCCGTCGGGCCGGGTCAAGTCGGGTGGCGTGGTGGCGGTCACGTCAAAGCTCCTGATTGCGGGTGTGCAGAGAAGCTTATACGAGATGTTCAAGGTTATCAAGGAGCGTGATTCCCGCTTGCGCCGACCCCGCCGGCGATGAACAATCGCGACATGGCCGACTCCGATCGCCTGCTGGGCCCCGGCGCGTGCCGCGGCCGGTAGGCCGGGTCGTCACTGGACTCGTCGCTCTGGCGCTCGCCGCCGGCGCGGTGCTTGCCGGCGTCGTCTTCTTCGCGGCCCGCGACGACGCCGGGCTCGCGGCCCCCTCTGGGCCCGGAAGAGCCCTGCCCGACCGGGGGGCCCGGCACCTACCTCGCGCCGGGCGAAGAACGATCCGCTACGACACCGATCCGCCCGCGAGCGGTCCCCACGTGCCCGACCCGGTGCTCGTCGACGGGGCGCTCCTGAGCGACGACCAGGTCGTCCACGCGCTCGAGCTCGGAAACGTGGTCATCGCCTACGGCGGCGGTCGGCCCCCGTCGAGCCTGCGGGCGCTTGCCGACCAGGTCGCGGGCCCCTTCTCGCCGGCCCTCGCCGCGGCCGGACAAGCGGTGATCCTGGCGCGGCGCCCCGGTGTGCGCGGCGTCGTCGCCCTCGCGTGGTCACGCGACCTACGCGTCCGCTCTCCCGCCGACCCTCGCCTGGGGGGCTTTGCGGAGGCGTGGCTGGGGCGCGGAGCCCCGCGCCGCTGAGGGGCCCGGAGCTCCCCGTCCACCCTCAAGCTCCCCCATATCGAGACCGCGATAATGCGGTACGTGACGGCGTCGCCGCTCCATCTCCGGCTCGCCCTCGCCCAACTCGACGTCACCGTCGGCGATCTCGAGGGAAACGAGGCGCGCATCCGCGAGGCCGCGGCGCGCGCTCGCGAAGCGGGGGCGCGGCTCGTCCTGTTCCCCGAGCTCGCGCTGACGGGCTATCCGCCCGAGGACCTCCTACTCAAGGAGCACCTCCTGCGCGACGCGCGGGCCGCGGTCGAGCGTCTGGCCTCCGATACGAGGGGCATCGTGGTGCTCGTGGGCTTTCCCGAGCGCACCGAGGACGCCTACAACGCGCTTGCCGTGCTCGCCGACGGCCGGGTTCGCGCGATTTACCGCAAGGTCTACCTGCCCAACTACGGCGTCTTCGACGAGCAGCGCTACTTCCAGAGCGGCGAGGGCGGCGCGATGATCGAGCTCTCGGGCACCAAGGTGGGCCTGACGATCTGCGAGGACATGTGGGAGCCCGGGCCGCCGGCATCCGACGAGGCTCTCGCCGGAGCGACGCTCCTGGTCAACATCTCGGCCTCCCCCTACCACGCCGGCAAGGGGGCCGAGCGCGAGCGGATGCTCGTCCAGCGCGCGCGCGACAACATCGCCGCCGTCGCCTTCTGCAACCTGGTCGGCGGCCAGGACGAGCTGGTCTTCGACGGCCACTCGCTGGTCATCGACCACGAGGGAACGGTTGTTGCCAGGTCGCCGCAGTTCGAGGAGGACCTGCTCATCGCCGACGTCGACCTGCGTGGGCCGCGAAGCCTGCGCCTGCGCGACGCCCGCCAGCGCCCGGCGGTGCGGCGGGCCGCCGTCCACGTTCCCGTCCTGGCCGAGCTCGAAGTCGACCCTCCCGCGGAGACGGTCAGTCCGGGGGGCACCGTGGCTCCGCTGCTCGACCGCCACGCGGAGGTCTACGCCGCGCTGGTCCTCGGCCTCCGCGACTACGTGGACAAGAACGGCTTCGACCGCGTCGTGCTCGGCCTCTCCGGCGGCATCGACTCGGCGCTGACGGTGTGCGTCGCCGTCGACGCCCTGGGTGCCGAGCGCGTGTCGGCGGCGATCATGCCTTCGCCCTACTCCACCTCCGAGACCCAGGACGACGCCCGGAGCCTCGCCGCCGGCCTGGGGGTCGAAGTCATCGAGCTCGACATCGGGCCGGCGATGCGCGCCTACGAGGAGACGCTGGCGGAC
>Ga0208612_1001313_pt1 | contig 10365 bp, 10 predicted proteins | sample AntDryMetagUQ889_FD_188089 | JGI IMG/M metagenome (GOLD analysis project Ga0208612, IMG submission 188089) | Polar desert microbial communities from Antarctic Dry Valleys - UQ889 (SPAdes) | ecosystem: Environmental > Terrestrial > Soil > Desert | place: Antarctic Dry Valleys | collected 2008-12-31 | reverse complement strand
CGTTGCGCGGGAAGAGAGATGAAAGGAACGGCATCCGCTGCTTCGTTGCCGGGATCGGCGGGAAGCTTGCCTTGAACCTGTTCGGCGCCCATCCTGACAACAGCCAGGTCCGCAACGACAAGACGCCGGGCGTGCTCCGCTTGAAGAGCTTCACCGACTCGGGCACGGATCGCTGCCATTAGACTCGATCATTTGCTGGCCGCGTTGGTGATGAAGTTTCTGATAGAGGCGTGATTCACCTCGGTGTAGACTCCGGGGTAGCCGGCTGCTCCGCACCCGTAGCCGAAGCTGGTGATCCCGACCTGGCGGTACTTGCCCGCGGTCGCGGCGAACATGGGACCGCCGGAATCTCCCTGGCAAGTGTCCTTCCCCGTCTGGCCCGCGGCGACCATGAGGCTTGAGACGAACTCCCCACCGTAAACCTGCTTCGCGCGCAAGTCGGAGACGAGTGGTACGCGGACTTCACGCATCCGATCCGGATAATTCTGCCCGGCGTCTCCGTTCGCCGGTTGCGCGATCGTGTTCCCCCAACCGGCCACCGTCGCGTAGTGTCCCGACGCCTCCAGAGAATCCTGGCTGGCTCGGGCAAGTTTGATCGGCGCAATGACCGATACTGGATTTGCCAGTTTGACGACCGCGGCGTCATACGCATTTCCTCTGTAGTTTGGGTGGACGAAGATCCTGGAGACGCCCCGCGTCTGACCCTGGCTGCTGCTGAGAACCGTCCGCCCGACGGTGACGAGCAACGGAGCGGTCGAACTTCCGGTCACGCAATGGGCTGCCGTCAACACGCTGTCATGGTCGATCAAAGCTCCGCCGCAGAATTGCTGCGCGTGCGCCGTGGACCCATACCTCGTATCCCGCAGAGCGGCCACGAAAGCGTACCGGCCATTGGGTACGTCACTGCCACCCACTATCCGAGGCGCAGGTGCTGCATCCCCGGTCGCGCTCGCTGGCTCCGCGCCTTGCAAGGCTACCAACAGGAACACCAGCGCCACAACTAGTCCTGCCAGCGGATACCATAGACGGTAGCGCGGCGCGCCGGACGTCTCGTGTTCGATTCCGTTTCTCATGTAAAGCTCCTTTCAAAGATCTTCTATCCGATCTGGTTATCGGACGAATCGAAATAAGCTATAGACGCCGCCGACCAGGATTTCGTGCGGAGTCCTCCCTGAAGGGTTCGCTATGTCCGCGATTCGGGAGATATCAGGCGACGTGGTAGCCAGGACCGAGTCTCTCCACGAGAGACCTGGCGGCATCCGAGCCGAGGTCCACGACCTGTACCTCCGCCCCGCCGCCCCCAGACGCGACCCGCGCCTGCAAGGTCGCCAGCCGCAGCCGCCGCTGGAAGGGGCTGCTGATGACGCTCCGGGACTGGAGGCGCCGCCTGGGAGCGACGGTGGTGATGCGCGCCAGAATCCGGGACCGCGCGAACAGCCGCTCCCCGGAGAGGGTCCAACCCGCGTCACGAAACTGGAGCCAGCCATGAAACGCGGCCGGCACGAGCAGCAAAGGCGCCAAAAATACTCCGAAGGGGATCTCGAAAGCTAACAAGGATACCGTTCCAAACCCGCACCCGCCGCAACCGGGGACCGGCAATCCAGCATACTGACCGAAGACCGCGACGCCAGCAACAACCACCACGAGCGGCGAAGCGGACAGGATGGCCCGGAACACGTATCGCCGGAGGGCGCGGAGCGGCAGACGCTCCAGCGATGGTTCTCCGGCGAATTCGGGGGCGGCGGCGCGCAGGAAGTTCTCCACTTCCCGCCGGGGCAACAGTGGGAAGAGTACGGTGGAGACCCCGGCATTCTCCCCGTATCCGGCGCTCTCGACGCGGAGTGCCGCCAGCCCGAACGGCTGGCGCAACGCACCTTCCACTATCCGGACGGCCTGGATGCGCGAGAGAGGAATAGTCGCTTCGCGGCGTTCCAGCAGTCCGCGCCTGATGTACAGATAGTCCCCGTCGCGCGAGAGCGTGAAGCCCGCGTGAGCAAGGACCGTTCCGGCTATTGAGAGGAGCCACGCGAACAGACCGAGCGCCACCGCAAAGAGCAGCACCGCCATGACCGAACGCGGGGCGAAGGAGGACACCACGCGCTCCACGAACGCCCGCGAGAAAAACTCGTCGAAGAGTTGGGAGACAACGGCTACCAGAGAGAGTGCCACCCCGATCTGGCCGCTCGTCGCCCCCGCGACCAGCAAATCGCGCGTCGTGAGCTTGCGAACTACATCCGGCCCCGCCACTTCTTCCGTACCGACCGGCTCGCGGCGGGAACCTTCGATCTCGCGCCGCAGGGTCCCAGCGGCGTCGCGGCTTACGGCGGAGAGGGATGCGTCGGGTTCGTTTCCACCGCCGGCTGTCTCGACGCGCACCTCGACGACACCGAAGAGGCGTTGGATGATGCCCTGCACAGTGTCCACGGACTGGACGTGATCAAGGGGTATCGTCCGCTCGCTTTTTTGGACCACCCCCCGCCGAAGATGAAACGCGCCACGCGACACCATATAAGTCGTGGCTCGCCACGCGAGGAACCCCCATACCGCCGCGAGCGCCGCGACCACGATAAAACCGGCCACTACGAGGAGGATGGTCCGAATGCCGAAGCCCTGACTCGCCAGGAATGCGCCGCCAGGAATGACGAGCGCGCCGACCCACCGCCGGACGGTCCTCAAAGCCCCGATGAGCATGGCCGCCGGATGAAGACGCAGCGGAGAGTTGTTTGCCTGGTCTACGCCCGAACTTCCCATCTCGGAGTTCATGCCATCCTCACACGTCGAGGCCATCTTTGGTCAGGGCGGCGATGCGGTCGCGCACCCCAGCGGCCACGGGGGCGGAGAGTTCGGGGATCTGGTTCGCCCCAGCCGCCGTGTAGAACACTACGGTCGCCAGCCCGAACCGGCGCTGCAACGGGCCGCTGCGGGTGTCAACGTGCTGGATGCGGGCCAGCGGCACGAGGGTGCGGGCGACCCATACGATGCCACGCTGCAAGTCCACTTCGTCAGTCCGGATCTCATACCGCCACCGCCGCCACCGCAACGTAGGCGCCACCACGACCATCAGCACAAGCAACGCCACCGCCGCCACGGCAGGTAGTATCCAGACAAAGAACGAAACATCCGTCAGCTTCAACCATGCCCAACTTCCACCCGCGCCTCCGGCCAGAAGCGGCAGGGCGTTGAGGGCGCCCACTATCCGCCACAGGGTTCGGGCGCGTGGGTCGAGCCGCTCTGAAGGCTCGTCTTTCAAGCCCCGATCATGGGTATCGCCGGACGGCCTCGCAGGTCCTTCGCGGCGAGCTGGCCGCAAGCAGCGTCTATGTCCTCGCCCCGGCTGGGACGCAGCGTCGCCGAGAGGCCGAGATCTCTGGCGTGATTGAGGAACTCCTTCGCCCTCCGCTTCGAGGTCGCCGAGAAACCCGTGTCGGTCCAGTTGAACCGCAGCAGGTTGAGATGATAAAGCGGATCGTCGAGCAGTTCAGCCAGCCCCTCGACGTGGCGCGGCTGGTCGTTCACTCCGGCGAGCAGCGTGTACTCGAAGAACAGCTTGCGCCGCGTGGTCTGGACGTAATAGCGGGCGGCGTCCATAAGCTCGGGGATCGAGTGGCGGGCGGCGATGGGCATGATCTCCTCTCGCTCGTCCCCGAAAGGCGTATGAAGCGATATCGCCAGATGAAACTGCTCCAGCTCGTCGGCGAAACGCCGGATCTTATCCACCAACCCACTCGTCGAAACCGCGATGTGCCGCGCGGCCAGATTGAATCCATCCTGATCGTTGAGTACCTTGAGGGCGCGCAGCGTCTCGTTGTAGTTGAGCATCGGCTCGCCCATCCCCATCACGACGACGTTGGAGACGCGGTCCCCGTCCGGGGCGATGTCACGGGCGGCGACGAAGACTTGCTCGGCGATCTCCCGCGCCTTCAAATTGCGCTTGATGCCAAGCAAACCCGTGGCGCAGAACTTGCAGGCCATCGGACACCCGACCTGGGTGGATATACAGACGGTTCGCCTTCCTTTTTCGGGGATCATGACCGTCTCTATGGCGTGTCCGTCGTGCGTCCTGAAGAGATACTTCCGCGTCCCGTCGGTCGCCCTGGAGATGGTCTCCAATCCCAGAGACGCAGCCGGAGCCTCCTCCGAGAGCGCGGCCCGCAGGCTCTTGGGCAGGCTCGTCGCCTCCTCCCAGTCCCGGACAAGGGAGACCGTCAGGGCGGAGTAGACTTGCTTCACGCGGTAGGCTGGTTCGTCCCGCTCTTCGAGCGTCTTCTGTATATCCGGCATGAATTCCGTGGCATTTATCATCACTGGATTATATAGGCGAGGCGGAACCCGGAAGCGGTCAAAGTTATATTCCGGCGGTAAAATCTGGCCGATGAGTTTCCCTGACCTGAACGTAGTGGACCTTTTCATCCTGATCTTCGTGCTCGCGGCGGTGCTCAGAGGAGCGCGGACGGGGTTTCTGGCGAGCGCGTTCTCGCTGGCCGGGGTGGTCGTGGGGGCTGCTCTGGGCTCCAGGCTCGCACCGTTGCTGTTGCCGGAGAACGAGAGTCCGATGTTCCGGTCGGGGATCACTCTGGCGAGCGTGGTGGCTTTCGCGGTACTCGGGGAGGTGCTGGCCCGCGCCTTCGGGGGCTCGCTACGCAACCGTCTCACGGGTCCCGTCTCGGGGGCGCTGGACGGGACCGGGGGCGCGGCGCTCGGCCTGGCGCTCTCCCTGACGCTGGTCTGGGTCGTCGGGGCTTTCGCATTGCAGACGCCTTTCTTCTCCAGCCTTCACCCGGCGGCGGAGGACTCCAAAATGCTGCGGACCCTCGAAGATCGGATACCTTCCGAGCCGTTCATGCAAGCCGTGGCCAGGCTGGATCCGCTACCGGAAATCCGAAGTCCCGAGGACAACGTGGCCGACCCGGACGCGGCCATCACGAGCGACCCGGAGATCCTTTCGGCGGGCTCGCGGACGGCGCGCATAAGCGGCATCGCGTGCGGTTACGGGGTCGAGGGCTCGGGCTGGGTCGCCGCCCCAAACCTCGTGGTCACCAACGCCCACGTCGTCGCCGGCGAGGCCATAACCAGGGTGCAGCCCGGCGGCATGGGGCCTCACCTTCGCGGGCGCGTGATCCTCTTCGACGAACGCAACGATGTCGCCATCCTGCGCGTCAGGAGGCTCGGGCTGCGCCCCTTGCCGCTCTCCGAGCCGAAGCCCGGCCAGTCCGCCGCCGTCTTCGGCTTCCCGGAGAACGGCCCGCTCGACGTGCGGCCCGCCCGCACCGGCGGTACACGGCGCGTGATCTCCACCGACTCATACGACCTCGGACCCGTGCAGCGCACCGTGACCAGCTTCCGCGCCTACGTCAGACCCGGAAACTCCGGCGGCCCCGCCGTCAACGCCGACGGCGAGGTAGTAGCCACCGTGTTCGCCAGCCGCGCCGACTCAAACGAAGCCGGATTCGGCATCCCGTCCCAGATCGTCGAACGTCTCCTCGATACCGCCGAAGACAGCAAAGAATCCGTCAGCACCGGCGAATGCGCGAATTGATTGAAGGAGCTAGTCAGCCCGTCGCTACTGGCAAACGCCGACGCTCCAAGATGCTGAATTGCTGACGGGCTTTATCCCATCTCATCACGGATGATTTTCTCAAGAGAGATGCGGCTGCGGTTTAGTTCGGCCTCGACGGTGGAGAGACGTGCCAGGGTCGTCTCGGCGAGTCGGTCGCGCTCGACCTCTCGCTTTACGGCTGAGGCCGCTTCGTCTATGGCGGTTACCGCGCTTTCGAGGAGCAGGAGATGTTCGTCCATGGCGCTCAGAAGAGTGACCGTCCGGGACCCTGGCTCGCGTTGATTTGTTCGGCGGTACTGTAGGCGTCGTAGATCGCGTAGATGACCGTTATTACATGCGTCACGAAACTTATGAGGACAAACATAAGTGCCGCGTTGATGGCGTCTATGACGATCAGGACGAGCCCCTTGAGGATCTCACCGTTGTAGATCTGCCCGAGACCCGGCAAGAAGAAGCTCAATACAGCCGCCAAACCAGCACTCTTCAATAGAACCTCCACTCTCTCCGTTGGCTCCTCAAGCTACCTTGACCTTTACCGCGCCTCGCTAAACATGGCGAGCCTATTCGTTGCGGTCCCGGTGCTCTTGTTTGAGGCGCAGGTACTCCGGGTCTTCGGCGACGATCCGCCACTTCTCATGGAAGACCTCCGCCGCCCGTTGTTTCTCCACGTCGAGTTCTTGGAGCGGCTCGCTCTTCTTGCCGCTCCGGTACTTCGCGTAGCGCCGCGAGCGGGTCCACCCCATCTGCAAGAACTTCCTCGCCACGTCCATCCCCACGAAGTCACCTTCGGCCCTGTATTCACGAAACTTTCCGTGGATGGCATCCGCCGACTCCCTCGCGGCTGCTTCGTCCCTGTACCTCCAGAGAGGCAGCAACTCGCTCTTGTACGGCTCGGCGTGAAAGACGCCCTGCTCACCGCGTCCGATCCTGTACCGCTCCGGATGCCGCCGCAAATCTACGCCGCTGTACGAATATCCCATGCCACCAGTGTAGAGCGCGACCGTGGAAAACAAAGGACTGGAGTTGACGGAAGCGGTACGTGGAACGACTCGGGCGTCGAGGCAGTCGTCCTCGGCGCGACCCCGCTACGCCCCCGATGAGACGCTTTCTCCGAATGCCGGAATGCCTTCCAGCCGGAGATACTCGACGCCCTCGGGCAGGACCGGGGCGGCGAGGAGGCTCCGCGGCTCGGGGTCGGGGTCGACGCCGAGCATCGTCCGCGCGAGCAGCGGGATGGTCCCGGCGGCCCACGCCTGAGGGCTGCACGAGGTCGGGTACTCGACCGGCCCGCGACCCTCCTCCCGCGAATGTCCCCCGAAGACCTCCGGCAGCCGGTGATCGAAGCGTTCCGCGGCCTCGATCAGCGCGACCGCGACCCGGTTGGCCTCCTCCCGGAAACCGTAGCGCCGGAGCCCTTCGGCTATGAGGGCGTTGTCGTGAGGCCAGGCGGAACCGTTATGGTAAGAAACCGGATCGTAGCCGCCCTCTCCCGCCGCCATCGTTCTTATCCCCCAGCCGGAGAACATGGCCTCGCCCATCAGGCGCCCGGCGACGGGGCGAGCCTTGTCTTCTGGCACGATCCCGCCCCACAGCAGGTGCCCGGCGTTGGAGGTTATGGAGTCCACCTGGCGTCCCCGTCCGTCGAGGGCGAGGGCGTAGTAGCCGCGACCGGGCATCCAGAAATCGCGGTCGAAGCGCAATTTGAGATCCGTGGCCCTCTCGCGTAGATCCCTCGCGAGCCGTGCATCGTCCCAGATTGTTTCGGCCAGCCCGGCGGTACGGAAGAGGGCATCGTACACGTAGCCCTGAACCTCGCATGGCGCGATGGGACCTTCGGCGCGGGTTCCGTCGCGGAAGACCATAGAGCCTTCCGAGTCTTTCCAGCCCTGGTTCTGGAGGCCGCTGGTCGAGCGTGTCTCGTAGGCGACGTAGCCGTTGACCCGATCGGCTTCGGTGAGGATCCAGGCTAGAGCCCGTCTCGCCGCGCCCTCCAACGCGCTGACGAAGGCGTCGTCGCCGGTCCAGCGCCAGACCTCGTGCAGCAAGACCAGAAACAACGGGGTGGCGTCGGCGGTGCCGTAATACGGGGTCTCAGGACTCTCCCCGAAAAACGCAAGCTCCCCAACCCTGAGTTCGTGCGGGATCTTCCCTACCTCCGCGTCCGTGAAGTCGTCGCGCGCTTCGGCCTGATGCTTGGCGAGAGCCCGCAGCGTGTTCTTCGCCGGCTCGGGAGAGAGGATCATGGCCTCGTACCCGGTGATGAGCGAGTCCCGTCCGAAGAGCGCCATGAACCACGGAGCCCCCGCCGCCGGGACGAGCAACCCATCCCCCGCGTCGAACGAGAGCGATTCCAGATCCACGACGCTCCGCTCCCAACTTCCCCGCAACGCTCCCCACCCGGTCTCAAGCCTCGGGGCCGCGTCAAAGAGCGGCGCGCTCTCCCGCAAACGAACCTCGCGCCCACCCTCCGCAAGACTCACCGTGACACGAAGAACCTTGCTCTCCCCGGATCCCAGACGAGAAGAGCAGGAAATGCGTCCAGGTTCCACGACCGGTTCCGTATCGTTGCCCCAGACACGAACCACAGTCCCTCGCAAGAAGTCTCCCCGCCGGTAGGCGAAGCACAGGCATCCCTCGCCAACCTCTTCGGATAGCTCGCCGCGCACCAAAGGCCGAGCATAGTCCCGCACCTCGTAGATGTCCCGAAAATCCGCCGAACACTCCAGAGACAAGACGGCCTCCAACTCCCCCTCCGAGAGGTTGGAGATCTCCACTTCCTCATCCATCCCGCCCCCGACCCAGCGCCGACGCAGGACGCAGACGCCGGGAGCCCCGGCGGGAAAACCGAGACGAAACTCCGCCTCCGAACCGCGTTCCCGGAAATCTTTGGAGACCGATGTTTCCCCGTTCATCGTGACAACGAACCTGGAGAGATGCCGCATGTCACGATAGAAAAGCCCCTGCCCGGCGTCCCCGTCAAAGTCGCCGCTCCCATCCGAGACTGCGTAAGCACCGGGAGATACCACGCTCGCCACGCCTCCCATCGATCCCGCCTCGTTGTCCGGCAAAGCAACCCCCTCGGATCCCTCACAGCTCCGTCATCATACAGCGCGACATGCCCGAATCTCTTATTTGACAGAACGTTCAATCAAGAGTAAGATGTATTTATTGAACGATCAACCAAGAAGGGGATTGGATGGCGGAGGTTGAGGATCGGCGGTCGCAAATCCTGGACGCGGCGTTCGAGGAGTTTGCGGCGAAAGGGTTCAAGGGGGCGACGATCAAGAGCATAGCGAGCGAGGCTGGGGTGAATTCTCCGGCTTTGATCTACCACTATTTCCCGGACAAGGAGGCGCTCTTCAACGCGGTCTTGGAGACTCACGCCCCAATCCGCAGCGCGATAGAGAACCCGGCATCCTTCATGGACCGTCCACCGGAGGAGGTTCTGCCGGAGATCGCGCGGGCCTACTTCGCCACCGTCGCCAACCCGACCAGTCGAAGGATGATGAAGCTCATGTTGGGAGAGGCCATGAGGCGTCCGCAGTTGGCGGAGATGATCGGGCGGGCGACCGCGGTGAGGGTGCTTGGTTTCCTCAAGGGCTACCTCTCGCGCCAGGTCGAGCTCGGTCGGCTGAGGCCCCACGACGTCCGTTCCAGCGCGCGGGCCTTCGTAGGAATGCTCATCCCCCAGGCGGCGGGGAAAATCCTCTTCACCGCGCTGCGCGAGGACGGCCTGGAAGATGAGGAACATATCGAGACCGCAGTGAACATCTTTCTCGAAGGGCTCAAGCCCAAGTAAACAGAAAGGAAGACCCGAAAAAGGAGGTCCGGTCATGGCGAAGACGGCAACGCAAACAGAGGACGCGCTACGCGACGTGACGCGCACCACCTGCGTCGTCGTGGGCGGCGGTCCTGGTGGCGCGGTGCTCGCCCTCCTTCTCGCCCGGAAGGGCGTGGACGTGACGCTACTCGAAGCGCACCCGGACTTCGACAGGGAGTTCCGGGGAGATACGCTGCATCCTTCGGTCATGGAGATCATGGACCAGTTGGGGCTCGCGGAGCGGCTGCTGGAGCTACGGCACAGCAAGGTCAGCAGCTTCACCCTCCAGACGGCGAAGGGCCCCTTCAACCCCGTCGACCTCTCGCGCCTGAACACGAAGTTCCCCTACATCACCGTCATGCCGCAAAAGAACTTCCTGGAGTTCATCACCGATGAGGCGAAGAAGTACCCGGGCTTCCGGCTCGTGATGGGGGCGCGGGTGCGGGAGCTGGTCGAGGAGGACGGCGCGGTACGGGGCGTGTACTACGAGAGCGAAGACGGCCGCCACGAGGTGCGGGCGGCGCTCACGGTCGGGGCGGACGGGCGCGGGAGCCGGACGCGAAAGCTCGCTGGCATCGAGCCGAAAAAGACCTCGCCACCGATGGACGTGCTGTGGTTCCGGCTGCCCCGCGAGGACGAAGACCCCGCAGGTGTGGTGGGCCGGTTCGGGAGAGGACACATCGCGGTCATGCTCGACCGGGACGATTACTGGCAGGCCGGGTATGTCATCCCGAAGGGCACGTTCCCTGAACTACGCCGCGAGGGCGTCGAGGAGCTTCGGCGGCAATTTGGTGAGCTGGCCCCAGAGTTCGCGGATCGCCTCGGACACCTCACGGACTGGCGGCAGGTCTCGCTGCTCTCGGTGGAGTCGAGCCGGTGCGAAAAGTGGCACAAACCCGGACTGCTCCTGATCGGGGACGCCGCCCACGTCATGAGCCCTGTCGCCGGGGTGGGCATCAACTACGCCATCCAGGACGCGGTGGAGGCA
>Ga0208612_1001312_pt1 | contig 10365 bp, 9 predicted proteins | sample AntDryMetagUQ889_FD_188089 | JGI IMG/M metagenome (GOLD analysis project Ga0208612, IMG submission 188089) | Polar desert microbial communities from Antarctic Dry Valleys - UQ889 (SPAdes) | ecosystem: Environmental > Terrestrial > Soil > Desert | place: Antarctic Dry Valleys | collected 2008-12-31 | reverse complement strand
GAGCTGCTTGCCGTCGAGCAGGGTGGCCTCCAGGTGGCCGCCGACTTTCGCCTTCGGCTGCTGACCAGGCTCGGCAACGTCGAAGCATCCGACGGTCAGACCGCGCGGGCGCTGGCGTACATGGAGGAGGCGCGCGGGTTGCTCGCCGACCTGTCGCTTCGGGAACGCGCCGCGTACCTCGCGGGCCGAGCGCACGAGCACCGGCGCAACGGGGACATCGATCAGTCCATCCGCGTCGGACAGGAGAGCCTTGCCCTCTATCGGGCCGCCGACGCGAAGCTGGAGGAGGCGTCGCTCGAGACGAACATCGGCACGACCTTCATCGACCTCGGCGACACCACGCGGGCGGCAGGCCACCTCTCGCGGGGCCGAGAGCTTGCCGAGCAGCACGATGACCCCCGGCTGCTGTCCGAGGTCGCCGAGGCTGAGGCGCGCCTGGCGTTCGTGCGCGGCGACGAGCCGGCCGCGCGTGAGAGGGCCGAGGCGGCCCTGCGCGCGGCCGCGAAGGGCGGGTCGTATCAGGCCGCGGTGGGCGCGCACCTCACGCTCGCCCGCCTCGCGCACCGGGGTGACGATCGGGACGGGGCCGAAGCGAGCCTCAAGCGGGCACGAGCGCTCCTGCGCGAGCACCGATCGCGGTCGCTTCTGCGCGACCTGCTCGCGGAGTGGGCGGACATGCGGTCGGGCTGGGGCGACCTCGAGGGCGCCAACGCCCTATATGCCGAGGCGCTGGGTCGCGGGGCGCGCCGCTCCGATTGACCGCGTTCAGGCCGAGGGCGGCGTCTCGGTCAGGGACGTGGGTGCGCCGTGCACGGCGGGAATGCTGCCCAGCCGCCCGGCCTGGTAGTCGGCGAAGGCCTGCATGACCTCGTCACGGGTGTTCATCACGAAGGGCCCGGCCCACGCGACGGGCTCGCGGATGGGACGTCCTCCCAGGATCAGTACGTCGAGGTTGGGGCTGCGGCTCTCCTGGCGGCTGGCTGCGCCGATGGCGATGGCGTTGCCGCCCCCGAGCACGGCGAGCTGCCCGGTCTCGATGGGCACCGCCGTCTCTCCGACCGCGCCGTGGCCGGCGAGTACGTACACCAGCGCGTTGTAGTCCTCGCGCCACGGCAGCGAGAGCTGCGCCTCGGGGCTGAGGGTGACGTGCACGAGGGTCATGGGCGTGTACGTCGAGCCCGGGCCGGCGTGTCCGCCCACGTCGCCGGCGATGACGCGCACGAGCGCGCCTCCGTCGGGCGAGGCGACGAGCGCGACCTCGGCGGCTCGAAGGTCCTGGTAGCGCGGCGCCGCCCATTTCTGCGCTCGGGGCAGGTTGACCCACAGCTGGATCCCATGGAACAGGCCGCCGCTGACGACGAGCGCCTCCGGGGGCTTCTCGATGTGCAGGATGCCGGCGCCGGCCGTCATCCACTGCGTGTCGCCGTTGGTGATCGAGCCGCCGCCGCCGTTGGAGTCGCTGTGCTCGAAGGTGCCATCCAACATGTAGGTGACCGTCTCGAAGCCGCGATGGGGATGCCACGGCGTCCCCTTCGGCTCACCGGGCGCGTACTCGACCTCACCCATCTGGTCGAGGTGGATGAACGGGTCGAGGTCGGCGATGTCCACGCCGGCGAACGCGCGGCGGACGGGAAATCCCTCCCCCTCGAAGCCGCGCGGGGCGCTCGTCACGCTGCGGACCGGGCGCTGACGGGCGACGGTGAGGTCCGGAGCAGGGATGCGGGGAAGAACGGTGATGTCGTCGACGGTGATGGCGGGCATGAACCGATTCTGCCACTAACTGGTTGCGTATGCAACTAACTGGCTCCTCGAGAGTCAGGCGGCCTTCGAACGAGTGGCACGCGATTTCGAGGGCTTCCGCCGCCGCTCTGTGGCCGGGGCTCCAGCGCGTGATGTGCGGCGCCGGGGGGCGGCCTCCGGCTCGGCCTGCACGGCTGCCTTCTCGTCCGGCGCCGGATCATCCGGCTCCGGAGCCCGGCTGGCATCGCGCATCCATTGCCGGAGGATGCCTCGGCGCGTAGGCTGCGGTCGTGACGAGGGGGCCGGTATGGTGATGAGTCTCTCGCGCATCCTGGGGACCGGTGAGCCCGACTTTCGAGAACCCGATGCGGCATTGCGTACGGCCGCGGACGGCTGGCTGGCGCGCATCGACGCCGATCGGCTGCGCCGCCTCGTCGAGAGCCTGCCGGGACCCCGAAGCCGCCTCCACGCGCCCGAGGCGATGGCACGTGCCGACGAGCTGATCACCGCGTCGTGGCGCGCATCGGGCTGGCGGGTCGGGCGCCAGCACCTGCGCCTGCGCGACGTGCGCGGAGTGCTCGACTACCCCGATCCGAGTCGCAGGCCCGGCGCCCTGGGATCGCACACGTATGAAAGGCTGGATGGCACCAACCTCGTGGCGATCGCGCAGGGCAGCAGCGCCGAGGCGGCGGTCATCGTCGCGCACCACGACACGGTGCGCGGGGCGCCCGGTGCGGACGACAACGGCGCCGGGGTGGCCGTGCTCCTCGAGCTGGCCGAACGCTTCGCGGGGCGTCGCTTCCGGCGGACGGTGATCCTGGCCGCTCCGGACTTCGAGGAGATCGGGCTCATCGGCTCCCGCAACCTCGTTCGCTGGCTGCGTCGGACATACCAGGTCAAGGCTGCCGTCGTCTTCGATCCCATCGGTTACATGAACGCCACGCCGGGCAGCCAGACGGTCCCGCCCGGGTTGGACCAGATCTACCCGGCGCAGGTCGCGCGGCTGCGCGAGCGCGCGTACGCGGGCGACACCGTCCTCGGGCTGTATCGGCGCCGTTCGGTCGGGCTGGCGCGGGAGTGGGCCCGCTGCCTTGCCGCCACCATCGGTACCGACCGCGTGCTCCTCGTGCGCGATCCGCTCGACCTCGCCCTCATCGGTCCGCTGTTGGTCGCCCTGCCGGCCGCGAGGAACTTCTCGCGCAGCGACCACGTTCGGTTCTGGCAGGCCGGCCTGCCGGCCATCCAGGTCACCAACACGGCCAACTTCCGCAACCCGAACTACCACCGGCCGACCGATACGCCGGACACGCTCGACTACGACACGCTCGCGCGCATCGCGGCTGCGACGGCACTGCTCGTCGAGCGGCTTGCCGATGGGGAGGCATAGCGCCGCGGCACATCGGTTGCATCGGCGGCGCGCATGGGTGAGCAGACGAATCGTGCGGAGGTGGCCCGCGGCCTGAGAAAGGCGCTACCGCTTCAGCATCGGTGCGCGCTCGCGTTCGCGGTGGCGGCGGGCACGCTCCCCGGCCCGGACGGCGTGGCGCTCAGCGGGATGCTGCGTCAGTGGGCGGCGGACGAGCTCGCGGACGTGGAGCGAGTCGCGGGACGCATCGTGGCGCTTGGCGGCGAGCCGACCGTCGATGTCGCGCAGCCAAAACTGCCTGCCACCTGGAAGGCCGCAATCCGCACGCTAGCGGGGTATCAGCGCGAGGCGCTGGACGCCTTCGTGGCCGCCATCCCGGCCGATGCGGACGACGCCGAAGGTGAGGCGACCGAGCACCCTGATCGAGCACGTAATCAACCGGAAGCGCGACGTCCTCGAGATGCTGGAGCGAGCGCTTCGCTAGGCATCGTTTAGAAGATGGCGCCGACACAGGAGACCAGGAGCCAGATGATGAGCACGATGCCGATGACGACACCGATCAGGATCTTTCCCATCGATTTCCTCTTCTGAGAGTTCCGCCAGGCAGGTAAGCAAGGCCGATGCCGCCCCCGCGCCGGGATGCTAGGCTCGCCCCCCGTGCAGCCCTTTGACTTTGCCGCCCTGCTCGAAGCCATGCCCGACGCGGTCGTCGTGGCTGATATGCGGTCCCGAATCGTGTACGCCAACGCCTCGGTGGAACGGCTGCTGGGCTGGGCGCCGGGGTCGCTGACCGGGGAGCACCTCCACGCCATCCAGCCCGAGCGCCTGCACGAGGCGCATGACACCGGCTTCGGTCGGTACGCCGCTACCGGGGAGCGACGGCTGTTCGGGACCCCGATACGCCTTCCGGCGCGCGGGGCGGATGGCGTCGAGCACGACGTGGAGCTGAACCTGGCCGAGATCAGCGGGCCGAATGGCGAGCGGCTGGTGATGGGCGTCATCCGCGACCTGAGCGAGCGCGTGGAGCTCGAGCGTGGCCTGCGCGTGCTGCGATACCTCAAGGCAACCAGTGCCGCGGCGGCCCAGCTGTGGACGCGGCTCGACCCGGCCCTCGTGCTCCAGACGCTCACCGACGTGCTTGTCGCCGACTTCGACTCGGCGCTGGCGCGTGCGTGGGTGTACGAGGCGGACACGAACACGCTCGTCCTGACCGCCAGCGCGGGGCTCTCCACGCGCACCGCGGAGAGCAGCCGGGCCCGCATCGACGTCGCGACATACGGGTACAAGGTCGGCCGGGTGGCACGCACGCGCGAGGCGGTCATCCGCAACGGCCTCGAGGGGGATCCGGAGTTCGACCAGGAATGGGTGACGCGCGAGGGGCTTCAGGCGGTCGCGTGTCTGCCGCTGCTCTCCGGTCAGACGCTTCTCGGCGTGATCGTCCATTTCTCGCGGCTTCCCCTGCCGCCCGAGGTCGCGGAGACCATCGGCCACCTTGCCGCCCTGGCGTCGGCTGCTCTCAACGACGGTCGCCTCGTGGAGCAGGAGCGCGCGGCTCGTGCGGACGCCGACCGCAGCCGCGCGCACTTCGAGCTGCTGGCCGGAGTCAGCGAACAGCTCGCCGCCTCGCTCGACCCGGAGGTCACCGTGCAGACGGTGGCCGATGCCGTCGTCCCGACCTTCGCCGACTGGTGCGTCGTTGACCTCCGGCGCGAGGACGAGACGCTCGAGACCGTGGCGAGCGCCCACCGGGAGCCGCAGCTGATGGCGCACATCGCCGAGCTGCGCTCGAGCTACCCGCCCAACGAGCGGACCGACCCCCCGCACGCCATCTACCGGGCAATCGGCGGAGAGAAGACGATCCGCGAGGCCGTCACGCACGAGGCGCTCGAGCAGCGGGCGGTCGATGGGCGCCACCTCGAGCTGCTCACCCAGCTGGGCATCGGCTCGCACATCGTCGCCACCCTGGCCGTTCGCGGGCGGATCATCGGCGCGGTGTCGCTCGTGCGCCGGCCGGACCGCCCGCCATTCGATGAGGGCGACACCGCGACCGCGGAGGACATCGCGCGGCGGGCGGCAATGGCGACCGAGAACGCGCGGCTGTATCGGTCCGCGGAGCAGGCCGTGGAAATACGCGATCGATTCCTGGCCGTCGCCTCTCACGAGCTGCGCACACCGCTCTCGGTGGTGTACGGCCACTGGGAGCTGCTGGCTCGCTGGCTGCGGAACGATCCGGACGCTGCGACGCGCGCGAATGCCGACAAGATCGAGACGTCCGTGCGGCGCCTGGGCCAGGGCGTCGATCAGCTTCGGCGCCTCGTGGAGGAGCTTCTGGACGTCAGCCGCCTGGCCCACGGGACCATGGACATGCGCCGTGGCCCCGTCGACCTGGCGGCAGTCGTCAGGCAGGCGGTGGACGACGCGGATGCGACAGCCGCCACCGGCCGGCTGTCGCTCGAGCTGCCGGAGGGCCCGGTGGTCGGCCAGTGGGACGCGGCACGGCTCGGCCAGGTGCTGGACAACCTCCTGCTGAACGCGCTCAAGTACACGCCCGGTGAGGGTCGCGTCGAAGTAACCCTGACCCACGATGAAGGCCGTGCGCTCCTGCGCATCTCGGATCAGGGCATCGGCATTCCAGCCGACGAACTCGAGTCGATATTCGAGCCCTTCAACCGCGCGAACAACGCCTCCACGCAACACTTTCCCGGCCTTGGACTGGGGTTGGCCGTCAGCCGCGAGATCGTGAGCCGATTGGGGGGTAGCATGTGGGCCGAGAGCGACGGCGAGGGGCGGGGGAGCACCTTCTTCGTCGAGCTTCACTCCGGCGACCCGAGCCCGCCGGTCACGACCGATGTGGGAGTGCAGCCGTGATCCTGGTCGTCGATGACGAGCCGAGCCTGGTCGAGGCAATCAGCTCAGTCCTGGAGGACGAGGGCTATTCCGTTACCACCGCGCGCGATGGGCTCGCCGCGCTGCGTGCCATGCACGATGGACTGCGCCCGTGCCTCGCCATCCTGGATCTCATGATGCCCACCATGAGCGGCTGGGAGCTGCGGGCGGCCATGCTCGCGGACCCGCGCCTGGCGGACATCCCGGTGGCCATCGTCTCGGCCTTCGCGCGCGGCGAGATGAGCATGCTCAAGCCGTCGGCGATTCTCCAGAAGCCGTTCGAGCTGTCCGAGATCGTCGAGCTGGCGGACCGATACTGCGGCGCGTCAAGCTGACGCGACGGACGGCGGATTGCCCGCCCGGGGCCGTTACGAGTCCGCCGCAGCAGACCCCCACGTCTCGCTGAAGACGGTCTCCTCGCGAGGCAGGCGCGCCTCGCCGTGAGCGGACTTCGGCCGGCGGGCGGCATCGGTCGGGTGGCCGAGCGCCACCACGGTGCGAACGAAGCGGCCATCGGGCAGCGCGAGCAGCGAGGCGACCGTGGGCCGCACCTTCGGCAGGATCCAGGCGATGCCGGCGCCGACGCCCAGGAGCGACGCGGCGACGAGCATCCTCTCCGCCGCGCGGCCCTCGTCGAAGGCGTGCGAGATGCCTGACCCTGGATCCTCCGGCAGCACGATGGCAATCGCGGCCGTCGCCGTCTCCAGCGAGCGCGTCTGCGGGAGCCCTGCCGCGGCGATCGCGCGCAGCGTGTCGGCAGATCGCACGATCACGAAGCGCCACGGCTGCGAGTTGGTGCTGGATCCGGACCAGCGCGCGGCATCGGCCAGGGCGTCGAGCACCTCGGTGGATAGAGGCTCATCAGTGAACTCGCGGACCTGGCGGACGCGCAGGAGCGGCCGCAGCACCTTCGCAGCATCGGTCATTGAGTCGTTCGGCGCTTGTAGGTCATGGGGTGCTCGGTATTCGTGGGGTCTCCAGGGTGGGCGGCTCACCAGTGAAGACCGATGCCGTCGCGGAAACTCATCGGTCCACGCCGGCTTCTCCGTGAGCCGGCAGGGCAGGCCGCCGCCATCGTACCGCCCACCGGGCGGTCACGCGGGGTTGCCATGCGGGATACGGTTGATCGATGCCGAAGCCGCGTATCGCCGTCATCTTCACCGGCGGCACCATCGCCATGCGTCACGACTCCGGGGCCGGTGGGAACGTCCCCACCCTGGGCGCCGAAGCGCTCCTCGCCACCGTCCCGGGCCTCGACGACGTCGCCGAGATCGTGCCGGTCGAGTGGGGGCTGGTGCCCGCGTCGCACCTGACCTTCGCGCAGGTGCTCGAGATCGGACGCGTCCTTGACGACCAGCTCCGCCGGCCGGAGGTCGCCGGTGCCGTCGTGGTGCAGGGGACGGACGTGATCGATGAGACAGCCTTCGCCTGGGACCTGCTGCCGCTGCCGCCGAAGCCGATCGTGGTGGTGGGGGCGATGCGATCGGCCTCCGATGAGGATGCGGACGGCCCGGACAACATGCGCAACGCGGTTGCCGTCGCCGCCGACGCGAACCTCGCGGACTCCGGCGTGGTCGTCGCCATGGCCGGCGAGATCCACGGAGCCGATGACGTGCGCAAGACCCACACGCACGCGCTCGACACCTTTCGCAGCCCGAACCGCGGCCGGCTGGGCACGGTCGCCGACGCGCGCGTGACGATGGAGCGCAGTCGCACGCCCGCGCGCCTCGTGCGGATACCGGACGCGGCGGCGCTGCCCGTGCACCTGCTCACCGTCGCGCTCGAGACCGATGAGCGCGTCCTCGCCGCACTCACCGATCCGGCTCCGGCAGGACTGGTGATCGCGGCCGCCGGCGGAGGGAACACGCCGCCCTCGTTCCTGGAGCTCGCGCGGCGGTTGATGGTTGCCGGGGTGCCCGTGGCGCTCACCACGCGATGCCCATCCGGCCAGCCGCGCCCGGGCTACGCGTTCGAGGGCGGCAGCTCGCAGTGGTGGGAGTCAGGTGCCCTGTTCACGGGCACGCTCGACGCACTCAAGGCGCGGGTCCTCCTGGCGCTCGGCCTCGGAGCCCGCGTGGATCTCGCCGAGCTCGTCGCGATCTGCGAGGCGTTCGGCGGCGGCCGACGGCCGGGCTGAGCCGGTACGTCAGTCCGGGAGGCGGTGAACCTCGAGCATGTTCGGGCCTGACCCGGGCGTGGCGGTCGAGGCGACGAGCACCACCGCGGCGCCGGCGGGCAGGTCAGGCCCCTCGCCGAGCAGCCAGGCCATCAGCCCCAGCCGACCTTCCACCTCCCCGGGCGGCACGCACCCGCGCGCTTCGACGCCGTGAACCAGTGCCAGTCGCGCGACGACGCTCGGGTCGGGGGAGAAGGCGAGGATCGGTACGCGCGGGCGGAGCGACGAGAGGATGCGCGCGGTGCGCCCGGTCCGCGTGTAGCAGGCGATCGCCGCGACGTCCCGCTCGGCCGCGGCCAGCGCGGTGGCGGCGAAGGCGAGCGCGCCCGCGTCGGTATCGGCCCGTGCCGGAGCTCCTCGCGCGATGTACTCGGAGCCCTGTTGCTCGCACAGCCGGCAGATGCGGATGGCGGCCTGGGCGGCCAGGACCGGATGCGCGCCGATGGCCGTCTCGCCCGACAGCATGATCGCGTCGGCGCCGTCGAAGATGGCGTTCGCCACGTCGCTCGCCTCGGCCCGAGTGGGGCGCGGTGAGACGATCATCGACTCGAGCATCTGGGTCGCGACGATGGTCGGCACGCCCCGATCCAGCGCTCGGCGCACGAGCTGCTTCTGGATGATCGGCACCTCTTCGTACGGCAGCTCCACGCCCATGTCGCCGCGCGCGATCATCACCGCGTCGGCCACGTCGCAGATCTCGTCGAAGCGGTCGATGGCGGCGCGCGTCTCGATCTTCGCCACGATCGGCAGGCCGCCGTCACCGATCAGGCGTCGCAGCGCACGAACGTCATCGGCGCGGCGCACGAACGACTGGGCGACGTAATCGGCGCCGACCTGCGCCAGGCGCGGGACATCGGCGCGGTCCTTCCTGGTCAACGCCGATCCGGACAGGCGCTCGGAGGGCACGTTCACGCCGGCGTGGGAGCGCACCGTTCCGCCACGCACGACCTCGGTGATGACGCGTTCGCCGTCGCAGCTCACGACCGTCAACTCGACGGCGCCATCGGCGAGGAGGACGCGGTCGCCCGGCTGGAGCTCCTGCGCCAGCCGCCGATGGCTGACACCCGCCGCCCGCGAATTCCCGATCCACGGCTTCGCGCGCAGCTCGAAGGTCGCTCCGGTCTCGAGAGTTGCCATGCCCTCGGCGAGCTTCCCGAGGCGGATCTTCGGGCCGGACAGGTCGGCCAGGATGGCGATGCCCCGTTCGCCCGCGGCCGATGCGCTCCGCACCTTGACGGCGGCCCGCGCGTGCTCGTCGGGCGTGCCGTGCGAGAAGTTCAGGCGGGCGACGTCCATGCCGGCCGCCACCAGCTCTTCGAGGCGATCCTCGCTGGCGGGGCCGATGGTGCAGACGAGCTTCGTGCGGCGCACGTTTGAGAGTCTGGCATCGAGCGTGCCGTAAACGTATCGGCCTTTCGGCTATACTTGCAAGTGCAACAAACCGTGAACCTTTGGGAGATCCGCTTGGCGACAACGTATTCAGCCCTGAGCGAGCCGATGCAGGCATTCCTGGACGAGGTGATGCCCGCCATCGTCGGCACCTCCCGCTCGGACGGCAGCGTCCAGATGAACCCCATCTGGTACGACCGACGCGGCGACGAGATCTGGCTCAACCCAGCAACGAGCCGAGCCTGGGGCAAGCGCCTCGATGCCGGCAAGCGGGTGACGCTGCTCTTCATCGACCCGACCAACCAATGGCGCTGGGCGCAGGTGCAGGCCGAGGTCATCGACAAGACGACCGATGGCGGCGAGGAGCACATCGACGACCTCTCGCAGCGCTACCTCGGGAAGACGTACTCCGACCACCAGGCCGATAACCCCCGCCAGCTCGTCCGCGTCCGCCCCGTTCGCGTCACCGGCACCGTCGAATCCCGGGAGTAACCCGGGCGCGACCCATCGTTGACGAGCTGTGGACAGCCACCCGGCGGTTCGCGATTCTCGGGGATAAGTGGGCTTGTGCGCCTGCCTTCCCGCAGCCGATACTGACGAAGTCCCGAAGGGGCAGGAGATACCGGATCACACGACTTCGGTCGCGAGTTCCAGTACCAGGAGCGGTGGCTTCGGCCACGGCACACCGGACGCCTGTTCCTTTGGGATTTCGCCGTGCCCGCCGGCGCGGCGCGGCGCCCGCGATTGCCGCCCCACGGGCGTATCGGCGCCTCAGCTCCCGATCCGCCCGTCCCACGGCAAGAACAGA
>Ga0208612_1001310_pt1 | contig 10370 bp, 8 predicted proteins | sample AntDryMetagUQ889_FD_188089 | JGI IMG/M metagenome (GOLD analysis project Ga0208612, IMG submission 188089) | Polar desert microbial communities from Antarctic Dry Valleys - UQ889 (SPAdes) | ecosystem: Environmental > Terrestrial > Soil > Desert | place: Antarctic Dry Valleys | collected 2008-12-31 | reverse complement strand
CGCCGTGTTCCATGACCCCGCGGCCGCCCTGGTCGTCGACGGCCGTGTGGTCGCCGCCGCCGAGGAGGAGCGCTTCTCCCGGCGCAAGCACGGGAAGGCGCCCGTGCCCTTCTCGACGTGGGAGCTGCCCGACGACGCGATCCGGTGGTGCCTCGAGGAGGGTGGCGTCGAGGCGGCGGACCTCGACGCCGTCGCCTACTCCTACGACCCGGATCTGGCCCGCCCGACCGGCGGGGACATAGTCGCCGACGAGTGGGAGGGCCTTCGGACCCTCTACGCCCGACGAGCACCGCGCTTCCTCGCAACCCTCCTGCCAGGGCTAGACCCCGGGCGCGTCCGGTTCGTAGGCCATCACGTGGCTCACGCCGCCTCCGCGCACCTGGCCTCGCCCTTCGAGCGCTCGAGCGTGCTCGTGATCGACGGAAGGGGGGAGAGCGCCTCGCACCTGGCCGGTCGCGCCCGCGACGGCGAGCTCGAGGTGCTGGCCGCTCAGGCCCTCCCGCACTCGCTCGGCCTCCTCTACGAGGAGGTGACCGAGCACCTCGGCTTCCGGCGCTCCTCCGACGAGTACAAGGTCATGGCGATGGCCTCCTACGGGGACCCGTCGTTCCTGCCCGAGCTGCGGCGGGCGGTCCGGTGCACCGGCGACGGGGGCTTCGTCGTCGAGTCGCTCGACTGGGGAGCGCTCGCCCCCCGCCTCGCTTCCGGAGAGGACTGGCAGCCCGTGCACGCCGACCTCGCATCGAGCGTCCAGCGCCGCCTCGAGGAGGTGCTGATCGAGCTGGCCCGGTGGCTGCACGCCCGGACCGGCGACCGCGACCTGACCATGGCCGGCGGCGTGGCGCTCAACTGCGTTGCGAACTCGCGGCTGCTCGAGGAGGGGCCCTTCGATCGGGTCTGGGTCCAGCCCGCCGCCGGCGACTCGGGCACGGCGCTGGGCGCGGCGCTCGAGGTGGCCCGGGGCCTGGGCGAGAGGATCGAGCCCATGCCGGGCGCCGCGCTCGGGCGGAGATTCTCGGCCTCTGCGCTCGAGCGTTGGCTCGAGACCGCGAGCCTGGCGTTCGAGCGACCCGACGACGTGGCCGAGGCCGCGGCCGAGGTGCTGGCCGCCGACGGCGTCGTGGCGTGGTTCCAGGGGCGCAGCGAGTACGGGCCGCGCGCCCTCGGGCACCGCTCGCTGCTGGCTGACCCGCGCGCGGCCGAGAACCTCGAGCGGCTCAACGACGTCAAGGGCCGCGAGCAGTTCCGGCCCGTCGCACCGATGGTGCTGGCCGAGCGCGCCGCGGAGGTGTTCGAGGGACCGATCCCGAGCCCGTACATGCTGTTCACCCACCGCGTGCGCCCCGAGTGGGTGGACCGCATCCCCGCCGTGGTCCACGTGGACGGCACCGCACGGATCCAGACCGTGGACGCCCGCGACGAGCCGCTCGTGGCGCGCATGCTCGAGTGCTTCGACAGGCTGACGGGGGTTCCGGTGGTGGTGAACACGAGCCTGAACACCGCCGGGCGGCCGATGGTGGACGACCCGCGCGACGCGCTCGAGTGCTTCGGCTCGGCGCCGATCGACGCGCTGGCCCTGGGACCCTTCCTCGTGCGGCGTCCGGCGCTCGCCGGGTCCGGCGGGGCCGCGGCACGGGTCACGGCCGCGGCCGTGATGGCGGTGAGCACGTGATCGACGTGGTGGTGCCCACGGCGGGTCGCGATTCGCTCGCGGCGCTGCTGGATGCGCTGGCCGGCGATGGGGAGCGCGCCGGCGCGGCCGGGGCAAGCCTCGGGCGGGTGATCGTGGTCGACGACCGCCGCGGCGCCGCGGCGCGTGGTCCGCTCCCGCCCGTCGCGCGCGCCGAGCACCTCGGCGACCGGCTGCACGTGGTCCGCGGAGGCGGCGCCGGTCCGGCGGCGGCCCGCAACGTCGGGTGGCGCTCCTCGGACGCCGAGTGGGTGGCCTTCCTCGACGACGACGTGGTGCCGACCGAGGGCTGGCTCGGCGACCTCGCCGCGGACCTCGCGGGCGCGGGCGCGGGCACGGGAGCCGTGCAGGGCGCCGTCCGGGTGCCACGACCCGCCGACCGGCGCCCGACCGACTGGGAGCGCAACGTGGTCGGCCTCGAGAATGCGCGCTGGGCCACGGCCGACATGGCCTACCGGCGCGAGGCGCTCGAGGCGGTGGACGGGTTCGACGAGCGGTTTCCGCGGCCCTACCGCGAGGATGCGGACCTCGGCCTGCGGGTGACCGCGGCGGGGTGGCGCATCGAGCACGGTGCTCGCGCGGTGACTCACCCGGTCCGCTCCGCGGGAGCGCTGGTCAGTGTCCGCCTCCAGGCCGGCAACGCCGACGACGCGTTGATGCGGACCCTCCACGGATCGCACTGGCGGGAGGCGGCGGGCGCACCGCCGGGGCGCCTGCGCCGCCACGTGGCGATCACCGTCGCCGGGCTCGGAGCGCTGGCCGGGGCCGCGCTCGGCCATCCGCGCACGGCCGTCGCCGCCGGTGCCCTCTGGCTGGCCGGCACCGCGGAGCTCGCCTGGGCCCGGATCGCGCCCGGGCCGCGGACGGCGGGGGAGGTGACGAGGATGGTCGTCACCAGCGTCCTCCTACCGGGCGCCGCCGTCGGTCACCGGCTGGCGGGAGAGGCGCGGCGCGCGCGGCGGCTCGCGCGTCCGGGGCCGGAGGTCGCGCGAGGCGCTCGTGACGCCTCACGCGCCGCAGTGGCCCGGGACCGCGACGGGCCTTGCACTGCCCCGCCCGACGCCGTCCTCCTCGACCGCGACGGCACGCTGATCGTCGACGTCCCCTACAACGGCGACCCCGAGCGCGTCGTCCCCATGGCCGGCGCCCGCGAGGCGCTCGAGCGGCTGCGCGCCGCCCGCGTTCCGATCGGCGTGGTCTCGAACCAGAGCGGGGTGGCGCGCGGGCTGATCGCGCCGGACGAGGTCGCGGCGGTGAACGCGCGGGTCGAGGAGCTGCTCGGCCCGCTCGGTCCGTGGGCCATCTGCCCGCACGGCCCCGAAGAGGGCTGCACATGCCGCAAGCCCGCGCCGGGGCTCGTGCTCGAGGCCGCCGGGCGTCTCGGCGTGGACCCGCGCCGCTGCGTGGTGGTGGGCGACATCGGCGCCGACGTGGAGGCCGCCCGTGCGGCCGGAGCGCGTGGCGTGCTCGTGCCCACCGATCGCACCCTGCCCGAGGAGGTGGAGGCCGCGGCCGAGGTGGCGCAGGATCTCCCGGGCGCCGTGGACCTCGTGCTCGCCGGCACGGCGGCGGGATGAGCCCCCGCCCGCACGTGCTCGTGGCGCGCCTCGACAACGAGGGCGACGTCCTGCTGGCCGGTCCCGCCGTCCGAGCGGTCGCGGCCGGCGCGCGCCGTGTGACGCTCCTGTGCGGGCCTCGCGGCCGCGCCGCGGCGGAGCTCCTGCCCGGGGTGGACGAGGTGCTGGTGCACCGCGCGGCGTGGATCGAGCACGAGCCCGAGCCGCTGTCGCGCGACGCCACGCTCGCGCTGGTGGACGAGATCACCGCGCGCGGGGTCGAGGAGGCGCTCCTGCTCACCTCCTTCCACCAGAGCGCGCTGCCGCTGGCCCTCCTGCTCCGCCTGGCCGGCGTCCCTCGCATCGCGGCGGTCAGCGAGGACTTCCCCGGCTCCCTGCTCGACGTGCGCCATCACGTGCCTCTGGACGTGCACGAGGTGGAGCGGTCGCTGTCGCTGGCCGCCACCCTCGGGCACCACCTGCCCGTGGAGGACGACGGCAGGCTTGCGGTACGGCGGCCCCCAGCCGCCGGCCTGCCCGGGGAGGTGGCGGAATGGGCCGGCGAGGGGCCGTACGTGGTCGTCCACCCCGGAGCCTCGGTACCGGCCCGCGCGTTCGGTCATCGCCGCAGCGCGGTGCTGGTGGACGCGCTGGTGGAGTCCGGTCGCCGGGTGATGGTCACCGGCGGACCCTCGGAGACGGCGCTGACCGCGTACGTGACCGGTGCCTCGGGGTGCGACCGATTCGACGCGGGCGGCGCCACAACGCTGGCCGAGCTTGCCGAGGTCCTGGCCGGCGCTGACGTAGTGGTGGTGGGCAACACCGGCCCCGCGCACCTGTCTGCGGCGGTGGGCACCCCGGTGGCGTCGCCGTTCGCGCCGGTGGTCCCCGCGGAGCGCTGGCGCCCCTGGCGGGTGCCGCACGAGCTGCTCTACACGCCCGTGCCCTGCGCCGGGTGCCGTGCCCGCGAGTGCCCGGTGCCCGGACACCCATGCCTCGAGGGCGTGTCGATCGACGCGGTCGTGGCCGCCGTCGAGCGCCTGGCGCCGGCCGCCCGCGCGGTCACGGCTCGTGAGGTGATGACCTCGTGAAGGTCCTCCTCTGGCACGTACACGGCTCGTGGACCACGGCCTTCGTCCACGGCGAGCACGAGTACCTGGTGCCGGTGGTGCCCGATCGCGGGCCGGAGGGGCGCGGCCGGGCCCAGACCTACGCGTGGCCCGAGGCCGCGCGCGAGGTCACGCTCGAGGAGGCGGCCGATGCGGAGGTCGACGTGGTGATCGCCCAGCGGCCCGAGGAGCTCGACGGCCTGGGCGAGCGCTGGCTCGGCGGCCGCAAGCCCGGGCGCGATCTGCCCGCGGTCTACGTCGAGCACAACGCCCCGCAGGGGCGGATCGCCGACATGCGCCACCTTTCGGCCGACCGTGACGACCTCGCCGTGGTCCACGTCACCCACTTCAACGACCTGTTCTGGGACTGCGGCGACACGCGGACCCACGTGATCGAGCACGGGGTGGTAGACCCGGGCTACCGCTACACCGGCGAGCTGCCACGGTCGGCCGTGGTCATCAACGAGGCTCGACGCCGCGGGCGGGTGACCGGCACCGACCTGCTCGAGCGCCTGCGCCAGGAGGTCCCGCTGGACCTGTTCGGGATGGACTCCGTGGCCGTGGGCGGCCTCGACGACATCCGCCAGGACGACCTCCACGACCAGATGGCGCGGCGCCGGGTGTACCTCCATCCCATCCGGTGGACGTCCCTCGGCCTCTCGCTGATCGAGGCCATGCACCTGGGCATGCCGGTGGTCGCGCTCGCCACCACCGAGGTGCCCGAGGCCGTGCCCGAGGCGGCCGGGGTGGTGTCGACACGCGTCGAGGTGCTCCGCGACGCGGTGCGCGACCTGGTGGCCGACCCCGACACGGCGCGCGAGCGCGGCCTCGCCGCGCGCGCGGCGGCGCTCGAGCGATATGGCCTCGGACGCTTCCTGGCCGACTGGGACGAGCTGCTCGAGGGGGTAGCGCGGTGAGGGTCGCGATGGTCTCCGAGCACGCGTCCCCGCTCGCGGCCCTCGGCGAGGCCGACGGCGGCGGGCAGAACGTGCACGTGGCCGCGCTCGCGGCGGCGCTCGGCCGGCGCGGCATCGACGTGGTGGTGCACACCCGCCGTGAGGATCCCGACGTGCCGCGGCGGGTGGCGCTCGCTCCCGGCGCGTGGGTGGACCACGTGGACGCCGGCCCTCCCCGACGTATGCCGAAGGACGAGCTGCTGCCCCACATGGAGGAGTTCGGCGCCGACCTCGCGCGCCGGTGGGACGAGGATCGCCCCGACGTGGTCCACTCCCACTTCTGGATGTCCGGCCTCGCCGTCCTCGAGGCCCTACGGCGGGCGCCCGCGGAGCGGCCCGTGCTCGTGCACACCTTCCACGCCCTCGGCCTCGTAAAGCGCCGCCACCAGGGCGCCGCCGACCCGAGCCCGCCGGGGCGGATCGACCTGGAGCGCGAGTTGTCTGCCGTGGTGGACCGCGTGGTGGCCACCTGCTCCGACGAAGTGTTCGAGCTCGTTCGGCTCGGCGCGGACCGCCGCCGGCTGACGGTCATCCCCTGCGGCGTCGACCTCGACCTCTTCGGGCCCCACGGTCCGGTGGAGCCGCGAGCCCCCGAGCAGCCGCGCATCCTCGCGCTCGCCCGCCTCGTGGAGCGCAAGGGCGTCGGCGACGTGGTGGCCGCCCTTCGCCACGTGCCCGAGGCCGAGCTCGTGATCGCGGGCGGGCCCGGCGCCGCAGCCCTCGCCCTCGACGCCGAGGCATGCCGTCTGTCCCGCCTGGCCGCGGAGCTCGGTGTGGCCGACCGGGTGGAGATGCGCGGCCGCGTGGAGCGTCCCGACGTGCCCGCCCTCCTGCGCTCCGCCGACATGGCTGTGTGCGTCCCGCGGTACGAGCCGTTCGGGATCGTCCCCCTCGAGGCCATGGCCTGCGGCATCCCGGTCGTCGCGTCGGCGGTGGGCGGGCAGATCGACACCGTGGTCGACGGCGTCACGGGCGTGCACGTTGCACCGGGTTGCCCCGACGAGCTCGGCCTGGCCATGCGCGGACTGCTCGACGATCCCGCGCGTCGCCGCGAGCTGGGCGCGGCAGGTGCCCGCCGCGCCCGTGCGCGCTACGGCTGGGACGAGATCGCCCGCGCCACCCTCGACGCCTATGCCGCCGCGCGGCCCGCCGAGGCCGAAAGAGCGCAGGAGGTGACCGCGTGAGCCCGGTCGAGGGAGAGGTCGTCCTATGAGCGGGGGTCGCCGCCACCTGGACGCGCTCCGTTCGTCGCTGTCCTCCCTCGATCGCCACTGCGCCCGGCTTGACGCCTGGGGCGAGCGCCTGGCCGAGGTGCTGATGCAGGGCGGTCGGCTGCTGGCCGCCGGCAACGGTGGCAGCGCCGCCCAGGCTCAGCACATGACCGCCGAGCTGGTCGGCCGCTACCTCTCCGCGGACCGTCCGGCGCTCAGCGCCATCGCCCTCCACGCCGACGCCTGCGCGACGTCGTCCATCGCGAACGACTACGGAGTGGAGGAGCCCTACGCGCGCTCGGTCCGCGCGCATGGGCGTCCCGGCGACGTGCTGATCGCGCTCTCCACCTCCGGACGCTCGCTCAACGTGCTGGCCGCGGTCGAAGCGGCCGCCGAGATGGAGATCGAGACGTGGGGCCTGACCGGCCCGGCGCCCAACCCGCTGGCCGACTGCTGCGACGAGGTCGTCTGCGTCGAGGGTCCCACCACGCCGACCATCCAGGAGGCCCACCTCGTCGCGGTGCACCTGATCTGCGCCGCGGTCGACGCACGCGTGGGCGACGCCGCCCTGACCGCCGCTGACCCCGACACCGGCTCCTTCTCGTGACCCGGCGGACCGCCGGACGGCTCGTGGTGGTGGGCGACGCCCTGCTCGACCGCGACCTCGACGGCCACGTCGAGCGCCTCGCTCCGGACGCACCGGTGCCGGTGGTGGACGACCCCGAGCGCAGCACACGCCCCGGCGGCGCGGGCCTTGCCGCTGCGCTCGCGGCCGCCGACGGCCGTCAGGTCACACTGGTCACCGCGCTCGGCGACGACCTCGCCGGCCGCGAGCTTGCCGCTGCGCTCGACGCGAGCGGCGTGGAGGTAATCGACCTCGGCCTCGACGGTGCGACGCCGGAGAAGGTGCGCGTGCGCGCCGCCGGGCGTGCGCTGCTGCGCATCGACCGCGGAGGGCGCACGCCCGCGGCCGTCGGGCGGCCGGGCGCCGAAGCGCACGCCGCACTCGAGTCCGCGGATGCGGTGCTGGTGGCCGACTACGGACGCGGGGTCGCCGCCGAGCCGTTCCTGCGCGAGGCGCTGACCTCCCTCCCCTCGGACGTTCCCGTGGTGTGGGACCCCCATCCGCGCGGTCCGGCTCCGGTGCCCGGAACGGCGCTCGCCACCCCCAACCGCCGCGAGGCCGTCCAGTTCGCGCCCGAGGTGGCGGGCGAGGGCCGCCGGGCGGTGGCGGCGCGAGGGCGTGAGCTGCGACGGCGATGGAACGCCGAAGCGGTGTGCGTGACGCTCGGAGAGGGGGGCGCTCTGCTGGTCTGGGATGAGGAGGTCTTCACAGTGCCCACCCCGCCGGCCGGGTCCGGCGACCCCTGCGGCGCGGGAGATCGCTTCGCCTCCCGCGTGGCCGGGATGCTCGCCGACGGGCGGGACGTGCACGCCGCGGTGCTCGCTGCGGTGGCCTCGGCCAGCCGCTTCGTGGCCGACGGAGGGGCCGCCCGAGCTCGGCTCGAGGCCGGAGCCCCGCTAGACGTCCCGGCCGCGGAGCCGATCGCGCCCGCCTCCGCCTCTCCTTTCGCATCGGAGCCCGAGGGCTCGGTTTCGGTGGGCCTCGACGCCGCCCGCGTGGCGTTTGCCCGCACCCGCGCGGCCGGAGGCACGGCCGTCGCCACCGGCGGCTGCTTCGACCTCCTCCACGCCGGGCATGTGGCCACGCTCCGGCGCGCCCGAGCTCTCGGTGACTGCCTGGTGGTGCTCCTCAACTCTGACGCCTCCGTCCGCCGGCTGAAGGGTGCGGCCCGCCCGCTGACGACCGAGGCCGACCGCGCCACCGTCCTCTCCGCCCTCGACGCGGTGGACGCCGTCGTGATCTTCGACGAGGACACGCCGGAGGCGGCCCTCGAGCGGCTCGGGCCGGACGTGTGGGCCAAGGGCGGCGACTACGCGGCCGACGACCTCCCGGAGGCACCGCTCGTGGAGCGCCTCGGGGGCAGAACGGTGGTCCTTCCCTACCTGCCGGGGCGCTCTACCACCCGGCTGATCGAGGAGGTCGGCGCCCGTGGATGAGGACCAGCTCGGCGTGGTGGTGGTCACGGGCGGGGCATCGGGGCTGGGGGCGGCCACGGTCACCGCGGTCGCGGAGGCCGGGGGCACGCCGGTGGTGCTCGACCTGCGCGAGCCGCCGTCGGGGCTCGAGCACGAGATCGTGGACCTCGCCGACGCCCGTGCGGCCGAGGCGGCGGTGGCCCGGGTGGCCGAGCGGCACGGATCGCTGTCCGGTGTGGTCACCGCGGCGGCCATCGACGTGCCCGGGCAGCTCGACCACGTCGAGCCCGCCATCTGGGACCGCATCGTGGCCGTCAACCTGATCGGCACCGCGGCGGTGGTGCGCGCCGCGCTCCCGCACCTCGAGGCCACCCGCGGGACGGTGGTCACCGTCGCCTCGACGCTCGGATTCAAGGCGGTCGGTGACGCCACGGCCTACTGCGCCAGCAAGTTCGGCGTGGTGGGCTTCACCCGGGCGCTGGCGGCGGAGACGCAGGGGCGGGTGGGGGTCACGCTCCTCGTCCCCGGAGGGATGCAGACGGCATTCTTCGACGACCGCGAGGAGAGGTACAAGCCGCCGCCCGACCTGAAGCTCAACCGGCCCGAGGACGTGGCCCGGAGCGTTGTGTTCGCTCTCTCGCAGCCGGTGGGCTGCGAGCTGCGCGAGCTGGTGGTCACGCCCTCGGTCGAGTCCTCGTGGCCGCCGTAGGCCCGGACGCCACCGACTCCCCGCGGCTCCTCGCGCTCCGGGCGCTCGGACTGGGGGACCTGCTCACCGCGGTCCCCGCGTTGCGGGCGCTGGCCGCGACCTTCCCCGATCACCGACTCGAGCTGGCGGCGCCCGCGGCGCTCGTGCCCCTGGTCGAGCTGGCGGGAGGGGGATGGCACGTGATCGACACCGCGCCGCTCGCCACGCTCGGCATCGAGCTCGCGGCCCCGGACGTCGCCGTGAACCTGCACGGCCGCGGACCCCAGAGCCACCGCGTGCTCCTGGACGCGCGTCCGCAGCGCCTGATCGCCTTCGAGCATCCCGACGTTCCCGAGAGTCGCGGCGGGCCGGCGTGGCGCGCCGGCGAGCACGAGGTGCTCCGCTGGTGCCGCATGCTCGCGGAGAGCGGGGTGCCTGCCGACCCCGAGGCGCTCGACGTCGAGCGACCCCGCGGGCCTCCGACCCGGGCCACCCGTGGGGCCACGCTGGTCCACCCCGGCGCCGCGAGCGGCGGCCGGCGCTGGCCGGTGGAGCGCTTCGCGGCGGTGGTGGGTGCCGAGCTGGACGCCGGGCGTCGGGTTGCGGTGACCGGGTCGCATGCGGAGCGAGCCCTGGCCACCCGGGTGGTCACGCTCGCCGGCCTCCCCCCGTCGGCGAACCTGGCCGGCAGCACCGACCTCCGCGGCCTGGCCGCCGCGGTCGCCGGCGCCGATCGGGTGGTGTGCGGCGACACCGGCGTGGCGCACCTCGCCACCGCGCTCGGCACCCCCTCGGTCGTGCTCTTCGGGCCGACCTCGCCGGAGGAGTGGGGACCGCCGCCCTCCCGTTCCATCCACCGCGTGCTGTGGAGAGGGCGGCGCGGAGACCCCCACGCCGCCGAGCCCCACCCGGGCCTGGCGGAGATCGGGGTGGAGGAGGTGGTGGCGGCGCTCGACGAGCTGCCGGGGAGACCGGCGGCCGAGGGAGCGTCACGGTGAGACCGACGGTGCGGCGTCGTGTGGGTGCTTACCGCTTGCTGCACAGGTATCGGACGAACACGCCAGACGCGCTGTAGTTCGCGTCGATCACGTCGAACCCCGCACGCTCGATCATCGGCTCG
>Ga0208612_1001309_pt1 | contig 10373 bp, 10 predicted proteins | sample AntDryMetagUQ889_FD_188089 | JGI IMG/M metagenome (GOLD analysis project Ga0208612, IMG submission 188089) | Polar desert microbial communities from Antarctic Dry Valleys - UQ889 (SPAdes) | ecosystem: Environmental > Terrestrial > Soil > Desert | place: Antarctic Dry Valleys | collected 2008-12-31 | reverse complement strand
CCGAGCGCCGCCTGGCCCTCCGCCACCGTGAAGCGCCGCTCGTACAGGGCCTTGCCGCTGATCACTCCCACGAGGTTGGAGAGGTCGAGCGCCCGCAGTGCCTCGAGGTCCGCCACCGAGGCGACCCCCCCGGAGTACAGGAAGCGGCCCTCGACCGCGGCGGAGATGCGCCGCACCTCGTCGAGGTCGGGGCCCTCGAGCATGCCGTCGCGGTCGACGCTCGTGTAGAGCACGGTCCCGACCCCGCGGGCCTGCATCGCGGCGATCGCCTCCTCCCCGGACATCGCCGCCTCCTCGGTCCACCCCGCGACCGACACACGGCCGCCACGGACGTCGACGCCCACCGCCACCTGCGCGCCGAAAGCCTCGAGCGCGAGGTCGAGGAGCTCCGGGTCGCGAAACGCCGCGGTGCCGAGGATGACTCTCCCCGCCCCGGCCGCCAACGCGTCGCGCACGCCCTCGAACGAGCGCAGCCCGCCCCCGTACTCCACCTCGACGCCCAGGCGGGCGATCCGCTCGAGGTACCCCAACGAGCGCGGCACTCCTTCGCGCGCACCGTCGAGATCGACTACGTGGAGCGCCCGGGCGCCCTCGTCGATCCACGCGCGGGCCGCCTCGAGCGGGTCGTCCCCGTAGACGGTCTCGCGGTCGAAGTCGCCGCGCTCGAGGCGCACCGCCCGCCCGCCACGTATGTCGATGGCCGGTAGGAGGATCACGCAGCGCTGGGCTGGCGACGCGTCGTGCCCCCCTCCGCCCCCGGCGACCCGGCGCCCGCCCCCGCCGCGCAGCGCGCCACGAAGTTGCCGAGCAGCGCCAGTCCCTCGGCGCTCGACTTCTCGGGATGGAACTGCACGCCCCACACCGGGCCGCGCTCCACCGCCGAGCAGAACGGGTGGCCGTGCTCGGCCACGCCGACCACGTCTCCGGGGTCCGCAGGGTGGGGCGCGAAGGAGTGGACGTGGAAGAGCGTGGTGGACGGACCGAGCCCCGCGCAAAGTGGGGAGGGGCGCCGCCACTCGACGGGCGCCCAGCCGATGTGCGGCAGCTTGAGCCCCGGCGCCTTCAGCGCTCGCACCCGCCCGGCCAGCACTCCGAGCCCTTCGGCGCCCCCGAGCTCCTCCGAGCCGTCGAACAGCACCTGCATGCCGATGCAGATGCCGAGCACAGGCACGCCCTCGTCCACGCGATCGGCCAGCACGCGGTCGAGGCCAAGCGCGCGGATGCCGGCCACCGCCTTGGGGAAGGCGCCGTCGCCGGGTAGCACCAAGCCGTCGGCGCGGCGGGCGCGCTCGAGGTCGCTGGTGATCTCCGCGCGCGCCCCGAGGCGCAGCAGGGCCTTCTCCGCGGAGCGGATGTTCCCCATGCCGTAGTCGAGGACGGCGATGCGGGGGGCGGGCGCCGCGTTCGGGGCGCCGGCGTCGAGGGCACCGCCCAGGCTCACAGTACGCCCTTGGTCGAGGGCACGCCGGACTCGGTCGGGTCGATGGCCACCGCCGCGCGCAGGGCCCGTGCGAAGGCCTTGAACGCCGCCTCGATCATGTGGTGGTGGTTGGTCCCGGCCTCGACGTCGAGGTGGAGGGTGAACCGCCCCCGGCCCGCCACGGCCCGTACGAACTCCTCGGCGTGCTCCCCCCGGAAGCCCGTGACCGCGAGCTCGCGCAGCCGCGGCCCCACCACAGCCAGTCCCCGCCCCGAGACGTCGATGGCCGCCGCCGCGCGGGCCTCGTCCATCGGCACCCGGGCCTCGCCGTAGCGCGCGATCCCCGAGCGCTCGCCGAGCGCCGCGTCGAGCGCCTCTCCGAGGACGATGCCCACGTCCTCGACCGTGTGGTGGGGACCGGTGTCGAGGTCGCCGCGCGCCTCGACGGCAAGGTCCAACCGCCCATGGCGCGCCAGCAGGTCGAGCATGTGGTCGAAGAAGCCGACTCCCGTGGCGCGGGTCCCGGCGCCCGTCCCGTCGAGGCCGAGGGTCACCCGGACGTCGGTCTCGCCGGTGCGGCGGGCGATCTCGGCGGTGCGGCTCATGCGCGTCCTCTCATCGACTCGCCGTGGAGGGGGAAGCCCTCGGCCTCGGCGAGGGCGGCTCCGGCCGGGGCCAGGCGGGCGGCCGCGCCGGCAGGCAACGATACCCGCGCCATCCGCCGCCGGAAGGTCGCCGGACCGAGCGCGCTCTGGAACCGCGCCGCCCCCCCGGTGGGGATCACGTGGTTGGAGCCGGCCACATAGTCCCCGAACGCCGTGCCCGCGTCGCGACCCACGAAGAGGCAGCCCGCGGAGCGCACACGGTCGGCGAGGGCCTCGGCCTCGGCGCCCTGGAGCTCGAGGTGCTCGGGCGCGATCCGGTCGGCCAGCTCGACGGCAAGCGGGACAGACGGCGCGCGCACGAGGGCCAGCGAAGCGTCGGCCGCCGTGGGCGCCGCCCCGCCGTCCTCGCCGTCGAGGCGCCGGCGCACCGCATCCTCCACCCGGCCGAGCAACTGCTCGTCGTCGGAGATCACCGCCAGCGGCGAGTCGGGCCCGTGCTCGGCCTGAGCCAGGAGGTCGAGTGCGACGAGGTCGGGGTCGGCCCCCGCGCTCGCCACCACCACCAGCTCGCTCGGCCCGGCCAGCGAGTCGATGCCCACCAGGTGGGACACCTGTCGCTTGGCCTCCTGGACCCATGGGCTTCCCGGGCCCACGATCACGTCCACGGCGGAGACCGTCTCCGTCCCGAACGCGAGCGCGGCGACCGCCTGAGCTCCGCCCATCCGGTAGACCTCGGTGACCCCGCACACGTGACAGGCGGCCAGGATCGTCGGGTGCGCCCGACCTCCGGGGCCCGGCGGCGCGCACACCGCCACTTCCTCCACGCCCGCGGCCCACGCGGTCTCCGCGCACATGACCACCGACGAGGGATAGGGCGCACGCCCGCCGGGCACGTAGGCGCCCGCCCGCCGGACGGCTACCTCGACCAGCTCGACGCGCTGGCCCTCGGGGAGATCGACGGTCACGGGCTCGCGTCGCGTCGCGCTCGCCACCGCGCGCACGTTCGCGCGGGCGGTGAGCAGCGCCTCGAGCACCGCAGGCTCGACCGTGCCCACCGCAGCCTCGAGCTCGGGCGCAGGCACCCGCAGCTCGTCAGACGGGACCTCGGCGTGGTCGAACCGCGCGGTGAGGCTCTCGACGGCCGCGTCGCCCCCGGTCCGGACCTCGGCGAGGATGGTCCGCACCGCGTCGTCCACTCCGCCGGCCGGCGGCGAGAGCGAGCGGATCTCCGCCGCCGTCGTGCCCGGGCCGAAGCGCTCGAACCTCATCGCGGGACGGCGGCGCGCAGGCGTGCCACCAGATCGTCCACGGCGGCCGCCTTCAGCTTGTGGGCGGCCGGATTGGCGATCAGACGCGCGGTGCATACCGCGATCTCCTCGCGCTCGGCCAAGCGGTTCTCGGCGAGCGTGCGGCCACTCGCCGTCAGGTCCACGATCGCGTCGACGAGGCCGGTGAGCGGGGCGAGCTCGACCGAGCCCTTGACCTCGACGATCTCGGCCTGACGGCCGGTGGCGGCGAAGTGGCCGCGGGCGATCCGCGGGTACTTGGTGGCCACGCGCACCGCCCCGAGGCGGCGCATCGAGCGCTCGAGGGGGTCGGCGCCCTCCGGCTGGGCGACGATCATCCGGCAGTGGCCGTAGTGCAGGTCGAGCAACTCGTAGACCTCGCGGTCGGGCTGCTCGAGGAGCACGTCCTTGCCGGTGATGCCGACATCGGCGGCGCCGTGCTCCACGTAGGTCGGCACGTCGCTCGGGCGCATGGTCACGATCCCGGCCTCGGCGAACAGGAGGCGCCGGTCGTTCTCCCTGACCTCCGTGGTGTCGATGCCGAGCCGATCGAGCACGTCGAGCGTGTCGGCCAGGAGGGCGCCGCGGGGCACAGCGATCACGAGCTCCGGCCGCTCGGCCGCCAGGCGGGCGCCGGTGTGCCCCGCCGCCGGCTCGGGTACGCCGGCGCCGTCGCGCACGTCGCCGGGACGGACCGGGGGAGTGTCTCCCGACGGTGTCACGCGAGCCTCTCCTCCTCCGCCTGGGCCACGTGAACGCGCTGGAGGTCAACGACGATCCCGCAGGCCGGCAGGCCCCGCCCGAACCGCCCCAGCAGCTCGTCGTAGCGGCCGCCGCCGCCGATGGCGAAGCCCACCGCCGGGTCGTAGAGCTCGAACACCGCTCCGGTGTAGTACCCGAGCTCGCGGGCCAGGCCGAGATCAACGATCACGCGCGCGGCGGCGTGACCGCCGGCGAGCAGCTCGACGCACCCGGTCAGTCGGTCGAGGGCATCGACCGCGGGCGCGAGGCCCTCGCCCAGCGCGCGGCGAGCGGTCTCTATCACCTCGCGCCCTCCCCGCAGCGTGGGCAGCACCGTCAGGGCCTCCCGCTCGCCCGCGTCGAGATCGAGACGGGCGAGCAGGGCCTCGAGGCCGACCAGGTCCCTGCGGGTGAGACGCTCGAGCAGCGCGGTCCGCGCCTCGGGAGCGACGCCCAGGTGGTCGAGCAGCATCCGGTAGAGCGACCCGTCTCCGATGGCCACCCGATGGCGGGCGAGACCGGCGCGCTCGAGGCCGGAGAGCATCAGGCCCACGACCTCGGCCTCGCCCTCGGGCGCCGGCTCACCGATCAGCTCGATCCCGGCCTGCAGCACCTCGCGCGGGCGTCCGCTCTGGGGCTCGACGGCGCGATAGGCGTGCGCGAAGTAGGAGAGCCGCAGCGGCGTGGAGGCCTCGGGAAATCGCGAGGCCACCATCCGGGCGATCGGGATGGTCATGTCCGAGCGCAGCACCAGCACCTCGCCACGCTCGTCGAACACCCGGTAGCCGGCGCCGGCCGAGCGCTCGTCGCCCCGGCGCAGGACATCCTCGTACTCGACCGAGGGCGTCCGTACCTCCCCGTAGCCGGCCTCCTCGAAGGTGGCTCGCAGATGGGACGAGAGCCCGCGCAGCTCGCGCATCTCGTCGGGAAGCACGTCGCGCGTGCCCCCGGGGGTCCGGTGGATCATCGCCGGCTCCCCGGCACTCGGCGGCCGAGCGCCGTCACCTCGGAATCAGGCCGGGACGCGCTCGACGGCCACGCGCTCGATCCGGGCGCCGAGCCCACGCAGGCGCTCGTCGATCCGCTCGTAGCCGCGGTCGATCTGGCGGATGTTGCCGATCTCCGAGGTGCCGTCCGCGCACAGGGCCGCGATGAGCAGGGCCATCCCGGCCCGGATGTCCGGGCTCTCCATGCGCTCTCCGTGAAGACGCCGTGGCCCGGAGACCACGGCGCGGTGGGGGTCGCAGAGGATGACGCGAGCGCCCATGGAGATGAGCTTGTCCACGAAGAAGAGGCGGTTCTCGAACATCTTCTCGAAGATCATGACCATGCCCTCGGCCTGGGTCGCGAGAGCCAGGGCTATCGACGTCAGGTCGGCCGGGAAGGCGGGCCACGGGCCGTCCTCGACCTTCGACACGGCGTCGCCCTCGTCGTCGCGGATCCGGAGCTCCTGCTTCGGCGGTACCACCAGGTCGTCGCCGTCGAAGTGCACGCGGCATCCGAGGCGCTCGAACACGAGGCAGGTCATGCGCAGGTCGGCGGGGTTGGTGTCGCGGATGCGCAGTTCCCCGCCCGTGACGGCGGCGAGCGCCGCGAAGGAGGCCACCTCCAGGTAGTCGGGTCCGATCGAGTAGTCCGCGCCCGAGAGGCGGTCGCGACCCTCGACGATCAGCACGTTCGAGCCGATCCCGTCGATCCGCGCGCCCATCTGGAGCAGCATCCGCGCGAGGTCCTGGACGTGGGGCTCGGACGCGGCGTTGTGGATGACCGTCGTCCCGGGAGTGAGCGCCGCCGCCATCAGCGCGTTCTCGGTGCCCATCACGGAGGGCTCGTCCATGAAGAAGTCGCAGGCCCGGAGCCCCTGCGGGGCCGCGAGGCGCCACGAGCGGCGCGCGGGCTCGACCACGGCGCCGAGCGCGCGGAAGGCATCGAGATGGGGATCGAGGCGGCGGCGGCCGATCACGTCGCCCCCGGGCGCGGGCATCTCGGCGCGGCCGAGACGGGCGAGGAGGGGACCGGCGAGGAGGAACGACGCGCGTATCCGCTCGGCCAGCACGGCGTCGGGCGCGGCATCCTCGAGGTCGGCGGCACGCAGCGCGACCACGTTGTCCTCGCGCCACTCCACCCGCACGCCGAGCCCGGCGAGGAGGCCGAGCATCGCGTCCACGTCGCGGATGCGCGGCACGTTGCGCACCACGAGCTCCTCGTCGGTGAGAAGGCACGCGGCCAGGGCGGGCAGCGCCGCGTTCTTGTTGCCCGCCGGGGTGATGGTGCCCGACAGCGGGTAGCCGCCTTCGATGACGAACTTCTCCATGCGAGCGGCCGCCCAACTCGTGGCTCCGAGCGGCGGCGCAAGGGTAGCGGAGGCCATTGCCACGGAGGTTCGAGCGCGCGGGCCGAAGCCCTCCCCCGGGTGGCCTGGACCACCCTGCGGTAGCTTGAGCCCGTGCCCGACACCGCGGTCTCCCGCGATGCGGCCTGGGCCCTGTTCACCGAGTGGACGGCCTCGGAGTCGCTGCGCGCCCACGTGCTCGCCGTGGAGGCCGGCATGCGCGCCTACGCCCGCCTGCTCGGCGAGGACGAGGAACGCTGGGCGGCCACCGGGATCCTGCACGACCTCGACTACGAGCGCTATCCGGACCTCGCGACCGGCCACCCTCGCGTGGCCGTGGAGGAGCTCCGCCGCCGCGGGTACCCCGAGGACGTGATCGAGGCCATCGAGGGTCACGCCGAATACCTGGGCGTGCCCCGGCGCACGCCGCTCGCCCGCGCGCTCTACGCGGTGGACGAGCTCTCGGGCTTCGTGGCCGCCTGCGCGCGGGTGCGCCCGGACGGCATCCACGGGCTGACGCCCAAGTCGGTGAAGAAGAAGCTGAAGGCCCCGAGCTTCGCGGCCGGGGTCGACCGCGAGGGGGTGCGCCGCGGCGCCGAAGAGCTCGGCGTGGACTTCGACGAGCACGTCGCGCGGGTGATCGCCGCGATGGAGGAGCGTGCGCCGGAGCTCGGCCTCGAGCCGGGCGCCGCCGCGGTGGCGCCCCGGGCGGACGGAGGATAGGCGCCGCCGTGGCCGAGGAGCTCCGGGTGATCGTCCTCGACGGCGACGATGGGCTCTCTCGCGTGCGCGAGAAGCTCGGCTAGGTCCCGGCGACCGCGTCGACGGCGTGGCGCTCGAGCCCGCGCCGTATGTCCTCCGGTATGGGCTTCTTGAGCTTGGTGGCCGGGTCGACGAACACGTGGCGCATCTCTCCTTCGACGACCACCACGTTGTCGCGGCGAACCGTCATCCGGGTGGTCATGCCCGTGATGCCGAGCCGCGTGACCTCGACCCCCACGTCGAGCTCGTCGTCGAATCCGGCCGGGGCGAGGTAGCGGGCCCGCGCCTCGGCCACCACCATGTCGGTGCCGGTCTCGATCATCGCTGCGTACGGACCGATCGCCTCGCGCCACAGCTCGGTGAGGGCGACGTCGAAGTACATGAGGTAGTGAGCGTTGAACACCACTCCCTGCGCGTCGCACTCCCCGTAGCGCACGCGGAGGCGATGGACGAAGGGGGCGGGCATCGCCGGGGGCAGGCTAACTCCGGGTCGGTGAGGACGAATCGCGGGCCGAAGAGGTGGGCTGCAACGCGCCTTGCAGGCGTCCCCCTTCCGTCCGAGGCCGGACGTAGGTTTCCGAACGCATGTTCGCCCCCCTCGTTGCCCACCTGATTCAGCTCCTCGACCTCGTCGTCGAGCTCTGCACGCTGGGCGAGTACCGCCTTCACCCTGGACTCGAGGGACCTTCGGGGCCCTCAGGTCCGGCCGCGCCTTCGGCCCGATCGGTCTCGTCCGGGGGCGACCGGCCCCTCCGGGCGATCGACTGCCGGCGAACCGGCGACCAGGAGTCGCCCGCGCCCCGGGTGTGCCGCGCCACGCGTGGAGGCTGCTTCTTGGCGGTCCACCCTCCGCTCGCCGGCCACGCGCGCCAGGCCGCTGGAGGGCGACTCCCGACCGCGGCCACCGTGGCCGGCGCCCGGCGTGCTCGCGGGCGTCCGCCTGTCCGTCAGCGCGCCAGGTAGCCGCGGCGCTCGAGCTGGTCCTCGAACCAGCGCACCGGCTCCGGCACCTTGCCCTCGGTCGAGCCGTCGAGGGTCACGAAGGCGAGGAAGAGGTCGGGGTCGGCGATCTCCTCCATCATCTGCTCGAAGGCCCCCTCCCTCAGTCGGCCGGTGCGCCGGTAGCGCCGCCAGAGCGCCCAGGGGCGGTCGTGGAGCTCGATGGTGCTCAGCAGACCCTCGTCGTCGGTGTAGCCCTCGGCGAAGCGGCGCGCGCGCATCGCATGGTGGTTCTCCCCCACCCGGGGATAGCCCTCCGCCACCCTGTACTTGAACGAGTCGTGGACGAGGACGAGGAAACGCAGGCGTGCCCGGGGCTCGCCGGTCTCTCCGTTTCGGTCGAGACGCTCGAGAAGATCGGCCACGTGCGCCCCCACGGACCCCTCCGGGTGTCCGCCCCTCGGCTTGCCCCACTCGAGGCCGGCCAGCAGCTCCGGATCGTCCATGATCCGCCGCTCGAGGTCGTCCTCGGGCCGGAACCCCGGAATGAGCTCGGCCGCACGCACGCCGTTCAAGCTAGATGACCGACCGGGCGCACCCGGCGCGCCGTTGCGGCGCAGGCGCCGGGCCCGGGGGCCGGGTCAGCTCCCGCCCGCCGCGGGGGTCGAGTCGATCCGCTCGACCTCCCACCCGGTCGGGCCACGGGCCAGACGCAGCAGCACCGTCCCTCCAGGCCCGGCGGCCATCATCTCGGCCCGATCCTCCTCGACGCCCGGGCGGTCGTCCACGAGCACGAGGTGGAGATCCTCGTATCGATGGTCCGGATGCTCCGAGTCGAGGGCGGCGCGCGCGGCCGCCTCGAGATGCTCACGGTCCCACCCACGGTCGGCGGCCCGAGCCTCCTCGAGCGCGCGATCGGCCTCACTCACGTGACGGCGCCAGTCCCCGCTGCCGGTGGCGTAGTGGCGTCGAGCGCCGATCAGCCCTCCGACGAAGAACAGGAGCAATACGGCCGCGACGACCAGGAGTACGACCACGACCGCCGTCACGTGCCCCAGTCTAGGCTTGATCATGGTCGTGACCGCAATGGCTTCTCGCGCGACCCGCCACTGAGGCCGGATGATCTTCCGTCAGATCCCTCACGACGACCTCGGCTGTGCCTCCTACCTGATCGGTGACCACGACGCGGGTGTCGTCGCGGTGGTCGACCCGAAGCTCGAGATCGACCAGTACCTCCAGCTCGCGCGTTACATGGGCGTGTCGATAGAGCACATCCTCGAGACCCACAACCACGCCGATCACGTCTCCGGGCACGGCCGGCTCGCGGCGGCCACCGGCGCGATCATCCACATCCACCGCGAGGCGGGGGTCGACTATCCCCACCAGCCCTTCGACGATGGCTTCGAGCTCGTGCTCGGATCCCTGCGGGTGCGCGCCCTCCACACGCCCGGACACCGCCCCGAGCACACCGCGTTCGTGTTGATCGACACGGCGCGCGGGAGCGAGGCGTGGGCCGTCCTCACGGGGGACAGCCTGTTCGTCAACGACGTCGCCCGTCCCGACCTGGCCGTCGACCGGGACGAGGGAGCGCGTGGAATCTTCCGGTCGCTGCACGAGAAGCTGCTCCCGCTACCCGGCGTGGTGGAGGTGTGGCCGGGCCACCTCGGCGGGTCGCTCTGCGGTGGCCCGGCCATGGATATGAAGGTCTCCTCGACGTTGGGCTACGAGCGCTCCCACAACGCGATGCTCGGGATCGACGACGAGGACGCGTTCGTCGAGCGCGCACTGGCCTCGCTCGGACCGCAGCCACCCAACTTCGAGGCGATCGTGAACGTCAACCGCGGCGAGCTCCTGACCCACGGCGTGGAGGTGCTGCCGCTCACGCCGCGACAGGTGGAGGAGAAGCGCGTGGCCGGCGCGCTGCTCGTCGACGTGCGCACGGACGTCCAGTTCGACGATGCCCACATCCCCGGGGCCGTGTCGATCCCCGCCCTCGAGGCGGGCTTCGGCACACGGCTCGCGTGGATCGCGGAGCGTGACCAGGAGATCCTCCTGATCGGGCGGGACGACGAGGACGCCCGCGGTGCGGCGAAGCTCGCGCAGGCAGTGGGGATGCGGACGTTCGGCGGCCTCCTGGCCGGCGGCATGACCGAGTGGCGGCGCGAGGCCCGGCCGGTGGAGCGGATCGAGCGAGTGGAGCTCGAGTCCCTACCCGAGCGTGCGAGCTCCGACGGGGCCCTCCAGTTGCTCGACGTCCGCGAGCAGGCCGAGCGCGACGAGGGCTACAT
>Ga0208612_1001307_pt1 | contig 10382 bp, 9 predicted proteins | sample AntDryMetagUQ889_FD_188089 | JGI IMG/M metagenome (GOLD analysis project Ga0208612, IMG submission 188089) | Polar desert microbial communities from Antarctic Dry Valleys - UQ889 (SPAdes) | ecosystem: Environmental > Terrestrial > Soil > Desert | place: Antarctic Dry Valleys | collected 2008-12-31 | reverse complement strand
GTTCGCCGTCAACCAGTCGTTCCTCTTGGGGACCACCGTCTATGTCGTCATCCCCAGTCTGATGGTGTTCTGCGCACTCATCCTGCGACCGCGAGTCGACCGAATCGCCAACATCGCGCTGAGCATCGTGTACGCGCTCAGCATCATCGCGGGCGCGATCGGCGAGTGGAACTACTACATCCTCGGCAGCGCCATCGAGGTCGCGCTGCTCGCGGCCATCGTCTACTACGCCTGGACCTGGCCGAAAGAAACTCCCCCAACCTCCACCACCGGTCGCGCGGCACCTTGAGGTGTCGGAAAACAGGTATCTACCGCTGGCGGCGCCAGTTCGGGGACGGCGCTCAGCCGTCCGCCGAACCGATAATCGAGGTACGCAGCGGCGCAAGGTGCACTACATCTGGTCGGTCATCTCGCGCGCGAGTCGCGGGAGCAGCGCGGGCGCCCGTGGACAGCGCAGCTCGAGCCGCGGCGGCCCGGTGGACCACAGCTCGCCCAGGGCAGCCGGTGTCGAGACGATGGCTCCGTCCGCCGCCAGCTTATCGAGCTGCCTGGCGCCCGCGCGCGCGGAACGGCCGATCGCCGCCGCAACCTCCACGGTTGCGTAGGGCTCTCCGGGACGCCCGCCGAGGAAGGCCGCGGCGTCGGCTTCGGGACGGCGCTCGAGCGATGGCGCCAGGTTCTGGAGCACGACCTCGTACGCCTCGCGTGGTTGGAACCCCGGCACGCTGGCAGATCGACCGTCCACCGAGAAGACGTAGCTGGGCGTCGTGTAGCGAGCCGCCTCCTCCCGTTGCGGATGGGCCGTCTTCTCGAGCGCCTTCGCCACCGGGTCGGGGCGCCGAGCCTCATCACGGTCGCGGGCGAACGCCGCCGCCGCCGACTGCGCGGCCACGTCCTCGTCGAAGCGCTCGAGGTCGAGTCCCGCGACGTCCTCGGCGAGCCGCCGCAGCTCCTCGGGCTCGTCGACCAGGGCCACCTCGACGAACCAGGCCAGTCGCAGGCGGCGCAGCAGCCCGTCGCCCGCCGTCGCGCCCTGCATCTCGGCGGCCTTTACCGCCCGCGCTCCCGCCCACGTGCCCGTAAGCCGCGGTCGCTCCGATACGCAGAAGGGCATGCCGTGACGCTCGTGGATGATCCGGTAGCTCTCGGCCAGCCCGGCGGTGGTGTACCCGCGCTGCCTCATCGTGTCGCCGGACTCGTGCAGGCCCACCTGCACGTTGCGCCATCGAAGCTGCTCGCCGTAGCGCTCCTCCAGGGCGATGCGGACGGGCTCGGCGCTGTAGCACCACGGGCAGCCGGCGTCGGTGTAATGCACGACGTCGACGACCGCCATCATGGCCCAGCCTCCCGCACTGCCTTGGCGGTCTGACGCGCGGCCACGAGCAACGGGTCATAGACGCCAGAAAACGGCGGCGCGTAGGAGAGGTCGAAGAGCTCGAGCTCGCCGACCCGGACGCCCGCCCAGACGGCGACGGCCAGCACGTCGATCCGCTTGGCCGCGCCCTCGACGCCGACGATCTGGCCGCCGAGCAGGCGCCCCGTCACTGGCTCGGCCACGAGCTTGACCCAGATCGGGCCGGAGCCCGGGTAGTAGCCGGCGCGCGTGCGGTCCTTGACGGTCACGCTGACGACGTCGATGCCGGCGTCCGTGGCCTCGCACTCCGAGATCCCCGTCCGGGCGACCTCGTAGTGGCAGATCTTGGAGACGGCTGTCCCGATGACGCCGGGAAAGGCGATGTCGCCCCCGGTGGCGTTCACTCCCGCGATCCTGCCCTGCTTGTTGGCGTGAGTCCCGAGCTGGACGTTCACGGGGCGCTCAAGGATGCGGTGCCGGCTCTCGACGCAGTCGCCGGCGGCGAACACGCCGTCGACGCCGGGGCAGCGCTGCCGGTCGTCGACGCGCAGCGCGCCGCTGGGCCCGACCTCGAGGCCCGCGGCCTCGGCCAGGTCGGTGGCGGGCTTGACGCCGGTGGCGAGCACGACGTGATCCGCGGGAAGCTCGCCCTCGGACGTGAGCACCGACCGCGCGCGGCCCTCGCTGTCGTGGCGGACCTCCTCGAGCGCGGTCGACAGCATCACGCGGATGCCGACCCCCTCCGCGGCCTCCTGGACGTGGGCAGCCATCTCCGCGTCCAGCGTGCTCATCACCTGGGTGGATCGCTCGACGAGGACCACGTCCAAGCCGCGCAGGACCATCGCCTCGGCCATCTCCAGGCCGACGTAGCTCGCACCGATCACCACGGCGTGGTGTGACCCGGCACGCTCGAGGCGAGCCCGGAAGCGCTCTGCCTGGTGAAGCGTGCGAACCGGCTCGCATGCATCGGCCCCAGGCACGGGCGGAGCCACGGCGACCGCACCGGTCGCGTACACGAGCTGGTCGAAGCCCTCCTCGCCGTCCGACTGCTGATCGAGGTCACGGACGGTGACCGTCCGGCGCTCGAGGTCGATCGCCGTCACCTCGCAGCGCGTTCGCACGTCAATGCCCGTCTGCCGGAACTCCTCAGGGCTACGGCTGACGAGCCGATCGAGGTCATCGAACAGGCCGCCCACGAGGTACGGGATCCCGCACGCGGAGTAGGAGGTGTGGGCCCCGCGCTCGATGGCCACGATCTGGAGCTCGGGGTCGCGCCGCCGCGCGGCGGCCGCCGCGCTCATCCCGGCCGCGTCGCCACCGATGACGATGAGCCGCTCGGTCACGTCAGACGGCTCGCCGACCAGCGCCGCCGCTCGGCGAGCCTGGCTCCAGGGGGAAAGAAGGCGGGGGCGAGGTCAAGGGGTGGTCCCGGCGCGCACGATCCGCTAGGAGCCCGCGGGACTGGTCCGAGCCTACCGGGCCATCGCCCGCTGGACCCCGAGTGTCCAACGCGTTCACACACCCGTTAGATCGCTTCGCGGTCCCGGCGGGTATAGGGCTCCCATGACTCCGCGCCCGCGATCGCGCGCCCTCGTCGCGACCCTCGCCGCCGTGCCGGCACTCGCCGCCGCGGGCTGCGGGAGGGAGGAGGTGACCGAGAGGGAGAGCTCGCAGCAGCGTCTCGCGCGCTCGACCGGTGGTGCCCGCGTGAGCACCATCGCCACGGGGCTCAAGGTCCCCTGGGACCTTGCGTTCCTGCCCGACGGCTGCGCCCTGGTCACCGAGCGCCCCGGGCGGGTGCGCCTGCTCACCCGCGAGCGGCGGCTGCGCCGCAAGCCGCTGGCGCGGGTCGCGGTCTCCGCACAGGGCGAGGGCGGGCTGCTCGGCGTGGCCGTCGATCCGCGCTTTGGCCGGGGCAACGACTTCGTGTACCTCTACTTCACGACGTCCGCGGGAATGAAGGTCGCACGCTACCGCCTGCGGGGAACGCGGCTGAGACGCGACGCGACCATCCTCGACGGGATCAAGGCCGGAGCGATCCACGACAGCGGACGCATCCGCTTCGGTCCTGACGGCCGCCTGTACATAGCCACGGGCGACGCGGGGCAACCCGAGCTCGCGCAGAGCTCGCGGAGCCTGAACGGCAAGTACCTGCGACTGGACCCCGCGGAGTACCGCGGCGATGGCGGGCGACCCGAGATCTTCTCGCGCGGGCATCGCAACGCGCAGGGGTTCGCGTGGCACCCGCGCAGCCGGCGCCTGATCTCGACCGAGCACGGCCCGGACGGCGACGACGAGGTCAACCTCGTCAAGCGCGGCGGCAACTACGGCTGGCCGCGGGCGCGCGGGCGCAGCCACGGCGGCTTCAGCGCGCCCCTGATCGTGTACCGGCGCGCCATCGCCCCGTCGGGCGCTACGTTCGTCACCCTCCCGCGCTCGAGCTGGAGCGGCGATTTCATGTTCGCGGCGCTGCGTGGCGAGCAGCTACGACGCGTGCGCCTGGACGGGCGCCGCGTGAGGCTGAACCGCCCGCTGTTCACGGGCCGCTTCGGACGCCTGCGCACCGTGGTCGAGGCCCCCGACGGCTCGCTGTACGTGCTGACCAACAACCGTGACGGGCGCGGCGCGCCACGGCGTGGAGACGACCGGATCCTGCGCGTCGTACCGCCCGCGGAGTGACCCGGAGGTGAGTGGATGGTCCGGCCGGAGCCGCCGAGGGACCGTGCGCGTCCGAGGCAAGGCCGCGCAGTCGCACGGCTCACGCACGGCGGACGAGTGACACCGCGAACAGCTCGTCGGGGTCGGTGTAGAGCTCGACGAGCTCAAGGCCCGCGGCGGCGAGGTCGCCGCGCAGACGCTCGGGCGTGAACTTCGCGCTGATCTCCGTGCGCAGCTCCTCGCGGGCGTGGAAATCGACGTCGAGCTCGAGCGCCTCGACGCGCACGTGCTGGGGCCCGGTCGTCCGCAGGCGCATCTCGATCCACTCGCGCCGACGGTCGAAGAACGCGACGTGCTCGAAGGCATCGACGTCGAAGTCCGCGCCGAGCTCGCGGTTGAGCACGTGCAGGATGTTGAGGTTGAACTGTGCCGTGACACCGGCGCTGTCGTTGTAGGCCGCCTCTATGACGCGCGGGTCCTTGACGAGGTCGATGCCGAGCAGCAGGTGGCCGCCCGGGCCGAGCACGGTGGCCAGTCCGCGCAGGAAGCGCCGCCGGGTGCCGGGCGGGAAGTTGCCGATCGTGCCGCCGAGGAACGGCACGAGGCGTGGGCCGGCAGGTGGCGGCAGATGCCCGAGGTGGCGCTCGAAGTCGGCGACGACGCCGTACACCGACAGGCCCGGGTAATCCTCGGTGAGCAGCTCGGCGACGGCGTGCACCGTCGTCGCGCTGACGTCGACCGGGACGTAGCGTCGCAGCGTGCCCGCGGCGGCCATCGCGTCCAGTAGCACGCGAGTCTTCGTCGCCGAGCCAGAGCCGAGCTCGACGAGCTCGACGGCGCCGGTCCGCTCGACGATGTCGTCGGCGTGCGTCTCGAGGATCAGCCGCTCGGTGCGCGTCTGGTAGTACTCGGGCAGCTCGCAGATGGCATCGAACAGCCTCGAGCCGCGGGCGTCGTAGAGGTGCTTGGGCGCCAGCTCCTTGAGCGGGCGGGTGAGCCCGTCGAGGACGTCGTCGGCCAGCGTGCGCTCGTCGTCCGGGCCCAAGTGGGAGCGCACCTCGACGGCGCTCTCGAGGATCGGCTCCATCACGTCAGCTCCTGTGCGAGTCGCACGAGCTCAGGCTCCCTGGCCGATGCTGCGCATCAGCCCGCCGTCCATGACGTACTCGGATCCGGTGACGTAGTCCGCGTCGCTGGAGGCGAGGAACAGGGCGAGCTTGGCGATCTCCTCGGGCTGCGCGGCGCGCTTCAGCGGGATGCTCTGCACTTGCTTCTCGAGCAGCTCCGGGTCGTCGATCGCCGCCTGGTTGAACGGCGTGAGCACCATCCCCGGCGCGAGGCTGTTGACGTTGATGCCGTCCTGGGCGACCTCGAGCGACAGGGTCCGCGTGAGCATCCGCAGCGCGCCCTTCGAGCAGTCGTAGTCCGAGCCGCCGGGGTTGGGGATGTCCTCGTGGATGGATGTGACGTTGATGATCTTCCCGCCGCCGCCGCTGTCCTTGCGATGGCGGACGAAGTGCTTGCAGCACAGGACTTGCCCGAAGAGGTTGCTGCGCACCGTGCGCTGGAAGGCCTCGAAGTCCAGGTCGGCGACGTAGACGCCCGACGCGTCGGCGCTGGCGTTGTTCATGAGGATGTCGACGTGGCCGAACTCGGCGATCGCGGCGCTGAACAGCCGCTCGACCTGGTCTTCGTAGCCGTGGTCGGCCTGCACGACGATCGCCGTGCGCCCCTGCGCCTCGACCTCCTCGCGCGTGTGGTTGGCTCCCTGCTCGTCCTCGAGGTAGTTGACGATCACGTCGGCGCCCTCGCGCGCGAGCTCGACGGCGCTCGCGTGCCCGATCCCTGAGTCCGAGCCCGTGATCAGCGCGACCTTGTCATCCAGCTTTCCCATGCCGTTCTCCTTCTCATTGGTGTGTGGGGTTGTCTCGATGGGAACGCTCAGAACCGGCCGCCGGGCCAGGCGACGCCCGCGTAGCGTTCGAGTACCGGACCGGGAGGCGGCGCGACCTCGCAGAACAGGTCGGCGCGCACGACGGTCCCCGGGAAGATGCGTGCGAACGGGTCCTCGCTCCATGGCACCTGTTCACGCGTCACGGTGATCGCGCCCCCGTAGCGCGACTCGTCCAGGGCAAGTGTCGTGAGGCAGACGAGCGCGTCGCCGAGCATCGGGATCCACCACGCGAGCGCATCGCGGCGCACCTGTTGAACCTCGGGCTGGTCGAACTCGAGCACGGCGGCGGCGTCGGGTAGCGCGCACACATGGGCGTAGGCTCCGCGCACGGGGGCGCCCTGCAGGCAGCGGGCGTCGATCATGAACGAGCGCCCCGGAGCCGTCCCGGCGTGCAGCTCGTGCCCGTCGTAGGCGAGCTGCGCGGCACCCTTCGGGATATCGCCCATCAGCGCTCGAAGCCCTCGCGCACATCGCGGGAGATCGCCCGCATGTCCCGGCGCAGATCCTCGGAGGTCGGGCGCCCCCAGTACCAGTAGCCGTCGTAGGCGGCGTGGATGGTCAGGTCGGGGTACAGCGTGAAGGCGGTGGGCCTGTAAGGGTGGTGCACGGTGTCGGTTTCCTCCAGCAGGTCCAGCTTCGGCAGCCACCGGCGTTCGTGGTCGGCCAGGAATACGAACCGCGCGCCGAGGCCGGCGCGGAAGGCCGCCTGCACCTCGGGCTGATCGACGCTGACCACGACGATGCGCGTGTAGGCGACCTCGAACTCGTCCTGCAGCGCCGTGACCTCGCGCAGGTGGCGCTGCTCCTTCGGGCACCACCAGCCGCGGGAGAACAGCAGCGCGACGGGGTCGCCGCCCGCGACCTCCGAGAGCAGCCGTGGCCGGCCGGTGTGGTCGGGCAGGTTGAGGTCTGGAAACCTCTCGCCGGGGTCGAGGTTCATGTGTCAGCCTCCTCGCGCTGCGTCGCCTCGTGGATGGCCCACGCCGCCGTGATGAGCCCGACGTGCGAGAAGGCCTGGGGGAAGTTTCCCAGCAGGCTTCCGTCACGCGGGTCGATCTCCTCGGCCAGGAGCCCGACGTCGTTGGCGTGGTCGGCCACGCGCTGGAACACCTCGCGGGCACGGTCGAGCTCCCCGGCCCGGGCCAGGCAGTTGGCAAGCCAGAACGAGCAGATCACGAACGCGCCCTCGTCCTCGCTCGTCCCGGACCAGCGCCGTACGAGGCCGTCGACGCTCAACTGGTCGTCGATCGCGTGAATGGTGGCGAGCATGCGCTCGTCGTCGGCGGCGACGAGCCCCATCATCGGCATCAGCAGGACGCTCGCGTCGAGCCGGTCGGAGCCGAACGCGCCCGCGTAGACGCCGCTGTCCTCGTGGTAGGCCTGCTCGAGGATCGCTAAGCGCAGCTCGTCGCGCTGCGACGCCCACCGCTCCGGCTGCGCACCGTCTCCCAGCCGCGGCGCGAGCTTCACGGCCCGGTCGAGCGCGACCCAGCACATGAGCTTGGAGCTCGTGTAGTGGCGCTCGCCCTCGCGGCCCTCCCAGATACCCGCGTCGGTCTCCCCCCAGTCGGCGGCCGCGCGGTCGGCGAGATCGCACAAGAACGCGGCGGTCGGCGCCTCGAGCTCGAGGCTCTCGCGCATGACGTAAGCCGCCTCGAGGATCTCGCCCATCACGTCGAGCTGGCGCTGGCGCCATGCCGCGTTGCCGACACGCACCGGCCGGCTGTCGCCGTAGCCTGCGAGATGATCGAGCTCGTGCTCTGAGAGGTCGCGCTCGCCCTCGACGCCGAACATGATCTGTACCGGGCGCTCGCGCTGGGGGCCGACGGCCCTCGCCATCCAGTCGAGGTAGCGGGTGGCCTCGTGCGGGCAGGACGCGATCCACAGCGCGCGCAGCGTGAGGCTCGCGTCACGCAGCCACGCGAAGCGGTAGTCCCAGTTGGCCTCACCCCCCAGGATCTCGGGCAACGACGTCGTCGGCGCGGCCACGATCGTGCCGCTGGGCTGGTAGGTCAGCGCCTGCAGGACGAGCGCGCCGCGGTTGACCTCGTCGCAGTAGGCGCCGTCGTAGCGCTCGTGCTCGCCCATCCACGAGCGCCAGCTCGCGATCGTGTCATCGACCGCGGCGACCGGATCGAGCGCTGTGAAGTCCGTCTGGGCCATACCGGCCTGGTGGTGCACCGCGAAGGTCTCACGCTCGCCCTCGCCGAGCGCGAGGCGCCCGCGCGCGGTCCCGCCGTCGAAGTCGAGATCGGCGGCGGTAGCCAGCAGCAAGGTGTCCGCGCCGCCCACCGTCCTTACGCCGTCGGGCGTGGGGTGAAGGCGGGGCACGACGAGGCCGTACTCGGGTCGCGCGGCGAACTCGACGGCGATCTCCACCCGCCCGGCGAGGACCTCGGCCACCCGGACGAGGACGTGCGGCGAGCGCAGCCCTATCTCGTGCCCGCGGGCGCCCGGCTCGAGCGCCAGCGCATCGGTGAGGCGCAGCGTGCCGGACGCCGTCGTGAAGGTAGTGCGCAGCACCATCGTGTCGTGCGCGTACTCGCGCGCGACCTCGAACGGCTCGCTGGGCCGGATCGAGAAGTGCCCCGCGCCGGGGTCCAGCAGCCGCGCGAAGACGCTGCGCGCGTCGAAGCGCGCCGGGCACCACCACTCGATCGAGCCGTCGCTGGACACCAGCGCCGCCGACTGGCAGTCACCGAGCAGCGCGTGATCGGCGATCGGCCGGCTCATGGCGCGGCCACGACCGAGCGCAAGGCATGGGGAGTGGAATGAGCGTTCACCGTCTAATCCTCGCGGGTGATCCTTGCGCCGGGCTTACGTCGCCACCGCCGCCCGCGCCGGGTCGATGCGCTTGGCCTCCATCCGCTCGGCGAGTCGCGAGGCGAGCGCCATGATCGTGATCGCGGGGTTGGCGGCGCCCTGCGTCGGCATCACGCTGCCGTCGCACACGAAGAGGTTTGACATGCCCCACACCCGGTGGTCCGAGTCGATGACGCTCTCCCCGGGGGCCGTTCCCATCCGGCACCCACCTACGAGGTGGGCGTAGCGGTCGATCGTGAGGATGTCCTGCGCGCCGGCGGCCTCGAGGATGCGCACTAGGGTGGCCTTCGTGTAGGCGATGTTGGCGCGGTCGTTGTCGCACTGCGTGTAGTCGAACCGGGCGATAGGCATGCCGAACGCGTCCGGCTCGGCCGCAAGCGTCACGCGATTCTCGGCACGCGGGAGCAGCTCGCTCAGAGCTCCGATCGTCGCCCAGTGGTTGTAGTCGCGCATGTACTCGCGCAGAGCCTTGCCCCAGTGCCCGTCGGCGAGCACGTGCTCGGCCCAGCCGATCGGCAGCGGGGAGACGGTCTGCACGCTGAAGCCGCGCGCGAAGCCGCGCGTCTCGTCGGTCTCGTAGAACTGCTCGCTGGAGACCTCCGGCGGCGGGCCCTTGTACATTCGCAGCGTCTCGGGGAAGCGCCCCGCCACCTGCGGCGCCCCCTGGACCATCACGTAGCGCCCGACCTGATCTGCCCCGTTGCCCAGGCCGGAGCTCAGCAGCAGTCGCGGGCTCTCGATCGAGTACCCGGCCACGACCACGGCGCTCGCGCGCTGGAAGCCTTCGCGCCCGTCGCGAACGTAGGTAACGCCGGTGCACGCGCCGCTCTCGCCGGCCTCGACCCGGATGGCCATCGAGTCGGCCCGGATCTCGACGCCGTGCTCCAGGGCGTCGGGGACGTGTGTCACGAGCGGCGAGGCCTTCGCGCCCACCTTGCAGCCCTGCAGGCAGAAGCCGCGGTAGATGCAGTGCGGGCGGTTGCCGAACGTCCCGTTGGTGATCGCCACCGGCCCCACGCGCATCTCGATGCCGCACGCTCGCGCTCCTTCCCACGCCCGCTCGGCCGCGCCGCTGACCGGATGTGGACCGTGGGGGTAGCCGTGCGGATCGCCCCACGGCCAGTGCTGGCCGGCCACCGGCAGCTCCTGCTCGAGGCGCTCGTAGTGCCCTTTGAGGTCTGCGTAGGCGATCGGCCAGTCGGCTCCGACGCCGTCGCGGCTGAGCGTCTCGAAGTCCGATGGGTGAAAGCGCGGGGTGTATCCCGCGAAGTGGACCATCGAGCCGCCCACGCCGTGTCCGCAGTTGTTCTTGCCCAGCTCGACCGGGTCCTCGCCGCCGACGATGCGGTTGGCGTTCCAGTAGATGTGGTGCGCGCCCTCCTCGTCCGATACCCAGTCGGTGTCGGGGTCCCAGAACGGCCCGGCCTCGAGCACGACGATGCGCCAGCCGTGACGGGCCAGGCGCTGGGCCAGCACGCTGCCCCCGGCGCCGCAGCCGACGATCGCCAGGTCGACCTCGTCGTCGTCGCGGTAGGTGCGCATCCGATCGCGTCCGGGAACGCGGCGATGGTCGACGTCGAGCAGAAAGCGCGA
>Ga0208612_1001306_pt1 | contig 10382 bp, 8 predicted proteins | sample AntDryMetagUQ889_FD_188089 | JGI IMG/M metagenome (GOLD analysis project Ga0208612, IMG submission 188089) | Polar desert microbial communities from Antarctic Dry Valleys - UQ889 (SPAdes) | ecosystem: Environmental > Terrestrial > Soil > Desert | place: Antarctic Dry Valleys | collected 2008-12-31 | reverse complement strand
CCGCCACGAACTAGCCGACGCTCATGCTCGAGCGTCTGGACCGACTCCCCACCACCTTGGAGGGCTCCAAGGCCCGGTTGCTGTGGCTGCTCTCGATCGGAGCGAGCCTCGTCGGTCTAGTGGGCTGGGGCACCCAAAGCCTTGGTGGGGGTGTAGTGGCCCTCTGGAGCTTCTGTCTTGCCGCGGCCGCCCTCGCGTTGGTCCTGCCCCTGTCGTACGCGCTCGTTTCGCCCTTGTACATGGGCGTGCTCGGGTGGCTGGTCGACATGCTGCCTCTCGTCATCCTTCTGGGATGGGGAACCGTCGTGGTGCGGTGGGCCCTTGGGGTCCTGCGCGAGCGGAGGTGGCCTCGTGGCGGCCGCATGACTTGGATCCCGATCGGTCTGGTGATCTGGACGGGACTCGGCATCTTGGTCATCACGTCACTCGACTTCAAGCACTTCCTGTTGTTGCTGGGCATCCAGATCCTCGCGAGCGGCGCGGTGCTGGCGGTCATGGACAGGCTCGAGCTCCTCGTCGACAGGACGCGGCTGGTCTCGGCCCTCGGTGGCTTCATCGTGCTGCTGTCGGTGGCGGTATTCGCGCAGTGGATCGGCGTCGACATCGAGGCGTTGCAGAACGGCGAGGTCCGCAAACGGGTCGAGGCCGCTTACGGCGTGGACGCGTTCCCCAACAACATCGGGATGATCAAGTACGCGCGCTCCGTCAATGCCGGATCACTCGAGCTCCGTCAGAAGATGGAACGCTTTGCGTCGAGTAACGAGGGCGTTCCGTCCTTCGAGGTCTTCCGACCGAAGTTCCAGGCATACGAGAACAGCCTGGTGGTTCGGTTCGATGGCTCGGCTCGGCCCTATGAAGGCGAGCTTGCAAGTACCGGCGTCCGCCTTCTTTACGACAACGTGGGCCTGGCGCCCGCCAACACCGTGCCCAGGATGCGCTCGTTCCCACGCAACGCTCTGACCTACGCCGGGATCTGCGCGGCCCTGTTTCCGCTGGCGTTCTTCTTGCTCTGGACAAGGCGAACTCGGCTCGGCTGGGCCGTGCTGATCGCGAGCTTGTTCGGCGTCGGGTTCTCGCTCGCGCGCGGGGCCTGGGTCGCGATCGCTCTCGGGATCGTTTATCTGGTGGTGGACGGCGTCATCACCAAGCGACAGAAGACCTCGGTCGTGATCGCGTTCCTGGCGGCTGCACTGGTGCTGACCGGTGTGTTCCTGGCCAAGTACAAGGTGGATCCCTTGAATGGACGGGCGGGCGGTGGGGCCAGCGTCAACACGCGCGACGACCTCTATCGCGACACCTTTGACATCGTGAAGAAGAACCCGCAGTACGCGTTGCTCGGATACGGGACGGAGGCTCCGCGTACGGAGAGCGGCACGAACAAGGAGGGCACCCGTTACGTCCCGCGCGCCGGGACCCACTCCACCTACCTGAATTATCTCTTCCGCACGGGGATCCCCGGCGCCCTCATGATTTTGTTCCTCTACGGAGGCGTGGCGGTGCACTCAAGCATGGCCGCGTTGCACAGACGTGGAGACGAGCAGTTGTTCGCGACGCTGTCGTCGATGTCGATAGTCATAGCAGCGGCCCATGCCGTGATCTTGAGCCTCTACGTCGAGCCCATCTACACGCTGGTGATCTCTTTGTTGCTTGGAGTTGCGATGGCGGGTTCGTGGAACCTGCCGGGCTCTCTGTGGCGGCGTCCGACGGATAACCCGCGCCACTCTTTTCTCGATCGTGGTCGGAAAGCGACCGCGATTGCAGAAAGAGCATGAGCCAACCCGAGGAGAAGCGGCTCTCGACCGAGGCCGCGGCCGACATCAAGGTCGTTGCCAAGGGCGGCGCTATCCAGTTGGTGGGCCAGATCACCGAGCGATTGCTCTCCTTCTTCTTCCAAGCGGTGTTCGTCCGGATTCTCGGACCGGCCCCTTACGGCCTTTACAAGCAGGTGCAGCAGCTGCTGATGAACTCCTCACAGTTGGGCCTGGCGGGGTTCAACTACGCGGGCATGCGCTTCATCACCAAAGCGAGGGCCGAGGGCAACCATGCCGCGGTCACGGGAACCATGCGCGTCGCTCTGAGCGCATCCGGTATCGCCTCGCTGTTGGTGTTTGCCGCCTTGATGGTGTTCGCTTCGGCCCTGGCCGAGCCGTTCGGCGAATCGTCGGCACAGGACGCGGAGCTGACCCGCCTGATCCGACTAGGAGCCGCGTTCGTTCCTTTGTTCGCGATCTTGCAGGTGTTGCGTTATTGCACGCAGGCTTACAAGACGATGGCTCCGTCGGTCATCGCCGGCAACATCGTGCGGCCGGTGACGCGCTTCGGGCTCGGGGTGGCGGTATTGCTCGCGGGCTTCGAAGTTGCTGGAGCGGTCGTGACGTTCACGATCAGTGCTGCGGTAGCGGCTCTGGTCGCGGCCTGGTACCTGCGACGCATGCTGACGAAGGACGAACGCGCCGCCACGCCACACGCCGAGGCCGGTCCTATCGTTCGGTTCGCACTGCCGCAGGCCGGTGCGTCTCTGCTGGGCATCCAGACCCTGGGCCTCGGCATCCTGATCTTGGGCGCCCTCAGCACGGACAGGGCCGTGGGCTTGTTCGCCGTCGCCCTTTCGCTGCAGGGCCTGGGCAACGTCTTCCTCGGCGGCATCGTGAACATCTGGGCCCCGGTGGTCTCCGATCTGCATTCGAGGGGTGAGATCGCCCGGCTCGGCTCCCTCTACAAGACGATCAACCGTTGGATCGCAACGTTCTCGTTGCCGTTCCTCGCTGTTCTGATGCTGGAGCCGGATGTGCTCCTGCTCTTCTTCGGGGACAAGGCTCGGGGCGCCGAGTCGATCATCGTTCTGCTGGCGATAGGCAACGTCTTCTACACGGGCACCGGCCCGACGGGTTATCTGATCTCGATGACAGGTCATCCCGGGCTCAACTTCGTGAACTCCGCGATCTCGGTGGCTGCTTACATCGGCTTGGGCCTCTGGATCGTTCCGGAACACGGGGCCGTGGGCATGGCGGCCGTCGATCTCGGCGTGACCGCGTTCATCAACATCCTGCGCGTCGTCGAGGCGAAGATGCTGGTCGGCCTGCAGCCGTTCGGGAAGAACTTCTTCAAGCCGGTGGTTGCCACGCTGGCCGGAGCCGGTGTGTTGCTCGCTTCTCGCCTCGTCACCGAGAACACGCTTGCAGAAGTGGCAGCCATCGCGATGGCCGCCCTGGCCTACATCGCGGTGCTCAAGGTGTTGGGGCTCGACGAAGAGGAGCAACTTGTTTGGAAGCGGATCCGTCGTCGCGCCTTCAAGCGCGGTGGGAACGAGAAGGCTGAGTAAGGTCGCCGGGATGACTGTCGACAAGAGGGCGCTTCGCAAGAGCTTGCGCACGAACTTCAATCCCGGCCCCCGTGACCATCTGAATCGGGTCCTGTTGAGAGCGCGCCAAAGCGCTCATCTTCCTGCGTTGTTGATGGGCAAGAAGCTGGATCGTCCGATCTTCATCGTCGGGGCACCGCGCTCGGGAACCTCGATGCTCTACGCGATCTTGCGGACCTCTAGCAAGCTGTCGCACTGGCCCGGGGAGGCTCACGAGGTCTGGGAGGCCGACCACCATCCCGCTCTTCGGGGATGGAGCTCTAACGCTCTGGGGGCCGACGATGCCGACCCTCACACCGCAGAGCGGATCAGGCGGGCCTTCTTCCTAGTCACGGGTCCGAACTCTCGCCTCATCGATAAGACCCCTCGCAACGCCTTGCGCATCCCGTTCATCGATGCGGTCTTCCCCGATGCTCGCTTCGTCTTCTTGCAAAGGGACGGCCGCGACAACATCAACTCCTTGATCAACGCTTGGCGGACGCCGCGCTACCGCACCTACGAGTTGCCGCAGCCACACTCGATCCCCGGTGTCGATCCCAAGTGGTGGAAGTTCACGCTGTACCCGGGCTGGCAAGATGACGCAGCAGGGCCGCTGGAAGTGGTGTGCGCCAAGCAGTGGAAGTTGTCCTACGACCACGCGCTCGATGCGCTTGGAGGCATCCCACAGGAACGGTGGGTGCCGGTCCGCTACGAGGAACTGGTCGAGGCCCCGGAAGATGGCGTGGGACAGATCATGTCGTTTCTCGACTTGCCCTACGACCCCGCAGTTCAGGCGAAGGCCGCGGGGGCGCGCACCAAACCCGTGAACGTCGTGACCCCGCCCGAGCGAGGCAAGTGGCGACGGGAGAACCCCGCCGAGATCGAGAACATCTTGGCCCTGATCAAGCCGACGATGGAGAAGTTGGGCTATGGAGACTGAACTGCGTTCGCTCGACATGTCGAGCCGTACCTTCGCGGACCTAACAGCGGAGCTGTCTGCGTTCGTGGCGGACAAGGGGGACGGTCTGGCCAGTGTCTTCGTCCCTCACGCGACCGCGGGCATCGCGATCATGGAGACGGGCTCCGGCTCCGAGCCAGACCTGGAAGAAGCACTCGGCCGCCTCCTGCCGCGGGACGATCGCTGGCAGCACAGCCACGGCTCGAAGGGCCACGGAGCAGACCACGTCCTGCCCGCATTCATCTCTCCCAGCGCCACGATCCCGGTGATTGGAGGACAACTGCAGTTAGGCACCTGGCAGAGCATCGTCTTCGTAGACACCAACCGCGACAACCCCCAGAGAAAGGTCCGGTTCTCGTTCCTCGCAGGCTAGCGTCCAACGGTCCGCTTTGGCCCCCCGGCACGCACTTTGTCCCTATCGGTGCGCTTAACGCATCGCTGGGGGCAAAGTGACGGTGTTCAGGCTTTGGCCAGGCTCCGGATCTTCGCTACGGGCGCACCCGCGATTCCAGCGCGAGCCTTGAGACGCGCAGACAGACTGGGTTTGGGGTAGCGGCGCTCGAAGCCGAGCTCGCTGAGTACGTCCCCAGCGACGGCCTCGAAGATCTCCATGTGTTCGGGGGGCATGTCGGTCTTCCACGAGCGCACCCGTCTGATCGGCTGCTCGGTCACGTGCTTGTTGTACTTGTCGGCCCGTGCCAACGCGCCCTTCTTGGTCTCTTGCGGATCGAGCATAGCGGGGTGGAAGTCGGCGCCGACGAAGGCGCAGATGTCTTTGACCTCGCCCTCGTTGTCCTCGACGAGGTCGGTGTACATGATCTCGATGTAACGGCCGCGCTCGAGTTCTCGACCGTCACGCAGTCCCTTAGCTACACGATTGGCCCACAGCTCCGCGGCCTTGGCAACGTTCGTCGGTCCGAACGGGACGTCTGCATAGGAAAGGGCAACGTCGCGGCCGTCGCGGATCAGATGGATGAACCTGCTCGTGGGGAACAACGCGGCTAGTTCGGGGATGTTGAGGACGTACCGAGGTGTCTTGTCGCCCCAGCGCGACTTGGCTTGCGCATGCGCGAAGGCCGTATAGGCGGCGGTGATGGCATCCGAATAGGAGGCGCGGGTGAGCCCGTGAAGCTGCGCTTGGACCGCCTCGATCGGTAGCTCCCACGCCGCGAAGCGCTGATGCGAGGCGAGCTGATGAAGGAAGTCGCCGACCTCGACCTCGGCCGTGCCGGGGCGCAACTCGGTGATGAATCGTGACTCCGGCGGCACCGCGATGTCTGGATGAGCGTTCATCGTTAGACGCAAGAAAGTCGTTCCTGAGCGCGCCGACCCCACGATGAAGAAAGGCGCAGGAGGTTGCAGGCTCATCGACCCGCCCTAGAGATAACCGAGGTCGCGCAGGTGCTGCTCGATCGTGGCCTCGTCCTCATCTGACAGAGGTGCATCCTCGTTCGTCACGGTTGATGCCTCAACCTTGGCCAGGAAGGATTCGAGTGGCTGAGCCACCTCGGGGTAGCGCGAGTAGACGTTGCGTTTCTCGTTGGGAGCCCCGCCTCCGTTGAGCTTGTAGAGGGCGGGCTTCCCCGTTCCTGCGCGCAGCAACTTCCAGTCGGCGGTTCGTGCACCGGCGATGCGGTTGCCCTCTAGCTTGACGCCGACGGCCTCCATGTATGCCGGCTCCTCGGGCAGCGAGCCACCCTCGATCAGTGGACGCAAGCTCCGACCGTCGATCCCCTCGGGTATCGGAAGGTCGCAGAGGTCGCAGAGGGTTGGGAACAGGTCCACGTGGCGTACCTGCTCGTCGATCAACGCCGTGCCCACGCGCGGCCCCGCGATGATCAGAGGCACCCGAACGAGGTGCTCGTGGAGCGCGAAGCCGTGGCCCACGGACAGTGACTGGAACTTCTGGTCCAGGGCCGGGAGCCAGCTCTTCAGTTTGAGCGTCTTGCGCGACTTGCGAGCCAGCCGGATCAGCTTCTGCTGCAGTGGGGTGTCGGGATAGTCCTCGCCGTGGTCGCCCGTGATGACCACGATCGTGTTGTCGCCACAGGCGTCGTAGACGGGCTGCAGCCACTCGTCCGTCGCCTTCACCGCAGCTTGGTAGCCCGCCTTGTCCCACCGCTTCGTGAAGTCGGGGGGAGCGCGGTAGGGCCGGTGGACTTCCCAGATGTGCAACAACATGAACCACGGGTCGACATAGGAATTCATCCTGGCCACGACCTCGTCGCGCCATTCGAAGAAGGGGACCTTGTAGCCCTGGCGGTGGTTGGCGTCTTCGAATCCGCGCAGCACGCCCGTCTGGGGAAGGAGCGGCCCCGTGACCTCGGCGTGCGTGTGGTAGCCGCCGCCCGCGAAGGCCTCGGCCATCGTCGTCAGCGAGCTCGAGAGCCGGTAACCCTGGAGGCCCCGGACGCCGTGCTTGGGCGGGTAGCAGCCGGTCAGGATCGACGAGAACGACGGTGTGGTCGACGTCGTGGTGGACACGCAGTGCCTGAACGCCGTGCCCGAGCGGGCGTAGCGGTCGAAGGTCGGCGTGGGGATCTGGGGGCCGAAGACGGCGTCGGCTCGCAGCGAATCGACGGCGAGCAGAAGGACGTTCGGCGCGGGCAATCAGGCCTCCGGGTCAAGGGATCGCAACAGGTAGGGGCCCATCCTACCGGCGAGGCATCCTCCGGGACCGGCTGCACCCGGTCCTTCCAATCTCCAGAGCCTGCGTCCGGCCCGGGATGGCACACTCCTCGCCATGCAGAGGCGGTTCACGACGATCGAGGTCCTCGGCCTCCCCGTCACCAAGCTGACGCCCCCCCAAGCCCTCGCCGAGATCGAGCGCATATACGAGCATGAGGCCCCCGCCGTGATGGCCTATGCGAACGCTCACACCTTGAACCTCGCCGTCTCCGATCCGGCCTATCGACAGGTCCTGTCCCGGGCCGCGATCGTGCTGAACGACGGTGCCGGTATCGCCTTGGCCGCTCGCATCAACGGTGAGCGATTCCCCGCCAACCTGAACGGCAGCGACTTCAACCCCGAGATCCTCGGCCTAGCTGCGCGCAAGAGCTGGCCGGTGTTCTTCCTAGGTGCCGGGCCCGGGGTAGCCGAGCGGGCGGCGGCGGCCATGCGCGAGCGCTATCCAGCATTGCAGGTGGCGGGATGCCGTGATGGCTACTGGGCCCCCACTGAAACGCCACAAGTGATCGAGACGATCAGGGCTTCAGGCGCGACCGTAGTGATGACCGCGATGGGTAACCCCCTTCAGGAGATGTGGCTCGCCGAGTACCTAACGGCGACCGGGGCCCGACTGGGTGTAGGCGTCGGGGCCTTCTTCGATTTCGCGGCCGGGGAGGTCGCGCGAGCCCCGGCTTGGATGAACAGGTGGGGGGTCGAGTGGATCTTCAGGCTCGCTCAGGAGCCCCAACGCCTGTGGCGGCGTTACGTCGTCGGCAATCCCGTCTTCCTGGGTCGCGTGTTGAAAGCACGACTCACTCGCCGAGGGCGCTCGAGCTGAGCTAGGCGGCCTCGCGCGCGCAATCCAGCCCCGCCTTGAGCTCGTCGGGAGTGAGAGCGGTCAAGAAGATCCGCTCGTCAGCACGTTCTCGAAACTCTCCCAGCGCATCTTCGGCCGGCGCGTTGTCGGCGATCGTGTACTCGCGCAGGAAGCGCGCTACGTCCTCGGGCCGCACGTCGTTCGCTTCCATCTCCTTCTTGTTCAACATGATCTGGTAGCCGCGATTCGACAGGATCAGCGGTTCATCGGGCGTGACCTCGTCGAAACGGGCTTCGATGTCTTTGCTCGTCTCCGTCATGATGATGTTCCAGCCACCGGTGTTCTCCGGATATGGCGTCATCCCGTGGTCCGCGGTGATCCCCAACACGTACTCGTCACGCCCGACGGTTTGATCGAGGAAGCGAACGATCTCTCGCAGTTGACGGTCCTGTTCCTCCAGAGCCTCCTTCTCTTCTGGCTCGACCATGTTGTACTCGTGACCCACCAGGTCCGTGCTCTTGTAGTTGACGAAAAAAAGGTCTGCCACCTCGTCCTGTCCGTAGCCTTCGTTGACGAGAAGCTCTTTCATCTTCTCGGTTTGGAAGATCGACCAGGCCGGCGTGAAACGGACCTTGCCGTCGATCGGCGACAGCGGATTTCCCAGCCAGCGTTGGTCGCTCTCGCCGTCCCGCTGATCGACCTCGTCGATGGCCTCCTGTAGACCCACGTTCCCCAGCAGGTATTCGGGCAGGGCGTAGAAGTCCGGGCTGGTGCGGAACTCGACGGTGGAGAAATCGTCCATCACCGCGCTGTCGAGGTCCCCGCCCTCCATCTGCGCACCGTGTCCGATCATCCCCAGGTGCCAGTTGTCGCGAGCCATCATCCCGACCAGCGGCACGTTTCCGTTCGCCTGGTCCCAGGTATCGCCGAGCGTGGGAGTGCGAAGGAAACGCGGGGAAGCGCCTTCGTAGGCGTCAACGGTCTTGTTGCCGATCCTCATGCGCGTGTCCGACAACCCATGACGCTGGGGAAAGTTTCCTGTTCCGATCGTGGCGTGGATCGAAGGCGTGATGGAAGGCGATGATCCGACCGCGGCCTGCGTGTAGTTGGCCCCCGCATCCATAACCTTCTGCAGCTCTGGCCACGAGTCGGGCCACTGCTCGAGAACGTTGTCACCGCCTCCATCCCACACGACGGTGAGGATCAGCTTCGGGATCCCGTTCCGCTTGGCCTCGGGAAGGAGTGCTTCCGTGAGCGGCTTTCCGTCGACCTTGTTGCGGAGCTCGAAGTCGAGCAGCTCTGCGTACGTCGGGACCAAGTCTGCAACGGTTGTGGTGCGTTCGCTGCTGACTCCGGGCTTGATGAATCCCTTCCCGTAAAGGACAAGAGGAACGTCCTGCGTGTACGCGAACGGTGTTGAGTGCCGCGTGTTGTACTGGTTCGGCAATCTCTCGATCGTCAGGATGTCGCCCGAGCGGCCGGGAACGTACCCTCGCCAAACGCGCTCGAGGATCTCGAGTGGGATGTCACAGGCGCGGACGATCTTGGTGCGACCCTCTTCCGGTCCCTCCTCGCGATCGGTCAGATACAGGTAACCGCCACCAGCTCCGCCGATCAACAGACCGGTCAGCAGCAGAGGCATGAATCTCTTCTTCTTGCGCCTGAACAGGGCCGGGGCGCGCGAGGAAGGTCGGAAAGCAGCCATGCTTCGAAGGTACTCTGCTCGCCGTGGAATCCAACGACAACAGGGTGGGGTCGGCCTTCGTCATCGCCACCTACAACCGCCCGGACGACCTGGCGCGCACGGCCGAGAGTCTCATCGCACAGAGCGTGCTCCCCTCCGAGCTTTGCATCGTCGATGCGAGCCCCGAAGCCCCCTCTCGCGCGCGCATCGAGGAGCTTTGCGCGCGCGCCGGCCTCCCGCTCGATTATCACCACCCAGCCCCCAAAGGACTCACCGTCCAGCGCAACGTGGGCATCGACCGGACCAAGGGGGACCCGCTCTTCTTCATCGATGACGACGTCTGGATGGCGCCCGATTGCCACGAGGAGGTCTTGGCGGAGTACGAGCGGTGGGGGCCCGAGCTCGGTGGCGTCAGGGCCACGCCGGTGCACCCAGCGAAGCCTTCGTTGATCACCCGCATCTACCGCCGCATCTTCGGCATCGGCGGGTGGTGGCCGGAGGCGAGCGGCAAGGTACGTCCCGGCTTCTACGCGGAAGGTGTGTCGGATTCTGCCGGGGTGCGCAAGCTCGAGTATTTCAACGGTTGGTTCATGTCGTATCGGCGCGAGGTGTTCGAGCACGAGCGGTTCGATGAGGCGTTGTCGGGCTACGGCTACAAAGAAGACATCGACTTCTCGTACCGGATATCGCGTCGCTATTCCCTCGTGCAGACGCCGAAGGCCCGATGCGATCACCTCAAGAGCCCCAGTGCGCGCTTGAACTCGCACAACCTGCAGCGGATGAACCTGGCGAACCAGTTCTATCTGCACCGCAAGCTCATGCCACAGGATGGTTTGCACAAAGCTGCACTGTGGTGGGCGTGGCTGGGTCTGTTCATCCTCAACATAGGCAAGGCGGCACAGACGAAGGACACGGG
>Ga0208612_1001305_pt1 | contig 10395 bp, 12 predicted proteins | sample AntDryMetagUQ889_FD_188089 | JGI IMG/M metagenome (GOLD analysis project Ga0208612, IMG submission 188089) | Polar desert microbial communities from Antarctic Dry Valleys - UQ889 (SPAdes) | ecosystem: Environmental > Terrestrial > Soil > Desert | place: Antarctic Dry Valleys | collected 2008-12-31 | reverse complement strand
CCGAGATCGACTACACCTTGAACTGGATACCGTTCGGCGGCTTCGTGCGGATCCTCGGGCAGGATGATTTCTCCATCAAGCAGCAGGGCGAAGGCGATCCGCGCGCCTTCACCTCGAAGCCCTGGTGGGCCCAGGCGATCGTCCTCGTGGCAGGCGTGACCATGAACTTCGTCCTCGCGCTGGTCGTTCTCACGGCCGCGTTCGCGATGGGGACGACCGGGCCAACGGGCGAGGTGCGCGTCGCCGAACGCGGGGTCGCGGCGGGCTCACCAGCCGAGGTCGCCGGCTTCCAGCCGGGCGACATCGTGGTGAGCGTCGACGGGCGCAAGGTGTCGACCACGCGCGAGCTCATCCAGTACACGCGCCGCAACGTCGAGAAGGAGATCGCACTCGAGGTCATGCGCAACGGCCGCCCGATCCCGACAGTGCGGGCGATCCCACGAGCGGAGCCGCCCGAGGGCGAAGGACCACTCGGGATCAAGATCGAGGACGTCCAGGGGCCGATGGCGGTCGGCGTTCCGGAGGCCTTCGGGCAGGCGTGGGCGCTCAGCGGCGAGGTCGTCACGCAGATCCTGGAGCTTCCCGGACAGCTGATCGGCCGAGGCGGCAGCGGCACCGGCCCGGCGCCGGAGGTCACGGGGCCCGTCGGCATCTTCCAGGTCACGGGGCAGGTCGCCGAGCTGGGTCTCCCGACACTGCTCAAGCTCGTCGGGGTCCTCTCGGTGAACCTCGGTGTTCTCAACATCGTGCCGTTCCCCGGTCTCGACGGCGGGCGCCTCTTCTTCGTGCTCGTCGCGGGGCTTTTCCGCCGCAGGCTCTCACCGCAGCTCGAGGCGGGCATCCACGCGGCCGGGTTCGTCCTCCTGCTCGCTCTCCTCGTCCTGGTGAGCATCAGCGACATCCGCCGCGCGGTCGGCGGCTGAGTCCCAGGGGCCTCCACGCTCGGGGGCCTGGCTCGGGTTCGGTCTCAGACCCCGCGCAGGCGCCCCGCGATGCGCTCCAGCGTCGCGGGCTCGGCCGTCGTGGGACGCCACGGCGGAACGAGCGGGTCGTCGCGGTAGCGCGGCACCACGTGGACGTGGTAGTGGAAGACGCTCTGCCAGCCGGCCGCCTCGTTCGACTGGAAGAGCGTCACACCCTCACAGGCGAGCCGATCGCGCTGCAATTCGGCGACGCGTTTGGCCGCCCGAGCGACGTCCCCGAGGTCCGCGGGGGCGATGTCGAAGATGTTGCGTGCGTGCCGCTTCGGGATGACCAGGGTGTGGCCCTCGGTGGCGGGCGCGATGTTGAGGAAGGCGAGGACGCTGTCGTCCTCGTAGACACGGGCGCTCTCCGCCTCACCGGCCACGATGCGGCAGAAGATGCAGTCCGCGGCATGGACGCTCATGCGAACCGGAACCGCGTCGCGGTCGTGTTGAAGTCCTCGAACCTCCACGCGAAGGCCTTCACCGGCCGGATGGCGACGAGGCGATCGCCTACCCAGTGCTTTGGATCGGGTGTGTAGCCGTACGGCTTCGTCGCGTACGACGCGATGATCGCGTTGGCCAGCGTCGGGTGCGGCGTGAGCCACTCGACGCGTCCTTCGATCATGATCGCGAGGCCCTCGGCCTCGACGCTCGCGGCGATGCGCGGGTCGCGCGCGAGGTTGCGCGCCCAGCGCGTGTCCGAGCCACCCTCGAAGTAGAGGCTTCCATCGATGAACGCGCCCCACTGCTGGATGACGTGTGGCGCACCCGCGTCGTCGGTGGTCGCGATCCAGTAGCGTGGCGCTCCACCCAGCGCACGCTCGACCTCGCCCCACGGGAGCATCCCTTCGGGTGCGTGCGGAATGCCGTATCCGGGGATGTGGGGGCGCGTCGCGCGAGGCGGGTCCTTCGCCATCGCCACGACGATAGCGACCATCGAATCAACGCACGCGACGATGAGGCAGGCTCGGTCGCTCGGGTACGCTCGTCTGTCCATGACAGCGCCGGTCGTTCACGTCCGCGGGCTCACGAAGATCTACAGGGTGCACGAGCGCGCGACGGGGCTCGGCGCGACGTTCCGCTCGCTCGTGAAGCGCACGTACAAGGACGTTCCCGCCGTGTCGGAGATCGATTTCGGGATCGCGTCCGGCGAGGTCGTCGGATTCCTCGGGCCGAACGGGGCGGGGAAGACCACGACGCTGAAGATGCTCTCGGGACTGCTCTTCCCGACCAGTGGTGAGGCCAGCGTGCTCGGCCACGTGCCGTGGCGGCGCGAGGACCGCTTCCTCCGGCGCATGACGCTGCTCATGGGCAACCGCACGCAGCTGGTATGGGACATCCCGGCGGCGGATTCGTTCCTCGTGCTGAAGCAGATCTACGACATCGGCGACGCGCAGTACCGGGAGACTCTGGACGAGCTCACGGAGCTGCTCGAGCTTGGGCCGCTCCTGCACAAGCCCGTGCGGCAGCTCTCGCTCGGCGAGCGGATGAAGGTCGAGTTCGCCGCGGGGCTCCTGCACCGCCCTGAGGTCGTGTTCCTCGACGAGCCGACGCTCGGTCTCGACGTGTCGATGCAGGCCCGGATCCGCACGTTCATCAGGGAGCTGAACCGGCGCAGCGGCGGCACGATCCTGCTCACGAGCCACTACATGGACGACATCGTCGCGCTCTGCCGCCGCGTCATCGTCATCCACCACGGGCGGATCCTGTACGACGGAGGACTCGCCGACCTGGCGGAGCGGATGGCGCCCTACAAGCTCGTCGGTGCGACCCTGCGGGACGGCGCGCTCGGCCGGGATCTCTCCGCGTATGGCGATGTCGTATCGAGCGAGAACGGCGTCGTGCGGCTCCGTGTCCCGCGCGCCGAGGCCGCCGAACGGACCGCCCGCCTCGTCCGCGATCTCGAGAGCGGCCTGGCCGATCTGTCCGTCGAGGACCCCCCGATCGAGGAGGTGATCGATCGCGTCTTCTCGGGAGAGCAGGTCACCGACCACCCTTCCTCGCCTGAGCTCGCGGAGGCGACCCGGTGAGGCTCGCGACGTATCGCGCGCTGCTCGTCTGGCAGCTCCAGCAGGCGGCGCAGTACCGCGTGCAGGCGCTCCTCTGGATGCTCTTCTCCATCATCCGTCCGATCATCTTCCTCGCCGCGTGGGCGGCGGTCGCCACGACGCAGGGCGGCAGCGTCGGCGGGTTCAGCGTCGGCGACTTCACGACGTACTTCGTGTGCCTGACGCTCGTGACGCACCTCACGATGGCCTGGAACTCGCACGAGTTCGAGTTCGAGATCCGGCAGGGGAGGCTCTCGCCGAAGCTCCTGCGACCGCTGCACCCGCTGCACTACAGCATCGTCGAGAACGCGGTCTTCAAGCTCACGACCATCGTTCCGCTCTCGCTCGTGCTGCTCGGGGTGGTGCTGACGTTCGGCGCGCGCTTCGACACGCAGCCGTACCACCTCGTCCTGTTCGTCCCGAGCATCATCCTCGCCGCGGCGCTGGCGTTCGTGTTCACCTGGGTCATCGCGACGCTTGCCTTCTGGGTGACACGGATGCGCACCGCGAACACGCTCTTCATGCGCGCGAGCTTCATCTTCGCGGGCCAGATCGCGCCGATCGCCCTCGTACCGGGCTGGCTCCAGGCGCTGAGCTACGCGCTGCCGTTCTGGTACATGCTCGGGGCGCCGACGGAGATCCTGCGCGGCTCGACGAGCCTCGAGGCGTCCCTCCTCATCATCGCGGCACAGGCCGTCTGGCTCGCGATCGCCTGGGTCGGGTTCACGTTCGCCTGGCGCGCCGGCCTCCGCCAGTACTCGGCCGTTGGTGCATAGCGTGGGCCGGTACCTCCGGATCTTCGGCTCGTTCGTCTCGACGGAGTTCCAGTTCGAGCTGGAGTACCGCACGAACTTCTTCATGGGCATCTTCGAGATGCTCCTGGTCATCGGCACGAGCCTCGGCGCCGTGCTCGTCATCTTCTCGCACACGGGCTCGCTGAACGGCTGGTCGCTGCCGCAGATGGTCGCGCTGACGGGCGTCTACTACCTCGTGCAGGGCCTCACGAACATCGTGTTCGCCCCGAGCTTCGAGCGCCTCATGGAGCACGTGCGGCAGGGGACCCTCGACTTCACGCTGCTCAAGCCCGCGAGCGCCCAGTTCCTCGTGAGCACCCGGCATCTGAGCCTCGTCCGCATCGTGGACCTCCTCATGGGCGTCGGGGTGATGGCCGCGGGCCTGGTGATGCTCGGGAACGCGGTCAGCCCGGCTTCCCTGCTGGTGTTCCTCGTGACCCTCGTGGCCGGGACCGCCTGCGTCTACGCGCTGCTGCTCACGCTCGTGACCTTCTCGTTCTGGTTCGTACGCATCGAGAACCTCCTCGCGATCTTCTGGGCTTTCACGGACGCCGGCCGGTTCCCGATCGATGTCTACCCGGGATGGCTGCGGCTCACGCTCGCGACCGTCGTGCCGATCGGCATCGCGGTCACGGTGCCGGCGGAGGCTATCTCCGGTCGGCTCTCTCTCGAGACGCTCGGGCTCATGCTCGCCGGGACCGTGCTCTCGGTCGGCTTCTCGTCGTGGTTCTGGCGGCGGGGGCTGCGCTCGTATACGGGAGCGAGCGCCTAGGAGAGCCTGCCGCCCCAGTCGCCGGGGTCGACGTCGGCGATCGATTGCGAAAACGTCCAGCGGTGTCCGCCGATGTCGACGACCGTGTACTGCCGCTCCCCGTACGGAAAGTCTGTGGGCGGTTGCAGGATCCGAGCGCCGACCTTCACCGCGCGCATGGTGTCGGTCGGCATCCTCGACCCGCACGAGGACGGATCGTGCCGCTGACGAGCCCTCGCCCTTCGTCACGATCACCGCTGACTTGCCGATCATCTCGCGCTTGCGGTCGCGAGTGAGATCACCAGGTCGGCCAGCGGGCGGTAGTGCTCGGTGAGGTCGTTGCGCCAGGGCTCGGCCCGCCGCGCCAGCTCGCTCACGACCATCCGGAAGATGACGGCGCGAAGCAGGAGCTGTTCCCAATCGGCGTAGTGCCCCAGGAGTCCGACGATCGAGGCGGCCGCGCCCTCCCAGGCGAGGGCATCTCCGATGACGAGCGCCGCACTGTATCCCGCCGGTCGCCAGTAGAGCGACAGGTCGATGAGCGCCGGCGGAAGGCCGTCCGCGAAGAGCACGTTGCCGACGAGATCGCCGTGGACGAGCTGGCTCGGCAGGACGAGCGGCCGGCGCATCGCGAGGAGTCGCTCCAGGTGCGGTACTCCGGCGAAGTCATCGACTGGCAGCTCGGCCCAGGCCACCCTGTCCGCGATCCGCCAGCGGTCTGACCGGCGCTCGATGAACTCCGGCCTCGCAACATCGGCAAGGGACGCGTGGAACGCTGCCGCTGCGCCCAGGAGCTCCGGCCACGTCGTGTTGCTGTGCTCACCTGCCAGGCGCGTCCACGCAGCCCAGCCGTTGACGATCCATCGGCCATCGCGCGCCGCGATCGGACGCGCGAGCCGGAAACCGCGCTGCTCGACGCGCGTCGCCAGCTCAGCGATCCACATCGCCTCCGCTTCGTCGTCGACAGGCCTGAGCACCGAACTCTCGGTCGCCCAGGCCCGACCACGCCCGCCCGGCAGGCCGATCGGAGCGTCATCGACGCCGAACGCCGACAGGACCGCAGGCGGTGGAGGATGAATCGCCGTGCTAGAGGATGCCCTTGGCCTTCTCCGCGTCCGCCGTGATGACCACGACCTTCTTCTTGCCCGCGCCCTCGCCGGCCACGTACGCCGCGTCGATGTTGATCTGGGCGTTCGCGAGCTTGCGTGCGACCTTGCCGAGTGCTCCGGGCTTGTCCTCGAGATCGACGACCAGCGCCTCGCGCTCGCCGTCGACCTTGAGCCCGGCGCCCTCGATCGCCTTCCGAGCCGCGGCGGCGTCGTCCACGACGATCCGGCAGTTGCTTCCGGATCCGGCCGCCGCACTGAAGGTGCTGATGTTGACCCCCGCGGCGCCGAGCGCCTCGGTGAGCTTCGCCAGACTACCCGGCTTGTTCTCGAGCGTGATCGACAGCTCCTTCGCCATGTCAACCTCCCCCTGGTGGTGAAGGGGCGAGCCTAGCGCACGGCAGATCCGTCGCACACATGCTGCGCGTACCCTTGTAGGCGTGAGCCTCGCGCCGTTGACCATGGACCTCAACCTTCCCGGGGAGGGGATCGGCCCGCGCCCCCGGCGGGCAAGCAAGCGGGTCTGGGTCGGCGGGACCGCCATCGGCGACGGTGCCCCGGTCGCGGTGCAGTCCATGTGCACGACGCTGACGCACGACGTCGACGCGACGATCCGCCAGATCGAGCTTCTCCAAGAGGCGGGCTGCGAGATCGCACGTGTCGCGGTGCCGGACAGGCGCGCCGGCGAGGCGCTGAAGGAGGTCGTGCGCCGCTCGATCCTCCCAATCGTCGCGGACATCCACTTCGACTACCGCCTCGCGCTCATGGCGCTCGAGGCGCGCGTGCACAAGCTCCGCCTGAATCCCGGGAACCTGCACAACAAGGACGGCATCCGCGAGGTCACCAAGCGCGCCCGGGAGCAGAAGACTCCCATCCGCATCGGCGTGAATCACGGCTCCATCGGCGACCGCGAGCCTGGTGAGCTACGCGACGAGGCGCAGCGCATGGTCGACCTCGCGCTCAGCGAGATCGCGATCCTCGAGTCGCTTGATTTCGACGACATCGTCGTGAGCGTGAAGGCGTTCGACGTGCCGACGATGGTCGCTGCGTACCGTCGCCTCGCGAAGGCCGTGCCGTATCCACTCCACCTCGGCGTCACCGAGGCGGGCACCCTGCTCTCGGGGTCGATCCGCTCGACGGCAGGCGTGAGCGTGCTGTTGTACGAAGGGATCGGCGACACGATCCGCGTGTCGCTCTCCGAGGACCCCGTGATGGAGGTCAAGGCTGGCTTCGACATCCTGAAGTCGCTCGGTCTGCGCGAGCAGGGCCTCACGCTCGTGGCGTGCCCGTCATGTGGCCGCGCGGACATCGATCTCATCCCGCTCGCGAAGGTCGCCGAGGAGCGCCTGCGCGCGCTACCCGTACCGATGAAGGTGGCCGTGATGGGCTGCGAGGTGAACGGGCCGGGTGAGGCGAAGGACGCGGACGTGGGGATCGCGGGTGGCGTGGGCAAAGGCGCGCTCTTCCGGAAGGGCAAGGTCGTCGGCGTGTACCCCGAGGCCGAGCTCATGGACGCGCTGTTGCGTGAGATCGACAAGATCCTGGTGGAGAACGGCAAGGAGCCCTACTCCGCGAAGGCCCCCAAGGCGTCGCACGCGGGACAGCTGACTCCCGGCCGCTCCGTGCCCGCCGGCCAACGGAGCTAGCCGGCGGGACCCGGCGCACCTCAACTACACCCTCGGAGTTCGTGACCTGAAGCAATCGACGCTCTTCGGCCATACCCTGCGGGAGGCTCCGGCGGACGCGCAGACGCCGGGGCACCAGCTCCTGCTGCGTGCGGCGATCGCCAGGCAGACCGCGTCGGGGTTGTACACCTGGCTGCCTCTCGGGTTCCGGGTCGCGAAGAAGGTGGAGCACATCGTCCGGGAGGAGATGGACCGTATCGGCTGCCAGGAGATGGAGATGCCGGTCATGACGCCGGCCGAGCTCTGGCAGGAGACCGGTCGCTGGGACTCGATGGACGCGATCCTGTTCAAGCTACGGGACAAGAGCGCCCACGAGTTCCTGGTGTCCTACACGCACGAGGAGGTGGTCACGCATCACGCGCGCAGCGAGATCCTGTCATACCGGCAGCTGCCTGCCATGGTCTACCACTTCCAATCGAAGGGCCGCGACGAGCTGCGACCGCGCGCCGGCCTGCTGCGCACGCGCGAGTTCGTGATGAAGGATGCCTACTCGATCGACGCGGACGCCGCCGGGCTCGATCGCTCATACGAGCTGCAACACCAGGCGTATGTCCGGATCTTCGAGCGCGTGGGGCTCGCCGCGGTGAGCGTGGAGTCGGACACCGGCGCGATGGGCGGCGACGTCGCTCACGAGTTCCAGGTCCTCACCGAGGCCGGTGACGACAGGATCCTGATCTGCTCAGGCTGCGACTACCGGGCCAACAACGAGAAGGCACAGCGGCGGATCGTGGCGGTCGCGGGAGGCCAGGCGGCCGCGCTGCCCTCCGAGATCTCGACGCCGGGGATCAGCACGATCGACGCGCTGGTCGCGAGCCTTGGCCTCGAGGCTGCCGACATCCTGAAGACGGTGTTGCTGAAGGGAAAGGACGGCGAGATCGTCGCGGTCGTGCTGCCCGGCGACCGGGAGGTGAACGAGGCGAAGCTCCGGAAGCTGCTCGACGTCGGCGACGTGCGGTTCGCCGACGAGGCGGACTTCCAGCGCGCTGGCGGCGTCGCGGGCTTCGTCGGGCCCGTGGCACTCCTGGCGCGTGTCGTCATCGACACCTCCGTGGGCGACCGCGGGTATGTCACGGGGGCGAACCGGAAGGATCAGCACCTCCGCGACGTCGTTGCGGGGCGGGACTTTCAGGGCGAGCGCGCCGACGTCCACGACGTTCGGGAGGGCGACCTGTGCGCGCGCTGTGGCGGTGCGCTCACGCTGCGGCGCGGCGTCGAGGTCGGGAACATCTTCAAGCTCGGCACGTACTACTCGGAGAAGATGGGCGCGACGTACCTCGCCGCCGACGGGGCCCGCAAGCCGTTCGTCATGGGCTCGTACGGCATCGGCGTGGGGCGCGTGGTCCAGACGATCATCGAGACGAACCGCGACGATCGCGGGATCGTGTGGCCATTCGCAGTCGCGCCGTTCGAAGTGCATCTCGTCGCCCTGCCGATGAAGGCCTCCCAGGTCCGGGAGACGTCTGATGCGCTCTACGCGATGCTGCGATTCGAGGGTGTGGACATCCTGTTCGACGACCGCGAGGAGTCCGCGGGCGTGAAGTTCGCGGATGCGGATCTCATCGGCATCCCGCTGCGCGTCACTGTCAGCACGCGCGGTCTGGCCGCCGGCACGATCGAGCTGAAGCTGCGCAACGAAGCGGAGGCGCGCCACATCGCCACGGCGGAGGCGGGGCGCGCGATCGCAGACACGATCCGGCGGATGCGTGAAGCGCGGTAGCGAGGGCCCGGGCGCGCCGGCCGCGAAGCCCGCGAGCGAACGCGCAGCCGCACCTGCGGCCAGGGGCGAGGAGCGCACGCTCGAAACGTCCCTCCGTCCTCAGCGCCTGGACGACGACGAGTACATCAACCAGGAAAAGCTGAAAGGGAATCTCCGCATCCTCATTCAGGCCGCGAAGGGCCGTGGCGAGGCGATGGAGCACGTCGCGCTGTACGGGCCGCCCGGGGTCGGGAAGACCTCGCTCGCGCACGTCATCGCGAACGAGCTCGGCGTCCAGATGCGCATCACGAGCGGGCCTGCGCTGGAACGCGCCGGGGACCTCGCGGCGATCCTCACCGACCTCGAGCCGGGCAGCGTCCTCTTCGTCGACGAGATCCACCGGTTGCCTCGGATCGTGGAGGAGGTGCTCTACCCCGCGATGGAGGACTACCGACTCGACATCGTCATCGGAAAGGGTCCGGGCGCGCGCACGCTGCGGTTGCCGCTGCCGCGTTTCACGCTGATCGGCGCGACGACACGGATCGGCCGGCTCTCGTCTCCACTGCGGGATCGCTTTGGCGCGATCTACCACCTGGACCTCTTTCGGACCGAGGCGCTCGAGCAGGTCGTGCGCCGATCCGCGGGCCTGCTCGCCATCGACGTCGCGTCCGAGGCGGCGCACGAGATCGCGCGACGCTCGCGTGGCACCCCACGGATCGCGAACCGGTGGCTCAAGCGGGTCCGCGACTTCGCGCAGGTCCGCCACGATGGCCGCGTGACGTTGCCGGTCGCGCGTGAGGCGCTGGCGGCGCTCGAGGTGGACGACGCTGGGCTCGACGACGGTGACCGCAGGCTGCTCCGCGCCATCGCGGAGAAGTTCGCCGGCGGGCCGGTCGGCCTCGAGACGCTCGCCGCCGCGACAAGCGAGGACGCTGAGACGATCGAGGACGTGTACGAGCCGTACCTGCTCCAGGAGGGCTATCTGAAGCGAACACCCCGCGGCCGGGTGGCCACCGAGCGCGCCTACCGTCACCTGGGCCTGGCGGTCCCGCGCGAGGCCGAGACGTTGTGGGCGGAGAACGCCTAGCGCGGCACGCGCCGTGCGTGATCGGGTCGCATGGAGTCGCTCGTTCCGCTCATGCTCATCCTCGGCGGTCTGGTCCTGGTGCTGATCGGCATCGCGAGCCTCGCCGGCCGGACGCTTGGTGTCGGGCGGGTGCCAGGCGACCTGCGGGCCACGAAGGGCCCGTTCACCTTCTACGCGCCGCTCGGCGCCTCCCTGCTGCTCAGCGTGGTGCTCACGGTCGTGCTGAATCTCGCCTTCTGCACGGGCCCGAGGTGAGCGGCCTC
>Ga0208612_1001304_pt1 | contig 10396 bp, 11 predicted proteins | sample AntDryMetagUQ889_FD_188089 | JGI IMG/M metagenome (GOLD analysis project Ga0208612, IMG submission 188089) | Polar desert microbial communities from Antarctic Dry Valleys - UQ889 (SPAdes) | ecosystem: Environmental > Terrestrial > Soil > Desert | place: Antarctic Dry Valleys | collected 2008-12-31 | reverse complement strand
GCAGGTGGCGCAGATCGCGGGGGCGCGCCCACGAACGCGCGGTAACCCAACCGCGCGGATGCCACCGCGGCAAACCCACCGGCCGCGACCCCCGCCAACGATCCACCCGCACCCACACGACACAGACCGCGGCCACAAGCGCGACCAGCAGCGCCACGTTCATCGCTGTCCACACCCCCGGTGCCGGCATCACGTCCCGGTAGCCCCGGAACGCCGGCAGCCGGCGCGGGTCGCCATCGCCCCCCGCCGCGATAAAGCGGATCGCGCCGCCGACGGCCTTGCCGAAGCTCACCACCGTCGGCTCGCCATGGAGCGCCGACCACAGGAGCGTCGGCAACGCGACGGCGACATACAGCGCGACAGCAAGCAAGCAGACGGCGAAAAAGACCAGGACCGCCGTCTCCTGTGAGCTGTCCTCCGCCGGGCGGTTCTTCATAACGGCTCCTCTCGGGGGGCGCCATGGCCCCCGTTGGTTGTGGGACGACCTGCTGCAGAAGAGGTGCTCCGCGCCCGCGCCCTCGCGGTGAAGGTCCCGCCCCGCGGCGCAGCGGATGCCCGTGGCGGAGCGCGAGGCCCGGACGGGCGCGCGGGCCCGGACGGGTGGGTCTGCCGGGTGCGAAAGCCACGCCTCGACCGCGGCGGGGCGGATCCGCCAACGGGAACCGAGCCGCTCCCCAACAAGCGCCCCCGAGCGCAACGCGCGATACACCGTGCGCTCACACGCCCCCACACGCTCAGCCACCTCGCTCACCCTCAACCAACGATCATCAGCCCGGTCGGCCGAGGCAGACCCCGTCAGCCCGTCGACCCGCTCGCTGATCAGCTCCTCGACGCGGCCAACCAGGGCCTCCGCGAGGAGGCCCAAGACATCCGACCCAGACCCCTCCGGCGCGGGTTGTGCCGGCTCAGCGCTCGGCACCGCTACCCACCACCTCGCGCGAGCCACACGAATCCACCCCGCGACCGCACCAAGCCCGACATGACAACCAGGAGAGAGCCATCACCCCGTTAAGTTGCCGCGGCCCGTGAAAGTGCCCGGAGAGGCCCATACCCCTATGAGTCACCAAGGCACCCCCCGGACCCCCGAAATTCCCCGGCGAAGGCCGCGCCACCGAAGCCGAGCGGCCCAGAAACCCCTCCAAGAGAAAGATTCCCCTCACACATCGGTAGATGCACGAACGGCCAATCAGTGGCGCCGAATTTCGAGACGGGGCCGCTCACCCGCCTCGGAGTTGGCGCTCGCGACCTGCTCCACCTGCCGTGTCGGCACCAGGCGCCTACGCCGCGCGGGCGGTCAGGTCGGGGGCCCGGCACCCCCCGGTGAGCGTCGTGGACGTGGAGTCGCTCCCGGCGATCGCGCCTCGTGTGCCGGCCTCACCCTCCGTGTGGCTTATGCCATTCGTGTCACAGCCGCGACGCAAAGAAGGGCCGCTTAGGGAGCCCGAGGCGGGAGTAGGATCGGAGAAGCGACTAGCGAACGGGAAGCTGTGGCCACCATCCAGAGACAGCGTCAGAACCACATCGGACCCGATGACCCGCGGGTCAGCCGGCCGATCTTCACCTTGCGCGAAGCGGCCGGTTACCTCGGTGTGCCCGCCTCGACGCTTCATCATTGGGCGCGGGACCAGGAAGGCTCGCGTCCGATCATCACCTGCTTTCCGCGGCGCGGGCGCGAGGCGACCCTGCCGTTCATCGGGTTCGCCGAGGCGCACGTCCTCTCTGCGTTCCGCCGGTCCGGAGTGCCGATGCAGCGAATTCGTCCGGCCGTCGAAGTCTTGGCCTCCTCGATTGGGATAGATCACGCGCTCGCGTCCCGCCGGCTCTATACGGACGGCGCCGAAGTGCTCTTCAACTACTCGTCCGAGCACGAAGAGAGCGAGCTGCACGAGCTGACGGTCGTCCGGACCGGCCAGCGCCAGTTCTCCGAGGTCGTGCGCGACTACCTGGAGCGGATCACCTATGGCGACGATGGTTGGGCCACGGGCGTTCGGCTTCCAACCTACGAACGCGCGGAGGTCGTCGTGGATCCGCGACGCGCCTTCGGTCTGCCGCTGGTCCTCCACGGCGGCGCGCGCGTGGAGGACCTGGTCGACCGCTTTGTGGCGGGTGACAGGGTGGGGGACATCGCCGACGATTTCGGCGTGCCGGAGGAGGAAGTCGAAGACGTGATCCGGGTCGCTACGCGAGCCGCCGCGGCCTGACGCCTCTTCGGGTCGCGCTCGGGCACGCGTCCCATCGATCTTTCCTGTGCCCGACGGCGGGGTCCAGCTCGAGTGGGCCGCCGGCGCCGTCGAGCTCGAGGTCGAGCTCGAGCCCGGAGCGGCCGCAGGCGTGTTCGTCTGCGATGACCGCGACGCCGGCCACCAGATCGACGGAGAGCTCCCGCGGGGCGAGGGACTGTTTCGGATTGCACTTGAGCGTCTCGCCGCCTACGCGTGACAGAGCCAATCGACGACGCGGACGCGCTACTGCGCCGAATTCCCCGACCGGCCTGCCGCAGTGGACTAAGCGCTCTGACGGCACGGCGCGGCCGACGAGGGCGTCGATGAAGGACATCCGCGGATTCGAAGCGATGTCCTGTCCAAGCAGGATGCGAAGGGAGCGCCGCCAACATCCGCCCGTGCCCAGGAATCAAATATCCCGCCTGCGTTATAGTTGATGGGAATGGCGGGTCTTGATGTGCTCTCCGTAGCAGATGCGGCTCAGGCCTTGGCCGTTGATCCGTCCCGCGTACGAGCGCTGCTCGCGCGGGATCAGTTGGACGGAGAGAAAGTCGGCGGCCGGTGGCTGGTACGGGGCCAGAGCCTTCGGGCGCTCCAAAATAGTCCGCGGGAGCCTGGGCGCCGGCTGCGACCGGCGAACGCGTGGGCGGTGCTCGCCCTGGCTTCTGGCGATGCCGCTCCTTGGGTCAGCGACGAGGAGCGCCGGCGTTTGGCCGGGCTGCTCGGGGCCAAGAAGCTCTCCGGCTTGGTCGGGCGCTTGGTCGAGCGGTCCCGAGTCGAGCGGTTCTTCGCTCACCCCAGCGTTCTGGGATCGCTCCAAGACGCTGAGAACGTGATCCCCGCCGGTGCTCATGCCGCCCGCGATCAGGCGGAACGACTCGTGCCGGGCAGGGAGGCCGACGTCTACATTGCCGAGGCGGACCTTGCGACGCTGGTACGGGAGTTCGCCCTCGAGGCAAGCGATAACCCTAACGCCATCGTTCGAGCGCTTCCCGGGGGTCTATGGCCCTTCGTCAACCGGCGCATGCCCTTGGCAGCCGTTGCGGTGGACCTCGCAGAGCTCCCCGACGCACGCTCTCGTCGTATAGGCCGTGAGCTGATCGAGCGCTTGAGCACCGACCGACGATCGTGACGACCGTCGAACTCGATCCTGTCGACCCGAACGCGCGAGGGATCTGGCGAAACGCGCTCGACCTGATGGGGCAGCTCGAGGGCGACTGGACCCTCATCGGGGGCCTGATGGTGCAACTGCATGCCGAGCGCTACGACGGTGTGGGGGCCCGCCCGACGAATGACATCGACATCCTCGCGAACAGCCGGACACGGCCGAGCTACACCGAGCGGATCTCGGAGAAACTCACGCACCTCGGTTATCAGCTCTCGGCTCCGGCGGGCTTTGACCGCGGCACGGCCTACCGCTTTCGGCGCGACGACGAGATCGTCGACGTCCTCGGCCCTGACGGCGTCGGGGCGAACCCGCCACGGACGGTAGGCAACCTCGAGACAATCCAGGTCGAGGGCGGAACCCAGGCGCTCAGTCGTACCGAGCCCGTGGTGGTACGACTGGACGGCAACGAGACCGAGATCCGCTGCCCGTCGCTGCTGGGCGCGATCCTCTTGAAGTCACGCTCTGTGACGAACAAAAAGCGCGACCAAGACCGAGAGGATTTGATCCGCCTCCTCACATGTGTGCATGACCCGCGGGCTATGTCGGCGGAGCTCAAAGCAGGTGAACGCCGCTGGCTGCTGAACGCGCAGAAAAAGCTCGACGTCGACGACCCCGACCTGACGAGGCTCTTCAGCGCAGAGCAGATCCGTCTCGCGCGCGTCACCTACCGGCTCCTGGTCGTCGCCTGACCACCACGCCGGCCCCGACAGGTTGCACAGGGCCGCTGCGGCGCCCAGACTTCGGGTGCCTGAATGTTAAGACGAGCCGATCCGCCAACATTTCCGCCAACATCTGGCCGTCCAACGGGGTCTCAGCCGGTCCTACGCAGTCCCGCTGAAACGACCAAGAACCCGCTGATTACCAGGGAAAACATCCCAGAACCGGTCGGACCTGGGCGGACCCCTAACCACCCCCGGAGTCTCTCGTAAAGAAGGGGTCCCCGGTTCGAATCCGGGCGTCGGCTCTGAGCAATTCCAACGGGAGGATCTCAGTGATACCACGCGGGGCCGAGACGGACTCAGACGCAAGACCTGGCAGGACGCGGGCCCAGGAGGCAATCCCCAGGTGCTCGACCTGGGTGTCGGCTCTGGCCTTGGCACTCGCGTTGCTTCTGATCTGGGTCGGGGCACCTGCGCGGGCGAGCGATCCTGCTGGTGTCGAAGCAGCCCGCGTCAACGGATGCGGCGACTTGGTGTTCACGCCTCAGAGCGGCGACAAGTACGTTCAGATCCGCACCTCCCGTCTCCGTTGCCGTACGGCACGCCAGCTCCTGCGGCGCTACCGCTACAACGGCCCTTACTCGAACAAGGGCCCTAGAGGATGGAGGTGCAAGTTCCGGGCCCACCGAGCCGTGGGGGGCCGGACACGGTGCTCCAGGCGGTCGTCGGGAGTGACACGGATACTCAGTTGGGCGACCGTGGATTGAAGGTCGGCCAACGCGGAGGCCATAGCGGCGCCTAGAAGAAGACCGGGAACCTGCGCCGCCGGGCCAGCGTGTCCATGCCGCGCTGGATGCTGGCCCGGACCTCCTCGTACTTGCGCTCCACGTAGTCGTCGTCCTTCGCCCGCTTCGGGTCGTTGTCGACCGTCACCGGGTCCTGGAAGGCGGTGCGGATCTTGGTGGGCAACGGGATCTCGGGCAGAATCGCAGGCGAGATTCCCCACGGCACGCTCAGCGTGATCGGGAACATCTTCAGCCGCGCCACGCGGTCGAGCTGCATCGCCTTGGCCAGGCCCCGGCCGCGCGCCAGCACCGGCATCGAATCCGGCCCGCCCACGGTGGCGATGGGCACGATCGGCACGCCGGTCGAAATGGCCATGCGCACGAAGCCCTTGCGCCCGCCCAGCACCGCCTTGTCGCGTTCGGTCCAGGGACGCAGCGAGTCGACTTCCCCTCCGGGCCACAGCGCCACGTCGCGACCCTTCGCCAGCGCGGCGGAGATCGAGTCCGGCGCGGCCGGGAGCACGCCCATCTTGCGGAAGTAGTCGCCCACGCCCGGGGCGGCCATCAGGATGTCGTGCGCGGTCCCGTGCAGGATGCGCTCCTCGCCGAAGTGGCGCCACCACTGAAAGCCGACAGTCCACGCGTCCCACACGAACGGCGCGCCGGAGTGGATGCCGATCAGCAGTGCGGGCGGAGGGGGCAGGCGCTCCCAGCCCTCGATCTCCATGCGAAACCACAGATCCATCAACGGGTTGGCGATGTACTTCTGGCGATCCAACAGGCTCGGGCTGCGGTCCTCCAGCGACCAGGCACCGGCGCGGTCGGCGATCGCGCCCTCAAGGCCCTCGGCCTGCTCGCGGCGCACGTCGACCTTCTTGCGCGCCCGGGCGGCCGCCGCCTGGGCCTTCGGGCCACCGCCCTTCGAGCTTCGGCTTCCGGCCTTCCTCGTGGCGTTCATCTGCTCCCTCGACCCAAGTCGCTCAGCGTGAGAACACGCGCTTGGCCACCACGTCGATCAGCGCGGAGGGCCCGCGCGAGGCCAGCTTGGCCAGGCTCTCGGGGCCGCCGGGGCCGAGCTCGGTCTTGTCGTCCTCGATTGCGTCGGCCACCTTCTCGGCCCACTCCCCGGGCTCGACGTGGCCCCATCCCTCGGCCTCGGCGTGGCCCTTGTAGTCGGCCTGGACCTTCTCCATCATGTCGGTGTCCACCCCGGGGGTGACCAGGTGCAGCACGTCGACGCCGGTGTCCTGAAGCTCCCGCCGCAGCGCGTCGCTGAATCCGGCCAGCCCGGCCTTTGACGCTCCGTAGGTGGTGGAGCCGGGAAACAGCGCGTAGCCGGCGATGCTCACGTTGTTGACCACCTTCCCGTGGCCCCGCCCGATCATCGCGGGCAGCACCGCGCGGGTCAGGTGCATCGGTGCGATCAGGTTCACCTGCACCAGCTCGTAGACCACGTCCAGATCCTGGCGCTCGAGCAGCCCGCCGGTGAAGACGCCCGCGTTGTTGACCAGCAGTTCGAGGCCCTGGGCCCGCGCCCCCAGGTCGGCCAGGCCGGCCTCCATCGACTCGCGTGAGGCCAGGTCGAGCTCCACCGGCTCCACGCGGGGGTGGGAGGGCGCCCCGGCGGTGTGCTCGGCGTCGCCGGAGCGCACCGCGGCGAGCACGTTCGCTCCCCGGTCCGCGAGCTCGAGGACGATGGCCCGGCCGATCCCCCGGTTGGCCCCGGTGACCAGGGCGTTGACGTCCTTCAAGTCCATGTGGGGTTGGCTACCGCACCCGGCGCGGGGCGAAACGGGGGAGCCCGCAAACGGGCGCGTTAGGAGCGACTGGAGCTGCGTGACCGCGAGGACGACTTGCCCGATGAGGACCGCGACGCGGACTTGCCCGATGAGGACCGCGACGAGGAAGAGGCGCGCTGGCTTGCGGGAACCTCCGTGCGCACGACCTCCTTGGTCAGCTTCACGATCTGCTTCTCGAGGAAGCCGGCCATCTGCTCCTCCTCACGACGGATCGAGCGCGCGAGCTTGACGGTCTCCTTGTCACCCAGCGCCTCGGCCAGTGTCTCGATCGCGTTGTAGTTGGCGATCTCCTCGTGCTCCTCGGAGTACTCGGTCTTGGCGTTCTTGAGCTGCTTCTCGGCGTCGCTCGTCCCGCGTACGGCGTGCAGCGGCCCCTGCGCCGCGGCGGCCGCCTTCCTGGCCCCGGCCTGCAATGCGGCGGCGGCCTCCTGCAGGGCCTCGGGCACCGGGCCGCTATCGGTCTTGCCGCCCAGCGCCTTGATTCGCTTCTGCACCTGCTTGGCGTGGTCCTTGGTCTCCTTGAGGTGGCTTCCCAGGCGCTTCTTGTAAGCGTCGCGGGTGGCCATCTGAATGTGGGCCTGGAGCGAGGTCTCGAGCTCCTTCTCCTTGCCGTAGGCCTCGTTGAGGTACTGGATCAGCTTCAGGTCGCGGGCTTGCAGCTCTGCCATGGGGCTTCCTCTCGTCTGGCCGGAAAGGATCGGGTTACCCGTGAGCCGGTTGCCGACACATCACGCGCGCCGGTGTCGGATGGCCTAGCGATCTGAAAGGCTGCCACGGTGGCCGACCACCACGTGGACCATCTGCTGATCGGCGGCGGCGTGGCCTCCGCCGCCTGCGCCCGCTCGCTGCGCGAGCGCGGGGCGGAGGGGTCGATAGCGATCGTCGGGCGCGAGGTCGATCCGCCCTATCACCGCCCGCCGATCACCAAGGGCTACCTGCGCGGGAGCGAGTCGAAGCAGGATGCCCGTGCGCTTGCGCCCTCGTGGTACGAGGACAGCGGCGTGGAGCTGCGCACGCGCGCCGGCGTGCGCTCACTGGACACCGAGGCCAAGACGGCCAAGCTGCAGGGCGGCGAGGAGCTGTCCTTTTCCTCCGCGCTGCTGGCCACCGGCTCGCTGGTCAACCGCCTGCGCATCGACGGCACCGATCTCGACGGGCTGCACTACGTGCGCGCCCTGGGCAACGCCGACGCGATCAGGGCCGACGCCGAGCGCGCCGAGCGCGTGGCGATCGTGGGCGGCTCCTACATCGGCTGTGAGGTGGCGGCTTCGCTCACCGACATGGGCAAGCGATGCACGGTGGTCATGCTCGAGGACGAGCCGATGGAGCGCGGCTTTGGCAGCGGCGTGGGCCGGTGGGTGCGCGACCGGCTGGAGAGTCGCGGGGTGCAGCTCGCCGGCGGCGAGCAGGTCGAGCGCTTCGAGGGCTCCGACCGTGTGCAGCGGGTGGTCACGCGGAGCGGCAAGGCCTTCGACGCCGACATGGTGGTGCTGGGCACCGGCGTCACGCCCGACGTGATGCTCGCGCGAGCGGCCGGCCTGGCCCTGGGCGAGTCGGGCGGCGTGCTGTGCGACCGACGCCTGGAGACCTCGGCGCCCGACATATATGCCGCGGGCGACATCTGCGAGTACGACAGCACGGTGCACGGGCGCCGGCTGCGGGTCGAGCACGAGGACGTGGCCGAGCGCCAGGGCGAGTCGGTGGCCGCGGCGATGCTCGGGTCGACCGACGCGCACACCGCCGTTCCCTACTTCTGGACCGACCTGTCTGAGGGGGCCATGATCGAGTCGGTGGGCCCGGCGGAGTCGTGGGATGACGAGGTGGTGCGCGGTTCGATGCAGGCGGGCAGCTTCAGCGTGCTCTACCTCGACGGCGGGCGGCTGGTGGCCTGTGCGGCCGTCGACCGCGCGGACGATCTGGAGCGCGCCCGGCAGGTCATCGCCGACGGCGGTCAGCTGCCGGCCGACTGGGCCTGAGTCAAGCCGCCGCGGGTGCCGGAGGGCGAGCCTGTCCGAGCCGGCGGCGGTGCTGCTCGATCACCTGGGTGATGCGCTGGCTGGTGATGGCGTCGGTGCCCCAGGCGCGAGCGGCGGCCTTGGCGTCGAGCAGGGCGAGGTCCATGCGCGCCGGGTCGAGCCCGGTGTCCTGCAGGCACCGGACGCCGAGCCCCACGTGCCAGCGCTCATCGGCCTGCACCCGGGCGACCCCCTCGCGCAGCGCGGGCAGCGTGCCGGCCGCGTCGAGGATGTCCAGCGCGGCGGCCTGGCCGACATGAAAGACCACGCCCTCGAGCAGCAGGTGGTAGAGGGTCACCGCCTCACCGAGCGCCTGCCCGCCCTCGGCCAGCTCGCGTGACATCGCGGGCAGCCGGTGCTCGAAGAGCTCCACCAGGCCGTCCCCCGCCAGCTCGCGCGCCTCGGCTCCGGGATCGATGCCGATCACCTCGCGCGCCACGCGCGCGAAGAAGCGGGCGTGGCGGCGCTCGTCGTCGGCCTGGGCGGCGAAGCAGGCCGCCAGCGCGGGGTCGTCGGCGTGCTGCTCGAAGGGCTCGAGGTGCGCGGCCACGGCGTGCTCGGCCACGCAGAAGCCGGCCAGAAGGCGCCGCAGCGGCTCGCGGTTGTAGCGCGCCAGGCGCGGCCACGCCCGCGCGTCGGCTGACAGGTCCAGCTCGGACTCGTCCCAGCGCGAGCGCTCGGCCGCCCGCAGCAGATGGTCGTACCCCGCCAGCATCGAACCAAGGTACCCAACTACCTAAGCTCAGAGGTCGTGGACTACTTCACGGCCATCCGCGCCTTCTCGATCTTCGAGCTGGGACTGTTCAGCGCCCTGTGCGTGGCCGCCATCGCTGGCCACGACCAGGCGTCGATGGTGCTCGGCTGGTCCCACGGCTTCGGCTGGATCTTCCTCTGCATCCTGGTGGCAATCGGCTGTCGCCGGCGCGTGTTTCCCTGGCCGCTGTTCGCCGCCACGGTCTCACCGCTCGGCCCCGTGGGCAGCACCCTGGGCCTGGAGTACCTGGCCCGGAGGCGCAACCGGGCTCCGGCTGCGGGGTAGCCTCACCAGCGCCGCGGCGAGGACCTGCGAGAGGAGCACAGCCGGATCGTCGATCCGGCGAGCACCGCAACGACGATCTCATGTTTCCCCTGAACCTGCCGAACCTCCTCACGCTGCTTCGCATCCTGCTGGTGCCGGTGCTGGTGGTCGCCCTCACGGAGGAGATCGAGAACGGATCGACGATCGCCGCCGCGGTCTTCGTCGTGGCCTCTCTGTCGGACGGCCTGGACGGCTACATCGCCCGCTCGCGCCAGTCGATCACCACCTTCGGCAAGGTGATGGACCCGGTGGCCGACAAGCTGCTGATCGCCGCCGCGCTGTTGTCGCTGGTGAGCCTGGACCGCCTGGATGCGTGGGTGGCGATGGTGATCGTCGCGCGCGAGTTCGCCGTCAGCGGACTGCGGATCGCCGCCGGCCAGCAGGGCGTGGTGATTCCCGCCAGCGGCCTGGGCAAGGTCAAGACGATCGTGCAGTCGGCCGCGGTGCTGGCGCTGATCGCCGCCCCGGACGCAGGGGCGGCGTGGGTGCAGGCGCTCGTCTACCTGATGGTGCTGGTCACGGTGGTCTCCGGCGCCGATTACTTCCTGAACTTCCGCCGCCGCCTGGAGGAGCTGTCGCGAGCGCCGGTGAGGACTCCGCCGGCAAGCTAGCCCGGAAGCGGGAGACCCGCGCCGGACAGGCAGTCGAAGACCTGTGCGCGCGACAGGCC
>Ga0208612_1001303_pt1 | contig 10399 bp, 9 predicted proteins | sample AntDryMetagUQ889_FD_188089 | JGI IMG/M metagenome (GOLD analysis project Ga0208612, IMG submission 188089) | Polar desert microbial communities from Antarctic Dry Valleys - UQ889 (SPAdes) | ecosystem: Environmental > Terrestrial > Soil > Desert | place: Antarctic Dry Valleys | collected 2008-12-31 | reverse complement strand
GCAGTTCGACAAGGGCTACATCTCGCCGTACTTCGTGACCGACGCAGAGCGGATGGAGACGGTCCTCGAGGACCCCTACATCCTCATCAACCAGGGCAAGATCAGCGCCATCGGTGACATGCTTCCGCTGCTGGAGAAGGTCATCCAGTCCAGTAGACCGCTCTTCATCATCGCCGAGGACGTCGACGGCGAGGCGCTCTCCACCCTCGTCGTCAACAAGATCCGCGGCACGTTCAACGCCGCGGCCGTCAAGGCTCCGGCCTTTGGTGACCGGCGCAAGGCCATGTTGCAGGACATCGCGACGCTGACCGGCGCGCAGGTCGTCTCGCCCGACATCGGGCTCAAGCTGGACCAGGTCGGGCTCGAGGTGCTCGGCAGCGCCCGCCGAGTCGTCATCACCAAGGACAACACGACGATCGTCGACGGCAACGGGGACAGCGCCGATGTCGCGGCGCGGGTCTCCCAGGTGAAGGCGGAGATCGAGAACACCGACTCCGACTGGGACCGCGACAAGCTGGAGGAGCGGTTGGCCAAGCTGGCCGGTGGGATCGGCGTGATCCGGGTGGGTGCCGCCACCGAACTGGAACTCAAAGAGAAGAAGCACCGAATCGAGGATGCGATCTCGGCCACCCGGGCCGCCGTCGAGGAGGGCGTCGTGCCGGGCGGCGGCAGCGCCCTCGTCCACGCGGCTTCGGTGCTTGCCGACGGTCTCGGCTTGGACGGCGATGAGCGCACCGGCGTCACGATCGTGGCCAAGAGCCTGCGCGCTCCGCTGGTCCAGATCGCGGACAACGCAGGTGTCGAGGGTCGCGTCACCGCCGACAAGGTGCTCGAACTGGGCCCGGGTACCGGCTACAACGCCGCTACCGGAGAGTTCGGCGATCTGGTCGCCGCGGGGATCATCGACCCGGTCAAGGTCACCAAAGCCGCGTTGACCAACGCCGCCTCGATTGCCGCCATGATTCTCACGACCGAGAGCTCGGTCGTGGAAGCGCCGGCCAAGCACGAGCACGAGAACGGCGCGGCCAACGGCCACTCACACGGCCACGGACACAGCCACTGACGCCTGAGCGGCTATAGATCGAGTTGTCCAGCGATGCACGTCACCGTGCCGCCGCCGACCCAGATCGCTCCATCGGCGTCGCGGGAGACGTGTACGCGTCCCTCGCGACCCAGTGCCGTTCCTTGACTGGCGACGTACGGTGCTGTTGCCCGACCACTGCCCAGCAGCCATGACGCGAGCGATGCGTTCAAGCTGCCGGTGACCGGGTCCTCGACCGTGGCACGGTCTTTCGGAAAGAAGGCGCGCACCTCGAAGGCTTGCGGCGATCCTGGCGGATACGCCCCCACGACGCCCAGGTCGAGATCGACGTAGCCCGGTCGCAGGGCAAGGACCGCGTCGGCGCTCTCGAGCAGGACTGCCACCCAGCCAGATCCGTTGTCGACCCAGTGAGCATCGACGATGTCGAGTCGGGAAATACCCAGCATCGAGGCGAGGCGGTCCACCAAGTCGTCCTCGACCGGACCCTCGCGCAGCAGGGGCGGCGCGGCGAAGGCCAGCCCGTGGGCCGTCCGACGAATCCGGATCAGCCCAGCGGCGCACTGTTGCACGATCTCCTGGCCGTTGGCGTCGACGTCGGTCGCGGCGTAGGCCATGCCAGTGTCGGCAGGTTCATGGGTCGAGAGCCAGGCATGGCAGGTGCCCAGGGTGGGATGCCCGGCGAAAGGCAGCTCGGCAACCGGGGTGAAGATCCGCACCAGGTAGTCGGCCCCCGTCTCGGTGGGCCGGAGAACGAACGTCGTTTCGGACAGGTTGGCCCAGTGCGCCAACCGCTGCATCTGCTCGGTACTAAGGCCATCTCCATCGAGTACGACGGCGACCGGATTTCCCAGGTACGGCGTGGTGGTGAAGACGTCAACCTGTTGAAACGGACGGAGCACGGCGCTGTCTGCCTCTATCAGTCGTAGGAGTGCTGGTCGCCTGCCGAGCTCTAGTCGATGGCGCTTTCGGAGGCCACCACACCGTCGGCGTACCCCCGGGCGTACTCCCACGTGACGTACTCGGCCGGGTCCGGGTCGTACGGCGGCTCGTGCAGTCCGGTGATGCCCTCGTCGAGCAACTGGCGGAGGTTCGACTGCATCAGCGCCCACCCGATGTGGTGGATCGTCTCGCAGTCCGGGCAGTCGATGACGATGCCCTTGATTCCGGTGGGCTCGAGCAGTGTGCGGTAGACCTCGAGGTCCTCGAGGTCGACGACGATGTCCTCGCGTTCGTCAGGCGTCAGCGGGACACGCTCGCCGTCATCGGCATTGTCGGGCTCATGGGCGTAGGGCTCGCCGGGCAGATCGGAACTCACAGGAGCCACCGTAGCCCGCACTACGATGAGCCTGCAGTGGGCGAGCGCAATCGAGGGAGCACAGGTGGACCAGCGCGGCAGTGACCGGCCGAAGTTTCTCGACGAGGGGCTGACCTTCGATGACGTCCTGCTCGTCCCGGCGGCATCCGAGGTGCTGCCCAACTCCGTCGACACCAGCACCCAACTGTCCCGCAATCTGCGACTGGCGATCCCGCTCGTCTCCAGTGCCATGGACACGGTGACCGAGTCCCGGATGGCCATCGCGATGGCGAGGCAAGGTGGGGTGGGGATCCTGCACCGCAACCTGTCCGCCGACGATCAGGCCAACCAGGTCGACGTGGTGAAACGCTCAGAAGCCGGGATGGTCAGCCATCCGATCACCTGCGCCGCCGACGACACCATCGCCACGGTCGACGGACTCTGTTCCAGGTACCGGATCTCGGGTGCTCCCGTCGTCGACGCGGACGGCGTCGTGCTGGGTATCGTCACGAACCGCGACATGCGTTTCGAGACCGATCGGGGCCGTCGCGTCCGCGAGATCATGACGCTGATGCCCCTGGTGACTGCCCCCTACGGCGTCAAGCCTGACGAGGCCCTGGCCCTGCTCCGCCAACACAAGATCGAGAAGCTCCCGCTGGTGGACGGCACCGGGCGGCTGCGTGGGCTGATCACGGTCAAGGACTTCGTGAAGAGTGATGCCTTCCCGTCAGCCACCAAGGACAGCAGCGGCAGGTTGGTCGTCGGCGCGGCGATCGGGGTAGGCGAGGACGCCTACAAGCGGGCCGGGTTGCTGATCGAGGCAGGCGTCGACGTTCTCGTGGTCGACGTGGCCCACGGCCACCACCGCAGCATCCCGGAGATGGTCGCCCAGCTGAAGGCCGAGCACAGCGTCGAGGTCATCGGCGGCAACATCGCGACCCGGGCCGGAGCGCAGGCGCTCATCGATGCCGGGGCCGACGGAATCAAGGTCGGCGTCGGACCGGGATCGATCTGTACGACCCGGGTGGTGGCCGGGGTCGGAGTACCCCAGGTGACGGCGATCTACGAAGCCGCGCTGGCCGCGCGGTCGGCCGGCGTACCGGTTATCGCCGACGGCGGCCTGCAGTACTCCGGGGACATCGCCAAGGCGATCGCGGCCGGCGCCGACACCGTGATGCTCGGCAGCCTCCTGGCCGGCGTCGAGGAGGCCCCCGGTGAGTTGGTCTTCGTCAACGGCAAGCAGTACAAGACCTACCGCGGGATGGGCTCGCTGGCGGCAATGCAGAGTCGTGGTGAGGCCCGCTCCTTCTCCAAGGACCGCTACTTCGCCGACGACGTCCTCTCCGACGACAAGCTCGTCCCGCAAGGCATCGAGGGTCAGGTGCCCTATCGCGGGATGCTGGCTGGAGTCGCTCATCAACTAGTGGGGGGTCTGTGCGCCGGAATGGGCTACTGCGGCGCAGCCACCATCGCCGACCTGCGCGACCACGCTCAACTGATGCGGATCACCTCGGCCGGCCTGACCGAGAGCCACCCGCACGACGTGCAGATGACCGTCGAGTCACCCAACTACCGAGCCCGGTGAAGCCGTGTGTGGCCCCCTGCGTGACCTCCATGCGTGATTCGATGCGTGACCCCCATGCGTGACTACGTCGAGATCGGCCTCGGCCGTACTGCCCGGCGGGGGTACACCCTCGACGAGGTCTCGATCATCCCGTCCCGTCGCACCCGGGACGTCGACGACGTGTCCACGGCTTGGCAGATCGATGCGTTCTCGTTCGGTATCCCGATGATGGCCACGCCCTCGGACGCGGTGATGAGCCCAGACATGTGCATCGCGATCGGCCAATCAGGCGGGCTCGGCGTCCTCAATGCCGAGGGTCTGTGGACCCGATACGACGATCCCAGCCTCGCCTACGCGCGGATCTCGGACCTCCCCGAGGACGACGACGCCGGGATCGCCACGCTCCAAGAGATCTACGCCGAACCAGTCAAGCCGGATCTCATCTCAGCGCGGATCAAGGAGATCAAGGACTCCGGAGTGACCACGGCCGCCCGAGTCTCCCCCCAACACACGACCGAGCTGGCGCCGGTCCTGCTCTCCGCAGGTGTGGACATCCTGGTCATCCAGGGCACGATCGTCTCCGCCGAACACGTGACCAATCACGGTGAGGGGCTCAATCTCAAGGAGTTCATCGCCGATCTCGACGTCCCGGTCATCGTGGGTGGCTGCGCGGACTACCAGACCGCGCTGCACCTGATGCGGACCGGCGCAGCAGGGGTGCTGGTCGGCATGGGAGCCGACGAGTACTCCAGCAGCGACGAGGTGCTCGGCATCCGGGTGCCGATGGCGACCGCGATCGCCGACGCCGTCGCCGCGCGACGGGACTACCTCGATGAGACCGGGGGACGGTACGTCCACGTGCTCGCCAGCGGCGAGATCGCCACCAGCGGAGCAATCGCCCGCGCGCTGGCCTGCGGCGCGGATGCCGTCGTGGTCGGTGAGCCGCTTCGTACGGCCACCGAGGCGCCGGCCGGCGGGCGGTACTGGGACTCGGTGGCTGCGCACCCAAGGCTGCCGCGTGGCGTTCTGGCGCCGGTGGAGGTCGGCCGGGCGCCACTGCATGAGGTGCTGTACGGGCCCAGCAACCAGCAGGGCGGCCGTACGAACCTGTTCGGGGCGCTTGCCCGGACCCTTGCCAAGACCGGCTACCGAGACCTGAAGGAGTTCCAGAAGGTGGACCTGGTGTTGTCCCGGCCAGACGCGTGACCGACCGGTGAGCGCAGCGAGCGAGGCGTTGCGGTGAGCAGTGCACTGGAGGCCGACCAGATCGGCACGGTCTTGGTCGTCGACTACGGGGCGCAGTATGCGCAGCTGATCGCCCGCCGGGTCCGCGAGGCGCACATCCACAGCGAGATCGTCCCGCACACCATGCCGGTCGATCAGATGCTGGCCCGTAAGCCCACCGCGATCGTCCTGTCCGGGGGACCTTCCTCGGTCTACGCACCGGGTGCTCCGGCCGCCCCAGCGGGGCTGTTCGAGGCCGGGGTTCCGGTCTTCGGGATCTGCTACGGGTTCCAGTTGATGGCCCAGGCGCTCGGCGGAGTGGTCGCCCGCACGGGAACCTCCGAGTACGGCGGTACGCCGCTGGCTGTGTGCCCGCAGCCCTCGGCACTGTTCAGCGGGCTACCGGACCAGCAACTCGTCTGGATGAGCCACGGCGACTCGGTCACCGAGCCGCCGCCGGGCTTCTCAGTCACCGCGACCAGCCCAGGCGCCCCTGTCGCAGCCGTGGAGGACCTGAGCCGACGGCTGGCCGGAGTGCAGTTCCATCCCGAGGTCGGCCATACCGAGCACGGTCAAGCCGTGTTGGAACGCTTCCTGCACAACGTGGCCGGGTGCTGCCCGAACTGGACGATGGACAACGTCATCGAGATCCAGGTCGATCGCATCCGGGCCCAGGTCGGCGGCAAACGGGTGCTGTGCGCGCTGTCCGGGGGGGTGGACTCCGCGGTCGCCGCGGCTCTGGTCCAGCGTGCAATCGGGGATCAGCTGACCTGCGTCTACGTCGACCACGGCCTGATGCGCCTGGGCGAGACCGAACAGGTCGAGCGCGACTACGTGGCCGCGACCGGCGTGGACCTGCGGGTCGTTCGGGCCGAGAAGCAATTCCTCGATGCCTTGGCCGGGGTGGCCGACCCTGAGCAGAAGCGGAAGATCATCGGCCGGGAGTTCATCCGCGTCTTCGAACAGGCCGCCCGTGACGTCGCCGGCGCCGACGGCAGTGTGGACTTCCTGGTCCAGGGCACGCTCTATCCGGATGTCGTGGAGTCGGGCGGCGGGACTGGTGCGGCCAGCATCAAGAGTCATCACAACGTGGGGGGGCTCCCGGAGGACCTGGCCTTCGAGTTGGTGGAGCCGCTTCGTGAGCTGTTCAAGGACGAGGTGCGCGAAGTCGGCCGGCAGCTCGGCCTTCCGGCGACCATCGTTGGGCGCCAACCATTCCCAGGCCCGGGCCTGGGAGTACGCGTCATCGGCGCCGTGGACGCACACCGGTTGGACGTGCTCCGCCGGGCTGACGCGATCACGCGCGCGGAGCTGACCAAGGCAGGGCTGGACCAGGCGATCTGGCAGTGCCCGGTCGTGCTGCTCGCCGACGTGCGGTCGGTCGGGGTGCAGGGCGACGGCCGTACATACGGGCATCCGATCGTCCTGCGCCCGGTCTCCAGTGAGGACGCGATGACCGCGGACTGGACCCGCCTGCCGTACGACCTCTTGGCGGTGATCTCCACCCGGATCACCAACGAGGTGCCTGAGGTCAACCGAGTGATACTCGACGTGACGAGCAAGCCACCGGGAACCATCGAGTGGGAGTGAGCGGCAACCCTAGGCACCGTGGATAAGGTCTACCGGACGGCACTCCTGACCGGAAGGACCGACCATGCGTCATTCGGGGTGGACGAGGGAAGAAGCGGAGCTACTGCTCGAGAGCATGGTCGGACCGATCAGGACCATACCGTTCAAGTACGGCTGGATCGCGATCCCGACCAAGTCCGAGGAAGAGCGCGGACAGGGAAGGCATCACCTGGGGCCGGAGACGTACGTCTTCGACAGGGAGACCTATGTCATCGACAAGGACGCCCGCGTGATCACAGCCCATGCGACCGTAGCGCCGACGATCATCGCCAAGGAGTACACGCGGGCGCGCCGGCAGGGAATGATTCGCGGTCACCGGATCTGGCCGACTGACGACTGATGTCGATGCCGCCGCCGTACCAGCAGGGGCCGCCGCCGTACCAGCAGGGGCCGCCGCCGTACCAGCAGGGGCCGCCGCAGCAGCCGGGAGTCATGTACGTGCCGCTGTTCCTCATTAAGCAGCGGATAACCGTGATGATCAACCGCTACGAGGTTCTGGCGGTCAACCCCGATGGCAGCGAAGGCTCGCTGCTCGCCCTGGCCGAGCAGAAGCGGATGCAACTCAAGGAGGAGGTCATCTTCTTCGCCGACGAGTCCAGGAGTCGGCGGGTGTTCTCGTTCAAGGCTCGTCAGCGACTGGACGTGCACGCCCAGCACGACGTCTTCGACGAGGGCGGCGTCGCGCTGGGGATGTTCAGCAAGGAGTTCGGGGCGAGCCTGCTCCGCTCGACTTGGCATCTGTCGGCTACGGGGGTCGAGGCGTTGGGCAAGGAGCGCCGCCCGATCATCGCCATCCTGCGGAGAATCTGGACGTTGATCCCCTACCTGGGGGACGTCTGGGTGCCCTTCGTCTTCCACTTCGACTTCGTGGACAAGGCAAGTGGTCAGCCGGTGATGATCAGTGAGCGACAGAAGGCGATCCGGGACCGGTACACGGTCTCCGTTCCCGATCAGCGCCTGGATTTCCGGGTCGCGGCGGCGATGGCCGTGGCCCTGGACGCCCTGCAGAGTCGGTGAGCAGCAACGCTCACCGGCCCTGAGCCGCCCTCAGCGGTAGGTGTCCTTCTCCCATGCGGATTGTTCCGTGGTGGGGGCGGGCGTAGCGGCGGACTCGTGCTTGCGGCCGCGGAGTTCGCTCACCAGCAGGAGCACACCGGCGCCGATCAGGACCAGCCACAGAGGTGCGGCGCCGACCCGCGGCAGGTCGAGCACCCCCACCGTGACGGACACGACGCTGAAGGCCAGAAACACCAGTCCTGCGACGAGCGCCACGAGGTCGACACCGCGTCGTGGTTGCTGATCAGCCGACACGAGTCACCTCCGCGTTCCCGAACCTGACGTCGACATCGAGAATGAGCTCAGGTGGATTGTCCCCCGCCTGGTGGTGCTGGCCGAAGGCTGGGTAATAGCCGTCGATGACCTCGCGGTCCCCGAACGCCGACACCGACCCGAAAGTCGCATCGCCGCTGAGCCGCACATCGGCATCTCGTGGCACCAGGATCTCGAAGCTGCCCATGGTCACGTTGACCTGGATCTGGACCAGTTCCCCGGGGCTGAGCTGCAGGTCGGACAGGTCAAGGGTGCTCTGGCCCATGAGGACCTGGTAGGTGTCGCGCACCTGGTCGGTGGAGACCGGCCGGTAGTTGTGCTCACCGAAGCTCGCCCGGTCGAAACCGCCGCGGTCATCAACGGTTGAGGTTACGAACAACCCCACGGACAGGATCAACCCCAAGGTGATCAGCCCTGCCTTGCTGCGCCGCCAGGGACCGAAAGCACTCACCAGGAGGCCGACACCCACGATGGCCACGGCGATAGCGAAGTAGGTCGATGGATCCAGCGACCATTCGCGGTAGCGCTCAGTGAGCGCGATGACTCCCAGCCCGATCAGCAGCACTGCCAGGGTGACCGCCGGGACGGGGGACCGCGGGCCCTTCGGGACCAGGGGTTGGTGGGCGGGGGAGAAGCCGCCGGCCGGTCCGGCGCTTGGGTCGCTGCCGGGACGTGGCCCGGCTCCGCGTTGCCAGACCTGGCGACCATCATCGCTGGGCATAAGGACGGCGAGTGCGAGATAGAGCAGGATGCCGGTTCCGGCCGCGAAGACGAGGGCGACGAAGCCGATCCGGAACAGAATCGGGTCCACGCCCGTGTGTCGGCCAAGGCCCCCACAGACGCCGGCGATGATCCGATCGGAGGAGCTGCGCTGCAGTCGCGCAGCCGGACGGCGCAGCGGCGGCTGGTCGTAGCCCAGCGGCGGCTGGTCGTATCGCGGTGGAGGTCGGTCGGTGCCGACGGGTGGCAGTTGGCTGGACAGCGACTCGGTCGCCTGCCGCGCTGCCGGCGCAGGGGGAGTCACGGGGTCGGGAGGGTCGGCGGACTCGGTGGCAGCCGTAGCAACGGTTGGCTGCTCCGATTGCTCCGATTGCTCCGATTGCTCCGGTTGGTCCGATTGCTCCGGTTGGTCCGGTTGGTCCGGTTGGTCGACGTGCTCCGGTTGGTCGACGTGGTCGGCCGGTTCGGGCTGACTCGTGGGGTCGGGGGGACTCGGTTTCTCGGTCATGCCGAGAATGCTGGGCCAGGCCTGCTCCGACCGGTATCAGGAAGCACCCTGACCGGCACCCCCATATTCGCACATCGCATGCTCGGGGGGTCACCGGATGGTTGCTCGGGGCGCGCCGTGTGACCATCGTCGGGTGACACCTGCAGCCCCGGCACGTCCACCGCTGGTAAGGACCCGTGACGAGCGTCTCGTCTCCGGTGTCAGTGCCGCGGTCGCTCGGCATCTGCGGGTGGATCCGCTGATCGTGCGGACCGCATTCGTCGTGCTGGCCTTCGTAGGCGTCGGTGTCCTCATGTATGCATTGCTGTGGGTCTTCCTCCCACAGGCCGAGACGGTCGAAGGTCAGTACTCGGAAGCTTCGTCCCGAGGGGGCCCGGCGCCGGGGCTGCTGAGCATGGACACGCTGCGCGACAAGCCCTCCCTGGCGATCCTGCTGATCGGCGTGGGGGCCGCGCTGCTCCTCACCCAGGCCGGCCCGTTCGACAAGGTGCAGGTCATCTGGCCCTTGATCATCGTGGGTGTGGGCCTGGCGTTGATCTGGCGTCAGGTGGACGACCGGGATCTCCTGAGCCGGCGCAGCCTGCGCTGGCGACTGGCTGCCGGGGCCCTGGTCACCGTCGTCGGCCTGATTACCGTGCTCACTACTCTGAACCTGCTCGAAGTGACCTGGCAGAGTTTTGTCTCCACCCTCCTGATCCTCGGCGGCGTCGCCATGGCGACAGCCCCGTGGTGGCGCCGACTCGTGGCCGAGCGCACGGTCGAGCGACGGGCTCGGATCCGCGTCGAGGAGCGGGCCGAAGTGGCTGCCCACCTGCACGATTCGGTGCTCCAGACACTTGCCCTGATCCAGCGCCATGCGGAATCGCCGCGGGAGGTCAGCCGATTGGCTCGCGGGCAGGAACGAGAGCTTCGCTCCTGGTTGTACGGACATCCGGGCGAGGACACGGCGACGTTCGGTGGCGCCTTGGAGCGCGCAGTGGCCGACATCGAGGCCTCCTACGACGTCGAAGTCCAGTCGGTGATCGTCGGCGATGAACCAATGGACGAGAGACTGACCGCTGTCGTGCAGGCCAGCCACGAAGCCATGCG
>Ga0208612_1001302_pt1 | contig 10400 bp, 14 predicted proteins | sample AntDryMetagUQ889_FD_188089 | JGI IMG/M metagenome (GOLD analysis project Ga0208612, IMG submission 188089) | Polar desert microbial communities from Antarctic Dry Valleys - UQ889 (SPAdes) | ecosystem: Environmental > Terrestrial > Soil > Desert | place: Antarctic Dry Valleys | collected 2008-12-31 | reverse complement strand
CGCTCTCGTCCTCGAACTCCTCACCCGCGAGAGCGGGCACGAGTTGGTCGCCGCCCATGCCGATGTGGCGGTGGATGCGCCACAGCGGGAGCACGAGGTCGTGCTCGCGAAACGCGCGGTACCAGGCGACGGAGTGGTGGTAGTTGGTGTCCACCAATGTTCCGTCGATGTCGAGGATTGCGGTGAGTGCCATCGCCCGCCGCTACCCGCGCGTCCAGCGGGGCAAACGGTGGCGTTTTGGCTGAGAACGGTGCGGGTAGCGAACAGAAATGACCATGCCCACGCTCGAGATCACAGATCCACAGCCCCCGGTGGGGCCCGATCCCGTCGGCCCCAACATTCCCGACACCCCGATCGACCCGCCCGATCCGGCGCCCGTCGGCCCGGACACGCCGGATCCGCAACCTCCGGTCGAGCCCGACGTGGACCCGCCTGTCGTACCCCAGCCTGACCCCGGGGGGCCCGAGACAGCCGTTGCCTGAGCCACGGGGCTCGGGTCGTGACGAGACCGAGCACGAGCGACTCGACCGCAACTGAAGCTCAGGCCACGCGCTCGACGGCCTCCGACCCTTCGTCACCAGCGATGAGGTCGAGCACGCCTTCCTCGACGGAGCGCTGCATGGTCCAGTCGTCGAGGTCGGTGGCCAGGTCGGGCAACACGCCCCCGATCGTTAGCCCGCCGTCGAAGCGGTCGAAGACCCTCGGGTCGATGTACGAGGCGCGGCACACGGCCGGGGTGTTGCCCAGGTAGCGCGCCACCTCGTCGACCGCTCTTCGCGCAGCCCGCTTGCGAGCGGTCTTCGAAGCTGCGGCCATCTCGCCTGAGACGGCGAGCCCTATGGCCGCCAGCACCGTGGCGTTCCACGTGCGGAAGTCCTTGGCGGAGAAGTCTCCGTCCGCGGCTTCCTTGACGTAGTCGTTGATGTCCTGCGAGCGCACGTCGCGCCAGGTGCGTCCCTGCTTATAGGCGAGCAGCTCCGGCCCTCCCGAGCGGCGGCGGCGGAGGGTGCCGAGCAGGTCGAGCAGCTCGGGATCGGCCAGTTGCTGCACTCGGCGCTGGCCCCCCTTGGCGTCGTAGTCGAAGACCACGGCGTCAGGCCGCACGGTCACGTGGTCCTTGCGGATCGTCGCCAGTCCGTAGGTCTCGTTGTCCTCGGCGTACCCCTCGGAGCCGATGCGGAAGAAGCCTCGGTCGAGGAGGCGGGTGGCGCCGCCGAGCACTCGTTCGCGAGAGAGGTCGCCGCGTGCGAGGTCCCGGCTCGCCGTCTTGCGCAGTCGCGGCAGTGCACGGGCGAAGTCGATCATCGAATCGAACTTCTCGCGGTCGCGGCGCTCGCGCCAGTGGTCGTGGTAGCGGTACTGCTTGCGGCCCGCGGCGTCGGTCCCGGTGGCCTGGATGTGGCCGAACGGGAAGGTGCAGATCCAGACGTCCTTCCACGCCGGCGGGATCGCGAGCGCGTTGATGCGCTCGACCACCTCCCCGTTGCGGATCGTGCGACCACTCTCGTCGAGGTACTGAAATCCACGTCCGCGGCGGCGGCGCGTGATCCCCGGCGTGGAGACGTCAACGCGCTTGAGCCTTGGCACGGGCCGACGCTACCCTCGGCTGGGCTCGGCCAAACGCCCAAGCTCCGCAGGCGTAAGGTTGCGGCCATGGCCCGCCTGCCCACAGAGTCGCCCGACCAACCGCTGGACGCCAGCGCGGCCAGCATCCTCGACACCGTCTTCGAGGGGGCCGACTTCGGTATCGCGGTCTGGGACTCCGATCTGCGCTTCGTGCGCGTGAATCCGGCGTTCGCCGGGTTCAGCGGCCTTGCGGTGGGCCAGCATCCAGGCCGGAAGGCCGAGGCCGTGATGGGCGGCGAGGTGGTCTCCACGCTGCGCCAGGTGGCGGAGTCCGGACAGGTGCAGCGTGGCCTTGGCGTGCCGGCGGCGGGGGGCGACCGCAGTTTCGAGGGCAGCTACTTCCCCGTGCGCGAGAGCGGACGGGTCGTCGGTGTGCTGGGAGTGCACATCGATGTGACCGAGCAGGTGCGCGCCCGCGCGGCCGCCGAGGATAAGAACCGGCTGGTCACCCAGCTCCAGGTGAGCCTGATGCCCGACCGCCTGCCCGCGGTGCCCGGCGCGGACATCGCATCGAGCTTCCGTCCCGCGGGGGGTGGCGGCGAGGTCGGCGGGGATTTCTTCGATGTCTTCAGGCTGGGCAGGCCCGAGTGCTGGATGGTTGTGATCGGCGACGTGTGCGGGAAGGGCGCGGAGGCGGCTGCGCTGACAGCGCTGGCCCGCTACACACTTCGCGCCGCGGCGATTCAGGAGGGAGCCGAGCCGGCGGAGCTTCTCTCCCAGCTCAACGAGGCCATCCTGCGTCAGCACCGTGACATGCGCTTCGTCACGGGCGTGTGCTCCTTCCTCGAGGCGTCCGAGGACGCCGATGGGCTGCGGCTGACGATGTGCGTGGCCGGCCACCCGCCGCCTCTGAGGATCGCGGCCGACGGAGCCGTGTCGCAGGTGGGTGGGGGCGGCGTGCTGCTCGGGGTCTGGGACGATCCGTCCCTGTCCGAGGAGGTGGTGGAGCTGCGCCCCGGCGAGCGGATAGTTCTCTACACGGATGGGGTGATCGAGGCCGGGGCACCCAAGGACGAGCTGGGTGTGAACGGCTTGGCGGGCTTGCTGGAGGGCTCGTCTCCGGCGGCGTCGGCCGCCCAGACAGTGACCGCGATCGAGGCCGCCGTCGAGGCCCACGCCCCGGGCTCCTCGAGGGACGATGTGGCGATGCTGGTCGTTCGCGCCAGCGACAGCTGACGGTAAGGACTCGCCGCTAGTCTGGACTTCAGACCGCTTCGAAGGAGGCCCCGTGTTCGAGTTCCTGACCCGCCGCAAGACCGCCATGCCCGCCGCCGACGAGGCGCTGCCGGGCCGCGATACCCCCATCGCCTCGCCGGGCAAGCACTTCGTGCTCGGGACCCCGATCGGGCCGCCGTTTCCGGAGGACACCGAGCGGGCCGTCTTCGGCATGGGCTGCTTCTGGGGTGCTGAGAAGGCCTTCTGGCAGTTGCCGGGCGCCTACACCACGGCAGTGGGCTACGGCGGTGGCATCACGCCCAACCCCACCTATGAGGAGGTCTGCTCGGGCCGCACCGGCCAGAACGAGGTCGTGCTGTGCGTGTTCCGCCCGGCGGAGATCTCCTACGAGGAGCTCCTGCGCGCGTTCTGGGAGGGGCACAACCCCACCCAGGGCATGCGCCAGGGCAACGACGTGGGCACCCAGTACCGCTCAGGCGTGTATGCCTACGGCGACGCCCAGCTTCGGGCCGCCGAAGCGTCCCGCGACCGGTACGCCCAGGCCCTGGGCGCGGCCGGCCGCGACTCTGAGATCACCACCGAGGTGGTGCCGGCGGGCGAGTTCTTCTACGCCGAGGACTATCACCAGCAGTACCTCGCCAAGAATCCGGGCGGGTACTGCGGCCTGGGCGGCACGGGCGTGTCGTGCCCGGTGGGCACGGGCACGCCGGCCGGCTAGGGCTTCTTGGCGAAGCGCTTGCGCGCCAGCTCGATCTTGCGCTTGCCCTCGGGGCTCTGGGCGTAGTTCTGGGCCTTGGCCGCGAACTTGCGTCCCTGGGGGCTGCGGGCGAAACGGGTGAGCTTGCTGGCTAGTGATGGCAAGTGGTGCCTCCTGAGGCGATCGGGTCTCCGAAAGACCGTAGTGATCGTTCCTACGCGGCCGCCGCGGATCTAGTTCAGTGTGGGATCCGCGGGCATCGAAGCCAGCAGGGAGTAGGCGCCGCCCTTGCGCTGAAGCACCGCCGGCCACAGGTCGCCGTGGGCAAACGGGTCATCGGCGGCGGCCTGCTCCACGATCCAGGCGTCCTGCTCCAGCTCGGCGTCGAGCTGCCCGGGTGCCCAGCCGGCGTAGCCCGCGTACACGCGCAGGCGGCGCAGCCGCGGGTCGTTCTGTTCGGGGTCGAGCAGTCCCAGCGGACCCGCGATTGGCGCCCCCGCGTCCAGGGGATCCTCGAAGTCGCCGAGTGCGAGCACCGAGTCGGGGTTCACTGGGCCGCCGGCGTGCACCACCTCCCCGGCACCGGCCAGGTCCGCCAGCTCTGGCACCAGCACGGCCACCTCGTCCTCGGTGGGGCGGTTGAGCACAACGCCCATCGCGCCCTCGTCGGTGTGCTCCACCACGAGCAGAACGGTGCGGCGGAAGTAGTCGAGCATCTGCGGAGCGGCGATGAGCAACTTTCCGCGCAGCGACCCGGACACGACGCGCCTCAGCGGCCCTTCCAGACGGGATCGCGCTTCTCGGCGAAGGCGGTGGCGCCCTCGCGCGCATCCTCGGAGGTGAACACCGGGCCGGAGATCGCGGCCTGGCGGTCGAATTCCTCGTCGAGGCTCCAGTCGGGCGACTCGATGAGGATCTGCTTCGAGGCCATCAGCGCGAGCGGAGCGTTCACCTCGATCGCGCCGGCCAGCTCGAGCGCGACGTCCACGGTGGCCCCGGCATCGGCCACGCGATTGACCAATCCGAGCTCGTAGCCGCGTTCGGCGGTGATCGGGTCTCCGGTCAGCGCCAGCTCCATCGCCACGTGGTAGGGGATACGGCGCGGCAGCCGCAGCAGCGCACCCCCGGCTGCAACCAGGCTGCGCTTCACCTCCGGTATGCCGAGCTTGGCGCCGCTCGCCGCCACGATCAGGTCGCAGGACAGAGCCACCTCGAGCCCGCCGGCAACCGCAAAGCCCTCGACCGCGGCGATCAGCGGCTTGTGCGGCGGCCCCTGCACGATGCCCGCGAACCCGCGGCCCTCGACCCATGCGCTCTCGCCCGCCACGAACGCCTTGAGGTCCATGCCGGCCGAGAAGCCCTTCCCGGCGCCGGTCAGCACCCCCACCGACAGATCGTCCTCTCCGTCGAGCTCGTCCAGCGCGGCCGCCACCCCCTGCGCGAGCGCGGCGTTCACGGCGTTGCGGGCGTCCGGGCGGTTGAGGGTGATCAGCAGCGTGCGCCCGCGGCGCTCGGTCAGGACGGCGTTCTCTTCGGTCATGCAGCCAACCTACCGGCGCGAGCAGTGCGCTGTCCGGTTGTGCGCCTAGCCTCGGCGACCCCATGCGCCTGATCGTCGCCCGCTGCGAGGTCCGTTACACGGGCCGCCTCACCGCCGTGCTCCCGGAGGCGCTGCGCCTGCTCATGATCAAGTCGGATGGGTCGGTGATGGTCCACGCCGACACCGGCGGCTTCAAGCCGTCCAATTGGATGACCGCTCCGACCGTCATCGAGGAGGAACCCGGGTCGATCGTCGTGCGCAAGCGTGCCGGCGCTACGGAGGACCGTCTCGAGATCCGCGTGGTGGAGGTCGTCTCCGATGTGACCCACGACATGGGCGAGGCGGCCGCCCTGGAGAAGGAGGGCGTGGAGCGGGAGTTGCAGGAGCTGCTCGCCGACTCGCCCGAGACCTGTGGCGAGGGCTTTCGCCTGGTGCGGCGCGAATGGCCCACCGACATCGGCCCGGTGGACCTCATGTGCCGCGACTCCGATGACGGCTGGGTGGCCGTCGAGATCAAGCGCGTGGCCACGATCGACGCCGTGGAGCAGCTCACCCGGTATCTGGAGCGGCTGGCCGACGAGCCGGGCTTCGCCTCCTGCCGGGGGGTACTTGCAGCCGCGGCGATCAAGCCGCAGGCGAGGGTGCTCGCGGAGTCCCGCGGGATCGACTGCGTGGAGGTCGATCCGGCCGTGCTGCGAGGCGATCGCGAGCCGGATCTCACGCTGTTCGCGGGGTAGGGGCTCAGCGCTAACTGAGCTGTTCGCGCCGTCGCCGCTGCTTCACTGCGCGGATGGCGGAGCGAGGCCCCAGCGGGACGATCGCCTACCGGGCCGTGGTGCTGGCCGGCGGACTGCTGGTGCTGGGTCTGTTGTTCCGCCAACTGCTCACGCTGCTGCTGGCGGTGCTGATCACGGTGATCATCGCCGTGGCTCTCTCGGCGGCGGCCGGCGTGCTCGAGCGCCGCTTCCGCATTCCGCGTCAAGTCGGCGCGATGCTGGCGCTGCTCGCGGGCGTGGGGGTGATCGCGGGAGTGATCGCGTTGGTGATCCCGCCGTTCATCGAGCAGACCAACGACTTCGTGGAGGACGTTCCTGGGATCGTGGACCTGCTGCGCGAGCGCATTCGAGACCTCACGGGCGCGCGGCCAGGTGAGATCGCGGACCGTGTGCAGGGGTTCGCCGAGGGCTACACCGACGACCCCGGCCGCCTGATCGGCCCGATCACCTCGATCGGCCTCAGCGTGGCGGGCATCTTCGCGGCGCTCGTCCTCGTACTGATCACCGCCTACTACATGGCGATCGACCCCGACCCGCTGCTGGACGGCATCCGCCGCCTCGTCCCGCCCGCGCACCGTCAACGCGCCGACGAGATCATGGGCCGGCTGCGCAGCTCGTGGCTCGGATGGATGCGCGGCGTGGCCGCGGACATGCTGGTCTCGGGGGTGCTGCTCTACATCGGGCTGACGATCATCGGCCTGGACTTCGCCATCTTCTTCGCGGTGCTTACCGCGCTCCTCTCGGTGATCCCCTATTTCGGCGCTTTCGTCAGCGCGCTCCCGCCGGTGCTGTTCGCGTTCACCGACTCGCCCGGCAAGGCGCTGCTGGTACTCGGCATCTTCATGCTGGTGCAGCAGGTGGAGGGCAATCTCGTGATCCCGCTCGTCATGGCCCGCACCGTGAAGCTGCACCCGGCGGTGATAGCCGTGGGGGTGCTGATCGTGGGCCAGCTGTTCGGCTTCGTGGGCCTGGTGGTGGCCGTGCCGATCCTCTCGCTGATCGTGATCCTGGTCGAGGAGCTGTGGGTGAAGCCGATGGAGGACTCCGCGTCCACGTTGGGCACCAGCGGGATAGAAAGGGTGTAGCGGCCGCTAGAGCTTGATGATCGCGATCACCATCGAGGCGAGCACGCACACCACGATCACCACCTGCATGTAGATCCAGAAGCGCGGCACTATGCTCCCGAGTGTGACGATCGGAGCGGCAATCTTCATCGGGGCTGTGGGTGCCATCCTGCGCTTCGCCGTGACCGGCCAGGTGTCGGGCATCGACATCCAGACGGTCGGCACCATCCTCATCATCGCGGGGGTTGTCGGCTTGATCGCCGGCTTGGCGCTGGAGTTCTCAGGTCGAGACCGTGCGCGCGACCGCGATCCCGGCGCCTACTAGTCCAAAGGAGACGCATGTTCGGATCGATCGTTGTGGGTACCGACGGGTCGGACACCGCCAAGGAGGCGGTGAAGCAGGCCACCGAACTGGCGTCCACGCTCGGTGCGAAGGTGTTCCTGGTTAGCGCGTATGAGCCCGTGCCCGAGGGCCGCCTACGCGACGAGCGCCAGGATGTTCCAGAGGACCTTCAGTGGATGGTCAACCCCCGCGAAGACGTGGAGTCGACCCTCAAGGAGGGCGCCGACGGGATCCAGAGTTCAGGCGTGGAGGCGGAGACCTTCGCCCGGGAAGGCGACCCCGCCGACGCGATCCTCGACGTGGCAGAGGAGAAGGGAGCCGATCTGATCGTGGTCGGCAACAAGGGGATGAGTGGCGCCAAGCGCTTCGTGCTGGGCTCTGTGCCCAACAAGGTCTCCCATCACGCGCCGTGCAGCGTGATGATCATTCGCACCACCTGACCCCCGGACACGATCAGCGCAGCGCGGCGGCCACGTCCAGCAGCCCGCTGCCGTAGCGACGATCGAAGCCGGGTGGCCCGAGGTCGCGGGCCGTGGCCTCGAGGTGGCGCTCCACCTCGGCGGGCCTGGGGTTGCGCCGTCCCAGGCGCCCGGTGGCCATCACCAGGGCCGCCGCACCCGACACATGCGGCGCCGCCATGGACGTACCCTCGTACCCGCCGGGCAGGCCGAACCGGCGCACGCTGCGCACGAACGTCTGCTGGTAGATGAACCGCCCGCTGGCGTCGGGACGGCAGAACTGCGCGTCGTACGGATTGTCGGCGTTGGGGGCATCGGCTCCGCCCCCGGGAGCCGCGAGATCGACCGCTATCCCGCTGTTGGAGAACTCGGACTGGCAGCCGCGGATGGTCGTGGAAGCCACGCCGATCACGTCGCGTGCGCGCGCGGGGTAGGAAACCACGCGATCGCCCTGATTGCCGGCTGCGGCCACCACGACCGAGCCCTTGCGGCGCGCGTAGCGCAGCGCGGCCACCACATCCGGGATCTGCGACGCCCTCACGCGGGCGTCGAACTCCAGGCTCAGGTTGATCACGTCGGCCCCGCGCCGGGCGGCGTACCGTATGCCGCGCGAGATCGAGATCGTGTCGCCCGCGCCCTCGGAGTCGAGCACCCGCACGGGCATGATCCGCGCCTCGTAGGCGATACCGGCCGCGCCGATCCCGTTGTTGGTGCTCTCGGCGATCGTGCCGGCCACGTGGGTGCCGTGGCCGTTGTGGTCGTTGGGGAAGCGGTCCTCCCCCACGAAGTCATACCCGCGCGCGAAGCGCCTGAGGTCGGGCGCCCGGCGAAAGCGGCCATAGCGGCGGTAGGCAACGCCGGTGTCGAGCACGGCGACGACGGCGCCTCGCCCACCGGGCGCGCCGCGCGCGGCGGCCAGTTCCCACGCCTCGGGCATGTTCACGCCGTTGGACCCGAACAGGTTCCACTGCAGCCGGTAGCCGGGGTCGTTGGGGGTGAATGCGCTCGCGCGCGCGACGTAGTTGGGCACGGCGTAGTCCACGCCCGGTCGCTTGCGCAGCTCGCGGACCGTCTCGGCAACGCTGTCGCCGTCCTTGATCCGGAGGGTCTCGGAGCCGCTGCCGAGTGCGGCGCCACCCGAGCCGCCGTCGTCATACCGCACGATCACCTCGCCCGGGACATAGGGAGTCTGGGCCGCGGCAGGGGCGGCGGAAAGCGCTACTGCGGCCAGGGCCGCGGGCATAAGGAGGGCTCGTCTCATGGGCTACGGTCCAAATCCAGTGTACGGAGACACCAACACCCGGAATGCAACCGAGTTGTCGTCTTCCGGGCGTCGGTCGATCGGGTAGCCCACTTGAGCGTTTGCGTGACAGGGGCGACAGGAGTTGTGAACGGATGAGCGACGGCACCGTGACCCGCGCCTTCTTCGGGCGCGATGACTACTTCATGCGGCTGGCGCTGCGCGAGGCCGAGCGCGCGTTGGAGCACGACGACGTGCCCGTGGGCTGCGTGATCGCCGCGGAGGGCGAGGTGGTGGCCGCGGCCCGCAACGAACGCGAGCTGCGCGGCGATCCCACCGCCCACGCGGAGGTGCTCGCCCTGCGCGAAGCTTCACAGCGCCTGGGGAGCTGGAGGCTGGACGGTGCGGTGATGTACGTGACTCTCGAGCCGTGCTCGATGTGCGCGGGCGCGATCGTGCTCGCACGCGTGCCGCGAGTTGTCTACGGAGCCGACGACCCGAAGACCGGCGCCGCCGGCAGCGTGTTGGACGTGCTCGGCGAGCTGCGCCTGAACCATCGGCCCGAGGTGGCGGGCGGGTTGCTGGCGGCGGACTCGGCCGAGCTGCTCCGGGCGTTCTTCGGGGCGCGACGCTAGAGCCGCAGTCGTGCGCTCGCCGGTCCGGCGGCCTAAAGGCCTAGCTTGATCTCAGCCGTCGAGTCCGAGACGAGGTCCGTGACTTCGAGCCTCGACCCCTTGACGGCCTTCGGCGGGATGTCGTAGACCAGCGTCCCCTTCTGCGAAACGTCCGGCTGAATCTCTTCGAGTAGGAATGCGTCCTCGACCGCCAGGCTCGCGTCCGAGGAGGTCGAGTAGTTCTTCCCGTTGCCCCCGATCAGACGAATGTTGTCGTCGACGATGGTCACCGGCCCATTCGTGCGGTTGGTAAGCGTCAGAGACACGACCACGAACTGACCATTGGCCAGCACCGTGTCGAACTCATCCGATCCCACCGAGGCGCTCTTCTCTGCCCTCGTCACGCTGTAGGTAGTGCCCTGGAGCGTGAGTCTGTCTCCGACCCCGGCGGCCTTGGCGCCCTTGCCCTCACCGTCACCAGATTCGACCGTGGCCTGCTCCGTGTCGCCGCTGGAGCAGCTCGCAGCGCCTATCGCGATAAAGGCGCAGACCAGGACCAGCGGCCAACTGAGCTTGCTCCTCCCCACCCTGCCTCCTCAATAGAACTCGAATGCGATGTACCGCTATTGGTGGCTAGCTAAACCGGGACATGAGCCCGCGACCACCTGTCTCAGCGCGGGTGGTGGCTCAGGCGAGGCGGGAAACGAAGTGGTACGAAGGCTTGAGCGGTACCGTCTCCGCTTGGATTGGAGCCGGATGACTGCGCCATCTAGTGCCCCAGCTAGATGGCCTGGCAGGGCTCATTCCAATTTGTAGAGCACCTGGAGGGGTGCCGGAGTGGTTGAACGGGGCGGTCTCGAAAACCG
>Ga0208612_1001301_pt1 | contig 10401 bp, 7 predicted proteins | sample AntDryMetagUQ889_FD_188089 | JGI IMG/M metagenome (GOLD analysis project Ga0208612, IMG submission 188089) | Polar desert microbial communities from Antarctic Dry Valleys - UQ889 (SPAdes) | ecosystem: Environmental > Terrestrial > Soil > Desert | place: Antarctic Dry Valleys | collected 2008-12-31 | reverse complement strand
GACTCCGCCGACTTCGCGCGTCCGGACCTGACCCTGCAGCAGATCGCATTGATCTGCGGTGCCGGACGCGGCCGGTACGGCGTGACAGACTTCAACTGGACGCGGATCACTGCGTGGCGTGAGCTGGTTGCGGCCTTCTTCGATGTCGCTGATTGGCGCGCGCTGCTGACACAGATCAGCGGGATCCGCGTGGGGTTCGCGGTTGATGCGGACGGGCGGGACATCCACCCGTCGCAGGCGCTCCTGCTGATCGGGTGGCTGGGCTCCCGGCTCGGCTGGCGACCGACGGGAGCGCTCGCGCCATCCGAGGCCGGCGGCATGCTCTTCGCGATGCGTCGGCGCGACGGCGCGCAGATCCAGGTACGCGTGCGGCCGCGGTTCGAGCGCGGCCTCGCCGAAGGCGACCTGTCCGGACTCCGGCTGCAGGCCGAGCGCGACGGATCGCTGACCGAGTTCGTCGTCAAGCGCGTTCACGGCACGGCCCTTGCGCTCGCGACCGTCACGCGGGGTGGACAGGTCGTCTCATCCCGCACGGTGCCGCTTCCCGCGCCGTCCGTCACCGACCTCCTCGGCGAGGAGCTGACGATCGCGGGGAGCGATCGGATCTACGAGGACGCCCTGGCGGCGCTGGTGCGGCTGGCCTGATGAACCCTCTCGCCTCGGCGACTACGCCTGCTCGGCTCGGCGGGGCCCTGCGGCTGGGGTCGGGCAAAGCCCTCCCTCACCTGGCCCGAGTTGTGCGCTGGCCGCAGCACAGTGGATCGACATGAGTGACGGGCGGCCGCGCCCGGCCGAACGGCCAGCGGACCGGCTGATCGGTGACCGCTACCGGCTGATCGAGCACATCGAGCGTGGCGGAGCGGGCGACGTCTGGCTCGCGCGGGACGAGCGCCTCGATCGCGATGTCGCCGTGAAGATCCTCGGCGCTGAAGCGGACGATGCCTTCCGCGAGCGCTTCACGCACGAGGCACGCCGCGCCGCCTCGGTGACGCACCCGAACGTGGTCACCGTCTTCGACGAGGGAACGGACGGCGCCGACGCGTACATGGTCATGGAGTACGTGCGTGGGCGCACGCTCCGCGAGCTCATCGCGGAGCGCGGACCGCTGCCGCCGCACGAGGCCGCGCGTCTCGTCGCTCAGGTCGCGGCCGCGCTCGATGCGGCGCACGCGGCTGGCGTGGTGCATCTCGACGTGAAGCCGGCCAACGTGATCGTGAACGAGGCCGGGACCGCGAAGCTCACGGACTTCGGAGTCGCTACGGCCGCGCACGGCGAGGCGGAGCGGGAGCTCGTCGGCACGGCACGGTACGTCGCGCCGGAGCGTATCGAGGGTGCCGTGCCCACGCCCCGAAGCGATGTGTACGGGCTGGGTCTCGTCGCGTACGAGCTCCTCGCGGGTCGTCCCGCGTTCCAGGGAGTCGAGACGGACGACCTGCTCCGCATGCGGCTCGAAGGCGCGGCGCCGTCCCTGCGTGGCGCGCGCGTCGGCATCTCGCCTGAGGTCGATCGCGCCGTCGCCAAGGCGCTCGAGCGCGATCCGCGCGACCGCTACCCGACGGCGGGCCAGTTCGCGGCGGCGTTGGGCCTGTCGGCGGAGCGCGGAGACGCGACCACACCGCTCACCACGGCGGCGGCGGTCCGCACGACGCCACGTCGCTGGATCGCACCTCCGCGGGGCTTCCGGGTGCCTCCGATCGACAGCACCCTGGCGGTCCTCGCGGTGGTCCTCGTGCTGCTCGCCGTCATCGCGCTGTTCCGCAACTTCCCGTCCGACACGACGACGCGGAGCGGCGCCGCCGCGACGAGCGCTCCTCCGGCAAGCGCTCCCGCAGCGACGGGTGCCGCGCTACGGGCACCGAACGTCGTGGGGCAAAGGCTCGACAGGGCCATCAAGACGTTGCGCGACGCGGGCTTTGGCGTCGTGGCGTGGGACGTCGCCCAAGGGGCCGGAGGCAAGTCATGCGACGTCGCCCGGCAGGAGCCCGCGGGCGAGGCGGCGTTCGCGCGTGGGCAAGAGGCAAAGGTCTTCTACGTCGCCGGCAAGGATTGCACGAAGGCCGATGACTGACTCGCGCGCGGGGGCGCGCAGCGACGCCGGGAAAGTCCGCGAGAGCAACGAGGACAGCTGGATCGTGCGCGAGCAGCGCGGCGTGGCGCTCCTTGCGGTAGCGGACGGGGTCGGGGGGGTCGCCGGCGGCGAGCGGGCGAGCGCTGCGGCGATCGAGACGCTCTCGCGTCGTTTCTACGAGTCGCTGGCGACAGGGGACCTGCGCTCATCGCTCGCGACGGCGGTGCGCGAGGCGAACGACGCGGTCGTCCGCGCCGCAGCGGACCGCGGCGAGTCGTCCGCGACCACGCTCGTCGCTGCGGCAGTCCGCAAGGGCGAGGCAACCATCGCGAACGTCGGCGACAGCCGGGCCTACCTCGTCCGCGGCACGACGGCGCGCCAGCTCACGACCGACCACTCCGGCGCGCGCCCGAACGAGATCACCCGGTTCGTCGGGGACGAGCGCGGCATCCAGCCGGATGTCTTTGTCGAGTCGCTCCGCGCGGGCGACCGCCTGGTGTTGTGCTCGGACGGCCTGACGCGCCACGTGGCGGACGAGGAGATCGCCGAGCGCGCCGCGGCCGTGGAGCCTGCCGTCGCGGCGGATCAGCTGGTGGATCTCGCGAACGATCGCGGCGGCGAAGACAATGTCACCGTCGTGATCTACCGGTCGCGGCGGTCGTCCCCGGTCCGCGCGATCGGGACCGTCCTGGCCCTATTGCTTCTCGTCGCGATCACGGTCGGGGCCATCTTGCTGGCCATCGCTCGCCCAGCGCTCTGAGCCGACCGCCCCCGAGAGCGATCCACCCCGCGGCGACCATCGCGGCGAGGGCGAGCGGCGGCACGAGGCGAGCCAGCATCGCCCCACCGGAAAGCCTGGCGGATGCCTGCAGGTCGCAGGTGAACGCGGGATAGAACTGGCAGTCGTACTGCCACGTCGGCAGGATGAAGAACGCGCCCGCCTGGTCCGCCGCGACCGGTTGACCTGAGACGAACGGATAGAAGAACACGAACGCCGCCGCGGCAAGGGCGAGGTAGCCGCCGACGATGGGCGCGCGGCCCCGCTCCCAGAGGTAGACGAGCGCGGCGACGAGCGCGAGGAAGTACCAGGGGAGCGCCGTGAAGAAGTGATAGAAGAACAGCACGCGCGTGATCGGTACCCAGGCCACGAGCTGGACCGCGAGCGCGAACACGATGAGGCCGAGGCTCACGGACCTCGCGCGCACGGCCGCGACGGCACACCACAGGACCGCGACGAGGCCGCCCCAGAAGAGCACGACGTTGCCGGCGTTGTAGATGACCGCGCTGCCGTTCTCGCTTTGGCCGTAGTACCAATACACCGGCTTCAGGACGAGCGGCCAGCTCCACCACGGCGAGCCGGCGGGATGCGGCGAGGTGAGCCCGGAGTGGTACCAGTACATCTGCTGCGTGAGCTCGCGGAGGTCCCAGCCATACGGCACCGTCGGTCCACCGAACCACGGAACGTACGCGAGCAGGTACACCGCGATCGGCAGGACCGCGAAGCAGCCGAACAGGAACGCGGCGTTGATGCCGCGCCCGCGTAGCAGGTCGAGCGGTCCACCCGCTCCGGCGCGCCCGCGGGTGTACGCATACGCGGTGACCGCGAGCGCGAGGACGCCGAGACCCGCGAGCGCGTAGAAGGCGACCCACTTCGAGGCCGCGGCGAGTCCGAACAGCAGACCCGCGAGGACGAGGTCGAGGTGCGCCGACCTCCTCGGCGCGTGCGCTGCGACGACGAAGTACCACCCGGCGGCAAGGAACGCCGCGACATAGCCATCGTTCATGCCGATGCGCGTCTGCGCGAACATCGATCCGTCGAAGAGCACCACGGCTCCGGCGAGGGCCGGTGCGATGCGCGACGTGAAGAGGCGGCGCGCCAGCAGCACGATGAAGAACGCGAGCGCCGCGCCCGCGACGATGCCCGGAATCCGCCACGACAGCGCCTGCCGTCCGGTGGAGACGCGCGTCGCGCCATCGTTGTCGCCGACGAGCACCTCGTCCGCGGTCCCGTCGACGGCGAGCAGCGTGCCCCGGACCGGCAGGCTGCTGTAGGGCGAGGCGCCGTGGGTCTCGACGATGACGAGGCGGTCGCCTGTGAGCGCATAGAGGAACTGCGTACGAGGCACGACGATGAGCGCGCTCGCCGGTTCGCCGACGTCTCCGGTCCGCGCGTTGCCCAGGCGCACGGTCTCCCGACGGCCGCCTTGCAGGTCGATGACCTCGAGCGCCGGCTGATCCGATCGCGCGAGGAAGAGGCGATCGGCGGAGAGCGCGTGCGCGATCGCGCGGACCGGGCCACCGGTCGGATGGGCGCTCCGCTCCGTCCCGTCCGCGGTGTTCACGACGCGGACGACGCCCTGGGGATCGAGGACGTAGAGCGCCGTCCCATCCGGCCGCAGCGCGAGCGCGCTCGCCGGCGTGGCGACGAACAGCGCGGGTCCCGTCGCGCGGATCTCGACACCAGCGGTACTCCCGATCGCGACCCGGCCGCCGGCGGCGGCGAGCGCCGTGACCGCCGGGCGTAGCTCCTCACGGTCCGCGCCGGCGACCCGGAGCGCGGTCCGCACGGGGGAGCCGAGCCCCAGGTCCGTCTCGATGAGCTCGCGGTCGGTCGCCACGAGCACGCGGCTCCCGTCGAGGGCGATCCCGCGGATCAGGTCGCGGCTGATGTTCGTCTGCGCGGTCTGACGGCCCGAGCGGTCGCTCACCATGACGCGCCCATCCGCGAACGCGTACACGCGCGTGCCCTCGTTCGTCACCGCGAGCGCCACGATCGGGTCGACCATCGCGACGGTCTCCCGCCCCGCCACGCGGTCGCCGGAGAAGGCCAGGATCCCGAGGGCCATGAGCTCCTTCGCGAGATGGGGGTGCGTCCACTCGTACACGTCGCGCTGGGCGAGGAGCTCGTACGCCGTTCGCGCGTGATAGACCTCGTCGAAGTACATGTCGCGCGGGTGGTCGAGGCGGTACCCGCGCGTGGCGAGCACCGCGAGCGCGACGAGCAGCGCGAGCACGAGGTCGCGTCGCGTCGGCGCGAAGCCCGGCGCGAGGCCCGCGGGCAATCGCCAGCGTGCCCGCCGCTCACGCACGGGCACCGCGTCGCCGGCCGGGACCGGCCGGGCGTCCAGGGCGAGCTGCGCCTCCCCGCGCGCAAGCCGCCAGGCGATGAGCGCCGCGGCACCGGTCATCGCGGCGGCGATCGCGATCTGGCCGGGCCGCTCGAAGAGCGTCTCGACGAGTGCGGGCACGTCCATGAGGTCGAAGCGGACGAAGACGACGTAGAGCGTCATGAGGAATCCGATCGCGAGGACCGCGTACGGGATGACGAGACGCGGTCGCAGTGCGACCAACGGGAGGAGCAGCGCGAAAGCCGGGAAGATGTACCGCTCGTGGGCGCGCGTGGGCAGGAAGTAGAACGCGAACACCGCGCACGCGCCACACGCGAGGAATGTCGCGGTGTCCCTCCGCCACCACAGCGGAACCGCGGAGGCGAGCACCCCGGCAGCGAGGAGCACCCCACCGATCACGACGAGCCCCGCGTCAGGCTTGAAGAAGTCAAAGAAGATCGACCAGGGATTGAACGCGTAGAGCGACGTGTAGGGATACGTTTCCGAGGCGCTCCGCACGAGCGCGATGAGCTCGACGGGTCCGGCGCGGAACGGCACCGCCAGGGTGAGCACGACGACGAGCGCCGCGATGCTCGCGCGCGCGATCGGTGTGACCCGCCGTTCGCGGATCAGGACGATCGCTCCGGCTGCGATCACGAGGAACAGGCCGAGGCCGAACTGCGGCTTGATCATCGCGGCGAGAGCGGCGAGCCCGCCGGCCGTCAGCCACCTGCCACGCCCGGCCGCGATGAGGGCGAGCATGAACGGCAGCGTCCCGACAGCGTCCACCTGGCCCCAGTACGGGCCGGCGAAGATGATCCCGGGCGCGAACAGCCAGAGGGCGGCCGCCGCAATGGCGGCTCGCGAGCCGCCGAGGGGCCAGACGAGGGCCGCGGCCACGATCGCGATCGCGACATCGAACGGGATCGACACGGCCTTCACGGCGATCCGCAGTGCCTCGCCGTCGAAGAGCTTGCCGAAGGCCCCCAGCACGTAGAGGAAGCCGGGCGGGTAGTCGGAGAAGTAGCCCGGCTCGTAGAAGCGACCCGGACCGATAGCGGCGACCCGCTCGGCCCACGCCATGAACGTGCCCATGTCCCATGGGACGCCGGGAGCGCCGACGAACAGGAGCCGGACGGCGACACCCATCATCACCAGCCCTGCCAGGACGACCTGCGTCACGCGACGGTCCCTCAACGCTTCTCCACACCCCGAACGCTAGCGGTGTTCTATATGGGGGTGTCGTCGGGGAGCGTCTGGCTGCGGGTCCTGCTGGCCACGGCGTGCCCGGCTCTCGCGGGCGTCGGCCTCCTGGTCGCCGGCGCCCCGGCGATCGTGGCCGGGGCGATCGCGCTGCTGACCGCGCTCGTGTCGGCCTGGCTGCTCGGACGATCGCAGCTCGGGAGGCTGACCCGGATCGCCGAGCGGGCGGCCACCGATGCCCGCGATGAGCGGCGCGTCGCCGAGACCGAGCGCGATCGACTCGCGACGCTCGTCGCCGGACTTTCTGACGCGATCCTCATCATCGACGCAGCCGAACGTGTCCGGCTCGCGAATCCTGCGGCGGAGCAGATGCTCGACGCGGGAACGCTGGTCGGGAGGCGCGTGATCGAGGTCGTGAGGGATCACGAAGTCCTCGATGCGATCGTGCGAGCTCGTGGCGGCAGCGAGGTCATCGTCCAGGTAGAGCGCAGGCAGCCCCAGCGGCTGCTCCGGGTCGTCGCGCGACGGCTCGAGGGCGGCGAGCTGCTCGTCACCATCCACGATCTCTCGGCGGTCCGCCGGCTTGAGACCGTGCGTGCCGATTTCGTGGCCAACGTGTCGCACGAGCTGCGGACACCGATTGCGACGCTCAAGGCCATCGCGGAGACGCTGCAGGGAGGCGCGATCGACGATCGCATGGCCGCACGAGATTTCGTCTCGCGGATGCAGGAGGAGATCGACGGGCTCGCCCAGCTCGTCCAAGAGCTGCTTTCCCTGGCGCGTGTCGAGTCCGGTGCGGATCGGCTCACCCAGGTCGAGGTGGACCCCGGCTACCTCCTGCGCGAGGCGGCACGGCGGATGTCAGCGTTGGCGGATCGCGCAGGTGTCGCGATCGAGGTCGACGCAGGTGATGAGCTGCCACGTGTGATGGCCGACGCGGAGCGTATCGGGCAGGTCCTCGCCAATCTCGTGCACAACGCCGTGAAATTCACGCCGACCGGAGGCACGGTCACGCTTGCCGCCGTCTCAGGCGAGCAGGTCGAGTTCGCGGTGCGCGATACCGGCATCGGCATCGAAAGAGCCGAGCTCGACCGCGTCTTCGAGCGCTTCTACAAGAGTGACCGCTCGCGTGCGAGCGGAGGCACCGGACTCGGGCTCGCCATCGCCAAGCACATCGTTCAGGCACACGGCGGCGAGATCCGCGCGTCGAGCGAGGGGCCGGGTCGAGGCGCGACGGTCGCGTTCACGCTCCCTGCGGTCGCTCCGAAAGCACGCGAGGCCCCCGAAGGGGCCTCACCTGCCTAAAGGGAAGAGGGGTGACGCGAACGATGACCGTGCCGTGTGGGGTCCGCGTGGCGGCCGGGTGAGCGCTCCGTGCGGTCGCGCCGGCCGGGGCCCGCTGCAGACCGGCCGGCGATCTCACACCGGCGGCGGCCGGTACGACGCCCCGATGACGTCGCCCCCTTCGTCGAGCTCGAGGACCCAGATGGAGGCCTTCGGCAAGCGGAGCCCGCCGGGAAGGCGCACGCCGTCCGCACGCAGCCGCTCCAGGAGCTTCTCGATCACATCGCCGTGACTGCAGAGCGCGGGGCGACCGCGAGTGGCCCGGATGAGCTTGAGGGCGCGCGCGGCGCTCCCGCCTTCCGCGAGCGCCGGATCGCGCTGGATCCGCAGGTGGCCGGCGACGGCGAACGGTCGAAAGGTCTCGACGCAACGCACCGCGGGACTGGAGACGAGCCGGTCGATGCGGCCCACCCGCAGCGAGCGCACGAGCCTCGCCGCCTGATCGTCACCGGCCGGGCTCAGCGGCCGCAGCCGGTCCGGTCGGGTCCAACCGTCGCGCTCGGTCGCCCGAGCGTGCCGCACGAGGTAGACGATCCGCTTCACCGCGACAGTGTGACGAGTCGGGACGCCCCCGCGTCTTTATGCGGTCAGCGCGACCCCCGGTGTCGGGGCGAGCGTCTCTGGCGCGACGGGCCTCGCGATCGCGGATCCCTGGGCATGGTCGCAGCCAAAGCCGCGGAGCAGACTGAGGGTGCGCTCGTCCTCGACGCCCAGGGCGACGACGGTGCGGCCCAGCCGGTGCGCGAGCTCGATCGTCGCCTGCACGACGGCCGCGCTCGCGCGGTCCGTCCGCGCCACGGAGACGAAGAAGCGGTCGATCTTCACCTCGTCGGCGCTGATCCGCTGCAGGTAGGCGAGCGAGGAGTGGCCGGTCCCGAAGTCGTCGAGGGCGATGCGGATCCCGAGCCTGCGGAAGGATGAGAGGGCCGCGATAGCGAGCTCGGGATCGGCCATGATCGTCGACTCCGTCACCTCGAGGGTGAGGCACTTCGGGCCGATACGGCCTGTCCGCATCGCGCGCGAGAGGAGGCTCGCGACGTCGTCGCTCACCAGATCCTCTCGGAAGAGGTTCACCGCGACGGGCCGGTCGACGCCGCCGTCGCACCATGCGAGGTGCTGGGCGATCGCGCGTTCGAGGATCCAGAGGGAGATCCGTCGTCCCAAAGGCGTGCCCTCGATCGCCGGCAGAAAGGTGGCCGGAGCGAGGAGGCCCAGGGACGGGTGGCGCCAACGCAGCAGCGCCTCGGCGCCGACGAGGAAGCCGCTCCGCAGGTCGAGCTGCGACTCGTAGTGGAGCGTGAGGTCGCCGTGGTCGAACGCGGTCCGCAGCTCGTCGGCGATGCGGAAGTGTTCGCGATGCTCGTCGTGCGAGGATGCGTAGGTCGCGTGCTGGCGGCCGGCGCGTTTCGCCGCCTGCACCGCGCTGGTCGCGCGGCGGATGAGCAGCTCCGCGTCGTGCCCGTGCTCAGGGAAACGGGCTACTCCGACCGTCGCGCCGATCTCCAGCGTGCGCCCCCCGACAAGGAACGGCTCCCCCAGCGCCGTGTCGACGCGGTAGGGGTCGGCGCGATCGGCCGGCAGGACGATCGCGAACCCGTCGCCACCCAAACGGGCAACCGCGTACGCGTCCCTGAATCGCGCCGCCAGCCTGTCGGCGACGCCGCGCAGCAGCTTGTCAGCCGCGGCATACCCGAAGGCCTCGTTCGCCGCGTCGAGCCGGTCGAGTTCGATGACGAGGAGCACGAGCGGCTGACCCTCCCGCAGCAGCGCGACACGCAACGCCAGTGCGAGCGCGGTCCGGTCAGGCAGACCGGTCAACGCGTCGCGCGCGCGCACTCCACCATCGACGGTCCCGACCGTCATCGCCTCCGCCACCTGTGGCGAGGCTATGCCGCCATCGCGTGCCTGGAGTGAGGGGGGTGTGCGCTCGCGGTGAGAAGCGCGAGCGGTGAGTGGCGCTCAGGTCGCATGGTCTCGCGAGGTCGCTACGCGCTAGCTGGCAAGACGCAGCAGGTGGTCCTGTTCTCCGAGCAGCTCGGGCCCGGGCCTCGGCTTCGCTTCGCGCGGGTGCTCGATCAGGCGGTAGTCGTCCAGGCCGTGTGCGAACTCTTCGCCGGGCGTCCGGGCAAGCGCGTTGAGATAGCGATCGATCGCGCGCAGGAATCCGTTCATCGTCACCTCCATTCGAATCTCTCGTCAGGTCGACTTCGTCTCCTCGACTCCGGGGCCTGCGCCTCGGGAGCCATCGTCGGAGACGCGGGTGAGGGCAACGGATGCGGCGTGTGAGGCGTCGGTGCGCGCGCGCGAGGTGGGCCTCGTCTCGAGCGCCCGCCGCTACACGAGGCCGGTCGCGATCACGACCGCCGCGAGCGCCGACGTGCCGAGGAGGAGCGCCGCGTCGGCCGTGTCGAAGTCACGGGGACGGGCAATCGTCCTGCAGGGCCGGGCGCCGAAGCCCCGCGCGTCCATCGCGGCGGCAAGCGCGACCGCGCGCCTCACCGCGGCGATGAGGAGACCGTGGGTCCGCCCGGGGAACGCGGCGAGGCGCGTGAGCAGGCCGCGGTCCGTCTCGAGGCCGCGTGCCCGGCGGGCGAGACCGCGGATCTCCCACTCCCGTGCGAACAGTGGGACCAGCCGCATGGCGGCGAGCGTGCCAACGGCGAAGCGCGGCGGTGCGCG
>Ga0208612_1001300_pt1 | contig 10408 bp, 10 predicted proteins | sample AntDryMetagUQ889_FD_188089 | JGI IMG/M metagenome (GOLD analysis project Ga0208612, IMG submission 188089) | Polar desert microbial communities from Antarctic Dry Valleys - UQ889 (SPAdes) | ecosystem: Environmental > Terrestrial > Soil > Desert | place: Antarctic Dry Valleys | collected 2008-12-31 | reverse complement strand
GTTCCAATGCGAGAAGGAGCCGTAGGGGCCCTCGACGACCGCCTCCGCATCCGGCTCGAGCCTGCGCAGGGCGCGCGTGTAGTCGCCGATCGCCTTGACGGTGACCCTCAAGGTCGGCTCGCCCGGCGACGCGGTGATCGAGAAGGGATGGAACTGGTTGCCGACCTCCCCGGCTCGAAACGAGAAAACCTGGCGCTCCACTGAGAGCTCGAACGGGTGGAGCTCCTCGCTGAGGGCGAGCGAGCGGAAGTTGACGAAGACGAACTGGCCCGGTGTGAAGGTGAGTGGCTGGCCGCGAGGTTCCATCACGATCTCGGTGACGAACTCGTCGAGCCGGTTCACAGTCGTGATCCGATAGCGACGCCGCCGGACGAGCACGTTGCCGAACAGGGAGCGATAGGCGAACGCGGCGACACCGAGGGTCGCCAGCACCGCCATGTAACGGTTCAAGGCAACCGACTGAGCCTTCGCCCCCGACGTCGTGAACACGTGGTAGGACGCGGCGAGGAAGATGAACCCGAATGTGCGCTGGACGTAGACGAAGACCTCGTGCCCGAGCCGGACGAACAGCGTGGTCAGGATCGACGCAGCCATCGCCCCGAAGGCGAGCACCCCGGCGAAGACAGTCCAGCCCGCACCCGGCCCGAGGAGCTCGACGGCGGTGCCGGTGGAGATGGTCGCGCGCCCGGCGAGGACGAAGACGACATGGCCGAGCAGCAGCGTGAAGGCGACCTGCCCCAAGACTCGATGGGCCTTGTACATGCTGTCGAGGCCGCCGAAGAGCGTCTCGACGACCCGCAGGCGTGCGCCGAGCAGGAGGTTGAGCGCGAACGCGGCCGTGCCGGCGAACGCGCAGAGGACCGCGACGCTCGTCAGGCTTGCGAAGGAGCCGCTGAAGCGAGCCTCGAGGGGCGCCGCACGGGCCCAGAGGAGGATCGGCGTGGTGCAGAGCGCGGTGAGCACGAGCGGGCCGCGAAGCGGAGCAAGCTTCCCGAGCGTCTTGGTCGTTCCAGTGAGCAGCACGTTCCCTATTCCTAGACGATACGTCTCGTTTGTTCAAACTATCATGAGACGAGACGTCTTGTCTAGGTGATAACCTCTCTCGATGGCGGATGTCACTCCTCATCAGGTCGAACCGCCTCGGGAGCGCGGGCGTCGCCGCAGCGAGCGCTCTCATCAAGCGATCATCGTCGCGACCCAGGAACTCCTCGTCGAGGTGGGGTACCGGGAGCTGACGATCGAAGGAGTGGCGGCAAGGGCGGGAGTCGGCAAGCAGACGATCTATCGCTGGTGGCCCTCGAGGGCAGCACTTGCGCTCGAGGCCTACCTCGCCGGCTCCGACGCAGTGCTCCAGCCTCGACTCGACGGCGGGCCCGCGCAGGAGGACGCCCGGGAGCTGCTCGACTGGCTCGTCGCCGTGCTCGTCGAGCCGATCGGAGGTCGGGTGGTCGCCGGGCTCATCGCCGACCTGCAACACGATCCCGACCTGGCCGAGCGGTTCCACCGCGATGTCGTGCCGGCACGCCGACGGGCCATGCTCGAGGCGCTCGCGCGAGGCCGCCAACGCGGCGAGATCCGGGCGGACGCCGACATCGAGCTCGCCATCGACGCGCTCCACGGAGCGGTCATCTACCGCCTGCTCTTGAGCGGGGAGCCGCTGGATGCCGGCTTCACGGAGCGACTCGCACATCAAGTGCTCGACGGGATCGGCACTCCGGCCGACGGGCGTCCGCTCGCGCGCGACGACGCCGCTGCGAGAGGAACCTAAATCTCGCCCACATGCGCCCCGCCGGAGTTGCAAACCGCACGACCCTCACTCCCCGGGCGCGCGGATGCCCCGGGTTAACGGTTCTCGGGCAGCAGAAGGGCAGCAAACGCTCGAAATCAAAGCCGATCAAGCTTGCGTAAACCAGACCACGAGGCCCTAACCGCCGCATGAATCGAGCGACTGCGCGTCAATCGTCGCATTCGTGGACAAGCCTGTCACGCCGGAGGTCGCGGGTTCGAGTCCCGTCGCTCCCGTCCTCGAAATACGCGCAAATCCGCATATTTAGTTGCCTAGATAGACGCGAACGCTCGCTCCGAAAGTCATCGTTTGCTGCCCCGGGCTGTACTTAACGGCAGTTTTCACGAATCAAGCCGCGGAAAACAGGTCAAGTGTGAAAGCAAGCCGCGAGCATGACGGGACGCCGATGGCCACGGGCTGCGGCTTCGGCTCAAGTTGGCACCTACTCGCGCCGCCGCGCCGGCCGTTCGACCGCGACAGCGCCCTCGGCAGGCGCGGTTCGACGGACTACGAGCTGCCTCGCGCGGCGGCTCGGCCGAGCTAATGCGCCCACCTGCACGCACAGGAGGCCCGAGCCATGCCACGGCTCCTTTTGCGACGGCCGTCGCGCCGTCAGGTACCGGCTCGGGTCGCGAGCCCGTCGACGAAGAAGTCGAGCGGGAGATCGGGCTTCTACTGGCACTTCGCCGACCGCGCCGAGCTGATCGCCGCGACCCTCGAACTGTGGGAACAGCTCGCGACCACGGAGACGATCGACCGCATCCAATCCATCCCCGACCCGCGCGAGCGCCTGACCGCGCTGGCGGCCGGTGCATACGCCGGGGCAGCCTGAGGCAACGCCTACCCCGCGGTGCTCGCGGCCGTCTCCGACCCCCGTATCCAGAACGTGCTCGAGCGCGTCACCCGTACCCCAAGCTGGCCCTCCTTGAAGGGCTCTACAGCGATCTCGGCCTAACCGGCAGGCCGAAGCAACTCGCCACGCCCGCCTGGCCTACGCACCTGTACCTCGGAATCAGCGAGCTGCGCCACGCCGACCTCGACAGCGGTTCAACCGGCCAAGAACTCGACGCCTCCCTCAAACTGGCCGTCGACATCATCATGCCACCGCACCGTGCCGCATGAACGACGCTACAACGATGACAACGCCCACCGCCCAGTCGAGCAGCTCATCCGGGATGCCTGAGAGAGCGGACGCTTGCACTTCCGCCTGGCCCCCGCTCCGCCTCGTCGGGCCAATGGCTGACGTCGGGGGCGGGGGCTGTGCTTGTCGCGAGATTGGCGGGTCATACCTACGTGGCCGTGCGTACTGTCGCTCCCGGCACGGTTGACCGCCTCATGAACCCCTTCCTCACGGCTCTGCTCATCCTTGTCACCGGCGTCCCGTTCGTGGCATTCCTGGTGTTGGTGCCCCGGCGCCTGCTCGGCCTGCAGATCGGTCTGGTACGGGCGGTCATCGCTGCGATTGTCGGAAACGTGGTGTGGTTCGCCGCCGGGGTGTCGCTCCAGACAGGTAACGAACCCATCACCTCGGCCCTGGTGACCGTTCAGATCGGACTGGCGGTGGTCGGGGCGATGGCGTTTCTCGCCGCCGCCGAAGTGGTCGTCCCCAGCGGATCCGGACTGCGGGTCGTGAACTTGAGGCGGGCGTGGCGCAGGAAGCTGGGCCGGAGCCGGCGCTACGCCGAGATCTTCGCCATCACGCTGCGCCACGGTCTGCTGTCGAGCCGCCGGCGTCGGCGCGCGTCGAACGACGACGCCGAGCGACGGGCTCTGGCCCGCTCGCTACGTTTGGCACTGGAGGAAGGCGGCGTCACCTTTATCAAGCTCGGTCAGCTCCTGTCGACCCGGCGTGACCTGCTCCCGCCGGAGTACACCGACGAGCTGGGCACGTTGACGGACCGAGCCCCGCCCGTGGCGTGGGAAGAGGTCGAACGTACGCTGCACGAAGAGTTCGGGCCAGCGGCGGCCTTCGCCCACGTCGACCCCCAACCCATCGCGGCCGCTTCCATCGCTCAGGTCCACGCCGCGACCCTTCCTTCGGGCGAAGCCGTCGTGGTCAAGGTCCAAAGGCCCAACATCGGGCCGCTCATCGCGCGTGACGTCGACATCCTCAGCCGGATTGCCCGTTTCTTGGAAGCTCGCAGCCGCTGGGCTCGTAACCTGGGGGCAGTCGAGCTGGCCAACGGCTTCGCCACCGCTATCGGCGAGGAGCTGGACTTCCGCATCGAAGCTCGCAACATGGTTGCCGTCGGCCCAGAGCTCGGCTCGTCGCTACGACAAAACGGCGGTGGCGGTGAGGGTACCGGTGCCCAATGCTTGTCTGTGCACCCGACGAGTGCTGGTGATGGAACGCCTGGAGGGCGCCTCGATCGGTACGGCACTGTTGCTCGACGAGCACAGCGTCGACCAGGCCCCCCTCGCGCGGGCACTGCTGCACTTCGTCTTGACGCAGATCATGCTCGACGGGGTGTTCCACGCCGATCCTCATCCCGGGAACGTCCTGCTGCTGCACGACGGCCGGATCGGGCTGCTCGACTTCGGATCGGTTGGTCGCCTCGACCCAACCATGCGATCGGCGCTCCGGCAGCTCTTCGTTGCCCTCGATCGCGAGGACCCCGCTGCGGCACGAGACGCCCTGATAGAGATCCTGGTTCCCTCCGCAGACGTAGACGTACAGCCGCTCGAACGTGCCCTCGGACGCTTCATGGCCCACCACCTGGGTCCATCGACCGGTAGTGACGCCGAGGTGTTTGCCGACCTGTTTCGTCTTGTCCCCGAACACGGACTCTCCGTCCCACCGGAGGTGGCCGCGGTGTTCCGCTGCCTGGCCACCCTGGAAGGAACGCTCATGCACCTCGATCCCGGCTTCGACATCGTCGAGGAGTCCCGCGCATACGCCGTGTCCCTACTCCGAGATCAGATGGGCTCGATGTCCGCACGGGCGGCAACCGAAGAGCTGATCTCCCTCCTACCGCTCCTGCGCCCACTCCCACGCCGCCTCGCCCGACTCACCACTGCCCTAGAACGCGGAGAGCTGACCATTCGCGTCAGAATGCTCGCCGACGCCGACGACCGCCAGTTCGTGCGCTCAATGCTCCAACGGGCCGTGACCGCCTTCCTCGGCGCCGCAACCGGCATCATGGCCGTGCTCCTGCTCAACGCCAACGGCGGACCCGACGTCACCTCGGCAGTGAGCCTGTTCCAACTGCTGGGTTACAACCTCCTGCTCGTCAGCGTCGTGCTCGTGCTGCGGGCGCTGACCATGGGTTTCCGCGATCGCGAGAACTGAACTGAGCTCCTCAGAGAGACCTCCAACGTTGGGCGCATCAGTCTCTCCTGAGTGGAAGCGGGCGCAAGAAGAGACGACCGGCGGGGGCGGTTAGAGCCGCGCCAGCGCTCGCTCAGCGTCGGCGCGCGTCAGGAGTCCGACGAGGCGTCCGTCCGATGTCGTCACGGGCAGGCCTGACAGGTTCTGGCGCTGCATTCGCTCAACAACCTCGGCCAGCCGCGCACTCGGCCGCACCGTGCTCGGCCCTTCCGTCATCGCTTCGTCGACGAGCACGTCGGCGTCTGAGGCGAGAGCCGTTCGGCCGAGGCGGCCGAGCACGACTCCGTCGGCGTCGACGACGAAGCAGGTGTCGAAGCCCGTCCCGGTGACCCTTCGCCGTACGGTCTGGAGCGCCTCGCGGGGTTCAAAGCGTGGGACGTCCGGGCGCGCAAAGGCTCCGGCGCGTGTCTCGCTTCCTTCGGCGCCTTCGAGTGGCAATCCCGCCGAGCCCCAATCGGCCTTGCCGGCGACGTAGTCGTAGACGTCCGTGAACCCGAGGGCGGCGAGCCGCGCCGCGGCCCGTGGGCTCATGTCTCAGGTGTAGTCGTAGCAGTAGACGATCACCGGTTTGGCTGTGTCGAGATGTGGCGCCCTGTCGCCGATCTCCTTGAGCGGGAGGTTGATCGCACCGGGCAGATGCTCGTCCTCGTACTCGGCAACCGGCAGCACCTCGACAAGCTGAGCCGACTCGTCTGCCATGAGGCGCCGAACGTCGTCGCGCGTGATCGGCGTCGTCATCGGATCTCGCTGAGCGCATCGCCGAAGACGCAGCGGCCGGCTTCGATTGCCTCCCGGATCGAGATGACGATTCCCCGCACGTCGGCTCGGGCGCTGAGGTACTGCTCGGCGTTCTCGCGCGCGCTGAAGAAGTTGAGAACGTGGCAGCAGCCGTTGAAGGCAGCGCCGTCGCACGAGCTGCCGGAGACGACCACGGCCTCTTGGGGCGTCCATGAGGCGTCGCCGTCAGGCGCCAGCTCGACCCGCACGGTGTCGCCGCTGACAGAGTCGCTGGACTCGACCCTGATTGGCCGGCCGAACATCGGCGCCATCCCGAGCGCATCGATCGCGCACATCGCGTGGACCTCGTGAACGTCAAGCTGAACGTGGTGCGCGGTCGGCCGGCCGGAGAACGGATAAGCGACGGTGATCGCGACGTCGGTGCCCGTGTGGACGAGATCGTCAGAGGCGAGGCTCGCAAGCGCTACCGATAGATCGATCCGGAGACGCTCGGCTTGCGTTGCGAGCGCCGTCGCATCCGGCGGCTCTCCGCGGGCGAAGCTCCCAAGGATCCAGTGGTAGAGACTGCGTTCGCCCTCATCCAGCCGCGCCGTACGCGCGGGCCCCAGGCGTTCAGGCGGAATCTGCGCCGCGGCGAGCGCCCGCTGCACGCTCATCGAGGCGCCTCGCCGAGCGCATCGCGGAGCCACGCCTCGTCCGGCTGCCCGGCGAAGCCCTGATCGGTGCGATACAGACGACAGGAGAGAACGTACTCGGCGCGCGCGTCGGCGCTCGGCTCGATGTCACGGCCGTTGACGCGGATGCTTGGCGAGCCCAGGAACCGCGCCCGCCTCGCGCTCTCCTCGTCGGCGACGTTGACTAGGCGCACCTCGGCTTCCCCGCAGACCTCGCCGATCACCCGATCGACGAGCTCGCACGCCGCGTGGTGGTGCGGGCAGCCATCAAAGTAGAGGATCTCGACGAGCGGCCGCGTCACGACGCTTCCTCGATTCGACAGCAGACCGTGACGTGCGCGGCGTTGTCGGCCAACATCGCCTGACCGAGCTCGAGCAGCGCCGCCACCCGTTCGTCGGCGATCCGATTCAAGACCGTGCGCCCGACCCGGCGAGCCTCGATGAAGCCACACCAGCGCAGGCAGGCGAGGTGATTCGACACCATCGGCTGCGGCAGCGCGAGCCTCGTGACGAGATCGCCTACCGACAGCTCCTCTTCCTCCCGCAACAGCTGGAGGATCCGCAGCCGAGTCGGATCCCCCAGACCGCGGAAGTATTTGGCGATCAGGTCCGTGGTCGCGGGCACGCTCGGAAGACGGAACGGGGACTGCGGGACGCGCGTCATCGCTTCCTAAATATCATAAATTTCTGATGGGATAGTTAGAAGACGCCTCGTCACGAGCCGTCGGCGCGGTCACGGCAACGGCCGGCTTCCCCCGCTCGTGGCCAGGCGTCTACGCCGGAACTGTCGCGCCCGACTGCAGAGCGGCGCGCGCGACGATCAGGTCGACCAGCTGCACGAACGGGTCGAAGCCGACGACCTCGGGAGCGTTGGCCACGAAGTTCGACAGAGCATTGATGTCGTAAAACGTTGCCTGACCGGTGTGTGCGTCGACGAGGTACTCAACGCCGCCGAGATCCATGCCCGCCGCGAGGATGATCCGTCTCGCGTCTTCGATGACGCCGGCGGGCGGATCGAAGCGTTCGATCGGAAGTCCGCGACCGGAGACGCCGTCCGCGATACCGGGAAGCTCGCAGTAGTCGGCCGGACAGAGGTTGAAGCTGCCGGGCAGCAAGCGAAGCCGGATGGCGTACAGAAACTCCCCGTCCAGGACCTCGATCCGAACGACTTCGTCGCCGGCAGCTGAAAGCTGCTCCTGCAGGAGGGCGCAGCCGTCGATACCAAGCTCGACCTCGGCCGAGGCGAGCTCGGCGAGCGAGGCGTAGGAGGTGATGCCCGCGCCGCTGCCGCCGATGTTCGGCTTCACGACGACCGGGAACGCGAGCTCGGCCGCGGCCTCGGCGGCACCGCCTGCGTTATCGATCACGCGCGTTCGCGGGTGGGAGATACCGAGACGCGCAAAAAGCGCGATCTGTCGTGCCTTGGAGAGCTCGATCAGGTACGCGTCGTGTCCGTTCAAGACCGGAGTGCCGATTCCGTCGAGGTAGGCGAGATAGTGGAGCGTGGAGAAGATCGCATCGCCATTGCCGCGCGTCCAGGCCGAGGGACTCATCCGATTGACGACCAGGGCGTAACGACGCTCGGTGTCGGCCGGATCAAAAACGAGCTTGCCGGCGTCGATCCGCTCGTAAGGGATCTCCCGTCGATCGAGCTCCGCGAACAGGGGCGTGAACCATTGCGGGTGCTCGTAGAGGATCCCGATCGGCTTCTCCATGTTCAGGCCAACGACGAATCGTCCGGCCGCATTCCGCCTCCGGCAGCTCGTCACCCGTCGTGATCGCGGAGCTCGACTTCGCTGAGTCGGCCGACGGCGGCGTCGGCAAGTGGGTGCCACGTGTCCTCGTGGGGCCATCTGCCGGGCTGCTACCGGCGCTACCTTGTTGCCTGCCCCGACACCAGCACGACTACACACGTACTACGCGGGCTTTGCCGGGTGGCAGCCGGTCATAGCTGGTCACGGCCGGTCCGAGCCTACTCGAAATGCCTGCTCCAGCTGACAATTCAAGGTAGGAGCCGACCGTGCCGGTTGAGCCGGTACCGGCCTGTCACGCCGGAGGTCGCGGGTTCGAGTCCCGTCGCTCCCGTCTGTTGAAGTGCCTGCAAGTGGGCATTTTACGTTGCCTGCTTAGACGCACCTTTTCACGCGGTGGCCCGAACGTGTCCCAGCGTCTCGGAGCAAAATGCCTGCAAATGGAGATTTTTTGGACAGACTTGTAGCCGCGTCTCGCGAACAGAAACGGTTCATGGCTGTGAACTCCTCTGTCTCGTTCAAGACGTCTCCGGCCATTGGCGCCAGCTGTGGGGTCGGCTCGGCGCTGAATCAACCCGTACGCGCGCTACCGTGACGGCACCGAATAGACCGCCTGGGGAGACGCCGCTGCGCCGAGGCACGATCCATCACCCGGCGAGATCGCACGGAACGCTCGCCGAGTTCAGCGGACGCCTCGAGCGAGGCCCACCGACGAGCAGGCCAAGGAGCGGGGGCTCGACTGCTCTTGCCGCACGCTCCCGCACGAGCACGTCCCCGCGCCCTGGTCGAGCGCGACACGCGCGGGAACGCCACGCTCGTCGAGCGAGCGAGCGACGCGGCGCATCGCGGCGCCACGGTCGCGGCATATCGCCGCCCAGACGTTCGACCGCTCACCTCCCGTGCTGCGAGGCATGAACGCCCGCGAACGTCAGGAGATACGAGCAGCGAGGTGTCACCGTCTGAAGAGCGGGCAGGATCGCGGGCCCGATACGGGGTCGAGGTAGACGGGCGCCAGGTCATGTGCGCTCGGGAGCAGGGCTCAGCGGACGACTCGCACGTCCGGCCGGAACGCCGCCACGGCGAACCAGAACGGCTGGTCGAACGGCACTGCCCGCCCACCGGCGGTGACGGTGGCGCTGCCGACGTCGCGGCCGTCACCGATGCTCTGCGCGTCGAGCGCGGAGGCGACGCCGGCGCGCCAGGTGACGGTCAGCCGCTGTCCGCCGACGTCAACCTCGACGACCCGCCGCGCCCGCAACGTCGAGAAGGGAATCGCGACGGCCTCGCTCCCGCGCTCGAGGTACACCACGCGCTCCTTCGGCTGCAGCCGGTCGTCGTTCTGGTTCGGCGTGGCGAAATAGGGTGGCGAGGCGACGTCGTCGTAGCCGACGTAGGGGTTCTCCCCGTAGCTGCGGTCGTGGCCGGTCTCGCGCGAGAGGACGTGTCCGCCGGGGTGATCGGCCTGGAACTCGCGCCAGGCGACGATCCGCGCCGGCACTCGACGCAGCCTCGCGCCGGTGAGTTCGCCGACGAGAGCCCCGCCGCTGAATTGCTGCCACCACGATTCGGTCTGGCGGTCGTACATGACGAGATCGGAGTGGCGGAGGTTGCCGGTCGTACCAAAGTCGAGCGTCCGCCCGCGAACGCGGCGCTCGAAGACGAGTGCGGTATTGCAGAGCGGGCAGAAGGTCACCGCCACCGGCAGGCCCGCGACCTCGTCGTTCGCGATCTCGTGCCAGATCAAGATCTGGAGCGGGTACGCGCGCGCCTCGTCCCCGAGCTCCAGCGCGATCACCGGCTCCTGCGGCTGCAGGAAGTCGACCCCGGCGACCGGCACGAGCTGCGGCCGATCGATCGCGGGGATCCCGTCCTTGCCGGGTCCGCCCGAGCGGAACTCGGACAAGGGGACGCTGTGCCGCGCGAAGTCGGTCTTCCAGCCAACGGTGAGCGACCGCGGTGCGCCCCCCTCCCCGAGCCCCGGCCCCGGGTCGGGGATCTTGGCGGCGAGCTCCTCGAGCGAGCGAATCTGCTCGGCCTCGTCACCGCCGCCGTTCCCGCCGCAGCCGGCGAGCGCAGCCGCGAGCGCAACGAGAAGACTCGTGCGACGGAGCGACGGGCGAGGACTCACCCT
>Ga0208612_1001299_pt1 | contig 10410 bp, 13 predicted proteins | sample AntDryMetagUQ889_FD_188089 | JGI IMG/M metagenome (GOLD analysis project Ga0208612, IMG submission 188089) | Polar desert microbial communities from Antarctic Dry Valleys - UQ889 (SPAdes) | ecosystem: Environmental > Terrestrial > Soil > Desert | place: Antarctic Dry Valleys | collected 2008-12-31 | reverse complement strand
CCGCGAGGCCGAGGTGTGGTGGCACGGCGACGGGCCGCCGCGTGAGCTGATCCGGGCCGCACTGGAGGGTGTGGTGGCAATCATGCGCCGCCACGCCGGCCTCTTCCGCGTGGTGACCGAGGTGTCGAGCTACGACGAGGAGGTGGAGCTCTTCTGGCGCGCTCTGATCGGGCGCTTCGTGCACGCGACCGCAGAGCATCTGACGCGCGAGCAGGCTGCCGGCCGGATTCGGCCCGAGCTGAACCCCGCCGCGAGCGCGGAGGCGCTCGTCTGGGGGGTCGAGCGGCTGTGGTGGGTCACGCTCGGCGGCGAGGGGCGCTCTACGGACGACCTGGTCGAGACGCTGACCCGCCTGTGGCTCGGCGCGCTCTACCTCGAGCCGGCCTGAGCGGCCATCGCGAGCGCCGCGCCCGCGACGGCCAGGGCGACCTCGGCGCGCGGGCGGATCGAGTCGGCGGAGACGTACTCCTCGGGGTTGTGCGCGGCGCCGCCGCGCGGGCCGAGGCCGTCGACGCAGACCGGCACCGTCGTGGCCATGTGGCTCGCGTCACTCGCCCCGCCCCGCTCGGCAGCGACCACGGGGCGCCCCAGCCGGCGTGAGGCCTCGCCGATGAGCGGCGCCGTCGCCACCCGCGCGTCCATGCCGGGCCAGCGTCGCGTGAGGCCGGCCGTGAGCTCCACGCCCTCGACGTCGTCCGGCACCGCGTCGACGACGGCCTCGAGGGCCTCGAGGCGGTCGGCCCGCAGGTCGCAGTAGAGCTCGCCCTCGGCCGGCACCACGTTGAACGCCTCGCCGCTGCGAAGGATCGTGGGCACGGCGGTCAGGCGGTCCTCTCCCGCGGGATCGTGACGCGCGGACACCCGCCCGGCCACGGTGGCGAGGGCCAGCAGGGCGTTCCGGCCCTGGTGGGGTGCCGAGCCCGAGTGGGCCGCCACTCCGCGCGCCCGTACCAGGAGGGTTCCGGCGGCCTTGCGACGCACCACGACGGCCTCGTTGCCCTCCGGGTCGAGCTGGCCGGCCTCGAAGCACAGGCAGGCGTCGAAGCCCGCGAAGCGCTCGGCGTGCCCGAACGCGGCGGTACGCCACTCCTCGTCGGTGACGAGGAGCAGCGCCACCTCGGCGTGCCCGCCGCGCGTCTCGGCCAGGGCGCGCAGGACGCCGAGGGCGAGCACGACGCCGCCCTTCATGTCGTTGGCGCCCGAGCCCACGAGGCGGCCCTCGGCGCGCTCGAGCGGCCGATGCTGAGAGTGCGCGATCACCGTGTCGAGGTGCCCGAGGAGCAGGATCCGCCCCCGTCCGGTGCCCCGCACGCGGGCGATCAGGTCGGGTGCGTGGTCCGGCGAGGAGCACGGCGGACGCTCGATCTCGGCCGCCGACGGCAGGAGCGCGCTCGCCACCGCCATCGCCTCCTCCGCCCCGCCGCGGTCGCCCGACGGCGAGGAGATCGCCACGAGCGCCTCGAGCTCGCGCTCGGCTCGCACGGCGATGTCCCCCGCAGCCCTGACGGACTCCTCGGTGCCCTCGATCACTGGCCGGGACCGTAGACGGCGCGCCGAGACCAAAGGGGGCGCGCCCGGGACCACGAGACGGCGGCCGGGACGAGAGACGGGAGTCCGCGCCTCAGAAGCCCACGGCCACCGCCGCGTAGTACCCCGCCACCACCGTGAAGAAGACCGCGTCGAGGCGGTCGAGCACTCCCCCGTGGACGCCGAAGAAGCGTCCCGTGTCCTTCGTCCCCAGGTCGCGCTTGACGAGCGACTCGAACAGGTCCCCGATCGGCGTGGCGAGGGCCACGCAAAGGCCGATCACCAGCGCGTCGAGCTCGCGGCCGTCGAAGAAGTCCTGATAGGCGACCGCGAACAGGAAGAGCGCGAGCGTTCCCCCGATCACGCCGGCCACCGCGCCCTCGACCGTCTTCGACGGCGAGATGAGCGGCGCGAGCTCACGCCGGCCCCAGGCCCGGCCCCCGAAGTACGCGGCCACGTCGCCCAGGAAGGTGCCGATGAGCACGTCGAGCATCAGCCCTCCACCGTCGGGGAGGTCCCGCAGGAAGATCGCGTGGGCGAGGGCGAGCCCCACCCACAGCGCGCCCAGCAGCGTGCCCGCCATCGCGAAGGTCACCCCGTCGCGGCCCGGGCGCAGCAGGGCGAGGCCGAACGTGAGGGGGATGGACGCCACGACCGCCAGGAGCACCCACCACGTCCCCCCGAGCGCGGCGGCCACGACGAGGGCGATGAGCGTGAGGAAGCCGGCCAGCCTCGGCGGACGCAGGGCTTCCATCAGCCCGAACAGCTCGTGGAGGGCGACGAGGCCGAGGAGCGCGATGGCCACCACGAAGACCGCCCCACCCCAGTACACGATCAGGACCGCGCCGACCGCCGCCGGAACCGCCACGGCGACCCGCGCCCGAGTCTCCGAGCTCGGGGAGCGCTCGCCGCGCCGGCGCCGTGGCTCGCGGCCCGAGCGCTCGGGGGGACGGCGGCGTCCGCGCGCGGAGCCCTCCATCAGCGCCGCCCGAAGCGCCGTTCGCGTGAGGCGTACTCGGCGAGCGCGGCGTCGAGGTCCTCCTGCCCGAAGTCGGGCCACAGACGCTCCGAGAAGACGAGCTCCGAGTAGGCGCTCTGCCAGAGCAGGAAGTTCGAGAGACGGTGCTCGCCGCTCGTGCGGATGAGCAGCTCCGGATCGCCCATGTCCGGCACGTACAGGCAGCGGCGGAAGTCCTCCTCGTCGCCTCCCGCGAAGCGCCGGGCGGCGTCGAGGATCTCGGCGCGACCGCCGTAGTTGAAGGCCACGAACAGGGTCATCCGCTCGTTGTCCCGGGTCTCGGCCTCCGCCCAGTCCATGCGCTCGTCGAGCCGTGCCGAGACGCCCTCGCGCCGGCCCACGAACCTCATCCGCACGCCCTGTCGCGAGAGCTCGCGTGTCTCCGACTCGATCAGCTCGGCGAACATGCGCATGAGCCCGCGAACCTCCGTCGACGGCCGCGTCCAGTTCTCGGTCGAGAACGCGTACACGGTCAGCTCCTCGATCTCGGCCCGCACGGCGTTCTCGACCGTGCGGCGGAGCGTGCGGGCGCCCTCGCGGTGGCCGGCCAGCACCGGCAGTCCCCGCGAGCGCGCCCAACGGGCGTTGCCGTCCATGATGATCGCCACGCGGCGCGCTGCCATGGTCGCGGAGGTCAGACGGCCGGAGCACCACGGCGCCGGCGAACGCCTAGACCTCGAGGATCTCCTCTTCCTTACCGGCGAGGACGGTGTCGATCTGCGCGGTGGAGGAGTCCGTGACCGTCTGGAGCTCGTGCTCGGCGCGGCGCTCGTCGTCGGAGCCCACCTCGCCCTCGGACTTCAGCTCACGTAGGTCGTGCATGACGTCGCGGCGGATGTTGCGTACCGCCACCCGTCCGTCCTCGGCGATGCGGCGCGCGACCCGGACGAGCTCCCGGCGGCGCTCCTCGGTGAGCTCGGGGATGGAGAGCCGCACCACGTTGCCGTCGTTGGACGGCGTGAGGCCCAGGTCGGACTCCATGATCGCCCGCTCGACGGCGGGGATCGAGGACTTGTCGTAGGGCGTGACCGTGAGCAGGCGGGCCTCGGTGGCGGATATGGACGCCAGCGAACGCAGCGGCGTGCGGGCGCCGTAGTAGTCCACCTCGATGCGGTCGAGCAGGGCGGGCGAGGCGCGCCCCGTCCTCACCGTCCCGAACTCCCCCCGGGTGGCGTCGACCGTCCGGCGCATCCGGTCGCCGGCGTCGGCCAGAAGCTCGTCGAGCAGGTCGCTGTCCCCTTCCGCGCTCAACTGGAGACCACCGTGCCCACGCGCTCGCCGGACACTATCCGGTCGATGTTGCGCTCGTCGTCCATGTTGAAGACGTGGATGGGCAGGCCGTTGTCCATGCACAGCGACAGCGCCGTCGAGTCCATGACCTCGAGGCGCCGCTCCATGGCCTCGCGGTGGGTGATCTCGGGGAGGAAGGTGGCGTCGGGGTTGGTGCGGGGATCGGCGTCGAAGACCCCATCCACTCCGTTCTTGGCCATGAGGATGGCCTCGGCGCGGATCTCGAGCGCCCGCAGGGCGGCCGCGGTGTCGGTGGTGAAGAACGGGTTGCCGGTGCCGGCCGCGAAGATCACGACGCGGCCCTTCTCGAGGTGGCGCATGGCCCGGCGGCGGATATAGGGCTCCGCCACCTCGGAGATCGTGATGGCCGACTGCACCCGCGTGCGGGTGCCACGCTTCTCGAGCGCGTCCTGGAGCGGCAGCGCGTTGAGGACGGTGGCGAGCATCCCCATGTAGTCGCCCGTCGCGCGATCGGCCATGCCGGCCGCCGCTCCCGCCAGCCCGCGGTAGATGTTCCCGCCGCCGACCACGACGGCGATCTCGACCCCCATGGTGGAGACCGCGTGGATGCGCTCGGCGATCGCCGCGATGCGGTCGCGGTCCGCCCCGTACTCGAGGTCCCCGAGCAGGGCCTCGCCGGAGAGCTTGAGCAGCACCCGGCGAAACGCCGGGGCGCCGCCGGACGGCGCCGGGAGGGCGGTCGCCGCCGGGGCCGGGACAGAGGGCGCGTCGCTCGCGCCGCCGGCGTCCACCCCCTCCTACTCCTCCCCCACCGCGAAGCGGGAGAAGCGCCGCACGACCACGTTCTCGCCGGTCTTCGCCGCCGCCTGCGCACGCAGCTCCTCGATGGTCCTGCCCTCGTGCTTCTCGCCGTTCACGTGCGGTTGGTTGAGGAGCACGATCTCGTCGAGCCACTTCTTGAGGCGGCCATCGGCGATGCGCCCCCGTACGTTCTCGGGCTTGTCCAGGGCCTGCTCCTCGAAGATGCGCAGCTCGGCCTGGCGGGTCTCCTCGGGGACGTCCTCCTCGGCGACCACGAGCGGGGCGGCGGCGGCGACGTGGAGGGCGACGTCGCGCGCGAACGCGCGGAAGTCCTCGTTGCGGGCCACGAAGTCGGTCTCGCAGTCGATCTCGACGATCACCCCGATCTTGCCGTTGGCGTGGATGTAGGACTCGACCACACCCTCGGAGGCCGCCCGCGATCCCCGCTTCGCCGCCTGCGCCTGGCCCTTCACGCGCAGGAGGTCAACGGCCTTCTCCGCGTCGCCCGAGGACTCCTCGAGCGCGCGCTTGCAGTCCATCATCCCCGCTCCGGTGCGCTCTCGCAGCGCCTTGACGTCCGCGGCGGCGATGTTGGCCACTAGGAGACCTCCTCGGAGGGGTTGGGCGAGGGTCCGGGCTGCTGTGCGGCCGCCGCGGCCTCGGCGGCCTCTCGTTCGGCGGCCTGGGCGGCCTCGGCGGCCTCGCGACGGGCCTCCTCCTCGGCCTGGCGGCGCGCCTGCTCCTCGGCCTCGCGACGGGCCTGCTCCTCGGCCTCGAGTCGCGCGCGCTCCTCCTCCTCGCGGAAGCGCGTGCGCTCCTCGCCCACGACCCCACCGATGGCCTCGATGATCACCCGGCAGGAACGGATGGCGTCGTCGTTGCCGGGGACCGGGAAGTCGACCGGATCGGGGTCGACGTTCGAGTCCACCAGGCCGATGATCGGGATCTTCAGCCGCTGGGCCTCGCGCACGGCGATGACCTCGGTCTTCAGGTCGACCACGAACATCGCGTCGGGCACGCGCTGCATGTCCCGCACGCCGCCGAGGTTGGTCTCGAGCTTGTCGCGCTCGGCCATCGCCTTGATGCGCTCGCGGGTGGGGAGGAGATCGAGCGTTCCACTCTCGGTCCAGTCCGTGAGCTCGTGCAGGCGCTTGATCCGGCTGGAGATGGTCTGGAAGTTGGTCAGCAGGCCGCCGAGCCAGCGCTTGTCGATGTAGGGCATCCCCGCGGCAAGGGCGGCGTCGCGGATCGTGTCCCGCGCCTGCTTCTTGGTGCCGACGAAGAGCACCGTGCCTCCCCGGCCGGCGATCGCAGCGGCGAAGGTCTGCGCGTTCTCGAGCAGCCGGGCCGTCTTCTGGAGGTCGATGATGTGGATCCCGGCGCGCTCCCCGAACAGGAAGCGGCGCATCTTCGGGTTCCATCGTCGGGTCTGGTGGCCGAAATGGACGCCGGCCTCCAGCAGCTCTCTGATGCCTACGTCGGTCACTGGGGCTCCCTTTTCGTGTGCGTCGGGTGGCTCCCCGCCGGCCGGTGCGCGGACCCGGGCGGCGAGGTCGCCTCCGGGCAGGGCCGCGTCGCGCGCGGCGGGGGTGCATGCGGTTGGTGTGCGGTGCCCGATTCGGACACCGCCGGAGAGCATAGGCCCGGCGCCCGCAGCGCGCCGTGGGCGAGGCTCAGGATGGCGAGCGCGGCCGGGAGGCGGTGCCCGCGCGGGCGGCCTCGAGCGCCGCCGCCAGGTCCGGGGGAAGTCTCGAGGAGACGTCGACCGCCGTGCCGAGCACCGGGTGGTCGAAGCGCAGGCGCGCGGCGTGGAGGAACTGACGGTCGAGCCCGAGCTCGGTGCCGCAGCGGCTTCCGCCGTAGCGGGGGTCCCCACACACCGGATGTCCGATCGACGCCAGGTGCACCCGCACCTGGTGGGTGCGCCCGGTGTCGAGGTGGACGCGCAGGAGCGACGCGCCCGCGAGCGCCTCCTCGACCGCGAAGTGGGTGCGGGCCGCACGCGGACGGTCGGTGCGCAGGGACACGAGGGTGGGGTCGGCCCGGTCGCGGCCGATCGCGGCCTCCACCGTGCCGGTGGCGGTCGGGGGGCGACCCTCGACCAGGGCCAGGTACTCGCGGGCGACGGTCCGCTCCCGCAGGGCGTCCTGGAGGCGCCGGTGGACGGCGTCCGACTTGGCCACCACCAGGAGCCCCGAGGTGTCGCGGTCGAGGCGATGCACGATGCCGGGGCGCCACGGCTCGGTGCCCCCGGCGGCGCGGCCGGCCAGGGCCTGGGCCAGCGTGCCGGTCGGATGCCCCGGCGCAGGGTGCACCACCACCCCGGCCGGCTTGTCGACCACGATCACGTGCTCGTCCTCGAACGCGACCGAGTACGGCACTCCCTCTCCCGCGGCGACGTCCCCGGGGGCGGGCAGGCGTGGCTCGAGACGCACGACCACCCGCTCGCCGGCGCTGAGCCGGTGGCGCTTGCGCTGAGGGCGCCCGTCGACGAGCACGTGCCCTTGCTCGATGAGCCGCTCCGCCGCCGCGCGGGAGCCGACCTCGGCCCGGACGGCGAGCGCCTGGTCGAGCCGCCGGCCGTCGTCGTCGCCGGTCGTGAGGAACTCGAGCGCCCCGACGCTCATCCGGGCTCGGGGCGGCCCGCCGGGCTCGGATCCGGCTCGAGCACGTAGAGCAGGCCCAGCACGCCGAGCACGATCGCGCTGTCCGCGAGGTTGAACGCCGGCCAGAAGGCCGGGTCGACGAAGTCGATGACCGACCCCTCCCGCGCGCGGTCGGCGAGGTTGCCGAGCGCGCCGCCGAAGATCGCGCCGATGGGCAGCCACATACCGGGACGCGTGGCGTGGCGGAGGAAGTACGCGCCGAGGAGGACGAGCGCCGCGGCGATCAGGACGATGATCAGCACCCCGCCCTCGGAGGCCACCCCGAAGGCCACGCCCCGGTTGCGGACCAGGTTCAGGTCGATCGCGAAGAACACGTTCACCGCCTCCCCGGGGTAGAGGCGTGAGAGGGCGACCTGCTTGGTCACCTGGTCGAGGGCGACGACGACGCCCATGACGGCGGCCGCTCGGGCCAGGGCGCTCGCGCGCGGGGACACGGGGCCGGCGCCTCTACTTACCGGGGCGGCCCTGCGGTCACCTGATCGGGATACAGCGGTCCATCGTCTAGGGAGCGATGATGTTGACGACGATGTTGCCTACGATCCCGAGCACCAGCAGGGCGATGATCGGGGTGATGTCGAGGGCGATGGCCCCGAGACGGACCGGGGGGATGAAGCGGCGGAAGAGGCCGAGGTAGGGGTCGGTGACCTCGGTCACGAAGTCGAGGACGGCGCGCAGGATCCGGTTGTACGGGATGCGCGTGAAGTAGGACATGATGATCCGGGCGATGATCAGGATCGAGTAGACCGTCACCAGCGTCTGCACGTACCGGGCCACCTCGAGACGGCCGACGGCGAGGAGGAGGTAGTCGGTCATGGCCGGCCGGCAGGGGGCGCGCCACCGCGGACCACGGCGTCGACGGCGTCCTGGAAAGCGGCCCTCAGTCCTCCGCGCTCGAGGGCGACCAGGCCACGGGCCGTCGATCCACCCGGCGAGGTCACGCGCCGGCGGACCTCCTTGGGGTCGAGCCCGCCCTCGTCCATGAGCGCCGCCGCGCCGGCCATCGCGCCCACGGCCATGCGCGTCGCGTCCTCGGGGGCGAGGCCGTGGCCCACGCCGGCGTCCACGAGCGCCTCGACCACCAGCGCGTGGAAGGCGGGCGCGCAACCCGCGAGCGCGGTGGCCACCTCCATCTGGGCCTCGGGCACCGCGACCACGGTGCCCACACGGCCGAAGAGCTCGAGCACCTCGGCCTCGGGCCCCTCGGGCGCCCGGGACCCAGGGGCGTAGCAGAGCACCGCGCGGCCCACCTCCGCGGCCACGTTCGGCATGAAGCGGTACACCGGTATGCCCGGGTACGCCCGCTCGAGATCGAAGAGGCTCCTGCCTCCGAGCAGCGAGACCACGACCCTGGCCCGGCCGGCCAGCCCCTCGGCCACCTCCTCGAGCTGAGCGGGCTTGTGGCAGAGCACCACGACGTCGGCGCGATCGGCCACGTATGCGTTCGCCTCGAGCGCCTCGCCCCCGGTCTCCGCCGCCAGGGACGCGGCCCGCTCGGCGACGGGGTCGGCCACGAGGACGGGCTCACCGAGACCGCGCACCAGGGCCGCGGCCATGTTCCCGGCCCCGATGACGCCGATCCGCATGAGTGCGGAGGATAGGTGCGGGGTCGGGGCCGGACCGCGAGGCTGCGCCGACGGCTCAGGACTGGTTGAAGAAGCCCTTCTCGATGAGCCGCGCCCGCTCCTCGGCGGAGACCACGACGTTGCGCGGGGTGAGCAGGAAGACCTTGTCGGCGATCCGCTGCATCCCCCCGTCGAGCGCATAGGTGAGACCGGAGGCGAAGTCGATCATGCGCTTTGCGAGGTCGTTCTCGGTGCCCTGGAGGTTCAGGATCACCGGCACCGCGTCCTTGAACTGGTCGGCCACCTGCTGGGCGTCGTTGAAGGACTTGGGCACGACGAGGTGCACCGACAGGTCGGCGCGGCCGTTGCTCTGGACGGGGCGCAGCGTGCGCGTGGACCGCGACGAGGAGGCGGCGCTCCCCGAGTCGTCGGCGAAGATCTCGTCGATCTCGTCGCGCCGGCGGCGGCTCTGGAGGCGGCGCACGTTCGGCCGGTCGCGGTAGCGGTCCTCGAGCTGTGACTCGGGCTCCTGAGCGGGAGCGCCTTCCTCGTCCTCCTCGTTCCAGCGATCGTCCTCGGCCAGGCCGAAATAGACGAGCGTGCGGTGCCAGGTGTCGCGGAACGCCATGCTGGGGCCTTGTTCGCCGGACCGGGACGCGATCCTTCCGGCGTCCGGTTGACAACTTACAGGCTCGCGCGGCGCTCTACGGCGGGTGGCCGTGCGGGGAGACGAACGACGGGAGCAGTCACGAGCGAGAGCTTCGACATCGAGTCCGCCGGTGTGTCACTGGCCGGCGAGGAGGCCGGCGAGGGCCCGGCCGTGGTGCTCCTCCACGGGCTGACCGCGACGCGCCGCTACGTGTTGCACGGTTCGCGCTCGCTCGAGCGCTCGGGCCGCCGGGTGATCGCCTACGACGCCCGTGGCCACGGCGAGTCGACTCCCCCCGAGGATCCCGACGCCTACGCGTACGAGGATCTGACGGCCGACCTGCGCGCGGTGCTCGACGGCCGCGGGGTCGAGCGCGCCGTGCTGATCGGGGGCTCGATGGGCGCCCACACTGCGGTCGCTCTCGCGCTCGAGCAGCCGGAGCGCGTGGAGGCGCTGGTGCTCGTCACCCCGGGGTATCCCGGCCATCCTTCGGACGCCGACGACCTCGCCGCCTGGGACTCCCTGGCGGCCGGCCTGCGCCTCGGCGGCGTCGACGGCTTCCTCGACGCCTACCGCCCCACGCTGGACGCGAAGTACCGGGAGACGGTCGAGACCTTCACCCGCCAGCGCCTCGGGCGCCACCGCGACATCCAGGCCGTGGCCGACGCCATGACCGTCGTGCCGCGCTCGCCGGCTTTCGACGGCCTCGACGCCCTCGACGGGATCGAGCTGCCCTCCCTGGTGGTGGGGAGCCACGACGGCGCCGACCCCGGCCACCCGCTGAGGATCGCGGAGAGCTGGGCGGAGCACCTGCCGCGCGCCGAGCTCGCCGTTGAGGACGAGGGAGAGTCGCCGCTGGCGTGGCAGGGCGCACAGCTCTCGCGTCGGATCGCGGCTTTCCTGGACGACTGACCGGCCGCCGGCCGCTGGTCCTCA
>Ga0208612_1001298_pt1 | contig 10420 bp, 8 predicted proteins | sample AntDryMetagUQ889_FD_188089 | JGI IMG/M metagenome (GOLD analysis project Ga0208612, IMG submission 188089) | Polar desert microbial communities from Antarctic Dry Valleys - UQ889 (SPAdes) | ecosystem: Environmental > Terrestrial > Soil > Desert | place: Antarctic Dry Valleys | collected 2008-12-31 | reverse complement strand
GTGACCCTCGGCCTGGCCCGGCTGCTCAGCGGGGAGCTCGGGCCCCCAGGCGGGCGCCACCCGGACGAACGACGAGGGATCGGCCTCCAGGAGGCCCACCAGCACCTCGGCCACGATGCGGCCCGCGGTAGGCCCGAGCCGTCGGCCCCCGGCGATCACCTCGGCCTCGCGCAACAGGTAGAACCACAGGGGGGTAGGGCCGTCGAGGCCCAGCGTGTCGTCCGGCACGGTCGTGCCCATTGCCGCTGCCACCGCTTGGCCGGACGGAAGGCCCAGGGCCTTGCCCCTCAGCAGGTTCAACAGGGCCAGCGACCGGCGCTGGCCGTCGACGTTCTCAGGCAGGTGGGCCAGCGGGTCGGAGATGGTGGTACCGATCATGGCGCTGAGCTGTGGTGAAGATCCACCGATGTGAAGGAACCGGTCCCACTGCACGGTCCAGTTCTTCGGGAGGGGCCGGAAGCCACCGAGATGCTGCAGCGGGTGAGGCACCCGCGGCTCGGGGAGCATGGGCAGCGTCTCCAGCGTCTCGTTGAGCTGGTAGCCGGGGCGTACCTGGCTGTGGCCGAAGCGGTAGGCCGCGGCGGAGAACTCGACGGGGATGAACGGCTGGCGCTTCCACTGGAAGAAGCGCAGCGCCGGGCTCGACCTCCCCGTGGAAGGGTCGGCCACCAACACCTGGTCGAGGAGCTCGGAGCCCACCACGCGGCGCACGTAGTCGTGGACCACCACCCATTGGTAGTGCCAGCGGGTGAGCCGGCTGGCCTCGGCCAGCAGGTCATCGGGAGGGGTGAAGCGTGTCCGCAGGTGGTCGACTGCGGCGTTGTGGAAGCGGATGAACGCCAGGTGCAACTGGGCGATGATGACGTGGACGTCGTTGCGTGGGTCACCGATCAGGGCTCGGCCCTGCTGGTTGCGGGGCAGGTCGTCGGGCAGGTGGATGGGTGCCTGGTTGCGCCCCACCAGGAGCTTGACCGGGTCCTCCTGGTCGTAGAGAAAGGGGCTGTCGGCGGTGCCGGATCCGTACAGAGAATCGAGGTCGAAGCGGGGCGTGCGGAAGCTGTGCAGGCTGTCGGGGTCGTTCTGGCGGTCGAGATGGGAGCCAGGGTCGAAGGTGATGTCGTGATCCACGAACTGCCCCAGGTAGGTGTAGCCCGCCGGCAGGTCGGGGTTGTCGCGGGTCGCGGGGGCGGGGGCGCCCGGAAGTCGACGAGCTCGCATGGACTCGCCGAGGGCGACCAGGACGTCGTCAGGCGAGTCCAACGGCGGCAGGGAGCGGAACATCCGCCCGAAGCGACCTTCGGGGAAGCTTGATCGGGGCACGAACTCCAGGCCCCGTGGCCGACTGGCGCCGTGGTGATCAAAGGCCTGCGTGACCTCGGGTGGGCCTTCCCTCGGCGTGTCTCCCGGCGGACTCACGAGCGGTCCTATCCCGGCGACCGCTTCACCCGCTTGCGGGTATCAGGCACCGGGATCATCTGCTCCGGGGCGGCCACCCAGCCGGGCAAGGACTCCACCAGCTCACGCAGGGGTCCCTCGTCTGACTCGACCAAGACCATGCGCCCCGGGGACTCGTCGATCATGGTGGCGTCGGGGAGGCGGCGGAGGCGCTCGACGTCGGCCTCGGGCTTTGGCCCGTCGCCCCGGTACCGGAGAACGAAGCGTCGACGCGACAGTTGGCTCATCCTCCCCTCTACGTCGGAAGGGGACGCCCGTGCCCCTCGTAGACGGGCGCGAATCCATGTGACGTGGCCGAGGCGAGCAGGGCCCTGAGGAGGGCTTCGGATCGGGTCGCGTCACGCTCTGCGGGTAGGCCGGCCGACACCACCAGCCGGGCGGCAACGCCGGTGACCGCCGGGCAGGCCATGGAGGTGCCACTGATCTCGGTATAGCTGCCGGGCACAGTGGAGATGATGGCCACACCGGGCGCGGTGAGGTCGACCTGGGGACCGATGTTGGAGAAGGCGCCGATGAAGTCGGCCTTGTCGGTGCCGAAGGGGGCGGCCACCTCGTCGACCTCGGCCGTGCCCGAGGGGAACGTGCCCTTGCGGCCCATGGCCGACACGGCCACAGCCATCTCGTTGGAAGCGGGGAAGCTCACGGGCCCGCGGTCGTCGTTTCCGGCCGCGATCACGCACAGACTTCCTCCCGTCCTGGCGTCTTCCACCGCCGCAGCCAGCACAGGGTCGAAGGAGCCGCCGCCCAGGCTCATGTTGACGAGGTCGCAGCCGTCGGCGACGGCCGCGTCGATGGCCTTGGCAATGGCGAAGCTCGACGCCGAGCCGCTTCCCTTGCCGAAGACGCGGTACGAGCGCAGCGTGACGCCCGGGGCCACGCCCCGGATGCCCGACGGAGGGACACCCCGAGCGGCCACGATGCCGGCAACGTGGGTCCCGTGCTGCTTACCGTTGTCGCCGAAGTTATCGGGATCCTCGCCGCTCACGGTGTTGAGGCCTCCGGCCACCACTAGGTCGGGGTGATCCGATACCCCGGTGTCGACCACGGCCACGGTCACCCCGGCGCCGGCATCGTCAGGCGAGCTCGGGTAGTAGTGCCGCAGTCCGTCGACGTAACCCAGGTCGATCGGGCGGAGGGAGAACTGCATCCCATCCGTGACCTTCACGTGGACCTTGCGCAGCGTCCAGAAGGCGTTCGTGGGATACACGTACAGGCGGTCGAGGGCAACCTCTGAGCCACCCAGGTCCAAGCCCACCTCACCCCGGGTGTTGGTCGTCCCCTGGGCACCGGCTCCGGTGGCGAGGTCGGTGAAGGCCACGATGATCGCCCCGGCGACAGGCTGCCTGCCCTGCCGGGAGATTATCCGGAGGGTGATCTTGGGCCCTACCCCGGCCGCCGCGACCTGGGGGCGGGCAATGACCTCAGCCCGAGGAGCGACGGCCGGCGTGTAGTACACCACCGGCACGATGCGCAGGCCGGGCTGGTGGGCCCGGAGCGCCAGCAGATCCTCGGGCGAGGCCTCCACCAGCTTGGCGCCGTCGTCACCGATGGAGTCCACGACTCGCAGAGGAAGCTCGTGGCCCTCGGCCACGGTGACGTTCCGCACCGCCTCGGTCGGCTCCGCCGTGCGGAAGAACGACTGAAGCTCGGGGCTGGCCGACGGCCCCCGGGCCCGAAGGCCCCGCGGGGGAAGCATGACGTACTGGTCTCGACGCGGTGCCTGCGGCATGGGGACTTACCTCCTCAGCGAGGAGTGTCGCGCACTGGGCGCGACAGCGCCACCGGTTCGGGGCGCGACCGCTTCTACTGGGGGTGCGGGATTACTGAATGTGCGCAGCTACTGGCGTGCGCAGCTACTGGGGAATGCGCAGCACCTGGCCCGTGAAGATGCGGTTGGGGTCGCTGAGCAGGTGGCGGTTGGCCTCGAAGATCCGGGGGTAGAGGCTGGCGTTGCCATAGAACTGGCGGGCCAGCTTGGAGAGGGTGTCTCCTCGCTGCACCGTGTATTGGAGAAACCCGGCATAGGGGTCGATGAGGGCGGGACCGAAGGTGACCGGAACCACCACCTTGTTGATCTCGCTTCCGTCCTCGGCCGAGAACTCGAAAACCTCCACCACTCCCTGCGGGCCGGGGAGGGCGGACAGGGCCAGGTCGACGTGAAAGTTGCCAAGACCTCCGGTCCCCGTGCCTGCCGTGATGGACGTCGCGGCCAGCTCCGTGCCGTCGGCGGCCCGGACGCGGGCGCTGAACGTGGCCTCGAAACCGGTGCCGATGCCGCACACGCCCACCGGGTTGTCCACGATGTCGTGGGGCTGAGGCTGCCGCACGCTTATCGGAGGTAGGCCACCAGCCGGGTTCGTCATGTGGTCTCGACATCATACGGTCCCCTGATGGCGGACCGCCGTGCCAGGCCGGCCGGAGTCACGCCACGCCCGCGAAGCGCAACACGTCCGCCATGGTGAACCGGCCGGGCTCCTCGGAGGGGAGCTCGGGGACCCACGCCGGGGCCTGGCGCAGGAATGAGGTGGGGTCGCCGTGGAGGAAGCCGATGAGCACCTCGGCCACGATCCTCGCGCTGGTGGGACCCAGCCTGCGGCCCTCGGTCTGAACCTCGGCCTCGCGCAGCAGGTAGTACCAGAGTGGCGTCTCGCCCGTGAGGTGAAGCTGCTCGTCGGGGATCTGGGTGCCCATGGCTGCCGCCACTGCCTGTCCCGAGGGCAGGCCCAGAGCCCTTCCCCGCATGAGGTTGAGGAGGGCCAGAGGCCTGCGCTCGCGGTCCACGGTAACCGGTAGGTGGGCGAACGGCCCGGTGAGATTGGTGTCGATCCTGCGGCTCAGCTGTGGCGTCGAGCCGGCGATGGAAAGGAAGAGGTCCCACTGGATCCTCCAACCACGGGGCAGCGGGCGGAAGCCGCCCAGGTGCTCCAGGGGGTTGGCCTCGGGGTCGGGCAGGAGGATGTGCAGCAGCTCGCCGGTGGGGTTCAGCCGGTAGCGGGAGCGGACCTGGCTGTGACCGAAGCGGTAGGCGGCGGCGGAGAACTCAACCGGTACGAAGGGCGTGCCCTTCCACGTGAAGAACTCGAGGTTCGCCTTACGCCCGCCGTTGGCCGGATCGGCCACCAGCACCTGATCGAGGACTTCAGAGCCCACCAGGCGCCGCACGTAGTCGTTGATCACCACCCACTGGTAGTGCCAGCGCGTGAGGCGCTGGGCTTCGTCCAACAGGCCGTCCTCAGGGTAGAACCGGGTGCGGAGGTGGTCGACGACGGCGTTGTGGAATCGGAGGAAAGCCAAATGCAGCTGGGCGATGATCACGTGGACATCGTTGCGGGGGTCGCCTATGAGCGCCCTGCCCTGCTGGTTGCGGGGCAGGTCCTCGGGCTCGCGAGCCTCATCGCTGTTGCGGCCGACCAGGAGCTTGAAGCGGTCCTCCTGGTCGTACAGGAACGGGCTGTCGTCCGGGCCCGAGCCGTACAGGGAGTCCAGGTCCAGCCTGGGCGTGCGGAAGGACCGAAGGGCGTCGGGGTCGTTCCGCCGGTCCAGGCTCGACGCCGAGTCGAAGGTGATGTCGTGGTCCACGAACTGGCCCAGGTAGGTGTAGCCGGAGGGGAGGTCGGGGTTCTCGCCGGGCTCGAGCGCAGCCCCCGCCGCCGACACCGGTGGAGCGGTGTGGGGGACCATGGACTCGGCATAGGCGGCCAGCTCGTCGTCACCCAGACGAAGCGGCTTCAGATGGCGGAACATCCGCCCGAAGCGGCCGTGGTCGATGCTCGACCGGGCCACTCGGTTCGCGCCTCGGGGGGCGCCCCCACCATGATGAGCGAACAGCTCTTCCCGCACAGCCATCGGACACCTCCCGTCGGTTCGCGACCCTAAACCCAGTTTCCTCTGTGTTCGTGCGGTTGGTCGTCACCAGTCCCTGAGCGTGAGAGGATTCAAGGCCGATATGAACTACGACAAGATCAGCCCGGCGCTGGCGGGGGCGCTCGATGACCTGCAGGCGCACGGTAGGCAGGGCCTGGAGCCGCACGGACACAGCCTTGGGCTGATCTCCACCGAGCCGGTGCACAAGCCGCCACGAGCCGTCGTCTTCATCCGCTGCGACGACGCCGCCAACCTCGACCACCTCGCCGGAGAAGGGATCGAGATCAACGGCGGAGGGGGCCGAGCTCGCACCGGCATCGTGCCCTTCATGAGCCTGGACCGCCTGTCGGAAGACGACGCCGTCCAGTTCATCAACCCCGCCCGCAGGCTCCGGCTGCACATGGACGTGGCTCCGGGCAAGGTCGGCGTCCCGCCGTTCCGCCTCCGGACGGGCATGACTGGTCAAGGCGTGGTGGTGGGCGTGGTCGACAGCGGCATCGAGCCGCTCCATCCGGCCTTCGACGCCCGCATTCTGCGCATCTGGGACCAGACCATTCCCGGCCCGGGCGTGATCGAAGGGCGCTACGGCGCAGAGCTGACCGGCGATCTCCAGCAGATCTCCCGCGACACCGTGGGTCACGGGACACACGTCGCCGGCATCGCAGCCGGGGCCGACCCCACGTATGGGGGGATCGCCCCGGAGGCAACCATCCTGGTGGTGAAGACCGACCTTCTCGATGCCCACGTGGCCGACGGTGTGCGCTACGTGTTCCGGGTCGCCGGCGAGCTGGGGCTGCCGGCGGTGGTCAACCTCAGCCTGGGGAGCCACGGCGATGCCCACGACGGCACCGACCCCCTCAGCACCGTCATCGACGAGCAGGTCGGACCAGGCCGCATCGTGTGCTGCTCGGCCGGCAACGAAGGCAATGACAACATCCACGGACGGGTGCAGGTGGCCAAGGGCCACACCCGCAGTCTTGCCTGCTCGGTGCCCGTGCCGCCTCCCAATATCCCGTCTCCGAGTGGGCCGTCGCCCAGCGCCTCCTTCAACGGCTGGTACGCAGGCACCGACCAGATGGCCGTGGCCGTAGTAGCGCCCAGCGGCGCCGGCACTCCCTTCCAGACTGTGATCACGGGGGGCTCCCCGGCCCGTGTGTACACACTGACCGAAGGGAGCGTGCGGATCGCCACACCGCGGCCCGACCCGGCCAATGGCGACCACAACTTCCTCGTCGACATCCTTCCCATCGCCCCCACGGGCACACAGACGACGCCCGGAATCTGGCGCCTGCGCATCCGTGGTGACGAAGTCGACGAAGGCCGCGTCGATGTGTGGTCGATCGACGGCACCGTCGCCCAGTTCACCGGCCGAGCGCTTCAGGACTCGCTCAAGATCGGGAGCCCGGGAGCCGCTTCCGCGGCGGTGACCGTGGGCTCGTACACCACCCGCGTGGAGTGGGTCGACCTGATGGGTCACGCGCAGCAGGCCGGCTTCGAGCTCGATACCGTCACCGACTTCTCGAGTGAAGGCCCTCGACGAGACTCCTTGCCCAAGCCCGATCTCATCGCTCCTGGGGCCATGATCGCCTCGTCGCTGTCCGTCAACTCCGGCATCTTCCCCGAGATGCTGATCGACGACCTCAACACCCTCAAGGCGGGGACCAGCATGTCCTCGCCCTTTGTGGCCGGATTGGTGGCACTGCTGCTCCAGCGAGAACCCGACCTCGACCCCGATGCGGTGAAAGGGCTCCTCCGCGCTCATTGCTCGGTTCCCGGCCGTACCCCGGGCACCTACGACCCGAAGTGGGGATACGGCCTGATCGACGTCCAGGGACTCTGAGGCGGCGCGTGAACTGGACCAAGCTCGACGCCGCGCTGGCGGGCGCGCTCGAGCAGACGGACCAGAACCGAGACGCCCGCCGCCTACCCGTATTCGTCCAGCTTGACGCCGAGGCTTCGCCTCCAGACCGCGAAACCCTCTTCGAGCTCGGTGTCTGCGGTGCTGACGGCCAGTCGGGGACAGGGACCGCCAACCTGTCTCACCGAGAGGTGGAGGCACTCTCCGAACAGCCCTGGGTTCGCCGACTGGTACTGTCCGGACAGCAACGCCTCACCGGCCGTTGAGTCGGATCGACCGGACCTGCGGTCGCTGGTGGCCCTGTTCTTCTCCCTCGCTGGTAAGCCGTCAGCCGCCGCTGACGTCCTGGGGGCGCTCCTTGCCGGCGGAGATGAAGGGCATCATCTGGCGCAGCTCGGCGCCCACCTTCTCGATGGGGTGCTCGGCTCCCTTGGCCCGCAGCTCGTTGTAGCGAGGACGCCCGGCCCGGTTCTCGGCGATCCACTCCTCGGCGAACCTGCCGCTCTGGATCTCCTCCAGGATGCGGGCCATCTCCTCGCGGACCGCGGGCGAGATGATGCGCGGGCCTCGGGTGAGGTCGCCGTACTCGGCGGTGTCGGAGATCGAGTAGCGCATCCCGGTGATGCCGTGCTCGTACATGAGGTCCACGATGAGCTTGAGCTCGTGCAGACACTCGAAGTACGCCGACTCGGGCTGGTAACCGGCGTTCACCAGCGTCTCGAAGCCGGCCATCACCAGCTCGGTGATGCCCCCGCACAGCACGACCTGCTCGCCGAAGAGGTCGGTTTCGGTCTCCTCCTCGAACGTTGTCTCCAGCACCCCGGCTCTGGTGGCTCCGAGGGCATGGGCATAGGAGAGGGCCAGCTCGCGAGCCTTTCCCGAGGCGTCCTGGTCCACGGCGATGAGCGACGGCACACCGCCACCGGCGGAGAACTCCCGCCGCACCAGGTGGCCCGGTCCCTTGGGCGCCACCATGGCCACGTCCACGCCTGACGGTGGGTGGATCTGGTCGAAGCGGATGTTGAACCCGTGGGCGAAGAGCAGGGCATCGCCGTCTTCCAGATTGGGGGCGATCGACTCCTCGTAGGCCGCCTTCTGCTCGGTGTCGGGAAGGAGCATCATGATCACGTCGGCTTCGGCGGCGGCCTCGGCGAGCGACCGTACGGTGAGACCGGCCGATTCGGCCTTGGCCTTCGACGACGAGCCCTCCCGCAGGCCCACGCGCACGTCGATGCCCGAGTCCCGCAGGTTGAGGGCGTGGGCGTGGCCCTGCGAGCCGTACCCCATCACCGCCACCTTGCGGCTGCCGATCAACCCGGGGTCGGCGTCCTTCTCGTAGAAGATCCGTGCTGGCATGTTCAGCCCACCTTTCCGCTAACGCTGCGCAGGCGGGGTGCCTGACGCTCCAACCTGGGCAGCGCCACCCTGCCGGTGCGCTGCACATCGTCGATCCCGAACGGCCGCATGAGGTCCTCGAAGTCGTCGATGGTGTCGGGGTGGCCGGCCAGCATGACCGTGACCTCGTCGTGGCCCACGTCCACGATCTTGCCCTCGAAGACCTGCACCAGCTCGATGACCTGACCGCGCGTGCCGGACTCGGCGCGCACGGTGATGAGGGCCAGCTCCCGCTCCACCGCTTCGTCGGGCGCGAGCTCGTCGATCTTCACCACGTTGATGAGCTTGAACAGCTGCCTGGTGACCTGCTCCAGCGGTTTGGACTCCACGTCGACCACCACTGTGATGCGGCTGAAGTGCTCGTCGTCGGTGGGGGCCACGGCGAGGGAGTAGATGTTGAAGCCGCGGCGGGCGAACAGGCCGGCCACGCGGGTGAGCACACCGGCCTTGTTCTCCACCAGGACGGACAGGGTGTGGTGCTTGGCCACGGCTAGCGCCCCCCTTCGCCCTGCGACGGGTCGAGGATGATGGCGTCGTTGGGGCCGCCGGCCGGCACCATGGGGTAGACCTTCTCGGTCGAGTCGGTGCGGAAGTCGATGACCACCGGACGGTCGTCGATCTCGTTGGCCTTGTCGATGGCGGGCTGCACCTCTTCGGGATGCTCCACGCGCAGGCCGACACAGCCCATGGCCTCGGCCCACATCTTGTAGTCGGGCAGGTCGGGTGAGAGGTAGACCTCGGAGTAGCGCTCCTCGTAGAACAGCTCCTGCCACTGGCGCACCATGCCCAGGTAGGCGTTGTTGAGGATGGCGATCTTGACCGGGATCCGCTCCGACGACGCCGTGACCAGCTCCTGGGCCGTCATCTGGAAGCAGCCGTCTCCGTCGACGGCCCACACCATGCGGTCGGGGCGGCCCACCTTGGCCCCGATGGCGGCGGGCACGGCGAAGCCCATGGTGCCGAGGCCTCCGGAGTTCACCCAGGTGTAGGGGTGGTCGAACTTCCAGTGCTGCGAGGTCCACATCTGGTGCTGGCCGACGCCCGACACCACGATCGTGTCGTCGGGCGTGGAGTCCCGCAGCTGCTCGAGGACGTACTGAGGCTTGAGGGCGCTGCCCTCGTCGAAGGACTGCTCGTAGTGCAGTGGGAAGTCCCGCTGCCAGGCCCGGACCTGAGCCAGCCACTCGCTCCGGTCGGGCTGGGCGTCGGCGCCGCCCATGTCCTGGATGGCGGTCACCATCTCCTCGATGACCGCCCGGCAATCACCGACGATGGGCACGTCGGGCCGGCGCACCTTGCCCAGCTCGGCGGGGTCGACGTCGACATGGATGATCTTGGCGTCCGGGGCGAAGGCGGACACCTTGCCCGTGACCCGGTCGTCGAAGCGCGAGCCCAGGGCGATGAGCAGGTCCGCCTTCTGCATGGCGGTGACGGCCGTGTAGTTGCCGTGCATGCCGGGCATGCCCAGGCACAGCTCGTGGCTGTCGGGGAAGGCGCCGCGCGCCATGAGGGTGGTGACCACGGGGATGCCGGTCATCTCGGCCAGGGCCCGCAGGGTCTCGGCGGCGTGCGCCTTCAGGATCCCCCCTCCTGCGTAGATCACAGGTCGCCGGCTCTCCCCTATCAGGCGGGCCGCCTGGCGAATCATCTCCGGGTCACCCTGGATGCTGGGCTTGTAGCCGGGCAGGTCGACCGACTCGGGCCAGTACCAGTCCATGGTCTGGTTGGAGATGTCCTTGGGGATGTCGATCAGGACCGGACCAGGGCGACCGGTGGTGGCCACATGGAACGCCTCCCGCACGATCTGGGGGATGTCCTGGGGGTCGCTGATGAGCCAGTTGTGCTTGG
>Ga0208612_1001295_pt1 | contig 10435 bp, 6 predicted proteins | sample AntDryMetagUQ889_FD_188089 | JGI IMG/M metagenome (GOLD analysis project Ga0208612, IMG submission 188089) | Polar desert microbial communities from Antarctic Dry Valleys - UQ889 (SPAdes) | ecosystem: Environmental > Terrestrial > Soil > Desert | place: Antarctic Dry Valleys | collected 2008-12-31 | reverse complement strand
CAGCTCGAGGCACACGCCCGGCGCCAGCCAGGCGCCGAAGCTCTGGCCTGCCGAGCCGCGCAGCTTGACCTCGATCGAGCCCTCGGGCAGCCCACCGACTCCGTGGCGGCGGGCTATCTCGCTGGAGAGCAGGCCGCCAACCGCACGGTCTTTGTTGGCGATGGGCAGCTCGAGGCGCACCCGCTCTCCGTGCTCGATCGCCGGCGTGCAGCGCATGACCAGATCCACGTCGATCGAGTCGTGGATCACCGGGTCGGGCGGCTGCACGAAGTGGCGTGGTGCCTGCGCCGGCGAGCGGTCGGGGCTGTGCAGCAGCGCTCCGAGGTCGATCTCCGACGCCTTCCAGTGGTCGATCTCCTCATCCTGGACCAGCAGGTCGGTGCGGCCGATCAGCTCGTCGACCGTGCGCACTCCCAGCGAGGCCATGATGTCGCGGGCCTCCTCGGCCACCATGAACAGGTAGTTCACGACGTGCTCGGGCTGGCCCTCGAAGCGCGCCCGCAGCACGGGGTCCTGGGTGGCCACCCCGACCGGGCAGGTGTTGAGGTGGCAGACGCGCATCATGATGCAGCCCAGCGCGATCAGGGGCGCTGTCGAGAAGCCGAACTCGTCGGCGCCGAGGATGGCCCCGATCACCACGTCGCGGCCCGTGCGCATCTGGCCGTCGACCTCTACCACGATGCGCGAGCGCAGGTCGTTGGCAAGCAGCGTCTGCTGGGTCTCGGCCAGGCCGATCTCCCACGGCACGCCGGCGTGCTGCACCGAGGCCGCGGGCGAAGCCCCCGTCCCGCCGTCGTGGCCGGCGATCACGACGTGGTCGGCGTTGGCCTTGGCCACGCCGGCCGCCACCGTGCCCACGCCGACCTCGCTCACCAGCTTCACGGAGATACGCGCGCGCGGGTTCCCGCAGCGCAGGTCGTAGATCAGCTGCTTGAGGTCCTCGATCGAGTAGATGTCGTGGTGGGGCGGCGGCGAGATGAGCCCCACGCCGGGGGTCGAGTAGCGCAAGCCGGCGATGTACGAGTCGACCTTGTGGCCGGGCAGCTGGCCGCCCTCGCCGGGCTTCGCGCCCTGGGCCACCTTGATCTGCAGCTCGTCGGCGTTCACGAGGTAGTCGATCGTCACGCCGAAGCGTCCCGAGGCCACCTGCTTGATGGACGAGCGCCGCTCGTCGTCAAAGCGCGCCCGATCCTCGCCGCCCTCGCCGGTGTTCGACTTCCCCCCCAGGCGGTTCATGCCCACGGCGAGCGTCTCATGGGCCTCGGGCGAGAGCGCGCCCAGCGACATGCCGCCCGACTTGAAGCGCTTGACGATCTCCTTGGCGGGCTCGACCTCCTCGAGCCCGATCGGCTCCACGTCCTCGGCGTAGCGCAGCAGCCCGCGCAACGAGGACTTGCGCACCGCCTCCTCGTTGACGTAGCGCGCGAAGCGCTCGTAGTCCTCGCGCCCGTTGCGGCCGCGCGCGGCGTGCTGGAGGGTGGCCACGGTCTCGGGGTTCCAGCCGTGAAACTCGCCGTCGCGCCGCCAGGCGTAGACCCCCCCGGAGGGAAGCAGCTGCGACTCCGCCGCCGGGTAGGCGCGCGCGTGGCGGTCGAGCGCCTCGCGAGCGAGGTGATCGAGGCCCACGCCGCCGACGCGGGAGGTGGTGCCGGTGAAGTGGCGATCCACCAGGCGCTTCTCGATGCCCACCGCCTCGAAGATCTGCGCGCCGCAGTATGAGCGAATCGTCGAGATCCCCATCTTGGAGAGGACCTTGAGCAGGCCCTTGCCGACGGCCTTGACCACGCGGCGGTGCGCCTCGTCGTTGGTCATGTTCTCGGGCAGCAGGCCGTCACGGTGCAGGCCGCTGAGGGCTTCGAAGATCACGTAGGGGTTCACCGCAGAGGCGCCGTAGCCGATCAGGCAGGCCATGTGGTGGATCTCCCGGGCCTCGCCGGTCTCCACCACCAGTCCGATCTTCAGCCGGGTGCCCTCGCGCACAAGGTGGTGGTGCACGGCGGCGGTGACCAGGAGCGAGGGCATCGGCGCGCGCTCGGCGCCGAGGTTGCGGTCGGAGAGGAGGATGATGTTCACGCCGTCGGCCACCACCTCGGAGGCCTGGTCGCAGATCTGCTCCAGACGGCGCTCCATGCCGTCGGGCCCCTCGTCGACCGCCCAGGTCATGTCGATGGTGCGCGCCTCGAAGACCGAGTGGTCGACCTGGCGCAGGCGCTCGCATTCGTTGTTGAACAGCAGCGGCTGGGGCATCACGAGCTGGTGGCAGTGCTCGGAGGTCTCCCCGAGCAGATTGACCTCGGGGCCGATCGTGGACTCGAGGCTCATGACCACCGACTCGCGGATGGGGTCGACCGCCGGGTTGGTGACCTGGGCGAAGAGCTGCTTGAAGTACGAGAACAGCGGCGGGCGGCGGTCCGACAGCACCGCCAGCGAGGCGTCGTTGCCCATCGAGGCCGTGGGCTCGGCGGCGTCCCGAGCCATCGGCAGCAGCAGCACGCGCAGGTCCTCCTCGGTCCAGCCAAAGGCCAGCTGCTTGGCGCGCAAGGGCTCCACGCGCGGCACGCGCGGGGTCTTGGGTGGGAGGTCTTCGAGGTGGACCACGCGGTCGTCGAGCCACTGGCCATAGGGGCGGCGCTCGGCCAGCTCGCGCTTGACCGCGCCGTCGGAGAGCACCGTGCCCCGCTCGACATCGACGAGGAAGAGCTTGCCCGGGCGCAGGCGGCCCTTGGCCCGCACCTCGGAGTCGCCCACGTCGAACACGCCGGTCTCCGAGGCGAGCGCCACCCAACCATCGCTGGTCACCAGCCAGCGGCCCGGGCGCAGGCCGTTTCGATCCAACGTGGCGCCGATCACCCGGCCGTCGGTGAACGCCACCGCCGCCGGCCCGTCCCAGGGCTCGACCAGCGAGGAGTGGTAGGCGTAGAAGTCGCGGACCCGCTGGTGAAGCTCGGGACGGCCCGCGTGGGCCTCGGGGATCAGCATCGAGATGGCGTGAGCGGGCGAGCGGCCGCCGAGCACGAGCAGCTCCAGGATGCGGTCCAGCGACGCCGAGTCCGAGATGTCGTCGCTCAGCAGCGGGACGATCCTCTTGATGTCCTCGCCGAACAGTGGCGAGGCCAGCTGCGTCTCGCGCGCGCGCATCCAGTTGCGGTTGCCGCGCAGCGTGTTGATCTCCCCGTTGTGGGCGAGCATCCGGTAGGGGTGGGCCAGCTCCCAGCTCGGGAAGGTGTTGGTGGAGAAGCGCGAATGGACGAGCGCGAGCGCGCTGGTGAGGCGCTCGTCGCGGAGGTCGGGGTAGTAGCGCGGCAGCTGGGGCGCGGAAAGCATGCCCTTGTAGACGACGGTACGGCTCGAGAAGCTGGCGATGGACAAGCCGTCCAGCCCGGCGTGCTCGACCACCTGGCGGATCACGTAGAGCCTTCGCTCGAGCGCGTCCTGGTCGGGTACGTCGTGGCTCGCGCCCACGAAGAGCTGGCAGATGTAGGGGGCGGCCTCGCCGGCCACGCGGCCGCACTCGCTCTTGACCACGGGGACGTGGCGCCAACCCAGCACGCGCTGGCCCTCGGCCTCGACGTTTCGCTCGATCAGCCGGATCGCGTGTTCACGCTCGGCTCGGCCCTGGGGAAGGAAGCACATGGCCACGCCGTAGCGGCCGGGCTCAGGCAGCTCGGCACCCGCCTCCTCGGCGAAGAACTCGTGCGGGAGCTGGATGAGGATGCCCGCGCCGTCGCCGGTGTCGGCGTCGGCGCCCTCGGCGCCGCGGTGCTCCAAGCGGTCTAGGGCGAGCAGCCCGCGGGCTACGACTTCGTGCGACGCGGGCCGCCCCAGCCGCGCCACGAACGCCACGCCGCAGGCGTCGTGCTCGAACTGCGGGTCATAGAGACCGGCGGACGGCTTCACGGCGTTGAGGGTCTCCTCGGGTTCCACGCCTTCTCGGAGCGGGCGCGCGACGGGCAGAGAACAGACTTTACCCCGGGTTCCTCAACCTGGCCGGTACGGTAGCCCCGCTGTGTCCATCACCGTCACCGTCATGTCGCAGAAGGGGGGGACCGGGAAGACCACCACGGTCCGCACGCTCGCCGACGTCCTGCGCCGAGTGGGCCTCGAAGTGCTCTGCGTGGACCTCGACCCACAGGGCAACCTCTCCGACTACTTCGACGTCCCGGCCGACGCCGATCCGACGGTGGCCGACGTCCTGGCCGGGCGCGCCAAAGCCGCCGACGCCATACACGACGGCATCCTCCCCGCCAACCTGGGCCTGGCCGAGGCCGAGCTGGTGCTGGCGGGGAAGATGGGCCGCGAGATGACCCTGCGGCGGGCGCTGCGCGACGTAAAGCGCCGCCACGACCTCGTGCTGATCGACTGCCCGCCGGCACTTGGCCTGCTCACCGTCAACGCCCTCGTGGCCGCCGACCACGCGCTGATCTCGTCCGGGGCCGAGTACTTCTCGCTGCAGGGCGTCGAGCAGGCGCTCGAGGTGGTCGAGCTGGCCAAGGAGTCGCTGCACCCCGACCTCGACTGGATCGGCGTGCTGATCAACCTGGCCGACATGCGCACGGTGCACGCCCGCGAGGCCCAGCAGCAGCTGGGTGAGCGCTTCGGCGACAAGGTCTTCGCGAGCGTCGTGCGGCGCTCCGTCCGGTACGCGGAGTCCTCGGAGCGGGGGGTGTCCATCCTCGACTTCCACCCCGAGCTGGGAGCCGACTACGTGGACCTCGCGGCCGAGCTGCTGGAGCGACTGGGCATGGCCGAGGAGCGCGAGCGGGTGCTGGCCTTCCGCGAGGAGCTCGTGCCCGCTTGACGACGGATCCTCTGGCGGCTTCCGCCCTCGAGCAGGCGAGGCTGGTGCGGGAAGGCGAGATCTCCGCGCCCGAGCTGGTGGAAGCTTCGCTGCGGCGCGCCGGGGAGCTGCAGGCGCGCCTGAACTGCTTCGTCTCGATCGACGGCGACCGCGCGCTCGCGGTGGCCAGGTCCCTGGAGCCGGGCGACCCGCGCCCCTTCGCGGGGGTCCCGACCGCGGTCAAGGACATCACCCCGTCGGCAGACCACACGCTGACCATGGGCTCCGACCTCTTCGGCGACTTCTCCCCCGGCTTCGACGCCAACGCCATCCGCCGCCTGCGCGAGGCGGGATTGGTGATAGTCGGCCAGACCACGACGCCCGAGCTGGGCATCGTGAACGTGACCGAGGGCAGGCGCTATGGCCCGACACGGAATCCGTGGGACCCAGAGCGCACACCGGGTGGCTCGAGCGGCGGCGCCGCCGCCGCGGTGGCGGGCGGTGCGTTCTCGCTGGCCCACGGCTCGGACGGTGGCGGCTCGATCCGCATCCCCGCCGCCTGCTGCGGGCTGGTGGGGCTGAAGCCGAGCCGCGGGCGGGTCTCGCTCGGCCCGGTGCTCGGCGAGTCGCTGCTGCTCTGCGACGGAGTGCTCACCCGCACGGTGGGCGACACCGCGGCGGCGCTCGACGCCCTGGCCGGCTACGAACCCGGCGACGCCAACTGGGCGCCCCCCGGGCAGGAGCCATTCTTCGACGCCGCGCGACGGGAGCCCGGCAGGCTGCGCGTGGGCGTGACGCTCGATGGGCCGCTGGACGCAGAGCTGGATCCCGAGTCCGAGCGCGCCGTGCACGAGACGGCGACGCTGCTGGGGGAGCTGGGCCACTCCGTCGAGGAGGTGGATCCACCGTGGAAGGGCGGCGACCTCCTGTCGGTCTTCATGAAGCTCTGGTGCGTGAGCATCGGGTCTGCCGTCGTGCAGGGCGGACTGGTGACCGGCCGCGAGGCCTCGCCCGAGCTCGTGGAGCCGCTCACCTGGTGGCTCTACGAACAGGCCCGCACGCTGAGCTCGCTGGACTACGCGATGGCTATCGGGCAGCTCCAGGCCTTCGCTCGTTCGATGGTGGCGTCACTGTGGGCCGACCACGACGTGGTGTTGCTGCCCACCCTGGCGCGGCGCCCGCTGCGAATCGGCGAGCTGAACACGTGCAGCGACGACCCCGCCGCCACCTTCCGCCTGTCGGGGCAGTTCACGCCCCACACCGCCCTCTTCAACGTGACCGGCCAGCCGGCTGTCTCACTGCCCCTTCACCACGCCGACGACGGCCTGCCTACGGCGGTGCAGCTCGCGGGCCCCCCGGCCGGCGAGGCGACGCTGCTGTCGCTGGCCGCTCAGCTGGAGGATGCCCGCCCGTGGGCGGATCGCCGGCCGTCCCTACCCTGACCCTCCTCGTGGGGAGGGAGCGCACCCTCGGCGCCTTGGCCAGCTGGCGGACATCCGGCTCGGTGGTCAGGAAATGAGCGCCTGCACGGCTTCGTCCACCAGCACCCGGTCGCGCTCGTAGGTCAGCGCCGCGGCGGCCTCGGGCGGCTCCAGCCAGCGCAGCTCGTCGACTTCGTCATTGGGCTCGAAGGGAACCTCGCTCTCGACCTCCATCGCCCACCAGCGCACGACCTTGGGGCGGCCCTTGTTGTCGTGGTAGTGGGTCTCGCTGAGCTCGGGGCCCAGGCGGCAGGTCAGGCTGGCCTCCTCCTCGACCTCGCGTAGAGCGGCCTCCTCGAAGCTCTCACCGGAGTCGAGCTTGCCCTTGGGAAGGGTCCAGTCGTCGTACTTCGGGCGGTGCACGACCGCGACCAGCCCGTCCTTGACCGGCACGCCGCCGGCGGCCTTGACCTCCTTGCTCATAGGGCGGGCAGGGTAAGCCTTCCCTCGAGCCGCCGCTCAGGGGAGCTCGCCGGGGCTACAGCTCGCTCACGTCGGCGCCGCCGGGGCTGAACTGCACCCGGCGGATCTCGCACTCGGGGGCCTCGGCCTTCAGCGCGTCCATGAGCCCCCCCGTCTGCTGCCAGTGGCACCAGAAGAGCACAGTCGGTCCCGCGCCCGAGATGCTGGCCCCGACGGCTCCGAGGTCATCGGCGCGCTCCAGCAGCTCCATCGAGCGGGGGTAGAGGTGGGCCCGGCGGGGCTGATGCAGCCGGTCGCGCAGGCCGCGGCCGATCAGAGACAAGTCGTCGCGGGCGAGGCCCAGAACCAGCAGCGAGGCGTGGGCCACGTTGTGCACCGCGTCGCCGATCGGCACCTCCTCGGGCATGGCCGCGCGTGCCTCGACCGTCGGCACCGCCTCGGGCGGGATGGCCACCAGGCCCTCGAGGCCCGGGGGCGGGTCCAGGCGGGTGACGCCGTCGGCGTCGCAGATGACGAAGCCCCCGAGCAGTGCGGCGGCCGCGTTGTCGGGGTGGCCCTCCAGCTCGTGTGCCAGCTCGAACAGGGGGGCGTCCAGCTCGTACATGTGGTCGGCGGCCGCGAGCCCGGCGACGGTGGCGGCGGCGCTCGAGCCGAGGCCCGCGCCGACCGGGATCTCGGAGCGGATGTGGAACGTCAGCTCGTCGGTCGGCTTGAGCGCGGCGAAGGCTTGGACGCAGAGGTTGGTGGCGTCGCAGGGCACGCCCGGGGTCTCGCAGTGGACGAAGAACTCCCCCGTCTCCTCCACCTCGAGCTCGAGCGAGAGGTCCAGCGCCGCGGCCAGCACGTCGTACCCGGGGCCCAGGTTCGCCGTGGAGGCGGGGACGCGCACGACGCGGTGGCGCCTCATCCGAGCACCGCCTTCTCCACCGCCGCCAGCTCGGGCTCGCACGGCACCACCGACGAGGCGCGGTTCATCGCGGTCTGGGGGTCCTTCAGCCCGTGGCCGGTGAGCACGCACACCACCCGGCCCTCGGCCCCGTGCTTGAGCAGCCCCGCCACCGAAGCGGCGGAGGCCGGCTCGCAGAAGACACCCTCGCGCGAGCCGAGGAGCGTGTACGCGTCCAAGATCTCGGCGTCGGAGACCGCCCTGACCGCCCCTCGCGACGAGGTGAACGCGCCCATGGCGTCCTCCCAGCGGGCGGGGTTGCCGATGCGAATCGCCGAGGCAACCGTCTCTGGCTGGGAGACCGGCGCGCCGTGCACCAGCGGGGCGGCGCCCTCGGCCTGGTAGCCGTGCAGCGCGGGCGAGGCGCCCAGTTCGGAGAAGCCGCGCCAGTACGCCGTGACGTTGCCCGCGTTGCCCACCGGGATGCAGAGCACGTCCGGCGCCTCGCCGAGGGAGTCGACCACCTCGAAGGCCGCCGTCTTCTGGCCCTCGATGCGGTACTCGTTGACCGAGTTCACCAGCGAGACCGGGTGCAGGGCCGCCAGCTCGCGCACCACCGCGAGCGCCTGGTCGAAGTTGCCCCGCAGCGCCACCACCCGCGCGCCGTGCATCAGCGCCTGGGCCAGCTTGCCGGTGGCGATCTTGCCCTCGGGGACGATCACGGCTCCACGCAGCCCCGCCCGGGCCGCGTAGGCGGCGGCCGAAGCAGCGGTGTTACCGGTCGACGCGCACACCACCACCTCCGCGCCCTCCTGCACCGCGGCCGACACCGCCACGGTCATGCCCCGGTCCTTGAACGAGCCCGTCGGGTTGGCGCCCTCCACCTTGAGCCACACCTCGCAGCCGGTGAGCTCCGAGAGATGCTCGGCGAGCACCAGCGGCGTGCCGCCCTCCCCCATCGTCACCAGCGGCTCGACGGGCAGGCGGTCGGCGTAGCGCCATAGGCTCATCAGTGGTGGCCTACGCCCCTGCGGCGTCGTTCGTTGGGGCGTAGGCCACCACTACTGGTCGAAGGTCTCCTCGAGCACCCTGATGACCCGGGGCTCGGAGCGCACGAAGTCCAGCCGGCGGATCATCTCCACCGCCGCTCGGAACCGCCCCTCGGGGACCGGGTGCATCACCATCACCAGCCGGGCATCGTCGCCCATGCCTCGCTGGACCACCGAGCGCACCGACACGCCCTGCAGCCCCAGGATCTCCGCCACCTGCGCGAGCACACCGGGCCGGTCGGCCACCTCGAGATGCATGTAGAACGAGGATTCGGTCTCGCTGACCAGCGGAAGGTCCACCGCCGGGGGGATCGTCGAGGGAGGCGGGATCATGGCCGAGACCACGTCGCCCAGAACGGCGGAGGCGGTCTGCGAGCCTCCCGCTCCCGGACCGCTCAGCGTGATCTCCGTGATGGCCGGCGACTCGATCGTGACCGCGTTGAACGCACCGTTGACCGATGCCAGCGGGTGGTCGCCGTAGAGGAACACAGGGTGCACGTCCACCGCGATCCCCTCACCGACGCGCTCGGCAGTGCCCACCAGCTTCAACGACAGCCCGAGCTCACGCGCATAGGCGATGTCCTCGGCGGTCAGGTGCTCGATGCCCTCGTGTGGCACCTGGTCGATGTGCACCGCCGCTCCGAAGGCAAGCCGCGCGAGAATCGCCATCTTCGCCGCGGCATCCCGGCCGCTCACGTCCTCGGTGGGGTCGGCCTCGGCGTAGCCGAGTTGCTGCGCTTCTCTGAGGCAGTCCTCGTAGGTGGCCCCGGTGCGGGCCATCTCGCTGAGGATGAAGTTCGTGGTGCCGTTCACGATCCCGTGCACCCGCTCGATATGGGCGGCGGCCAAGCTCTCGGCCATCACGCGGACGGCGGGCACCACGCCGGCCACGGCAGCCTCGAATCGAAGCTGCACGCCATTCGAGCGCGCTGCGTCGAAGAGCTCCTCGCCGAACTGGGAGAGCAGCTGCTTGTTGGCGGTGACCACGTGACGACCCTCGCCCATGGCTCGCAGCACATACTCCCGGGCGGGCTCTGTGCCGCCCATGAGCTCCACCACGAGATCGCTGTGGGTGAGGATGTCGGCGAAGTCGCCGCGGCTGCGCGTGAGCACGCCGGAGAGCTCGGGACGGCGCCCGACCTCGGCCTCGATCGCATCCGCGCGGGCCTCGACCAGCTCAGCAAACGCGCCGCCGACCGTGCCGTGCCCCAGGAGGCCGACGCGAAAGGGGGACCTGGCGGCATCCGCCGATCGGCCGCCGGGGTTAGGCGTCACGCAGGGTCAGATCGTCGTAGGTCTCACGGCGGACCACCACGCGCGCGGCGCCGTTGCGGCAGAAGATCACCGGCGGGCGCGGGATCGCGTTGTAGTTGTTGGCCATCGAGTGCCCGTAGGCGCCGGTGGCGGGGATCACCAGCACGTCGCCGGGCCGCGGGTCGTCGAGCTCGACGTCGCGGATCAGGATGTCGCCGGACTCGCAGTGCATGCCTGCGACCGTGCAGAGGTCCGAGCCACCGAAGCGGTCGGCGATCTGGGCCTCGTAGCGGGCCGCGTAGAGCATGGGCCGCAGGTTGTCGCTCATCCCCCCGTCCACGGCCACATAGGTGCGCACGCCCGGGATTGGCTTGACGGTGCCCACGGTGTAGATGGTGACCCCCGCGTTGCCCACCAGCGAGCGCCCTGGCTCGCACAGGACCGTCACGCCGTCGGGCACCCGAGAAAGCAGGGCCTCGGCGTACTCGTCGACCGAAGGCGGCCGGTCCTCGGGGGTGTAGGCGATCCCAAGTCCGCCGCCCAGATTGAGCAGCGGGTAATCCCC
>Ga0208612_1001293_pt1 | contig 10448 bp, 9 predicted proteins | sample AntDryMetagUQ889_FD_188089 | JGI IMG/M metagenome (GOLD analysis project Ga0208612, IMG submission 188089) | Polar desert microbial communities from Antarctic Dry Valleys - UQ889 (SPAdes) | ecosystem: Environmental > Terrestrial > Soil > Desert | place: Antarctic Dry Valleys | collected 2008-12-31 | reverse complement strand
CTTGCTTCGCAAGGGGTGGTTGGAGCCCTGTGCCTACCAGGCCGGAACTACACGCGTGTCATTCGATCGCGTCGCTACCAACCACGCCCTGGACTGTCGGCCCAATTCGCGTGGACCACTATGGCTCGAAGCCTCACGTCCGGCGGCTCACCGCACGATGTCGACAGCGACACGGCCGGCGCCTACGTAGGACACTCTGAACGGCCGTTCCTTCTCTGCTCCGTAGAACCAGTTGACCTGGTTCTCGAAGTCACCGCCGAAGACGAGGTCCGGCGCAGCGTCGGTCACCGAGCCCTTGAGCGACTTGCTGCCGTCGGCATAGTGCATGTCGGCCTGGAACTGGATGCGCAGGTGGGCCTTGGCGCCGGCGTTGGCCACCGGATCGCCGGATCCGTCCATGACTGCCTGGGAGGCGGGGACGTAGCGAACGTCCCATGCCGGCCGGCCGTCCTTCCGCCAGGGCTGGTGCCCCTCCGGGTCGGCGTGCGCGAAGGTGAAGACGTAGCGGCGGTAACCGACGTGGTCCCCCTGGGTCAGGGACACGAGCACGGGGTACCCCTCACGTTCGCTCGACACGTCCGGGTTGGTGTCGGCGACGAAGGGTTGGCTCTGCGCGTTGGTCTTGGCCGAGCCGGCCGGGGCGGATACCCCGGACGTCTCGGCCGCACCCGGCACGGAGGTGGGGACCGGCGCGGCCATGGTCGTCGAGGGGGTGGCAGCCTTCGACTCGTCACCACCGCCGCCGGAACAGGCCGAGAGGACGAGCACGCCTCCGGTCACCACCACCAAGGGGGCCCGGAACCGCTTGCGCCGCACATCACTCGAGATCCTGCTGCCCGGAAGCATCTCCGGCCTCTTTCGTGTCCATAAGGAGATTGTCGAACTGTCAAGATGATGGTGACTTGGAATTGTCCGAATGTCAAGACCTAGAATGCGAATCATGGATGTGGTCGGGGTTCCGGAGATCGCACAGATCCTTGGTGTGACTCGCCAGCGCGTGTACCAGCTCATCGAGGCGTACGACGACTTCCCTGACCCGATCGCCACATTGGCGGTAGGGCGGATCTGGTCCCAGGCGGCGGTGGAGGAGTGGAACCGGCTGCACGGCGACCGACCAACGGGCACGCACCGCCGCTTGCGCCTGAACTAGGGAGCCGACGTCGGCTGAAGCGGCGGAGGGGAGCCCTTCCCATTTCCGCACGGCGGGGTGGTCCCTACCCTCCTCATTCGAGAGCACCGGCGACCGGAGGGAGGCACGACCGATGTCCACACCACCATCGTACGGGCCAAGACCGCAGACGAGCTTCGCCGGGAGCTGACGGAGATGGCCCGATGCGTGTCCTGAGTCCCTCCCAGATCGCGCCTATCGCCTACGGGGCCGGGTCTCGCGGCCGGGGTCTCACCACTGCGGTGGCGGTCGCCCTGGCCGAGTCGGGAGGGCGGCCGCGGGTCAACGCCCAGGGCGCAGAGGATTCCCGCGGGCTCTGGCAGATCCAACGAGGCGCACTTCGGCCGCTACGACGAGCGGCGCCTCTACAAGGCGAAGTACAACCCGGGCCGCCTTCGCCACATCCGAGCGGGGTCGGCCTGGGCCCCATGGTCCACCTACGGTAACGGCGCCCTACCGGCAGTGTCCTGACCCGGCGTGGCGGCCGACGGGTCCCCGTGCGAACCTGGCCCTCGTGCCTGCCGCCCGGCCGCCTGCGGCTCAACTGAGCTGGCGACAGGTGATGGCATGGCGCCTGCGCCGCCACCACCTGCACGAGCGGGTTCCGGCCGCCGTCATGCTCGAGGTGGCAGCAGCGATCTGCGGGCTGCACGCACAGCTGATGTCGTCCGCCGAGCTCACCCCTGTGGGCACGCGTGGCGGGCCTGGAGTCGGATGCCGTGCAGCGGGCTCTCTGGAACGACCGCAGCCTGGTCAAGACCTGGGCCATGCGGGGGACCCTCCACCTGCTCCGGCGGCCGACTATCCGCTCTGGGAGACCGGCCTGAGCACGTACCGGCATTACCTCAAGCCGGCTTGGTCTCGTGCCTTCGGCCTCACCCCCGAGGGAGTCGACGAGCTGGTGGCTGCCGTGGGCGACGCCCTCGACGGCCGCATGTTGACCAGGGAGGAGCTGGCCTACGAGGTCTCCGAGGCGACCGGTTCGGCCGAGCTCGGCGAGAAGCTCGGCCAGAGCTGGGGCGCTCTGCTCAAGCCGGTTTCGTTTCGCGGCAGGCTCTGTTACGCACCGAGCCGTGGCCAGAAGGTCCGCTTCACCCGACCCGACCAGTGGTTGGCACGTGGGTCATTGTCATCGTCGACGTGGTCACCGGCCGAGCCCGATGGGGCCATGCGGGAGATCGCCCGCCGCTTCCTGGCCGCCCACACGCGAGGACTTCGCCCGCTGGTGAGGGATTGCCCCCGCTCCCGCCGGGAAGCTGATCCGGTCCCTCGCCGACGAGGTCACCGAGGTCGACATCGAGGGCACCCGAGCTTGGATGCCCGCCGCGCTGGTCTCGGAGGCACAGGGGTCCGCCCCATCGGGGCAGGTACCCGTGCGCCTCCTGCCGCCTTCGACCAGTACGTGATCGCCGCCACCCGCCACGCCGCCAACCTGCTGCCGGGGCCGTTCAAGGAGCGCGTCTACCGGGCCCAGGGCTGGCTGTCGCCGGTGATCCTGGTCGAGGGACGCATGGACGGCGTGTGGCGCCACGAGCGAAGTGGCGATCGGCTGGTGGTCGAGGTGGAGCCCTTCGCCGACCTGTCGCCGGCGGCCAGGCACGGCGTCGAGGAAGAGGCCGAACGGCTGGCCGGGTTCTTGGGCGGCTCGTTGGAACCCGGCCTGGCGTTAGTCCACCGTCTAGATATCATCTTGGGGTGTCAAAGACATCAGTAGAGATTGATCAAGATATCGCTCGGGAGGCAGCAGCGGTTCTCGGAACCAAGACGCTCCGCGACACCATCGACGCAGCTCTGCGTGAGGTGGTCCACGCCAAGCGCCGCCTCGAGCTCGTGGCCCTTCTCGGGGAGGACGGACGCTTCGACTTCGAGGCTGCCGAGCAGGCGTGGGGAGCCGGCAAGTAAGTGGCGCGAACGCGGTACCTCGCCGACACGAGCGTCTTCGCCCGCCTGACGAAGCCGTCGGTCATGGCCGCGTTCGCCCCCCTCGCGGCCGGAGGGCAGGTGGCCCTGTGCTCACCGGTGATGTTCGAGCTCGGCTATTCCGCCCGAAACCCGAACGATTACCGGGAACTGGTGGACCGTCTTTCCTCGTTCCCGCCGGTGCCCGTGACCGACGCCGATCATCGGCGAGCCTGCGAAATCCAGGGCGCCCTGGCAGCGCGCAGCCGGCACCGGGCCATCTCGCTCGTCGACGGCCTTGTCGCCGCCGTCGCCGAAGCCCGCGACCTGATCGTGCTCCACTACGACTCGGATTTCGAGGTCGTCGTTGAAGTGACCGGTCAAGAGACGGAGTGGGTTGTCCCAAGGGGGTCGGTCGACTGAGCCGAGGTCGACTGCTTCACCACATGGAACGCGCCCTCGGCAGGACTCGAACCTGCGCACCCGGCTCCGGAGGCCGATGCTCTATCCGCTGAGCTACGAGGGCTCGGCACACATCCTAGAGGCGTAACTCGCCGCTTCTGGTAGCCAAATCGCGTGCCTACCCACCGCGGTTTGGCTACCAGAAGCCTTAACCTGTCCACCTACAGGCGGTCGGGCGCCTGGATGCCGAGCAGGCCGAGGCCGGACCGGAGCACCCTGGCCGTCATGTCGCACAGCACCAGCCGGGACCGGCGCTGCTCAGCGGTGTCGGCCCGCAGCACGGGGCAGCGCTCGTAGAAGGTGGTGAAGGTGCTGGCCAGGCCAAACAGGTAGGTGCAAAGGCGATGGGGCGCCGAGAGCTCGGCGGTGGACTGAACCACGTCGTCGAATGACAGGAGATCGAGGGCCAAGGCCCGCTCGGCCGGGTCGCCGATGCTCACCGCCACCCCGTCCGGCTCCGGCGCGTCCTCGCCGGAGCGGCGGAAGATGGATCGGACCCGCGCGTGGGCGTACTGGAGGTAGGGGGCGGTGTTGCCGTCCATGGCCAGCATCCGGTCCCAGTCGAAGACGTAGTCCTTCACCCGATCGTTGGCCAGGTCGGCGTACTTGACGGCACCGATGCCGACGGCTCGCGCCACCTCGGCCCGGCCGGCATCATCCAGGTCGGGGCTCTTGGCCGCCACCACCGAAGCGGCCCGCTCCACGGCCTCGTCGAGGAGAGCGCTCAGCTTCACCGTCTCCCCGCTGCGGGTCTTGAACATCTTGCCGTCCGGGCCCAGCACGGACCCGAAGGCCACGTGCTCGGCCCGGGCGTGCTGCAGCCAGCCCGCCTGACGGGCAGTGGCGAACACCATGGCCAGGTGTTGGGTCTGGGGCGACCCCACCACGTACACCAGGCGAGTGGCTCGCAGTTTCCCCGTCCGGTGGCGCACGGCGGCCAGGTCGGTGGCGGCGTAGCCGTAGCCGCCGTCGCGCTTGCGCACGATGAGGGGCAGCGGGTCACCGTCGCGCCCGGCGAACCCCGGGGGGAAGGCGCACAGCGCTCCGTCGTCGATCCAGGCCAATCCCTTGGACTCCAGCTCCAGGGTCACGCCCTCGAGCATCGGGTTGTAGAAGCTCTCGGGGCAGAGGTCCTCGTCGGTGAGGGTCACACCCAGCCGCTCGTAGACGTCGGCGAAGTAGCGGGTGGATTCGCGCACCAGCAGCCTCCACAGGTCGAGGGTCTGCCGATCGCCGCCCTGGAGCGCCACCACCCGCCGCCGGGCCCGCTCGGCGAGGGCGGGGTCGGCGCCGAACTTGGCCTGGGCCTGGCGGTAGAAGCCGTCGAGGTCACCCACCGACAGCTCGTGGGCGGCCTCCTCCTCGCCGAGATCCACCAGGTGCTCGATGAGCATCCCGAACGGCGTCCCCCAGTCACCCAGGTGGTTCTGGCGGACGACGGTGTGGCCCAGGAGCTCGAGCACCCTCACCAGGGCGTCACCGATGATGGTGCTGCGCAGGTGGCCGACGTGCATCTCCTTGGCCACGTTGGGGGCCGAGTAGTCCACGACCACCGTCTCCGGCGCCTCGGCCGGGAGCACCCCCAGGCGTTCGTCGGCCGCCGTGGCACCCAGCTCGGCGCCCAGGTAGTCGGCCCGGAGGGTGAGGTTCACGAAGCCGGGCCCGGCCACGTCGACCGCCTCGCAGACGTCGGCCACGTCGAGGTTCTCCACGATGGCCGCCGCCACCTCTCGCGGGTTGGAACCAAGCCGCTTCGACAGGCTCATGGCCACGTTGGCCTGGTAGTCCCCGAAGCGCTCCTGCTGGGACCGGCGCAGCAGCGGGTCGGTGCCCGCGTGATCGGCGCCGAAGGCGGCCACGATGGCGCGGTCGAACCGGACACCGAGCGTGTGGCGGGGATCACTCATCGGGCACCGGAAGCCATGGCGACTCATCGTCGGCGCCACCACTGCCCACGGTCAAACGCACGTCCCCCGTCAGGGGCGGACATAGCCTCCATGGCCTTGGCACCGCTCTCCCCCCACCTGCTGCCGTTGACTTCACGGGTCAGCGACGAGGGACGCCTGGCCGTGGGCGGTGTGGACCTGCTCGACCTGGCCGCCGAGCACGGCACGCCCCTGTTCGTCTACGACGAGGAGCACCTGCGCCGGCGCTGCCGGGAGGCGGTGGCCGCCTTCGGGGACGGGGTGGCCTATGCGGCCAAGGCCTTCCTGTGCCGGGCCATGGCCGCCCTGGCCCACGAGGAGGGCATGTGCATCGACGTGGCGACCGGCGGCGAGATGCACGTCGCCTTGGCGGCGGGCGTGCCCGCCAACCGCCTCGTGCTGCACGGGAACAACAAGTCGACCGCCGAGCTGGTGGCGGCTCTCGACGCCGGCGCGAGGCGCATCGTGGTGGACTCCTTCGACGAGATCGACCGCCTCGAGCGCCTGGTCTCCACGGGCCCGAGCTCGAGGCGTCCCAAGGTGCTGTTGCGCATCACGCCGGGCATCGAGGCCCACACCCACGAGTACGTGAGGACCGGTCAGGACGACTCCAAGTTCGGCTTCACGGTGGCCACGGGGATGGCGGCTGAGGCGGCGCGGCGCTTGCGGAAGTCGCCCTTGGTGGACCTGGTGGGCGTGCACGCCCACATCGGCAGCCAGATCTTCCTGCTGGCCTCGTTCGTGAAGGCCGTCGAGGTGATCGCCGACTTCTTCGTCCCCCTCGAGCTCACCGAGCTGTGCGTTGGAGGTGGGCTGGGCGTGGCCTACGTGGAGGGTGAGGAGGCTCCCACCATCCAACAGTGGGCGGAGACGGTGAGGTCTGCGTGCACCTCGTCCGGCGTCCCTGCGGACACCCGCGTCACCGCCGAGCCAGGTCGGGCCGTCGTGGCCGCCGCCGGCCTCACCTTGTACCGGGTGGGAACGGTGAAGGACCTCCCCGGGATCCGCACGTACGTGTCGGTGGACGGCGGCATGAGCGACAACCCCCGGCCCGTGTTGTACGGCAGCGGTTACGAGGCCTTCCTCCCCCGGGCCGCGAGTGCCGAGCGTTCGTTCCTCGCCACCGTGGTGGGCAAGCACTGCGAGTCGGGTGACGTGGTGGTGCGCGACGCCTGCCTGCCCGCCGATCTGGCCGTGGGCGACGTGCTGGCCACGCCGGTCACCGGCGCCTACGGGCACTCCATGGCTTCCAACTACAACAAGGTGCCTCGAGCTCCGGTGGTGTTCGTGCGTGATGGCGCGGCTCGGGTCGTGGTGCGGCGGGAGACCTATGAGGATCTCCTCCGGCTCGACGCCTGAGCGTCGGCGCGGGGGCCCTGCGTTACCGTCTGAGGCATGAGCTCGGTGCCCGTGCGGGTCGGCGTCCTGGGATACGGCAACGTCGGCAGTGCCCTCGTCCGCCTGCTGGCGACCGACGGCCCCACCATCGCCGCCCGCACAGGGGTCTTCCTCGAGGTCGTCCGGGTGGCGGTGCGCGACGTCACCGAGGACCGTTCCGCCGGCCTGCCCGATGGCTGCCTCACCAACGACGCCGAGGCAGTGGTGATCGATCCTGACGTCGACGTCGTGGTCGAGGTGATGGGCGGCGTGGAGCCTGCCCGGGGCCTGGTGCTCACCGCCCTCAAGAGCGGTAAGCCCGTGGTGACGGCGAACAAGGAGCTGCTGGCCGACGCCGGCGCCGAGCTGTTCGAGGCCGCCGTGGCCTCGGGGGTCGACCTGCTCTACGAGGCGTCCGTGGCCGGGGCCATCCCGCTGATCCGGCTGCTGCGGGAGTCCCTGGCCGGCGAGCGCATCACCCGGGTGATGGGCATCGTCAACGGGACCACCAACTACATCCTCACCCGGATGAGCGAGGACGGGGCCTCCTACGACGAGGCGCTGAAGGAGGCGCAGCGCCTGGGCTATGCCGAGCGCGACCCGAGAGCCGACGTGGAGGGCCTCGACGCCGCGGCCAAGGCCGCCATCGTGGCCAGCATCGCCTTCGGCGCCAGGGTGGTGGCGGGTGACGTCCACCGAGAGGGCATCACCAGCGTGTCCGCCGACGACGTCGCCGTCGCCGGCCGGCTCGGGTACGTGGTGAAGCTGCTGGCCGTCGCCGAGCGGGCCGGTGACGAGGTGGCCGTCCGGGTCCATCCGGCCATGGTGCCGGCCAGCCACCCCCTGGCCTCGGTCCGTGACTCCTTCAACGCCGTCTTCATCGAGGGCGAGGCGGTGGGGGAGCTGATGCTCTACGGCAGGGGGGCCGGTGGCACGCCGACGGCGAGCGCCGTCCTCGGTGACCTGGTGGACGCCGCCCACAACCTGCGCGCCGGGGGGAGTGGTCGCACCTCGGCGCTGGACCGGGCGGGCGTGCGTCCCATCGACGAGCTGTCCTCCGAGTACTACCTCAACCTCGACGTGGTCGACCGGCCCGGCGTGCTGGCCAAGGTGGCCACGGTGTTCGGCGAGCACGGGGTGTCCATCCGCTCCATGGAGCAGGAAGGGCTCGACGAGAAGGCGCGGCTGGTGTTCATCACCCACACCGCCCGGGAGGCCGACGTCCAGGCAACCATCCGGGATCTTCGCCGGCTCGACGCCGTGAAGCGTATCGGCAGCCTCCTCCGGGTCGTGGCCACGTGACGTCCACCTGGCGTGGGGTGGTGGAGCAGTACCGGGACTTCCTGCCGGTGAGCGAAGCAACGCCCGTGGTGACCCTCTACGAGGGGGGGACACCGTTGCTGCCCGCCCCTCGGCTGAGCGAGCGGGTGGGCGCCCAGGTGTGGCTCAAGTACGAAGGCCTCAATCCCACCGGCTCGTTCAAGGACCGTGGCATGACCCTCGCCATCTCCAAGGCGGACGAGGACGGCGCCAAGGCCGTGATCTGCGCGTCCACCGGGAACACCTCGGCGTCGGCCGCCGCCTATGCCGCCCGGGCCGGCCTCACCTGCGCCGTGCTCATTCCCGAGGGCTACATCGCACTGGGCAAGCTGGCTCAGGCCCTCATCCACGGTGCCAGGGTCCTGCAGATCCGTGGCAACTTCGACCAGGCCCTCGCCATCGTCCGCAATCTCGGTGAGAAGGCGGCGTTCACGGTGGTGAACTCGGTGAACCCTTTCCGCATCGAGGGCCAGAAGACGGCCGCCTTCGAGATCGTCGACGTCCTGGGCGACGCTCCCGACTTCCACTGCATACCGGTGGGCAACGCCGGCAACATCACTGCCTACTGGAGGGGATACCTCGAGTACCGGGAGGCCGGCCTTTCGTCGAAGCTGCCGGCCATGCTCGGGTTCCAGGCCGCCGGCGCCGCCCCCATCGTGGAGGGCCACCCCATCGAGGCGCCCGAGACGGTGGCCACGGCCATCCGGATCGGCAATCCCGCTTCCTGGTACGGGGCCACGGCCGCCGCCAGCGAGTCCGGAGGAGCGATCGGTGCCGTTACCGACGACGAGATCCTCGAGGCCTACCGCTTCCTCGCCGCCAGGGAGTCGGTGTTCTGTGAGCCGGCCTCGGCGGCCTCGGTGGCCGGGCTGTTGAAGGCCGGGGTTCCGGAGGGCTCCACGGTGGTGTGCGTGCTCACCGGCCACGGGCTCAAGGACCCCGACGTCGCCGTGGGACAGATCCCCGTGCCGACCACGGTGGAGGCCGACGACGGGGCCATCCGGGCCGAGCTCGGGGTGTAACGAGCAGATCCTGCCCCCGTTCAGGGGGTTTTTTGCCCGCTACTCATGGTGAGGGGTATCATGGCGGTCGCATCGCTCGCCGACCCCGGCGCGAGCGTCTCTCCTTCGGAGAGAGAGGGCCGAGAGATGGCCCAGGGTTTCCTGATCGGAGAGGTTTTCGGACCTCGCTCAATCCAAGGCCACCCTGGATCCGATCTCCCGCCATCGTGTGTGTGAGGCAGAACGTTGTCCCGGGAGTTAGAGCAACGTTTTCTCGTTGAAACGGCTAGCAGCAGCCGATCCCTGAAACCCACGGCCCCAACGGTCGTCACAAGCGAGGTGACCATGAGCGGAGAGCAGCAGCTCGAGCGCTCTGTCCTGGAGAGCAAGGAGCGCGACGAGCTCCACGCGATTGCAGAGGCGATCGGCCTCAAGCCGGGTTCGCGGACCACCAAAGCGAACCTCGTGGGCCAGATCCTTCGGGCCACTGGGGTCCCAACTACTGGGGTTGCGGTGGAAACCAATGGCGGCGAAGCCAGATCTGCTCCCACCCCAGAGTCGATCTCGACGAACGGTTCCGGGGGGAGCGACACGATTCCGTCCGCGGCCGGTCTCAACGCAGCCCAAACGTCGCCGACTCCCGGAGAGCAGGGACCCACAGCGACGGGAACCGACGCCGGCGGTGAGCCGCCCATCACGACCCAAGGAGTCGATCGCACTCCGACCACGCGTCCCGATGAGACCGGCTCCCAGCAAAGGGCTGATCAGCAACAGGTGGATCAAGAATCGTCCCATCAGGGTGCTCCACCCCGGGCCGACCAGGGGCAGAAGGATGGGCGCCAACCGGATGGCGGCAGCCAGCTCGACGCGGGGAACCGCCGGCGCCGCCGGCGTGGTCGCGATCGCGACAGGGATCGTGACCGCGAGCGGGGCGAGCGTGACCTCCAAGGGGCGAGCCAGGACCAGCAGTTCCAGGGCGAGCCCGTCCCCGTCGCCGGCCTCCTGGATCTCACCGACCAGGGCTACGGCTTCCTCCGGGCCAAGGGTTACCTTGCCGGCCCGGACGACGTGTATGTCTCCATCAGCCAGGTGCGGCGCTTCGGGCTCCGCAAGGGTGACCAGGTCGAAGGCACCAGCCGGCCTGCCGGCAGCAGCGAGAAGTATCCAGCCCTGCTGCGGATCGATTCCATCAGCGGCCTCACGCCTGACCAGGCCCGGGATCGGCCGCGCTTCGAGGACCTGACCCCACTCTTCCCGGACAACAAGCTCCGGCTGGAGGTGCCGGGTGACTCCGCC
>Ga0208612_1001291_pt1 | contig 10459 bp, 8 predicted proteins | sample AntDryMetagUQ889_FD_188089 | JGI IMG/M metagenome (GOLD analysis project Ga0208612, IMG submission 188089) | Polar desert microbial communities from Antarctic Dry Valleys - UQ889 (SPAdes) | ecosystem: Environmental > Terrestrial > Soil > Desert | place: Antarctic Dry Valleys | collected 2008-12-31 | reverse complement strand
CTCGTCGACGTCGGCGTTCCGCCGGAGCCCGATGACAGCACCACACCGGTTTTGCTGGATGTCGTGAGCACTCAGGGCGCGTTCCAGATGACCCTGGACCCGGTCAGTGCGCCGTGTGCGACCAACAGCATGAAATTCCTGGCTGAGAATGCCTTCTTCGACGGCTCGCCGTGTCACCGCTTGGTCAACAGTGATGTCTTCGGCGTGCTGCAGTGCGGTGACCCGGGGGGCACCGGCTCGGGGGGCCCGAGCTACAGCTACACCGCCGAGCCCGAGAGCGTGGCCAACCTCGCCCCGGCACCGGACGGTGCCAGCTCGATCTACCCGCGAGGCAGCGTCGCTATGGCGCAAGGTGGCCAGCCGCCGACGATCGGCAGCCAGTTCTTCATCTGCTTCCAGGACACCCAGTTGCCCCCGGACTACACCTTGGTCGGAACGATCACCTCGGGCCTTGAAGTCATCGAGACGGTCGCCGCTGCAGGCAACGACGGCAGCTTCGAGCCCAGTCCCGGTGGTGGTGCTCCGGTCACGCCGATCACGTTGACCACCGTGACGGTCGCGGCGCCGGTGGCCTGAACCGCTTGAGTCGGGCCGAATTCGCTCCGGATCGTCGTCAGGCAGTCACGCGGTAGACGTCGTAGACGCCGTCAACGCCGCGCACGGTCCGCAGCAGATGCCCGAGGTGCTTCGGGTCGCCCAGCTCGAATGCGAAGCGGCTGACCGCAACTCGGTCACGTGTGGTCTGCACTGAGGCGGAGACGATGTTCACGCTTTCGTCGGACAACGCCCGGGTGATGTCCGAGAGCAACCGGTGCCGGTCCAGGGCCTCCACCTGGATCGCGACGAGGAAGATGGCACCGGGCTGCTGTGCCCACTCGACGTCCACCAGGCGCTCGGAGCGGGTCTTGAGGTCGGCGGCGTTCGTGCAGTCCCTACGGTGCACGGACACCGGTCCGCCGCGGGTGAGAAAGCCCAGGATGTCGTCGCCGGGGACCGGCGTGCAGCAGCGGGCCAGCTTGACCCAGACGTCGGTGACCCCTCGCACGACGACGCCGGTCTCACCCGATGTCGCCCGCCGGATCGGCTTGGTCGGCGTTGTGGTCTCGGCCAGCTCATCGACGGTGCCTTCGGCGCCGCCCATGCTGGCGACGAGTTTGTCGACGATGGACTGCGCGGAGACGTTTCGCTCTCCCACCGCGGCATACAGCGCGCTGACGTCGGCGTAGTGGAGATCCTTGGCCAGCGTGGACAGCGCCTCACCACCGAGCAAGCGCTGTAACGGCAGACCCCGCTTGCGCATCGCGATGCTGAGCGAATCCTTACCAGCCTCGATGGCTTCTTCGCGGCGCTCGTGGGCGAACCACTGCCGGATCTTGGTCCGCGCCCGAGACGAACCGACGAATCCGAGCCAGTCCTGGGACGGGCCGGCCGATTCGGACTTCGAGGTGAAGATCTCGACGGTGTCCCCGTTGGAAAGTTGGCTCTCCAGGGAGACCAGGCTGCCGTTGACCCGCGCGCCGACACATCGATGCCCGACTTCGGTGTGCACGGCGTAGGCGAAGTCGACCGGGGTGCCGCCCTCGGGAAGGCTGACCACGTCGCCCTTCGGCGTGAAGACGAACACCTCTTGTGGACCGAGTTCGAAGCGCAGGGACTCCAGGAACTCCCCCGGCTCCTGGTTCTCGCGCTGCCAGTCCAGAAGTTGTCGCAGCCAGAGCATCTCGTCGTTGCTCTTCGCCGGTGCGCCGCCCTTGGTCTCCTTGTACTTCCAGTGCGCCGCGATGCCGTACTCCGCCGTCCGGTGCATGTCGCGGGTACGGATCTGCAACTCGACCGGCTTCCCATGCGGCCCGATCACCGTAGTGTGCAGGGACTGGTAGAGGTTGAACTTGGGCATCGCGACGAAGTCCTTGAACCGGCCCGGGACCGGCTGCCAGTAGGCGTGGATGACGCCTAGTGCGGCATAGCAGTCCCGCACCGTGTCCACCACGATGCGGATACCGACGAGGTCCCAGATGTCGGTGAAGTCGCGGCCACGAACGATCATCTTCTGATAGATGGAGTAGTAGTGCTTGGGCCGGCCGGTCACGGTCGCACTGATGTTCGTCGCCTTGAGTTGCCCTCGTACGGCGGCTGATACGTCGGCCAGATAGGTGTCTCTGGACGGCGCCCGATCAGCGACCAAACGCACGATCTCGTCGTAGCGCTTGGGATACAGGGTGGCGAAGGCCAGATCCTCGAGCTCCCACTTGATGGTGTTCATTCCCAAGCGGTGGGCCAGCGGCGCCAGGATCTCGAGGGTCTCCCGGGCGATGCGCTCCTGCTTGTGCGGCGGCAGGAATCGCAGCGTGCGCATGTTGTGCAGGCGGTCAGCGAGCTTGATGACCAGCACCCTTGGATCACGCGACATCGCAATGATCATCTTGCGGATGGTCTCGACCTGAGCGGCGTCCCCCATCTTGACCCGGTCGATCTTGGTGACTCCGTCGACCAGCCGTGCGACATCAGGTCCGAAGTCCCGAGAAAGATCGGCCAGTTCGTACCCCGTGTCCTCCACCGTGTCGTGCAGGAGGGCTGCGATCAGGCTGGTCGTGTCCATGCCCAGTTCGGCCAGGATCGTGGCAACGGCGAGCGGATGAGTGATGTAGTCGTCGCCACTCTTGCGCTTTTGCCCCGCGTGCAGCTGCTCGGCGGCGTCGTAGGCGCGCTGCAACTCGCGGAGGTCGGCCTTGGCATGTGCCTGACGGTGACTGGCGACCAGCGGCTCCAGGACCGGCTTGACGCCCGGCGCGCCACCTCCGGCGATGATCCGCCGCGCCAGTCGACTGCGGACGCTGCGCTTACCGGGGATCTCTCCAGAAGCCGCAGAGTTATCGTCCACTTGCCGCGGGCCGGAGTCCTCAGGAACCGGGGAGGCCTCGGCGGCGGGCACGCTCGGTGGCGCCACGTCGCTGCTCATCGGCCCTCCCTCGCACACTGCGCCCGGGCGCCCGTGGCCTGGATAGGACGACCTGTACACAACTGTAGCCGCCCTGGGGGCTCACTCAGGCGAGCGGCAGCCTCCGCGCGTTCCTGGTGGGTCGCTCGGACTCACCGTTTCTGCTTGCCGGACCCGCCCCGGTTACGCGCCCCGCGGACGGGTTTGACGCCGGGGCGTGGCGCCAGCCGGGCGCCGGCCGACTTGGCGGCCGCCGCGGGCACCGCAGCCTTTGCCGGCTCAGGTTCTGCTGTCCCGGTCGAGCCAGGCTCTGCCTCGGCGGGACCGGCCGTAGGTCGGGTGCTGCGGGGCCGGGACCGTCGCGCCGAGGCGACGACACCGGCGCCCGACCCGGACGGGGTCGGGTGCTCCTCCTCGTCGCTGCGCTGATCGCCGTCGTTCAGGTCGTCGGGCTCGTACGGCTCGTCGGGCTCCTGTCGATCGGCTCGTGCCGCGGCCGCGGGTGTGGCGGCAGCAGCGCGGGACTGCGCCTTGCTGGTGGTCGGCTTTTCCGCCGCGGTCCCGGTCCGCTTGGCGTTGAGCCGCTTGGCGAGCTTTTGATACTCCGGTTCGCGCTCCTTGAGGTCGCACAGCACCGGAGCGGCCAGGAAGATCGATGAGTAGACGCCGACCAACATGCCCACGAAGAGCACCAGCGCAAGGTCCTGCAAGGTCCCCTCCCCGATCAGGAAGATTCCTGCGTAGAGCAAACCCAGTACCGGTAGCAGCGCGAAGATCGACGTGTTGATCGACCGCATCAGCACCTGGTTGATCGCCAGGTTCGCAGATTCCGAGTAGGTCCGGCGTTGGCTGGCCACCAAGCCCCTGGCGTTCTCATCCACCTTGTCGAAGACGACGACGGTGTCGTAGAGCGAGAATCCGAGGATCGTCAGCAGGCCGATCACCGACGCAGGGGTGACCTCGAATCCCACGAGGGAATAGACCCCAGCCGTGATCACGAGGTCGTGGACCAGGGCCACCATGGCACCGACGGCCATCTTCCACTGGAAGCGAATGGCAAGGAAAATGAGCACAAGGACGATGAAGACGAGTAGCCCTTGCAAGGCCTTGCTGGTGACATCGCGGCCCCAGCTCGCACTGGTGGTCGAGTTGGTGACGTCGCTGACGTCTACGCCCACTGCGTCGGCAATCGCTTGGGAAACTTCGGCCCCGGTTTCCTCACTGAGGTCCGCCGTGATGATGACGAGTTGGTCCTCGCCAACGGCTTGGGCGCTGGTCACCTGAGCGCCTTGGTCCTCGACGGCCTCACTGACCGCCGTCAACTGTTGCTCGGTTCCGGGAACCCGAAAGCGCTCGCCGCCGGCGAATTCCACTCCGAGGTTGAACTGCCGGAAGATCATCGATGCGATGCAGATCAGGAGCACTACGGCAGAGACGGTGTACCAGATCTTGCGCTTCGCGATGAACTCGTAGCCGATCTCCCCGAGATACAGCCGGATCGGCCACGGCTTGCGAGCGGCATTCGGGTTGACTGTGGACTCCGTCGCCTCGGTGCCGCCGTCGCCGTCGGTGTCCACGTCCTCGAGCACCGCCACACTCGACGGAGCGCTCTTCCGCGCGGCCATCAGTTGGCACTCGTCTTGGTCGGCCTACGGCGGACCGGCTGACGGCGTGACGCGGCGGAGGTGCTACCGGCCGTTGCCGCCGCCGGAGTCACGCTGGGCACCGGACCGATCCGCAACCGCCCGAGTCCCGAGATCCGTGGGGAGGAGAAGGCCGGGTTGCGGGACAGCAGCGCCACCAGCGGGTGCGTGAAGAGGAACACCACAACGAGGTCGAGAACAGTGGAAATGCCGAGCGTGAAGGCGAAGCCTTTGACCCCGCCGATTGCCAGCACGTACAACGTGGCAGCAGCTAAGAAGCTGACCGCATCGGCCGACAGGATGGTGCGGCGCGAGCTCACCCAGGCGCGAGGTACGGCTGCTCGCATGGAACGGCCTTCGCGCACTTCATCTTTGATGCGTTCGAAGAAGATGATGAAGGAGTCCGCCGTGATGCCGATGGCGACGATGAAGCCCGCAATGCCGGCCAGGCTCAGGGTGAAGCCGATCTGGCGTCCGAGGATGACCAGGCACGCGTAGATGATGACGGCCGAGAGCACGAGGCTGGCGATCGTGACCAGGCCGAGCAGCCGGTAGTAGAACATCGCGTAGATGAAGACCAGCAGGATGCCGATCCCCCCGGCGATCAAACCAGCGCGCAGTTGATCCGCGGCCAGGAGGCCGGAGACCGTCTCGGCGGTGGATTGGGTGAACGTGAGGGGTAAGGCGCCGTACTTGAGGGAGTTAGCCAGACTGGTCGCCGTCTCCTGGGTGAAGGACCCACTGACCGTTGTCGTCCCGTTGATCGCGCCCTGGATGACCGGTGCGGAGATGACCCGACTGTCCAGGGTGAAGGCAACGTTCTTGCCGACATTGGCGGCGGTGTACTCCGCCCAGGTGGCCTGCGCATCGGACTTGAAGTCCAATTGCACTGTCCAGCCCTGCGTGCCGGATGGATCCAGGCCCGCGCTCGCGTCGTCTACCTCCGTACCCAGGATGATCGTCGGCCCAAGGAGGTACTTCGCTGTCCCGTCCGTCGAGCAGGCGGCCACATAATCCTCAGGACGATCGGCGTTGGCCTGCGCCGGGTCCACTTCGGTCGTGCACTCGGTCAGCGCCGCGAACGCCGCCTGCGCCTCCTCCTGGGTGACGGCCGGGCGGTCCGGGTCGGGAGTGGTCGAAGCCCCGTCCGAGGTAGTCGCCGGCTCAGTCGTCGCTGCCGGATCAGTCGTCGCCGCCGGATCAGTCGTCGCGGCCGGATCGCCGCTGGCGGCCGGGTCAGCGGTGGCGCTCGGATCGGGAGTCGACGACTCCTCCGGCGCCACCGTGGTGACCGGCTCAGGACCAGCGATCACGGGACGGAACAGCAGTTCTGCTGTCGTACCCAACGAACGCGCCTGCTCGCCCTCGTCACCGGGAACCGCGATGACGATATTGCGATCACCCTCGATGACCACCTCGGCCTCGGCGACGCCGAGGCCGTTCACGCGACGTTCGATGATCTGGCGCGCCGTTTCCATTTCGTCAGCCGTCGGAGCGCTGCCGTCGCGGGTTTCGGCGGTCAGCGTCACCGTCGTACCGCCTCGGAGGTCGAGCCCGAGGCGAGGCGTCGGCGAGTCCCCGGTGAAGAACACGAGCGCGTACAGCGCCGCGATGATCAGCGCGAGGGCAATGAAATACCCCCGGATCTGCGATTGCGCACGTGCCACTGCAGAGTTTCCCTTCGTGAGGTCAGATCGCTGCCGACGGCGTGCGCTTCACCGGTTGACTGGATCTACGCGGCGGCGAACTGAACTGAGGCTGCGGTAGGCGAGACCTAGGCCGACGGGTCGTCGTGGGCCAGCGGCTTGGCCGGTCGCGCGGTCGTCGTGTTGCGGGTCTCGAGGGCACTGTCGTCCTCGGTCTCGAGGGCCGAGTCGCTGCTTTCAGTATCGTCATCGTCCTCGAACGTGCTCTCACCACCACGTACTTCGAGGACCGCAGCTCGGGCGAAAGTGGCGACCACACCGGGCGCGATCTCGACGTCCACGGTGGTCTCGTCCAGGCTCGCGACGTCTCCGTACAGGCCGCACGTGAGCATGACCGGCGCTCCGATGCTGAGCGAGGCCTGCAGCTCAGTCTGTCGCGCCAACATCTTCTTACGCTGCCGCGTCTGCATATAGATGATCACGCCAAACAGCGCGAGGAACGGAAGGAACAGCACTAAATCGCCCACAGGGTCTTATTCGCCTCTTTCTCAATGGTTCGGGTCTGGTCGGGATCTACATCAACCGGCCACGCTGCATTCTAGGCGTCGAACAGGGACGGTGCCGCAGAAGGGGGCGCAAGACCCGCACCGGTCGCTCCCGGCATGCCCGGTCGGGCAGCGACACCGAGGTGCTCCCAGGCGGCTCGGGTCGCGACCCGGCCGCGCGGGGTACGCGTCAACAGCCCCGCCCGGACGAGGAACGGCTCGCAGACCTCCTCGACGGTCTGGGCCTCCTCGCCGACCGCAACGGCCAGGGTTGCGATTCCCACTGGCCCGCCGTCAAAGCGCTGCACAAGTGCGCGCAGCACCGCTTGGTCGAGGCGGTCCAAACCCAGGTCGTCGACGTCGAAGAGGGCTAGCCCGTCCCTGGCGGTCGCCAGGTCCACGATGCCGTCGGCTCGTACCTCGGCGAAGTCGCGAACTCTGCGCAACAGCCGGTTCGCGATGCGCGGCGTGCCCCGAGAGCGACCGGCGATCTCGACCGCGCCATCGGGGCGAAGGTCCACTCCGAGTAGCCGCGCACTTCGCTCCAATACAGCCACGAGCTCGGGCGGGTCGTAGAACTCCATATGGCCGACGAACCCGAACCGGTCCCGCAAGGGGCCAGTCAACAACCCCGCTCGCGTTGTCGCACCCACCAGTGTGAAGGGGGCAACCTCGAGCGGGATCGCGGTCGCGCCAGGACCTTTCCCAACGACGACGTCGACCCGGAAGTCCTCCATGGCCACATAGAGCAGTTCCTCGGCCGGGCGGGCGATGCGATGGATCTCGTCGATGAAGACGATGTCACCGGGTCCGAGGTTGGTCAGCAACGCAGCGAGGTCGCCGGCGCGCTCGATCGCCGGACCGCTGGTCACCCGTAGGACGGCGCCGAGTTCGGCGGCGATGATCATTGCGAGGCTTGTCTTGCCCAGCCCCGGAGGGCCGGATAGCAGCACGTGGTCGGGCGGCCGGGACCGGCGTCGAGCGCTTTCCAGTACAAGGTCCAACTGACCGCGGACCTTTGGCTGACCGATGAACTCAGCCAGGCGTCGCGGCCGCAGCGATGTCTCGATGTCCCGATCCTCAGGCGAGGCGTACGGCGACACCGGGTCGCTCGATGACAGAACGTCCTCCGGACGTGCGCCATCCGCCCCTGCCACAGGTGCTCGTTCTTGGGGTCCGCTCACAGCCGATCCAGACTCGAAAGGGCCTGTCGCAGCAGGGCGCCGACCTCGACACTGGCACCGCGTTCGATCCGCGCGTCGGCCTCGGGGGTCACCGCCTGCAGGGCGGCCTCGGTCTCGCGCGGATTCCAACCCAGGCCCAGCAGAGCTTGACTCAGTGATCGGCGCCAGCCGGCTTCACCTGCGGCCGGGGTCAGGCCATCCATCGAGCCGCCGGGATGCGTCTCCGGTCCAGTGCCCAGCCGGTCCTTCAGGTCGATCAGCAACCGCTCAGCGCCCTTCTTGCCGATGCCGGGGACCTGGGTCAGTGCAGCGACGTCGCTGCTGGCCACCGCTCGCCTGATCGCACCAGGTCTATGGATGGCGAGGACGGCTTGGGCGAGTCGGGGCCCGACCCCGCTTGCAGTTTGCAGCAGTTCGAACAAGCTCCGTTCGTCGTCGTCGACGAAGCCGTACAGGGTCAGCGAGTCCTCGCGAACGACCAGGCTGGTGGCCAGTCGCACCGCCGTGCCGGTACGCAGAGTGGCCAGCGTGCTGGGGGTGCAGGACACTGCCAAGCCCACGCCACCGATGTCGACCACCGCCTGGTCCGGGCTGACGGCGCTCACCACCCCCGTCAGGTGGGCGATCATGGGGCCGCTCCCCACGCCCCGGCCGGCAACCCGCCGAGCACACCGGTACTGGCCAGCGCGCGACGCTGCAGCGCCGCGCCGCGCCAGGCGTGGCAGATTGCCAGGGCCAGCGCGTCTGCGACGTCGGCCGGTCGCGGCGGTTCGGGCAGGCGCAAGAGGCGGGTCACCATTGCGCTGACCTGTGCCTTCTCGGCATTTCCTGTGCCGGTGACCGCGGCCTTGACCTCGGTCGGCGTGTACATGGCGACCGGAATGCCGGCGCGCGCAGCGGCCAGGATGGCCACCCCGGCCGCCTGGCCGGTGCCCATCACGGTGCGGACGTTGTGCTGGCTGAACACCCGCTCGACCGCGAGCACCTCGGGCTGGTAGGTCGCGATGAGGCCGGCAATGGCATCGAAGAGCTCAAGCAGCCGGTCTCCCAGAACCGCGTCAGGGGGGGTCCGGACCACCGAGTAGGTGACGGCGCAGGGCGACCGACCGGGTGCACCGTCCAGAACTGCGTAGCCGCACCTGGTCAGCCCAGGGTCGATGCCGAGGACGCGCACAAGACCTCCCGGATCGGCTGAATCAGATGCGAACACGTGTTCGACACGCTAGCCGCGCTGGCCCTTCAGTGTCTCGTGGACACGCCCGCGAGCCGGGAGTTAGAAAGGCAGCCGACCGAGCCCGCCACTTCATGCATCACTCACACATCGTCCGCCGTCAGAAAGCGGTCGCCATGACTTCGTCGCTGGCGTTGAAGTTCGCGTACACGTTCTGGACGTCGTCGCAATCCTCCAGGGCGTCGATCAGCCTGAACACTCTGGGCGCGGCGGATTCTTCGAGTTCGATCTGCACGCTGGGTAGGAAGGACGCCTCGGCTGAGTCGTAATCGATGCCGGCGTCGACGAGTGCGGTCCGGACGGCGACGAGGTCGGTCGGCGCGCTGACCACCTCGAAGGAGTCCCCGAGGTCGTTGACCTCCTCGGCGCCGGCGTCGAGGACAGCCAACAGCACATCGTCCTCGTCAGTCTCCCCGCCCGCTGCATCTTCTTTGGGCACCAATACGACGCCCTTGCGGTTGAACAGGTAGGCGACCGAGCCCGGGTCAGCCATCGAGCCGCCGTTGCGGGTCATGGCGGCACGTACCTCTGATGCGGCCCGATTGCGATTGTCGGTGAGACATTCGATGAGCACCGCCACGCCGCTGGGCCCGTAGCCCTCGTACATGATCGTCTGCCAGTCGGAGCCGCCGTCCTCAGTGCCCGCTCCGCGCTTGACGGCACGGTCGATGTTCTCGTTGGGGACCGAGGCCTTCTTGGCTTTCTGGACTGCGTCGTAGAGGGTCGGATTTCCGGCGAGGTCGGCCCCGCCGGTACGGGCCGCTACCTCGACGTTCTTGATCATCTTGGCGAACAACTTGCCGCGCTTGGCATCGATCACAGCCTTCTTGTGCTTGGTCGTCGCCCATTTCGAGTGGCCGCTCATGATCGCTCCCCCTCCCTGCTCAGCAAGGTCCGCTCGACTGGACCAGGCGACACGTCCGCGCGGTGCATGACATCGCGAACCATGTCCACGAAGAACATGTGGATCCGGCCGTCGTCGGTCAGCTCCGGATGGAAGCTGGTCGCCAGGAGCGCACCTTGCCGGACTGCACCGCGCGGTCGAGTGCGGCGCCGGTCTCGTGGTGGTCCATCAGCGGATCCGGTCGGTGGATCAGCAGCAGGTCGATGCGTCGGTAGCGCGCCCGGAAGTCGTCGATCCGACCCTGCTGGATGCTGGTGATGAACTCGTTGGTGAACTTCTCGCTGGTGGCGTAGACCACCTTCTTGCGCGGGAAACGGGCGATGACCTGGTTGCCGATGGCATGCATCAGGTGCGTCTTGCCGAGACCC